>Ga0182021_10003580_pt1 | contig 18271 bp, 16 predicted proteins | sample 612E3MmetaG_FD_120493 | JGI IMG/M metagenome (GOLD analysis project Ga0182021, IMG submission 120493) | Permafrost microbial communities from Stordalen Mire, Sweden - 612E3M metaG (Illumina Assembly) | ecosystem: Environmental > Terrestrial > Soil > Wetlands > Permafrost | place: Sweden... | reverse complement strand
CGCGACGTCGTGCGCGTCCCCGGAGCCCGATCCGCCCTGGAGCGCACGGCGACCTTCCAGACGCCGGGCGGCACCACGATCCGGATCCCCGACATCGCCTCGGCGCTGTCCCTCAAAGGGGCGGCCTACCACACGCCCTCGGCGAACCCCGAGCGTCACCTGCAAGACGCAGTGACCTTGTTCGCGTGCGCGGCCGCGGCCGACATTCCGGTCTCGAAGTCCATGAGGGCCAACATCAACATCCTGGTCGGAGCGCTCAACACCCCCGACGCGTGGGCGTATTCCAACGCCTCAGTCCGGCGCCTCGCCGTCCGGGCGATCCTGAGCTTCCGCCCCGACTGGACCCCGCCCGAATTCGCTCTCCCCCGCCGCCCACCTCGAACGCCGTAGCGCCTCTACCGCGCCGTCGCACGGTTACCCTCATGGGCAACCACGGTCTCCGTGCGTAACCCCCACCCAAGAAGTCCGACACAGACCCGTGAATCTCTCGAGACCTGACCTCCTGGCGAGTCGCCCTAACGGAGATGTTCAGCGAGGCCCAGGCGTCGTTGTCGGCCCTCGGCGCCAACGACGGCAAACGATAGGACCGGTCAAGAGCACACACGGAACCGCGCGGCTTTGCCCGGGGCTTCGGGAACGTGCGTTACGCCAAGAGATCGACGGCCATGGGCAAGCAACTGCCCACCAGGTTCGAGCCGTCCTGCGTTGTGGCCGAGGTAGACGCCCGAGACCTTCTGGTGGACGACGACCGTCCACCGAGGCTCTCAACTGAGCCCGCCTATGTTGCCCGTATGTTGCCCGAAGGCCTCGAATGTGCCTCTGACTAGGTGGAGCTAACGGGATTCGAACCCGTGGCCTCTTCCATGCCATGGAAGCGCGCTACCAACTGCGCCATAGCCCCTCAGCCGCCGAAGCGACCCGTGAACTCTACCCCAGGACAGCGGCTGGATGCGAACTCAGCGACCGGGTCGCTCGCCCGCCAGCAGGCCGGGTGCGGGGCCGTCCTCGTCGTCTTCCAATGGGGCCGTCTCGATGCCATCGAGGCTGATCCTCGGGCAGTCGCGCCAGAGCCGCTCGAGCGCGTACAGGTGCCTCTCGTCGGTGTGCTGGACGTGGACTACGAGGTCGCCATAGTCGAGCAGCACCCAGCGGTTCTCGCGTCCGCCCTCGCGGCGCAGCGGCTTGGTGGAGAGACCGAGGAGGCGCTCCTCGACGGCGTCGACGACCGCGCCGACCTGGCGCTCGTTGGTCGCCGTCACGATGAGGAAGACGTCGGTGATGCCGATCTGCTCGGACACGTCGAACGCGACGAGGTCGCTGGCCTTTTTCGAGGCCGCGGCTTCCGCCGCCAGTCGAGTGAGCGCGATCGCTTCTGTGGTTGCTGGCACGAAACTCCTAGTGTTCGCGGTACAGACCGCGTTTTGCGATGTACTGGACGATGCCGTCCGGAACGAGGTACCAGATCGGCAGTCCCTCGGTGACACGTCGCCGGCAGTCGGTCGACGAGATCGACAGCGCCGGCACCTCGATCAGCGTGACCTTGTCCGACGGCAGGTGCTCGACGGTCGACTCGTCGAGCGGCGAGCCCGGACGGGTCACTCCGATGAAGTGGGCGAGGTCGAACAGCTGATCCGCGCCGCGCCACGTGAGGATCTGGCTCAACGCGTCGGCGCCGGTGATGAAGAACAAGTCCGCGTCCTTGCCGACCTGTGCCCTCAGATCCGCAAGCGTGTCGACCGTGTACGTGTTCCCCGAGCGCTCGATGTCGATGCGGCTCGTCGAGAACCGCGGGTTGGACGCGGTCGCGATGACCGTCATGAGGTAGCGGTCCTCGGCCTGCGACACCTTGCGGTCGGCCTTCTGCCAGGGCTGACCCGTGGGTATGAAGACAACCTCGTCGAGCGCGAAGCGCGCGGCGACCTCACTGGCCGCGACGAGGTGGCCGTGGTGGATTGGATCGAAGGTTCCACCCATGACACCGAGGCGGTGCCGGGTGGCGCCCGGGGTGCGGGCGAGCCCACTGGGCAAGGTCATGGACGGCTCACCAGTGCGGGCGACCCTTGCCGAACGATCGGAGCGCCACGAGGGTGCCCAGGAAGATCGCGAGGGCGATGAGGCCGAACACCCACGTCGGCACGCCGAAGTCGATTCCGGTCACCAGCAGATGCAGCATGCGCGGAATCCTACCGGCTCGTACCGCGAAAGGGGCAGCAGGCGATTCCGTACGGTCACGGGCGGATCTGTCCGGTACCGGTGACCACGTACTTCGTGCTCGTCATCTCCGGCAGCGCCATAGGCCCTCGGGCGTGGAGCTTCTGGGTCGAGATCCCTATCTCCGCACCGAATCCGAACTCTCCCCCATCGGTGAAGCGGCTGCTCGCGTTGACGAGGACCACCGCAGCGTCGACCTCGGCGACGAAGCGCTCCGCCGAGATGAGATCCCGCGTGATGATGGTCTCGGAGTGGCCCGTCGTGTGCTCTCGGATATGGGCGATGGCTGCATCGAGATCATTCACCACTCGTGCCGCGAGATCGAGCGTCAGGTATTCGCCGTCGTATTCATCCGGACCAGCAGGGACGACATCCGTCGATGCCCTACAGAACGCCGCATCCCCGTGAACGGTGACTCCCTTCTCCCTCATCGCGGCGAGCAGGATCGGAAGGGCATTCTCTGCGATCGCGGAATGTACGAGAACCGTCTCCACCGCATTGCACACGCTGGGCCGCTGGGTCTTGGCATTCACGAGGATGTCGCGGGCCATGTCGAGATCGGCGGTGGCATCCACGTACAGGTGGCAATTCCCCGTACCCGTCTCGATCACGGGCACCTTCGACCCCTCGACGACGGCGGCGATGAGCCCTGCACCACCGCGCGGTACGAGCACATCGACCTTGCCCCGCGCGGCCATCAGCGCTGCGGATGCCTCGCGGCCTGCAGGCAGGAGCTGTACGGAATCGGCGGGGAGTCCAGCGGCCTCCAAGCCCTCCTGGAGCGCGGCGACCACGGCCTGGTTCGACCGCTCCGCCGACCGCGACCCGCAGAGCAGCACGGCGTTGCCCGCCTTGAGGCAGATGCCAGCGGCGTCGGCGGTGACGTTGGGACGCGCCTCGTAGATGATGCCGACGACGCCGAACGGCACCCGTACCTGCCGGATCTGCACGCCGTTCGGGTTCGTCCAGCCCCTCACCACGTCGCCCACCGGATCGGCGAGACGGGCCAGCGACCGCAGACCGTCGGCCATGTCGGCGACGCGCTTCGACGTGAGGCTCAAGCGGTCGACGAGCCACTCGTCGGTGCCGCTGGAACGCGCCGCCGCTACGTCGGATGCGTTCGCCGCGAGCAGGGCCGGCTCGTGTGCCAGGAGCGCGTCCGCCATGGCCTCGAGCGCCGCGTCTTTGACCTCTCGACGGGTGACTGCGAGCGTACGAGAGGCGGCGCGGGCGGCGTCGGCCTGACGCGAGATGTCCATGCTGCTCATCGTAGAGCGGGTGAGTGACAGGGTTGCGAAGACAGTTCTGGCCGGGTCCCTCTCGAGACCCGGCCAGAACAGCTGAAGAGACTAGACGGAGATCGCTCCAGAGGCGGGCTTGTGGTAGGTCGCGCTTCCGAATCCGAGGATCAGCATCCCGATGAAGCTGAGGATGATGAGGAAGATCACGGACCAGCCGACGCTCTTTCCGAACGCCTCGCCGATCTTGATCATGACCCAGACAAGAAGCACCACGTTTCCCACGGGCACGAAGATCAGCAACGCAAGCCACGGGTTCAGACCCGCGATCTTCGTGAGCGTATAGATGTTGTAGAACGGGATGATTCCCGCCCAGCCCGGCTCGCCGGCCTTGACAAAGATCTTCCACATCGCGACGATCCCGACGACGAGAAGGACCAGGTAGAACACGGTGGCGAGGGCGCCCCCGCCTGCAGCAGCAGCATCTGAATTCACGAAATCCCCCAGGTATAGGTGAACAAGTGGCGCAACTGTAGCGGCAACCTTGTAGCGGGAATAGCGCTTCTCATCTCGGCGTGTCGTGCGTGGCCACAAGCGGCAACAGACGCCACTGCGGACAGTCCCGAGGACGCTTCCCGTAACGTTGCGGACCATGACCCTTTCGTACGTCGCGGACCTCGGTCCGGGTGTCGGAGCGCTGCCACCACGCTCCCGGCTGACCACCGATGCCCCCCGGCTGGGCCTGGACGGAACCTGGAAGTTCCGGCTGGTTCCGACGCTGGACGAGGTCACGGAAGGCTTCGAGGCCCCGGGCTACGACGCCGCCGGCTGGGACGAGATCCTGGTCCCCTCGACCTGGCAGATGATCGACATCGCGGGAGCTGCTCCGTACGGGAAGCCTGCCTATCTCAACATCCGCTACCCGTTCCCCATGGATGTGCCGGTCTTGCCGGAGGCGAACCCGACCGGCGAGTACGTGCGTACGTTCACCCGGCCTGCGGGCCTCGGTCCCCAGGCCCTCCTGCGCTTCGAGGGCGTCGAGTCGTGCTTCGCGGTCTGGCTGAACGGTGTGCGGCTCGGAGACGCGAAGGGGTCGCGGCTGCCGCACGAGTTCGACGTGAGCGAGGCCATCCTCGACGGCGAGAACACCCTGGCCGTACGGGTCCACCAGTACTCGTCGGGTTCCTACCTCGAGGACCAGGACTACTGGCGCGTCTCGGGGATCTTCCGCTCGGTGGCGCTGATCGCCACGCCTGAGGGCGGTGTACGGGACGTGTTCGTGCACGCCTCATACAGCTCGGGCATCGGCACGCTCACCGTCGACGTCGACCCGCCGACCGCTCGGCTCACCGTGCCCGAGCTCGGCATCACCGACGCCGACCCGTCCGTCCCCTGGAGCGGCCCGGTCGAGCCCTGGTCGAACGAGATGCCCCGCCTGTACGACGCGCACGTGTCGACGCCGACCGAGACCGTTGCGCTTCGGATCGGCTTCCGTACCGTCGAGATCGTCGGCTCCCAGGTCCGGCTCAACGGCGTGCCCGTCCTGTTCAGCGGCGTCAACCGCCACGAGTGGCACCCGGAGACGGGAAGGACGCTGTCGTACGAGACGATCCGCGACGAGCTGTACCTCATGAAGCGGCACAACATCAATGCCATCCGTACGTCCCACTACGCCCCCGATCCGCGGATGCTCGACCTGGCCGACGAGCTCGGGTTCCTCGTCCTCGACGAGGGCGACCTCGAGACGCACGGCTACCAGCTGTGCGACTGGGACGGTCTACCGACCGACGACCCGCGCTGGGAACCCGCGCTCCTCGACCGCATCGCCCGCCTGGTCGAGCGCGACAAGAACCACGCGTGCATCGTGGGCTGGTCGCTGGGAAACGAGTCCCATACGGGTTCGGGCCTCGCGGCGATGGCGGCCTGGGTGAAGGGTCGCGACACGTCGCGCTTCGTGCACTACGAGGGCGACCGCGCCCTCGCCTACACCGATGTCTGGTCACAGATGTACACACCGCTGGACGAGGTGGAGCGCATCGGCCGAGGCGAGGAGGAGCCGACTGCCGACCCGGCACTGGACGAGCACCGCAGACAGGCGCCCTTCCTGCTGTGCGAGTACGCCCATGCCATGGGCAACGGTCCGGGCGAAGTGGCGGACTACCAGCGGCTGTTCGAGACGTACCCGCGGCTGCAGGGCGGTTTCGTCTGGGAGTGGCTCGACCAAGGCATCCACCAGGTACGCGACGGGGTCGACTACTACGCGTACGGCGGCGACTTCGGCGAGCCGGACCACGACGGGAACTTCATCATCGACGGTCTCGTGTTCCCGGACCGTACACCGTCGCCGGGCCTGCTCGAGTACGCCGCCGTGGTGGCGCCCGTTCGGATCACCGTCACCGACCAGGTCACCATCGAGAACCTGCACCGCTTCGTCGACACGACGCACCTGGCGTTCACGTGGTCGTCCATGGTCGGCGAGGAGGTCCCCCTCCACGTCCCGCCCCTTGCGGCTGGCGAGTCTGTGACGATCGCGCTGCCCGCGCTGTCAGCCGACGTCGCCGGGGAGCGGTATCTCACGGTGTCGGCGCGGCTGGCAGCTGACACTGCGTGGGCGTCGGCGGGACATGAGGTCGCGAGCGGGCAAGGCCGGGTGGCGGCGGCTGCGCGGCTCGGTCCCGGCGTCCCTGTCGCCCTCGAGAGCAACGCTGGCGGCCACCGGCTCGGCGACGCACACTTCGACAGGCGCGGACGGCTCGTCGAGGTCGCGGGAGTCGCCGTCGGGGCGCCGGTGCTGGACGTGTACAGAGCGCCGATCGACAACGAGCTGTACAGGTATGGCGAGCCGGCCGGGCAGGGCGCCGAGTGGCATCGGCACGGTCTGCACCGACCGATCCAGACCGTGGTCGCCGTCGAGGCCGGCGCCGAGAGCCTCACAGTTGTCACGCACGAGGGGCCGAGCGGCTGGAACCACATGTACGAGCTGACGTGGGTCTGGACGGCCACAGTCGCAGGTGTGCACCTGGACCTCAGCGCAATCCCGCGGGGCACCTGGCCCTCCCCCATCCCCCGGCTGGGCATCACGATGAGCCTGCCGACGTCCGTGACAGGGATGTCGTGGGTCGGGTCAGGGCCGGGCGAGGCGTACGTGGACTCGCACGAGGCCGTACGCATCGGGTTGTGGTCCGCGACGCTCGCCGAACTGCAGACCCCGTACGTGCGACCTCAGGAGAACGGGCGCCGCGCCGACGTGCGCACGGCCCAACTCAGGGACGGGCTCATCGTGACGTTCGACGAACCCGTCGGAGTGACGCTGCGACCGTGGACGTCGCAGGCGCTCGAGAAGGCCAGGCACACCGTCGACCTCGTGCCCGACGACCGGGTCTGGCTCACCATGGACGTGGCACAGCACGCGCTCGGTACGGCTGCGTGCGGGCCGTTGCCGCAGGAGAAGAACGTCCTGTCCGCGCGTCCTTTCCGGATGGGAGTCAGGTTCTCGCGCCTGCCACCGGACTGATCCGACGGGAAACGACCTCGTGGCCCGGCGCTAGAAAATGTCAGGGGTGCCGGGTAAACCTGAGCACATGACGAATCCGCACCCCCCGTACTGCCAGTTCGTACCGCCGTGGCTGCTGGAGCGGCTCGCCCAGCCCGGCGACCGCACCACCATGACCGCCGACCCGGTCGTGCAGGCCGTCGAGGAGACGCTGCGCACGGACATCGAGATCCGAGCGGCGCGAGCCAAGGCGCCTCTGACGACGCACAAGGCAACGAAAGCGGCGTGGGCTGTCTATACGGCGGGGTCGAAGCAGACCCTCCCGGGCAAGCTGTTGCGCACCGCCGGAGACCCCGAGAACGCGGATCCCGCGGTCAACGAGGCAGCGACCGGAGGCCAGGCGGCGCTCGACCTCTTCAGCCAGGTGTACGGGCGCAACTCGTTCGACGACGCCGGGGCGGAGGTGATCATGTCCGTCCACTACGGAGTGCGCTACGACAACGCGTTCTGGAACGGCACCCAGCTCGTCTTCGGCGATGGCGACGGGCAGATCTTCGACCGGTTCACCAAGCCCGTCGATGTGCTCGGGCACGAGCTCAGCCACGCCGTCACTGAGCGCACAGCCGGGCTCGTGTACTCCGGCGAGCCGGGCGCTCTCAACGAGTCGATGTCCGACGTTTTCGGGATCTGCGCGAAGCAGCGGCTGCTCGGTCAGACGGCCCAGCAGGCCGACTGGCTCATCGGCGAAGGCATCTTCCTGCCTGGCGTGCAGGCTCGTGCGCTGCGCGACATGGCTCATCCCGGGACGGCATATGACGACCCGAAGCTGGGCAAGGACCCGCAGGTCGGCTCGTACAAGGACTTCATACACACGACCAACGACAACGGAGGTGTCCACATCAACAGTGGAATCCCCAACCGTGCCTTCCAGCTGGCGGCGACCAGCATCGGCGGCAGCTCGGCCGAGGGCGCGGGACGGATCTGGTACGCGGCCCTGACGGGCACCGACGTGGGTCCGAACACGGACTTCGCGGGGTTCGCCGCAGCGACCGTGGCTGCAGCGGGCCCGCATGCCGACGCCGTCCGCCAGGCGTGGACGACCGTGGGCGTGACCCCAGCGGCTGGAAGCACCAGCTCAGGGGGTACGAGTGCGGCGCCGGCCACTGTCTCTGTGCGACGCACAGGGGGTTTCGCCGGCCTGACACGTACCGGCGAGCTGGACCTCGAAGGTGACGATCCTCGGGTCGATGACGTCCGTCGCCTGGTGCAGCGCACAGACTTCGCCTCGCTCAACGCTCAGCCGACAGCGCCCGATGCGTTCTCGTACACGTTCTCCCTCCCCGAGCACGGTGAGGTCACGGTGGCGGAGCCGGATCTCACGCACGATCTCAGAAGGCTCGTGGAACTGCTGCTCGACACGGAATGAGCAGCCTTGTCGGCCTCGTGCGTGATTGTCCGACGGACCCCGCACCGGCTCTCTCACAGGCGCATTCGGGAACTCATTGCCACTTCACAGGAAGGGCACAGCAACCGAGGCGGGGCTCACGGGAAGCCCATGACAAGATAAGCAACGGCTGTGGTCGTGAAATCCGGCCGAGGACCCGCAAGGGCCCCCTCATCTTGCAGAAAGAAGGCCTGGAATGCGTCGGTGGCGGAAACGCACGGTGGCCATAGTGGCAGCTGTCGCACTTGTCGTTGTCGCTGGGGGCGGCGTCCTGATTTGGAGGATGACCCGGCCGGCGACGGTCGCAGCGACCACGACCACGACCACTGCGAAGGCCACGAAGACGACCCAGCGCACGAGCGTGTCGGCAACCGGGACACTCGCACCCCAGAACCAGGCCTACCTGAACTTCCCCGCCGCAGGCACGGTGTCGGCGGTGAACGTACAGCTCGGTCAGACGGTGGCGGCAGGAGCGGTGCTCGCCACGGAGGACACAACGATGCTGGCGTCAGCTGTGACGTCCGCTCAGGCCGGCGTCGACTCCGCGCAGTCGAGCCTCACCACGCTGAACTCGTCCAGTTCCTCGACCACCGCCCAGATCTCAGCGGCCAAGGCCCAGCTGGCCTCGGCGCAGGCGAAGCTGACCTCGGCGCAGAGCGACCTGGCCGGAGCCACCATGACGGCGCCCTTCGCCGGTGTCGTCGCTCAGGTCAACCTCACGGTCAACAGCAAGGTGAACGGCACCTCGTCGACCACGACGGGGGTCGGAACGACCACCCAGGTCTCGTCGACCACGTCCACAGCGGCCCAGATCGTCGTCGTCGACACGAGCACCTGGCTTGTGAACAGCACGGTGGGAATGGCCGATCTGGCAAGCCTCAAGCAGGGACTGACCTGCGCGGTAACCGCGACGGGTGGGACCACGAGCCTGCCGGGCACGTTGACGAGCATCGGCATCGTCGGTACGACATCGGCCGGGACCACGTCGTACCCGATCATCGTGACGCTCACGGGCAACCCGACCGGTCTGTACGTCGGTGGCTCGGCTGACGTCACGATCATCGTGAGCGAGGTCACCGCACTGACCGTTCCCACCGCCGCGGTCCAGCAGGAGAGTGGCCAGACCTACGTCACCATCGTCGCGAACGGCGTCCAGACGAAGACCAACGTCACCGTGGGTCGCACGTTCGGCACTAGGACAGAGATCACCAAGGGCGTCGCGGAAGGCGACGAGGTCGTCGTGCCCTCACAGTCGGTGGCCACGGGGAACAGCAGTCGGTTCCCAGGCGGCGGTCGGTCCGGGTTCCCCTCCGGAGCTCGTCCGAGCGGATTCGGCGGTGCGGGTGGCCCGCCTAGCGGGTTCCCCAGTGACCTCCCGACCTCGCAGGGAAGCTGACCCGTGAGCGCGATCGTCGAGATCACCGACGTCCACAAGACGTACAAGACGGGCAGCATCACGTTCGAGGCGCTGCGTGGCATCACGCTCACCATCCAGGAGGGTGAGTACATCGCGATCACAGGCCCGTCAGGTTCCGGCAAGTCGACGCTCATGAACATCCTCGGATGCCTCGACATCCCCACGCAGGGCACGTACCTCCTGGGCGGCGAGGACGTCAGCGCCATGTCCGAGAAGGACCTCGCGGTCGTGAGGAACAAGCGGATCGGGTTCGTCTTCCAGCAGTTCAACCTGCTCAGCTCGATGACTGCTCAGCGCAACGTCGAGCTGCCGCTCATGTACGCGGGGGTCCACGCCAAGGAGCGTCACACCCTGGCCCGGGAGGCGCTGGAACGGGTTGGTCTGGGAGACCGCACCCACCACAAGCCGGGCGAGCTGTCAGGTGGTCAGCAGCAGAGGGCGTGCATCGCGCGGGCGCTCGTGACCAACCCCGACATCATCCTTGCCGACGAACCGACCGGAAACCTTGACTCGGTCTCCACTCACGACGTGCTTCGCCTCCTGCACGAGCTGCACGACCAGGGACGCACGATCATCCTCATCACCCACGAGCACGATGTCGCGCTGGAGTCGCAGCGCCAGGTGCAGATCTACGACGGGCTCCTCAGCGAAGGGCTACACGTATGACCTTCCTCGAGACCGTACGCACGGCCTTCTCCGCGGTCATGTCTCGCAAGATGCGCTCGGCCCTGACCATGCTCGGCATCCTCATCGGCATCGCTTCCGTGATGCTGACCGTCGGCCTCGGGCAAGGGGCGCAGGCGTCGATCACCAACCAGATCAACAAGCTCGGCTCGAACCTCATCATCGTGAACTCGGGCGCTAACTCGAGCCTGACCGTGTCGAACGCTGGGGGTACAGCGGCCAACCGCACGCGGTTCACGACGCCGCTCACACTCAACGACGCGACCGCGCTCGCGAACAAGCAGAACTGCCCCGACATCCTCAATGTCGCTCCTGTGTCGACGACGACCACGACCGCGTACAACGGGTCGACTTCCGACTCCACGTCGGTGGTCGGCACCACGGCCGACTGGGTCGACGTGACCGCTCGGACGATGACCGACGGCAGGTTCTTCACGAGCGATGAGTCGAGCGCCGGATCCATGGTCGCCGTCATCGGCCAGACCACCGCGGACACGCTGTTCGGGAGTGGTTCGTACGTGATCGGCAAGACAATGACCCTGTCCGGCCAGTCGTTCACGGTCATCGGCGTGCTGAACTCCGTCGGGACAACCCTGTCGGGCAACGGCGACGAGACGATCGTCATCCCCGCTGGCACGTACGCGCAACGGTTCTCGACCTCGACGAACATGAACACCGTCTCGACGATCCTCATGGAGGCCAAGGACAAGGACTCCCTGTCGGCGGCTCTTCAGGAGGCGACGACGACCATGTACGTGATGCACAACGTCACTGCCGCGGCGCCCGACTTCTCGGTGTCGAGCCAGCAGGCTCTCGTCAACACGATCGGGTCGCTGACCACGATCCTCACCGCGTTGCTCGCGGGGATCGCGGCGATCTCGCTGCTGGTCGGCGGCATCGGCGTGATGAACATCATGCTGGTCAGCGTCACCGAGCGGATCCGTGAGATCGGCCTCCGCAAGGCCCTGGGCGCCAGGCCGAGCATCATCATGCTGCAGTTCCTCGTCGAGGCCAGCATGCTCGGCCTGATGGGCGGCGCGCTCGGCATTGCTCTGGGGATCGTCGCCGGTTCGGGAATCGGCAAGGCCATCGGCTTCCCCGTCATCATCTCGTTCGCCGCGACCGGCATCGCGCTGGGTGTGTCGCTGTTCATCGGCATCGTCGCAGGCGTGTACCCCGCGTGGCGAGCAGCCAAGTTGGCCCCCATCGACGCACTACGGAACGAGTGATCCATGGCCACGAAGCGCACGAAGAGGACACTGGGCCGGGCCGGGGTCGGCATCGCAGTCGTCGCGGTGGTAGCCGTCGGACTGCTCGGCTACCAGGCTGCCGCCGGTACGAGCAACACCACCAACCACTACCGTACGGTGACTGCCGCAGCCGGCTCCGTGACGCAGGTGCTGTCCCTTTCTGGCACGGTTCATCACGTCACTCAGGCGAGCGTGAGCTTCCCCACCAGCGGAATCGTCACCGCAGTCAATGTCAGGGCCGGCGACACCGTCGCGGCAGGTCAGGCCCTTGCGTCGATCAACGCCACTCCGCTGCAGAACGCGGTCCTGGCCGCCGATGCCGCCTACAAGGCCGCCGTCTCCCAGTACCAGACCGACCAGCAGACGTACGCGTCGTCCACGACCACCACCAGCAGCACGACGAAGGCCGCGACCACCTCGACGAGCCACGCGCCGAGCTCGGCGCAGAGCTCGAGCGGTACGCCGTCGGGATCGGGCTTCCCGTCCGGTTCAGCCACCCCGTCGGGCGGCAGCACTGGCGGTACGGGTGGTACGGGCGGCGCCACTGACCCAGCAGCAGCGGTGAAGGCAGCCTCCGATGCCATCGCAGCGCTACAGGCCGGCGTGCAGACCGTCGAAACCGCACTTCCGATCTTCATCACCGAGTGCGTCCCGCTCATCCCCACGACGACAGCCAGCCCGCAGGCGACCGTGACGCAGACGGTCACGGCGACGGTCACGGAGACGGTCACCGTCACGCCGACTCCCACAGCCTCGGGGACGGTCACCGGGCAGGCGATCGGGACCACGTCGAGTAGCAAGGCTTCGTCCACCGCGTCGGGCGCAGCGTCATCGACCAAGCCCAAGACGAGCACGTCGTCCACGGCGGCCGCATTGGCGAACTCGCTGATAACCACAACCTGCCAGTCGGCGATCGACACGCTCACGGCAAGCCAGGCGACACTGCCGGATCAGATGACCGCCGCGAACGTGGCGCTTGCTGCCGCGGTGAAGGCCCTCGACACCGAGGCCGCCACGCTTCAGGCCCAGGCGAACGCGCTGCAGAAGCAGCAGGCAGCAGCGGCATCCGCCGCGAGCGCTGGTGCAGCCGCCGCCAAGGCGCAGTCGTCGACGCTGTCCTCGTCCAATTCGGCCCTGCAAGCTGCGGCCGCGGCGGGTCTGTCTCGCAGTGGTGGGAGCACAGTGACGGCCGCGACGTTGATCACCGACCAGTCCACGATCCAGACGACTAACATCGCGCTCGCTCAGGCACAGGACCAGCTCAACCAGGCGACGATCACCAGCCCGATCGCGGGCAAGGTCGCGTCGATGCCGTTCATCGTGGGCCAGCAGGCCAGCGCGACCGCGACGGCCGTGATCATCGGTAGCGGCGCCATCGAAGTATCGGTGCCCGTGCCGCTCGCCAAGAGGGGCCAGACGGCGACAGGGCAGGCCGCAACCGTGACCAGCACCATCGGCGGGACGACGCTGCAGGGCACAATCACGAGGATCAGCCTGCTGCCGACCACGACCGCGAGCTTCGCCGTGGGAGCCGCTGCGGCAGCGAGCAGCTCGAGCAGTTCGAACAGTTCGAGCAGCCAGTCGACGACGACGTACGCGACGGTCATCACCATCGCGTCAGGTGGCGATGGGCTGCCTGAGAACTCACGCGTCGGGGTGACGATCACAACCAAGACCGTGAACGCAGCCGTCGTCCTGCCGGCGTCGGCGGTCACGCCGACCGGTACCGGGTCAGGCACTGTCCAGGTGGTCACGAACGGCATCCTGTCGACCAAGCGCGTGGTGACCGGCGCGCTCGGCGACACCGTCATCGAGATCATCAGCGGCGTCACGGCCGGCGAGAGCGTCGTCATCGCTGACGTCAACAAGGCAATCCCCGGCGCGAGCATCGCGGCGTCCAGGGGGTCTGCGACCGCTCAGCAGCAGCAGCCCCAGGACTTCCCGACCGGCGGAGGCCCCGCGGGTGGCGGTCCAGCGGGCGGCGCGCCGCCTACCTGATCGACACAGGGCGTGCCCGGGGCCTCAGGCCTCGGGCACGTTGTCACTCCGCCTCGGCTTGCGCAGTACGAGCGAGTCGCGGTGGATGACCTCGCGCTCGTACTCGATGCCTAGCTCGCGGGCAAGATCTTTGGTGCTGCGTCCCAGCAGGGCGGGCAGCACGTCGGAGTCGTAGTTGACGATCCCCCGCGCGATGGGCGCACCGGCCGGATCGACGAGGAGGACGGGCTCACCCGCGTGGAACGCTCCTCGTACGGCGGTGATGCCCGCCGGCAGCAGCGACGCCTTCCCCTTGGTGATCGCCTTCACCGCGCCCTCGTCGAGCTCCAGCTCACCGGTGGGCCGCGACGCGTGAGCGAGCCAGTTGAGACGCGAGGAACGCTTCTTCCCGGACGGGTGGAAAACGGTGCCGACCTGTCCCGCAAGAGCCTCGGACACTTGCTCGGCGGCCGCCAGAACGACCGGGATCCCGGCACCCACCGCGATCCGCGCCGCCTCGAGCTTGGTCGTCATCCCACCCGTACCGACCGCTGTACCCGTCCGGGACGTGTCAGCGGCGAGCTCGTCGATGTTGTGCACCTCGGTGATGCGCTCGGCACCCGGCGCTGAAGGATGGGTCGTGTACAACGCGTCGACGTCGCTCAGTAGAAACAGGGCGTCCGCACGTACGAGGTGAGCCACGAGGGCCGCCAGACGGTCGTTGTCGCCGAACCTGATCTCCTGGGTCGCGACCGTGTCGTTCTCGTTGACGACCGGGACGATGCCCAGCTCGAGAAGTCGGTCGAACGTACGGAGCGCGTTGCGGTACGTCCCCTGGCGGGTCGTGTCCCCCACCGTGAGCAGGACCTGGCCGACGGTGAACCCCTGGACCGCGAACATCGCGGCGTACTGCTCGACGAGCAGGCCTTGACCGACGGACGCAGCGGCCTGCTGCGACGCCAGGTCGCGGGGTCGCGTACGCATGCCCAGCGGCCCCATCCCTGCCGCGATCGCTCCCGACGAGACCAGCACGACATCGCGGCCGGCCCTGCGAGCCGCGGCGATCGCGTCGACGATGCGTCCGATGCGCTCGGGGTCGATGCCACCGTCCGGCGAGGTGAGCGAGGACGATCCGACCTTGACGACGATCCGTCGTGCGTTAGCTATCCGCTGGCGCGTCGTCCTCACCCTCTTCGTCGTCCCACTCGACGCCGTCGATCGCGGCGTTGACGGACCGCTCGGCCGCCTTACGCTCCTGATACACGGCGTCCTTGGCCCGGCGCCTCCTGGCCGCGGGCCGCAGCTCCTGCATCCGGTTGTCCTCGCCGCGTCGGCTCAGCAGCTCCGCGCCGATGTCGACCTGAGGAGCGAAGTCGAAGACCACCGCATCCTCCCCGCCGATCGCGACGGTGTCTCCTCGCTCCGCGCCCATCGCGAGCAGCTCGTCCTCGACACCCAGCTTGTTGAGCCGGTCGGCCAGGTAGCCCACGGCTTCGGCGTTGCTGAATTCGGTCTGCCGGATCCAGCGTTCGGGCTTGTCGCCCCGTACCCGCCAGAGGTAGCCGCCCTCGCCGTCGCCCTGCTTGCGAATCGTGAACTCCTGCGCGCCGACGACCGGCTTGGGCTTGACGACGATCCGTGGGGCGGGCCGCGGCGGCTGCGCCGCGCGCCGCGCGGCGACCAGTGCGGCCATCGTGTACGTGAGCTTCACCAGGCCGACACCGGTCTTCGTGGAGATGAGGTGGACGTCGAGGCCGCGTGCTCTCAGGTCAGGCTCGACCATCTCGGCGAGCTCGAGACCATCCGGCACGTCCACCTTGTTGAGCGCGACCAGGCGAGGGCGGTCCTCGAGGCCGCCGTACGCAGCCAGCTCGCCCTCGATGATGTCGAGGTCGGTGAGCGGGTCGCGCCCCGGTTCGTACGTCGCGCAGTCGATGACGTGCACGATCGCCTGGCAGCGTTCGATGTGGCGCAGGAAGTCGTGGCCGAGGCCGCGACCGTCCGAGGCACCCTCGATGAGTCCGGGGACGTCAGCGACCGTGTACGTGACGTCGCCGGCCACGACGACCCCGAGGTTCGGTACGAGCGTGGTGAACGGATAATCCGCGATCTTGGGACGTGCGGCCGAGATCGCTGCTATCAGGGACGACTTGCCGGCGCTCGGGAACCCGACGAGGCCGATGTCGGCGAGCACCTTGAGCTCGAGCGTGATCCGTCGCTGTGCGCCCTCTTCCCCGAGGAGCGCGAAGCCGGGGGCCTTCCGGGCGGGTGATGCGAGCGCCTCGTTACCGAGGCCTCCACGGCCGCCATGAGCGACGACAAGCTCGGCGTCGTCACCGACAAGGTCTACGAGCAGCTCGCCCGTGTCCGCGTCGGAGACCACGGTGCCCTCGGGCACCATCAAGATGACGTCGTCCGCGTGCACGCCCTGCTTGTAGTCCCCCTTGCCTGGCCCGCCGTTCGGTGCGACGCGGCGGGACTGCCGGTGGTAGTCGACGAGGGTGGTGAGATTGGGGTCGACCCGGAGAATGACCGAGCCGCCGTTGCCGCCATTGCCTCCGTCGGGACCGCCGAGGGGCTTGAACTTCTCGCGGTGCACCGAGGCGCAGCCGTGGCCGCCGTTGCCGGCGATCACGGTGAGCGTGACGGAGTCCACGAAGGACGGGATGGCCATCGCGAACTCCCTTTCAGACGGTGTACGGGTTTCCTATCGTCCCACAGCGGGCGCCCTCAGCGTCACGACGTCGAGTCGTCGTCCGGTTCCGGCACGTCGGCACCGTCCCGGTCGGCCCACTCCAGCAGCATGTCGAGCCGGTGATGGACGTCGTCGATGCCGACGTGCAGGTCACCGGTCGCGAGGAAGCGTGCCGGTACGGTCGCGAGCGTGAGCTCTGCCGGGACGACATCGGGGATCTCGTCCCAGGTGATCGGCGTCGAGACCGTACCGGCCGGCACCCCTCGGATCGACCACGCGCTGGCGATCGTGTGGTCGCGCGCGTTCTGGTTGTAATCGACGAAGACCTTGTCATCGGGTCGGTCCTTGCGCCACCACGTCGTCGTGACGTCGCCAGGCGTACGGCGCTCCACCTCACGCGCGAACGCGAGCGCGGCGCGACGGACGTCCCTGTGGCCCCACTCGGGCACGATCCGTACGTACACGTGGAGTCCGCTGCCGCCCGACGTCTTCGGGTAGCCCACGATGCCCAGCTCGTCGAGCACCTCGTGAACGACCCCGGCCACGCGCCGTACGGTGTCGAAGTGGCAGTTGGGCATCGGGTCGAGGTCGATGCGCCACTCGTCCGGGTTCTCGGTCGCGCCACGACGGCTGTTCCACGGGTGGAACTCGACGGTCGACATCTGCACGGCCCAGATGACCTGCGCCAGCTCCGTCACGCACAGCTCGTCAGCAGTCAGCCCGTACCGCGGGAAGTACAGCTGTACGGTCTCCACCCACTCCGGCGCTCCCCCGGGCAGCCGCTTCTGGTGGATCTTGCCACCGGGCAGGCCCTTCGGGAAGCGGTGCAGCATGCAGGGCCGCTCGCGAAGCGCACGAACGATCCCGTCGCCGACAGAGAGGTAGTAACGCGCCACGTCGAGCTTGGTCCACCCGTGGTCAGGGAAGTAGACCCGGTCGGGGCTGGACAGACGAACCGTACGGCCGCCGACTTCAAGGTTGACCGCATCATCAGACATGGGCAACGACCGGCTCTGGCTGCCCCGCCACGACACGCGCGGGCAGCGGGACGACGACGAACGCGGCGGCGCCGAGCCATCGCAGAACCGACGAGTCGTGGCTGGACGTCATCAGCGACCACCCTTCGGTGGGGGTTGGCGGGGCAAGAACAGCGGTTGTGGGGTGAACCTACGCGGGTGCGCCGACATTCCCGAGGACAACAGCAAGGGGCGGCCCCGTACGGGACCGCCCCTTGCTGGAAGTCGTACTTACGTGGCGTCCGCCGTGGTGATGTTCACGACGCGACGGCCGCGCTTGGTGCCGAACTGCACCTGGCCCTCGGCCAGGGCGAACAGCGTGTCGTCGCCACCGCGGCCGACGTTGTCACCCGGGTGGAAGTGTGTGCCGTGCTGGCGGACGATGATCTCGCCGATGCCAACGGTCTGACCGCCGAAGCGCTTCACGCCGAGCCGTTGGGCGTTGGAGTCACGGCCGTTCTTGGAGGACGATGCGCCCTTTTTGTGTGCCATGTGTCAACCCCTCACTTGATCCCGGTGACCTTGACCTGGGTGTACCGCTGACGGTGCCCCTGGCGCTTCTTGTACCCGGTCTTGTTCTTGAACTTGATGATCTTGATCTTGGGACCCTTGGTCTCACCGATGACCTCAGCGGTCACGGCAACCTTGGTGAGCTTGTCGGCGCTCGTCGTGACGTCATCGCCGTCGACGAGCAGAAGGGGGGTCAGATTGACCACCTCGCCGGCCTTGGCAACGATCTTGTCGATCTCGACGACGTCGCCCACAGCAACCTTGTGCTGGCGTCCGCCACTGCGCACGATCGCGTACACGCCTGACCTACTCTCTTCTTCGTCCATGGTGGAGCCT
>Ga0182021_10003579_pt1 | contig 18273 bp, 17 predicted proteins | sample 612E3MmetaG_FD_120493 | JGI IMG/M metagenome (GOLD analysis project Ga0182021, IMG submission 120493) | Permafrost microbial communities from Stordalen Mire, Sweden - 612E3M metaG (Illumina Assembly) | ecosystem: Environmental > Terrestrial > Soil > Wetlands > Permafrost | place: Sweden... | reverse complement strand
TAGCGCATTTCGCTCAACGCGGCAAGGTCGTCTGGGGTGAAGGTCAGTTGAATGGTCATATCCCGATTTTATCAGAAAAGGTCGAAGGGCAAAACCGCAATTTATACCCGTGGGCAGTATAGCAAAGGCCGTCGATGGAGGCAAAGATGAGCATGGTCACAGTTGAACTCGAACACGATCTCGTCAATCTGTTTCATGATGTGCGGGGCCAGCCTCAGGAAAAGGTGAAAGAGTATCTGATCCTTGAACTGTACCGCCGCCGTGAAATATCCAGCGGCAAAGCAGCCGAATGGCTGAATATGGAACGCGGCGAGTTTATTCGCTATGCGGCGCGGTTGGGTATTCCTTACATCGATCTGGATGAGACAGAGTTGGAAGAAGAAATACAGGTTGCGCGGAGAGTGCAATGACCCTTGTCCGCGTGGTCAATTCCAGCCCGTTGATTGTGTTTCAACGGATCGGCCAATTGAGCCTTCTGCGCGATCTGCTGGAACACGTTTACATTCTGGCGCAATCTCTCCGGCTCGTGGTGATTGGGAGCGCAGGCTTGTTATTGCGGGCGAAAGAACGCGGTTTAATCCCACGTGTACGTCCATTGATGCAGGCGATGCAGGCGGTCGACTTTCACATTTCGGAACGGGTCTTTACGGGAATTCTGGCGGCCGCGGATGAAATATGAGCGCGACGCTAACTTCTCGCGCGCCTGCCGGACATGCTACAATAAACGCGGAGCAACTGCTCCGCGTTTTTCATTTGCGTAGATTCGTGTGATTCGTGGATCAGAATTGGATCAGCATGGAACTTCGTCTCTACAACACTCTCACCCGCACCAAAGAAACTTTCCGCTCGATTGAGCCAGGCAAGGTGCGGCTGTATACCTGCGGGCCGACGGTGTATCGCTTCATTCACATCGGCAATCTGCGCTCGTTCATGCTGGCCGATTGGATTCGCCGCACGTTGATCCATTTCGGTTACGAGGTGAAACACGTCAAGAACATCACCGACGTGGGCCACATGCGTCAGGAGCTGCTCGATCGCGGCGAGGACAAGATGATCGCCGCGGCGCGCAAAGAGGGCAAGACGCCGCTGGAGATCGCCGCGTTTTACACGCAGGCGTTCATGGACGATGAGGCCAAGGTCAACATCCTGCCCGCGCACGTTTTCCCCCGCGCCACTGATCACGTGCCCGAAATGATCAACATCACACAGCGGCTTATCGCCAACCGATTGGCCTACGAGGTCGATGGCACGATCTACTTCGATGTATCGGCGTTTCCCAACTACGGACGTTTGTCGCGCAACGAATTGGAAGGTCTGCTAGGCGGGGTGCGTGGCGAAGTGGCCACGGACAAACAAGCCGCCGAAGATTTTGCGCTATGGAAAGCGGCCGAGCCGGGCCGCGTGATGAAATGGGACAGCCCGTGGGGTGAGGGTTTCCCCGGTTGGCACATCGAGTGCAGCGCCATGTCGATCAAGCATCTGGGTGAGCAGATCGACATTCACACCGGCGGCGTCGATCTGATCTTTCCGCATCACGAGGACGAGATCGCGCAAAGCGAAGGCGCGACGGGGAGATCGTTTGTCAATTACTGGGTCCACGGTCAGCATCTGCTGGTCGATGGGCTGAAGATGGCGAAGTCCACGCGCAATGATTATCGTCTGATTGATCTGATGACGCGCGGCTACGATCCGATCGCGCTGCGATATTTGTACGCGACCGCGCACTATCGCACTCGATTGAACTTCACCTTCGACGCTTTGCGCGGCGCTCAGCGCGGCCTGGGCCGGCTGCGCGAACGGTTGCTGGAATATGATCGCTTAGGCGGCGAGCGCGACGAGTGGGCTGAGGCCGAGCACGTCAGCAACTTTGACGTCGCGCTGGCCGACGATGTGAATCTGCCGGTAGCGCTGGCTTCCACCTGGGCCATGCTGCGCTCGAATCTGTCCGCGGCCAGCAAGAAACATCTATTGTTGAAATTTGAAGAGGTGCTGGGCTTTGGCTTGCAGGATTGGCTGGACGCGCAGCGCGAAGTGCCGCAGGGGATAGCGACCCGTTTCAGCGCCCGCAATCTGATCCGCAAGAATGGCGTGTACGGTTCCAGCGACATGCTGCGCGAATCGGTGGAGGTCGAAGGTTATCGCGTTCACGATACGCCTGACGGTTCATGGGTGCATCCGCGCGGCACACTCGATCCGATTATCCGTCCAAACGTCGTCACCAATGTGCGCGAAGTTAAATCGCTGTTGCATGAACCGGATGCCTACGAGTTCTCGATCAATTTGCTGGCCTGGGATGATGCCGACGAGATCGAGCGCGCCGTGAACAGCCTCGTGGCTCACAAGGGCGATCGCTCGATCGAGATTGTGCTGATCGATAACGGTTCCAGCGATGGCACGGCGGAAGTGGTGGAGCGACTGGCGCGTGAACATCCCGACGTACATCCGTTGTGGATCGATCACTGGGTAGGCGAGGGGGCCGGCCGGAATGTGGGGTTGCTGCACAGTCAAGGACGTATCGTTATTGTGCTGGGCAATCACATCGAGGTGGCGGGTGACATCTTCACGCCGATCAAACAAGCGTTGAGCGATCCCGAAGTAGGACTCGTCGGCGGGTGGGGCGTTCGATCGGGCGATCTGCGCGACTTCGAGTCAGCTCCCGGCCCGGAGGTCGATGCCGTTGAAGCATACCTGCTGGCCTTTCGGCGCGCGGAGATCGATCGGGTGGGCTTGTTCGACGAGAAATTCCGCTTCTATCGCCACATCGATCTGGAGTTCAGTTTGCGCTTCAGCGATCGCGGCATGAAGAACATCGTCTTACCGGAGATCAAGGCGCGCACCATCGAACACGAGCATCGCCTGTGGTATCACACGTCGCCCGACGAACGCGAGCGCAAGAGCAAGCGCAACTTCTATCGCTTCCTGCATCGTTGGGGCGACCGCAGGGACTTGTTAATCGAGCCAGCGATGGGACATTATCATGAGGAGTGAGCAAGGGACAGGGAGCAGGATGCAAGAGGTAAGGTGCAAGATGCGGGATGCAAGGGCAGAGCGTATTGCCGGTTTAGGGGCGATGACGTAGAATTGAAGCGGAAAGTGAGGAAAAGCCTATGGCTGTTCAAGCGCTGCCAATGTCTGTGATAGTTGAACAGTCGCCGCCTGTGACGGGCGAGGAATTGTACCGGAGGGGCGATCTTGGCCGCACAGAACTCGTGAAAGGGGAGATTGTTCGCATGTCACCAACGGGTTATGCACATGGCGGTTACGAAGGCAACTTTTATACTGAACTGCGGGCCTTTGTCCGACAGCACAAACTGGGTCGGGTTCTTGTGGGTGAAGTGGGCATTTATACGGGCCGTAATCCTGATACGGTACGTGCGGCCGACGTGGCTTTTGTCTCCAACGAGTGTATGGCCCAGGTCAAATCGAAAAGCTATCTGGATGTCGCGCCCGAACTGATCGTTGAAGTGTTGTCGCCCGATGATGCATGGAGCGATCTCATGGAGAAGCTGGACGAGTATTTCACCTGCGGCGTGAAGGTGGTGTGGGTCGCCGATCCGCGGACACGGCAAGTGTATGTATATCAGTCGGTGACGAACGTCGAACGGTTCACTGAGAAGGATACGCTTACGGGCGGCGATGTTCTGTCGGGGTTCAGCGTGCCCGTGGTTGAGTTGTTTGCGAGTGAATGAAGACATGTGACACGTTACAGATCGCTGGGGTAACGTCATCCAGTTGACAGACGAACGGTGGGGTTACATTGCTTACTGGCATCCTGATCTAGCGGATCATTTGGACGAAGTGTTGAATACGATCCGGCGAGGTAAACGGCAGCAGGATAAGGTTGAACCACAAAAGTTTATTTACTTCATGCGGACGGATGCACTCTTGCCAGAGTGCAATCATATCCTGGTTATTGTCAGGATGGTCAGAAACAATTTTGTAGTAACGGCGTATCCGAAGTCAATCGGAGGGTGAATGATGAAACCGGAACTTATGCTTGGCTATGATAAAGAAGTCGATGTGCTCTATCTGTCATTTGGTGAACCGGAAAAGGGTATGGAGTATGTAGAGGTCGCTCCTGACTTGATTGCGCGTGTTCATCCGCAAACGCGCAAAATTGTCGGATTGACGATCGTTGATTTTCAGAAGCATTTTGGTGAGGGGCGTAACCTGACTCGTTTACCAGTAGTGGGCGATCTTGAAATTGTCGGAGTGTGATCTTGGCTAACGTCATTTCTGTTGAATCAACTCAACCCGTAGAGAAACCCGAGCGCCGGCCCGAATGGCTAAAGGTGCGCGCGCCGCAGGGCGAGACTTACGATGAACTCAAGCGCTTAATGCGCGTCAAGACGCTGCACACGGTGTGCGAGGAAGCGTTGTGCCCCAACATCGGCGAGTGCTGGGGGCGCGGCACGGCGACGTTTTTGATGATGGGTGATGTCTGCACGCGCTCGTGCGCGTTCTGCGACATCAAAACGGGGCGCCCTGCGCCGATGGATTGGGACGAGCCTAATCGGGTGGCGCAGGCCATCAAGGCGATGAATCTACGCCATGCGGTGATCACGTCCGTTAATCGTGACGAGCGCAAGGATGGCGGCGCGCCGATCTTCGCGCTGGTGATTCAGCGCATCCGCGAAGTGCAACCCGGCTGCACGATCGAGGTGCTGATTCCTGATTTCAAAGGCAACATCGATGCGCTGAAAATGGTGACCGATGCCGCGCCGGAGATTCTCAATCACAACGTCGAGACCGTGCCGCGCCTGTTCAAGAAGGTTCAGCCGCAAGACAACTATGAGTGGGCGATGACCACGTTAGGCAACGCGAAGCAGTTGAGTCCCACGCAAGTCACTAAGAGTGGCATCATGCTGGGGTTGGGCGAGACGAAAGAAGAAGTCATCGCCGTGATGCGCGATCTGGCCGATCGGAAAGTGGATATCCTGACGCTGGGTCAATACCTGCAACCGAGCAAGCAGCATATGCCGATCGATCGTTACGTGCCGCTGGAAGAATTTGCGGAGTTGAAGCAGATTGGCATGGAGCTGGGCTTTCGCTGGGTCGAAAGCGGCCCGCTGGTGAGATCGTCGTATAATGCGGATAAGCAAGCGCGGGCGTTGGCCGTCGTTACTGCGTCGTGAAATCGCTCAGGGGAGGTGGGCCATGTTGCGCTCAGCACCACAACAAACCACAGAGCCGGTATGGGAAATGGCAGACTTCTTTCCTCATCAAGGGGCCTGGACGGAAGAAGACTATCTTGAGCTTGAGACGAACCGGCTGGTTGAATATTCGCACGGCCAATTAGAGGTGTTGCCCATGCCAACGGAAGCCCATCAATTCATTGTGCTTTACTTGTATCAACTGCTGCGCGTTTTTCTGGAAAAGCACAATCTGGGCAAAGTGCTGGTCGCCCCGTTGCGAGTGTGTTTGTGGCCGGGCAAGTACCGGGAGCCGGATGTCGTGGTGATGCTGAATGAACATGCGGACCGGCGTCATCAGCCATACTGGGAAGCGCCTGATTTGGTGATGGAAGTTGTTTCGCCGGACAATCGTCAACTCGATCTCGAAACGAAGCGGCGCGAATACGCGCGGGCCGGCATTCCGGAATACTGGATCGTCGATCAGGAACAAGAAAAAATCAGCGTGCTAACGCTGCAAGACGAGCGCTACGTTGAAGCCGGCGTGTATGCCACTGGCGCGATAGCACAGTCGGCGCTGCTGACTGGGTTTGAAATCATGGTTGCTGGCGTGTGGGCCGCGGCTCGTCAATAAGCGGTGAGAAATCTATGCGATATAGTTTGCGCTTGCGCCAGCGCCCTTATTTGCGGGTGCTGGCGCTATTTCTTGTGTGGTGGATCATCGTGCAGGGCTTTGCCATGCTGGCCTTCAACCGTTTTCGATTGACACAGCCGGATACGGCCTATTCTTGGACAGCACGACCTTCCAACTCCTTCCTGGTACAGTGGCATGATTTTGCCGAGATTCACGCGCGCTGGGACTCCGGGTTTTATGCGTGGATTGCCCGGGATGGCTACACAGCCGACACGGCTGCATTTTTCCCACTCTATCCGATCTTGATTCGCGGCGTGTCGCTGCTGTGGCCGCTGTTCGGCCAGCCGGAACCGGATTATATCGGGTTGATCCCGGCTGCCTTCATCGTCAGTAACCTGGCTGCTTTAGGCGCAGCTCTGGCCTTGTATAAGTTGGCGCGGTTGGATATGAGCGAAGTTGAAGCTCAACGGGGATTATTCTACTTCCTTATTTTTCCTACAGCCTTTTTCTTGACCGCTAACTATACCGAATCCTTGTTCATTCTCTGGGCGACAATGAGTTTCTACTTCGCCCGTCAGGGCCGTTGGATGTGGGCCGGTCTAGTGGGAGCACTGGCGATGTTGACACGCGCCACGGGAGCCGCCTTGTTCGTGGGACTGGCACTGGAGTGGTGGGCACAACGGCACACCAGCAGATGGCGTGGCTTGTGGTTACTGTTAATGCCATTGGCCTTTGCCGTATTTGTGTGGTACCTTCGACAGACACAAGGTTTGTCGTTCTTTGACACACAGTTGAGAATGTTTGGCCGGATGCCAGTCAACTTATCGGCGCTGTTACCCGGCTTGGATTGGGCGCATGTGCAAGTCGATGCAGCAGCGCAAGCCAATCTCGAACTTGATCTTGGAATTGGTGTGCTGGTGCTGATTGGTTCATTGATTGTCGCACGGCGTTGGCGTTGGAGTTACGGAATTTTTGGGGTGTTGTGTATCGTGTTGCCGCTTATTTCAGGCAGCACAGTCAGTCTGAATCGCTATGCGCTGGCAGCGTTTCCTGTACCCTTGCTCATCGCGCGTTACGGAAACCGGCCGAACATCTTGAGCGAGGCTTACGTGCTGAGCGCGACGTTGTTATTGGCATTCTATACGGCCCTGTTTGTGCAAGGCTATTGGGCCGGTTAATTCAGGAGGAAGAATGAAAAAACTACGCTGGGGTCTGTTGAGCACGGCGCGCATCAGTCGGGCGGTGATCCCACCGATTCGCGCTTCGCTGCAATCGGAATTGAAGGCGGTGGCCAGCCGGGACATTGTGAAGGCGAGGAACCACGCCAAAGAGTGGCACATTCCGCACGCCTATGGCTCGTATGAAGAGCTGCTGGCCGATGAGGACATCGACGTCATCTACAATCCGCTGCCCAATCATTTGCACGCGGAGTGGTCGATTCGCGCGGCGGAAGCGGGCAAGCACGTGCTGTGCGAAAAGCCGCTGGCGTTGACGCTCGACGAAGTCGATCAGGTAATGGCCGCGGCGAAGAAGCACAACGTCATCATCGCCGAAGCGTTCATGTACCAGCATCACCCGCAGACGCTGAAGGTATTGGATTTGATCAAGCAGGATACCATTGGCGAACTCCTGTTAATCAAGGGCACGTTCACCTTTAATCTCGATCGATCTGACGATGTGCGCTGGGTGCCGGAGTGGGGCGGCGGATCGATCTGGGATGTGGGTTGCTACCCGATCAGCTTCTCACGCCTGGTGGCAAACGCGGAACCGGCGGAAGTGTTTGGCTGGCAGGTTACGGGTTCGACCGGGATCGATGTGGTCTTCAGCGGCCAGATGCGCTTTGCCAGCGGCCTGTTAGCGCAGTTTGATTGCGGCTTTCGCGCGCCTTACCGGACGATGATGGAAATCGTCGGGACAAAGGGCGTGATCGAGTTGGGCAGCCCCTTTAAGCCGGTGGGCGGCGAATGGATCAAGATCAAGCGGGGCGACAGCATCGAGCTGCTTCGCTCGCCGGAATTCGAACCGTATCGCGGCGAGATCGAGGATATGGAACACGCCGTGTTGGACGGTCAAGCGCCGCGTGTCACATTGGAGAACAGTCGGAGCAATGTAGCAACCATTCTGGCGCTGCTGGAATCGGCTCGCACCGGGCAAGTCGTGCGTTGGTAATTGTTTTCGTCATAAACAGCGCGAGTCCCGGGACTGCTCAACCGGGACTCGCCTTGAAAAACCGCCTACGACCAACTGACATCAAACTACACGTTCGTGTAAATGTTCGAGAAGATGTTACCGATCGCGGGGCCAAGCAACGCCAAAATAACGATCACCACGATAGCCACCAATACAAGAATCAACGCATACTCCACCAAGCCCTGACCTTCTTCACGGGGTAAATATAACATGTCTGTCACCTCCCTTCTGTTAGAGAATTAAGTGCTTACAACTAAGCTGCCTACCACATTTATTATAACCCGGTTTTTCCAAAATGAAGCACACAGTTTCATTGCAGTTTGATTGCAATCATTACAATCTGGGTGGTCCAGAGGAAAGCCGACCTTGGTTGACCCTGACGCCAACCCCCAACCAATCCCGAGTGAATCCAACCGGCCGGGGGGCTGGGTGCCATGAGTTTGCAAACACATGTTCGAGGGACACACACTCAGGGGCAGGCATCGCCATAACATTCAGTACTCTCGGCCACGCCTGCCTTGTTGCGCAGAATGGCCTTGTCCCCCGCGTTACGCCAGATGGCATCGGTTGACCACAGCAGGACTTTGGGTGGATTGTTGACGGCGCCCGTGAAACTTTCGATACGTACACTCTCGCCGGATTGCAAGGTGAAACCGGCGGGGAAGTTGAAAAGCTGCGGGCCTACTGCGCTTTCCAGATACCAGCCTGACATATCTTGTGATCCGTTACCGACGTTCTGAATGACGATGTACTCTGGGGCGGTAGTTCCACTCAACAACATGATCTTTACGTTTGCTGGCGCGATCGGAGTGTCGGTGGCAACGGGCAACGGCACCGGATTCTTCGGGATCGCAGCCACCGCGACTGCGGCAATGATTACTAATGCGATCGCCCCCAAGATGATGAGTCGTTTACGCTTGGACGGCCGGTGTGGCTGTGGTAGAGGCGCACTGGATGACGGGGGCAGGGCCATCGTACCGGTTGATTCGGTGGGGTGGGTCTGAAGTGCGATGTGCAGCGCGGCGCGCATATCAGTCGCTGTGGCAAAGCGCTTGGCGCGTTCCAGTTCCATAACACGCAAAATCACCCGTTCCACTTCCGGCGAAATGCGCGCATTGGCGGTGCGTGGGGCGTAAAAGGAATCGGGCTCAGCAGTGCGCCGCGTGACCGAGGCGGGTGCTTGCCCCGTCAGTAAGTGATAGAGTGTGGCACCCAGCGCGTACAGATCCGATCGTTCGTCCGTGTGACTTTGTGGATCGTACTGTTCAGGAGGAGAATACTCTGGTGTGCCCAACCCGTGCATCATCGTAATGGTCCGCGGGTTGTTAGGGTCGTAAGGCTTCACTAACCCAAAGTCCACCAGGAAAATGCGCCCTTGGGGTGTGCGCCGGATATTGGATGGTTTGATGTCGCGGTGAATGAGATGATGCTCGTGGATATATTCCAAAGCCGATAACAATTGATCGGCCCAATCGAGGACCTGGACCTCGTCAAGACCGCCGGGATTCGCCTGCACAATTTCTTGTAGCGTCTGGCCCTCGATGTAGTCCATCACCAAATAGTGCCGCTGGCCTTCCGTGAAATAGTCGGTCACGCGGGGCAGGTTGGGATGGTGCAACGACGCTAGACTTCGCGCCTCACGCTGAAATTGGGTACGGATTTGTTCGTTAAGGAGTTGGTCGGTGATGGGATCCGCTTGCAGCTGCTTGATCGCCACGTTACGATCGAGCACCGGATCGTGCGCAAAATAAACCGCACCCATGCCTCCCGTTCCGAGCAGGCGGATGATGCGATAACGATTGTTGAGAGTCTGGCCGATAAACGATTCCATGCTGAGTGAAGCGATCTCAAGATCACAGAGTGCACCGCGTTTCGAGTATATCATACGTTGTGACTCGAAAGATCGTTTGGAGGTTAGGGGTTTGTAGCAAAACGCTGTCGACGTGGCCGCGTTGCGACAGCCGGGGTACTTTTTTGAGAATCTATTCGCTGCTGCTCTCAATGAACACAAGGCGCAAAAAAACCGGGTTCCAAACGGAACCCGGTTTCGGCACCGGCTTCACATCCCGATCGGCTGTGGCGGCCCGTCGGGCTGAATCCTGCTAATCGGAATCGGCCGCCCGTAGATGCGGATTGTCCTTCAGAGCTTGCTCGATGATACCCTGCGCTACGTGCGCCGGCACTTCATCGTAGTGATCAAATTCCATGCTGAAGACACCGCGCCCCTGTGTGATCGAGCGCAGGTCGGCCGCATAGCGCTGCATTTCGGCCAGCGGCACGAAGGCCGTGACGACGCTCTTACCGGCCGATTGATCCATGCCTTGCACGTGCGCGCGCTTGGTGTTGATATCGCCCAGCACGTCGCCCATGTTGTGCTCCGGCACGACTACGGTTACCTTCATGATGGGTTCTAACAGCACCGGGCTGGCGCCGTGCATCGCCTTCTTGAAGGCTTCACGACCGGCGATTTCAAACGCCATCGGCTTGGAATCCACCGCATGTTCCTTGCCGTCGGTGATGGCGACTTTCACATCGACGATCGGATAACCTGCAATCGCGCCGCCTTCCATCACGGACTTGATGCCCTTTTCAATGCTGGTCTGATAGGACGACGAGACTGCGCCACCGAACACTTCCCAGGCAAATTCGTAGCCCTTGCTTTTGTTCGGCTCCACACGCATGTGAACTTCACCGAATTGGCCCGAACCGCCCGTCTGTTTCTTATGGCGGTGCATGGTCGTGAACGACCGTGTAATCGTTTCACGATAGGGAACCCGGCGCTGCGATGGAACTAGTTCTACGCCAAACTTGGTCTTCGCGCGACGCACGGCCACATCAATGTGGCTGTCGCCCAGGCCCTCCAGCACCGTCTGCTTGGTGCTGGAATCATTGAACCAGTGGAGCGTAGGATCCTCTTCGGTCAGGCGGGTCAGCGTCGGCCCCATCTTGGCCGAATCAGCGGCGCTCTTAGGCTCAATCGCCACCGAGGTCGCGGCGGGCGGATAAACCGGCGGCGTGAAGGTTACCGGATGCGCTTTGTCGCACAGGGTATCCCCGGTCAGTGTCACGGAGAGTTTGGTCACCACGCCGATATCACCGGCCTTGACTGACGTTACGGCGATTTGCTCTTTGCCACGCATCAAATACAGTTGCCCGACGCGCTCTTCGGCGTTCTTATTCGCATTGAACACGCGCGAATCAGACGTCACCGTGCCGCCAAACACGCGGAAATACGTCTGCTTGCCGACAAACGGATCGGCCGTGGTCTTGAACACCAGTGCGCCCAGCCCGTTGGACGTCACGCCGATTTTTTCTTCTGTCCCGGCGCCCGTCTTCGCGACTTCAGGTTCGGTCTCGGCAGGAGACGGCACAAAGGCGATCAGCGTTTCTAACAGCGCGCCCACGCCCAGATTCCCTGTCCCCGACACACACAACACGGGAACAATCAAGTTCTTCTTGATCGCAAAGCGCAGGCCGTGGCGAATCTCATCGTCGGTCAGTTCCTGGCCGTCCAGATACTTCATGATGAGCTCGTCATCGCCTTCCGCAGCGGATTCCATCAACTTAACGCGCGCTTCTTCCGCTTCCTTCTTTAGGTTAGGCGGAATATCGACCAACTCACCCTGAGGGCCTTTGCGCGCCTTCATGGCGATGAGATCGATCACACCTTCAAAGCTGGCTTGGCTACCGATGGGCAGTTGCAGCGGCACGAAGTTGCCGCCCAACTGATTGAGCGTATCGGCCGCATGCGCAAAATTGGCATTCTCACGATCCATCTTGCCAATCAGCACGAAGCGCGGCAGATTGCGCTCGTTGCAGTAGGCCCACGCCAGTTCGGTGCCCACTTCGACGCCGGCCACGCTGTCGACCACGATGACGGCCGCTTCGACCACGCGCACGGCACCCTTCACTTCACCGGCGAAGTCGGTAAAGCCGGGCGTATCGAGCACGTTAATTTTGTGGTTTTGCCACTCGATGGGGAGCAGGGCCGTGGTCAGGGAGATGTGACGGCGAATTTCTTCTTCATCAAAATCGGACACGGTCGTGCCGTCTTCAACGCGACCTTGTCGGGTGATAGCGCCTGAACTGAACAACATGGCTTCGCCCAGGCTGGTCTTGCCCGAGGAGCCGTGACCAAGCAGGGCCACGTTGCATAGCGCCGTAGTGGGGTAATCCTTCATTAAACCTCCCGGAGGGATGGGATCAAACGCCCCGCAATTGTATTCAAGCCACCCGGTCTTGTCAACGTGACACAGACCGCAGAGTGTCACCAAATACCCCGCTGACTGTCAGTTGTTTTGACCGGCTATCCCAAATCGCCATTGGCGTACAGGTCGAGCAACCGGCTGCTTTTCTCCTGCTCATGCTGAATGTGCCATTGCATCGCCGTCAGCGAGACTTCCAGCGCCTCACACACTTTCGACGCCTCAGTAAATCGGCGCGTGAAGCGACTGCTTCACTTGTACCTCATCAGCAGCGTGATGGTGGAGGGTGTGGTCATGACGAGTGAAGAAGGGACACCGCCAGGTGGGCCACTCTCGCCGCTGCCTCGGCTTCGCCCCCTGTGTATCAAGCCTTGAATAGCGCCTACTGGCGCGCTCAAGGCTTGGTCAGTTTCTCTGACCGTTATCAACAACTTCGTTGGACTTGATGAACCGCCGGAGGCGGACCCGCATGTCCGGTGGTGTGAGAGGGGAAACGGGCGACCGCTCCCTCTACTCGATTACCCTGACGTTGCTTACCTGACCCACTCTCAAGCCAACGGATGCCACCTCAGCGAAAGGACAATCGCCAGCGCGGCGAGCAGCGCGCCTAGCGCCGCAAACACCACGCTGACTTCCGAGGTTTCATGTTTGGTGATCAAATACGTGGGGAGATTCTGAAACACATTCTGCAATTCGCCCGCGCTTTCGGCTGAATAGTACGTGCCGCCGGTCATGTCCGCCACCTGCTTCAACGTGGCCTCATCGATCCCGCGCCGGAAGCCACCGCCGCCAAATCCACCGCCAGGCCCGCCACCGAACTGCCCGCCGCCACCCTGCCTGCCACCCAACTGCCCACCGGGTCCCCCACCACCCGGCCCTCCGCCAAATTGTTGACCCGGCTCGTTACCTTGAAACTGTACGTTACAAGGTGGAAAATTAGAACCATTCGCGGTGCCAAACCCGATCGTGTAAACCCGCACGCCGCGATCGACCGCTTGTTGGGCGGCATCGGTCGGCAGCGGCCCCGTGTTGCTCACCCCATCGGTGAGCACGACGATAATATCGGGCGCATACGCGCCATGCGGCACGGGGGTCGGTTGAGGCTCACGCGAGGTGCTGGTCCAACTCGGCGCAACATTTGGATCGATTTCGGCAATGGCATCCAGCGCCTTGAGAATGCCACTGCCGATCGCCGTCCGCCGCCCGGTGGCCAGACTCTCCACCGCGGCTTGGAGCGCTTCGGTATCGTTGGTGGGCGGCTGGATCAATTCGGCATAACCGGAAAATGCGACGATGCCGATCTGCGTGGTGGCCTGTTGCTTTTGAATGAACGATAGTGCGGCGGCTTCGGCGGCTTCGATACGACTGGGCTGAATGTCGGTCGAGCACATGCTGCGCGAGACGTCGATGGTGAGAAGGATGGCCGTCTGTCCGGCTGGCACGCTCACGATCGTCACCGGGCGTGCCACAGCAATCACTAAGCTGGCCAACGCGCTGAGAAACAGAATAACGGGCAGATGTCGCCGCAGCCATGATTGCCTGGGCAGCGCCTCGCGCACCAGGGACAGGCTGGAATAGCGTACGGCAAAACGCCGTCGGCGGCGCAGCATCACAATGTAAGCGGCGGCGAGCAGCGGAATCAATCCCAGTAGGAATAGAAATCCGGGCCAGAGTAAGTCCATCGGTTACCTCCCAATCATCCAGAAACCGGGTTTCTACTTCTCAAAGGGACTCGCACGATTATCGCGGAGAAACCCGGTTTCTCGTCCCGATCATGGCAAGCGGCTGAACCACACCAGCGAAACGATCCCGCCGATCAGTAAGATCAGAATTCCAGCGCCTGCCAACAGCGAAGTAATTTCGGTCTTTTCCGGTTTGATGACCAACTGCGGATCAAGATTGTGGTAAATCGCTTGCAGGTCTTGTTCGTTCTCGGCGTTGTAATAGACGCCGTCGGTGAGCTGCGCGATTTGTTGCAGCAGTTCCTCATTGAGACGCGAGCGAATGGTCAATCCCTCGATGTGCAAGATCGATCCGGCGGTGCTGCCAATGCCGATCGTGTAGACGCGCACCCCACGGTCGGCGGCGGTCTGCGCCGCTTGCAGCGGATCGGGCGAGGTGTTGTTCTCGCCATCGGTGAGCAGGACAATGACCGACGAAGTATGCGTCCCGGGCGGGACCGGCGTCGGCGTGGGAGCCGGTTCGCCTACGGGTGTCGGCGTTAAGTTACTGTAGAAGCGCGGCTTTTCCGGGGCCTCGGCGGCCGCAATCGCTTTGAGTGACGTGAGAATACCGTAAGCGAGTGACGTGCCGCGTTGCGGTGTGAGTCGATTGATCGCGGCCAACACGGCTCCCTGATCGTTCGTCGGGGCCAGCACCGTGAAGCCGGTCTCACTGAAAGAGACCACGCCGATCTGCACACTGGGCGGCTGCTGTTCGATGAAATCCCGCGCCGCGGCCTTGGCCGCTTCCATGCGCGTCGGCTTCAAATCATCGGCCGCCATGCTGCCGGACACATCGAACGCGAGAATGACGTTACCTTCGATGCGCGGCAGACTGACGACGGTCTGCGGTCGCGCCACGGCCAGGATGAGGATCGTCAAGCCGATCAGGAAGAGGATGATCGGAATATGGCGGCGCGCGCCGAGCCGCCGACCGGTCGTCTGCTGCCCGATCCCGAAACTACCATAAGCGGCGGCCAGCCGTCGTTGTCGTCGCTGCATCCGAATGTACAGCACGACGCCGAGCGGAATCAAGAACAACAATAACAGCATGACAGGCCACATAAACGACATTGGCAAAACCCTGTTTTGGAATTTGGAATTCAGAATGTGGAATGCAGAATCTCGCCATCATTCCGAACTCTGCATTCCGAATTCCGCATTTACTTTCTCCGTTGTTGTCGCAACGTCGCAAACCTTACGATGGAACGCACCAGATCGTCTTCGGTCGACAGCGACAGGACATCGACCCCGGCGTGTTTGAACGCTTCGCTCAACGCGCCCTCACGTCGTCGCGCCGCTTCGGCAAAACGGGTGCGGAACTTTTTATCGTGCGTGTCCACATACAACTGCTCACCCGTTTCGGCGTCTTCCATCATGATCGGACCGAGGTCGGGCAGATCGATCTCGCGCGGGTCCCACAATCGAACGGCCAACACCTCATGCCGCTGATTGAGCAAGGTCAAGGGCCGCTCCCAGCCCGGCGCGCTGATGAAGTCCGAAATGATGAACACCAGCGCGCGTCGTTTGATCGCGTGCAAGCCGCCTGCGATCAAGGGCGTCAAATCGGTGAAGGGTGCACGTGATAGACGCGGCTGCTTCAACAGATCGTTGACCAGGCGCAGCACCTGAATCCGCCCGCCGCGCGCGGGAATGGTTCGTTCGATGCGGCTTCCATAGAATATCGCGCCGACGCGATTGCCATGCCGCGTCAACAGGCGCGCCATGGTCGTGACGAAATCGATCAGCATGGTTCGCTTCAAGTTCTGCGTCTGCACCGTGCCGAAATCCACCGAAGGACTGAGGTCGAGCAGAAACCACGCGGTGATTTCACGATCTTCGACGTACTGCCGGATGTAGGGCGAATCCATGCGGGCCGTGACGTTCCAATCGATGTAGCGAATATCGTCTTCGGGTTGATATTCGCGCAGATCGGCAAAGTCCACGCCGTAGCCGTAGAACAGGCTGCGATAATCGCCTTGCAGCAAGCCATCCAGACGGCGAATGACTTGCCAGTCGAGACGCTGCAGGATCCGTTCGGGCGCGGCTGCACCGGACCCCGAAAGATCAGGCGTCGACACGGGTGCTGATGCGCTCATGTAATGGCACCACCGGCAGCGGAATGCGATCGAGAATTTTCTTCAAGATATCGTCGCTGCTGACGTTGTCCGAAAGCGCTTCGTAGGACAGCACCAGCCGGTGCCGGATCACGTCGAGCGCCATATCGAACACGTCTTGCGGCAGCGCGTAATCGCGCCCGCGCACGAAAGCGAGCGCCCGCGCCGTGAGGATCAAGTTGATCGAAGCGCGCGGACTCGCGCCAAACATGATGTAACGCTCCACTTCTTTCAGACCGATGTCTTTGGGCTTCCGCGTTGCGGTCACCAGGCGCACGGCATACTCGATCAGCGCGGGGTCGGCGTACACCCGATCGGTTTCCTGCTGCAACCCCACGAGTTGATCGGTGGTCAGCACCTTCTGCACCGCTTGCATCAAGCCCGTCATCCGTTCGACGATGACGAACTCTTCGGTCGTCGTGGGATAGCCGACCAGCACCTTGAGCATGAAGCGATCGACCTGCGCTTCGGGCAAAGGATACGTCCCTTCGGTCTCGATGGGATTTTGCGTGGCCAGCACCAGAAATGGATTGGGCACTTTGAATGTCTCACGCCCGATCGTGACTTGCCGCTCCTGCATCACTTCGAGCAGGGCGCTCTGCACCTTGGCCGGAGCGCGATTGATTTCATCGGCGAGCAGTAAATTGGTGAAGACCGGGCCGAGCGACGTGTTGAATTCGCCCGTCTTCTGGTTGTAGATGCGCGTGCCGATCAAATCGGCGGGAACAAGATCGGGCGTGAATTGGATGCGCTTGAACTCGCCGCCGATGGATTCCGCCAGCGTTTTGATCGCCATCGTCTTCGCCAGCCCCGGCACACCCTCGACCAGGATATGCCCGCGGGCCAGCAGCGCGACGATCAATCGTTCCAGCAGATGATCCTGCCCGACGATGATCTTTTTCACTTCGTACAGCACGCGTTCCATTGGCTTACTGCTGTCAGGGTTCAACATCTGATTCATGCGCCTGCTCCTTCAAGGTAAACTGCGTAGAGTAGTGTTCAAGTTGACTTGCGATCCGGACTCGAGGCTTTAGCCGGATCTGTCGCACACCAGCCAACCGGCTGAAGCCTCGAGTCCAATGGCGTAAACCAAACCGAAATTTGCCCTAATACGGTGGCGATCCGCCCCCGCCGCCGAGCGCCGCACCGATCGGCACGGCAAAACCAATGCCGACAAAGAAATCTCCCTCAGTCGGATTCACGATCCCTTCGACGATGCCAATCACTTCGCCGTCGCGATTCAACAACGGACCACCTGAATTACCGGGATTCACCGCGGCGTCGATTTGAATCAAGCCTTCCAGCGTCAGCGTGCTGCTGGGCGGATGGAAAGATCGATCGAAGCCGGAGATGACCCCCGCGCTCAGCGAACCATATAAGCCAAAGGGATTACCGACCGCGAAGGCCTCATCGCCCACACGCATGGCATTCGAATTTCCTAAAGTAGCCGGGAAGATCTGATCGGGTAGTTTACTGGCGCTGAGCATCGCCGTGTCGTTCTCCGGATGTTGGTCGATCACCTGCGCGCTCGAATGCGTCCCATCGGCAAAGGTCACGGTAATCGAGGTCGAGTTCGTGACGACGTGCAAAGCCGTCAGAATGTCGCCGTTATCGTTGATGACCACCCCGCTGCCTAAACCATGCTCGTCTTCACCATTGGCATCTTTAGTGCGAGTTTGAATGAGTATTAGTGAAGGCCGGATCACTTGATAGACGCGTTCGGAATAAGCGGGCGGGGGTGTGGCCGAAGCCATAACCTGGGCCACGGTATCTTTCACCTGACGCGTGGTCAGAGGTTGTGGAGCGGGCACGAGTGCGTTGTATAACAAGAGCGCCACCAGCGCCGCCAACACGCCCGACGCAAACGGCGCCATGCGTCGCACCCCGGCGCGGATGCGTTGTAGGCGCTGTCGCCATCGTTCCGATCGTGAGGCAGACGGTTCGTCCATATTTTTCCTGCATCTAGAGGATCTACTGTACGCCTGCTGTGGCTGGCAGCAAGTGGTGGGTAAAGCCGTGATCCGATCAAGACCTTCTAATTATTATAGAATATTATCCATGACAAAGATGAGATGTCCCTTAGAAAATGGGGATCAGCTGATCTGTCCCAAAAGTCACAGATTCGGCATGGGGGTGCGAGGCGAAAGAGAATGGAGTTTGTGTATGATAACAAAGACCTGATGCCTCCCGGGTTAGGTCTTTGTTGCCGACTCAGCAAGGTATTTGATAGATCAACTTCACACCAGAAACAGCAGCGCCACGCCCGCAATTGCG
>Ga0182021_10003578_pt1 | contig 18275 bp, 16 predicted proteins | sample 612E3MmetaG_FD_120493 | JGI IMG/M metagenome (GOLD analysis project Ga0182021, IMG submission 120493) | Permafrost microbial communities from Stordalen Mire, Sweden - 612E3M metaG (Illumina Assembly) | ecosystem: Environmental > Terrestrial > Soil > Wetlands > Permafrost | place: Sweden... | reverse complement strand
TCCGACGAGAACACCAACATCCGCACCCTTGAAGCCAGGGGCGAGACCGATCACGATGGCGGCGTTGTCGAGATGACGGTCGACGTGCGCGACAAGAAACAACTCGAAAAGCTGGTAGCCGCCATGCGCCGGATCTCGGGCGTGCGCGACGTCGAGCGGCTCTTTAACTGAAATGCCTCTATCCACCGACCCCGAACACATCGCCATTTCCAAATCGAAAGGCATCAAGATCGATTGGAAGGACGGCCACAGCAGCGATTACGGCCTCATGTACCTGCGCGACAAATGCCCCTGCGCCACGTGCGCCGGCACCCACGGTACTCCTCCGCGCCCGCCCGAGGCGGACAATCCGTTCCCCATGTTCAAGCCGGCGCTGAAGATGCTCGGCGTGGAGCCAGTGGGTAATTACGCCATCCGGATCGAGTGGAGCGATGGCCACAATACCGGCATCTACTCCTGGGAGCACTTCCGCCGCATCTGCCAGTGCCCCGAATGCAAGGTCCAATCCGAAGCCCCATAGAACGTAAAAAGGCGGCCCGTTTCCGGACCGCCCTTCTTCCCACTTTCCCGCAAAAATCCAACTGCCTATAGCAGCCGGAAGTTGACTTCGATCTGCGCTTCCACCGTCACCGCCTTGCCATCCTTGATGCCGGGTTTGAATTTCCATTTCTTCACGGCTTCCATCGCCTTCTCGTCCAGGCCCAAGCCCAGGCTGTGCAGCACGCGCATGTTGACCGCCTTGCCGGACGGGTCCACTTGAACGTAGAGCAGCACCGTGCCCTGGTATTTCGCTTTGCGGGCCTCTTCGGAGTACTCGGGTTCCACCTTGTAGAGCAGGGAGGGGGCAGTCACGCCGCCGCCCACGCGGAACACGCCGCCGCCCACGCCGCCGCCTTCACCGGGGCCGAAACCACCGCCCTTGCCCGAACCGACGCCGCCGCCCGAACCGCTGCCGATACCGCCGCCCGAACCCGGCCCGTTGGAAAGCGGACCGATCTTGGCCAGCGGATCGCCGTAGTTCAAGCACGTCGGGCAGTCCGGCAACTTCACATCTGGCGGAACGATGATGCTGGGCTCCATCATCAATTTGGGATTCAGATTGTTCACCACCGCCATCGGCGGCGTGAACTGGCGCAAGGACTGCTTCGGCAGGCGCCCCTTGCTGGCCGGCAACGGGGAGCGATCGCCGCCACCGCCGCCACCCTGCATGGTCTGCTTCTGGGGGGCAGCGTCGGGAGGCGCCAGGTCGATGGGCGAGATGAGATGGATGGAATCCTTCACCTTGTCCTGCACCGCCTTGGACGACGCTACCGTGAAGAGCAGCACCGCACACAGGACCTGGAAACCCGTCGACATCATGAAAGACTTCTTCTGGCTCCCGTAAAGGCCCCAGATGTCTTTCACGGGGACCGGTTTGGAAGTCAGCACCAGCGGCGGCAGCTTGGGTGGGTTGATGATGTCCTTGGCGTTTTGAATCAGGGACTTATACCAAGGCTCGTCCATTTCTGGGGGCAGCAAATGCGCCAGATGGTCGTTAGGGTCGGAGAAAAGGTTGTTCGGTTGCGACAGGTCAGCCATGTTTATCCACCAGCTCCCCCTGTGGAGAACCGCTGTCTACGCTATATTGGACGATAGCTGCGGTCAAGTCGTTACAGCTCTTGGTAATTCCGCGCCCAGTAATCCCACCGTGATTCTACCATATCCAAATCATCGGCAGCCTGTGAACTCAGCTACATAGGACTAGATGTGGTAATCCAGTACGTGGTTTCCGAAAGTTCCAGTATTTGGAATATTTGTCTCGAACCGTTGGAATCCCCCGCAACGTGGCAGAATCGATAGTGATGCAGATTACTGTCGAACCCAAGCCCGCCGGCCAGGTGGAAGCCGACGCCCTGATTGTGCCGGTCTTCGAAGGCCGCAAGGATGCCCGTTTCGGGGCCGCGGACCTTTTCAACTCAGGGGAAGTGGCCGGAAAACCACTCGAATTGACCCTCCTCCACCATGCGCCCGGCGTGCGCGCCACCCGTGTGCTGCTGGCGGGGGGTGGCAAACCGGAGAAATTCGACGCGGCCGAAATGCGCAGGCTGAGCGGGGCGGCGGTGCGCTTTCTGAAGGCCAAATCGATCAAGAACGTCGCCTTTGCCCTGGATCCCGAATTCGGCGGCGACGGCTATGCCTCGGCCGTGATCGAAGGCGCCATTCTGGGCGATTTCGAACCCGACCGCTATAAAACCAGCGACGACAAGAAATCGATCGATGGGTTTGCGCTGGCCGCCGGGACGCCGGGACTGGATACCGCGGTCGAGCGCGGGCGGATCGTGGGGGAAGCGCAGAATTTTACGCGGGATCTGGTCAATCAGCCGGCCAACCGCCTGACTCCGCTGGCCATGGCCGATGTGGCGCGCAAAATGGCGGCGGAATCCGGCCTGGAGTGCGAAGTGCTGGATCGCGATGAGATGGAGAAACTCGGCATGGGCGCGCTGCTCGGCGTGGCCCAGGGCAGCGCCGAACCGCCGGTAATGATCGTGCTCGGCTACCGGCCTGCCGATGCCCGCGCCAGCGTCCACCTGGGCCTGGTGGGCAAGGGCGTCACTTTTGATACCGGCGGCATTTCCATTAAGCCCGCCGATGGGATGGAGAAGATGAAGTACGATATGGCCGGCGGCGCAGCCATGATCGGCGCCATGCGCGCCATCGCCCAGCTCCGGCCCGCCATTCGGGTGAGCGCGTTCGTCCCCTGCGTGGAGAACATGCCCGGCAGCCGCGCGCAACGGCCCGGCGACATCGTGACCGCCATGAACGGCAAGACGATCGAGGTCGTCAACACCGATGCCGAAGGCCGGCTGATCCTGGCCGACGCGCTGACCTACGCGCGCCGCCGGGGCTGCACCCACCTGGTGGATGCCGCCACCCTTACCGGCGCCGTGGTGGTGGCGCTGGGGCATCTCAACGCCGGTCTCTTCGCCAGTGAAGACGGCATGCGCGACCGCGTGCTGGCCGCGTCCCGGGCGGAGGGCGAACGCATGTGGCCGCTGCCGCTCGAAGAGGACTATAAGGAGTACCTCAAGAGCTCGTTTGCGGATATCGCCAATGTCGGAGGCCGGTGGGGCGGCGCCGTCACGGCGGCCATCTTCCTCAAGGAGTTCGCCGAAGATACGCCCTGGACCCACCTGGACATTGCCGGCACCGCATGGCTCGACGAATCCAAACCCTATCTGGCAAAGGGTCCTACCGGCCTGCCTGTTCGCACTCTGGTGCGTCTGGCCATGGACTGGAAGGACTGAGTCGAACAACGGCCGGCGCGGCGGCATGGCCGCTCCCCGCTCAGGATCCCCCCTCCGGTTGACGCCCCGCGGCAATCAGGGTCTCGCCCCAGCCGGCGGGAGTCTGCAAATGCACTTTGAGATCGGCCGCGGTCGCGGCCACCGGCTGGTAAGAGATCTCGTAGCGCGCCAGCAGGCTGAGATAGGACTGTTCGATGGTCTCGCCCAGTTCTTCCCCGGCGCAATTCTTTTGCATCACGTGGGTGCTGCGGCAGAGATCCGCTAAATGCTCATTGGGGCCGGAGCTGATCACCTGAATCGGCACCCGTCCGCCTTGCAGGGTGGCAACCAGCCCGTGGCCGGCAATGCGGCCCTCCTCGGCGCTGGAGAAAACGATGACGTGGCGTTTGCCGCGCGATTGGCCGCCATCCTGATTGGTGGCGCGCCAGATGGCGGTCCACAGGTCGGTACATTCCATCCGTTTGGGTGTCCCGCGCAACGACGCCGACAGCGCGTCGGCGCTGCTCGTAAACAAAGGCGGTTCGGGATCGCGCGGCGCCGGCGCTTCCCCATCTCCGGTCTCGATATAAGGCAGCAAGCTCCACAAATCGCTGGGCCGTTTCCAGCGCAGACAATTCAGCACGCCTTCGTAGAAGGCGCCGTCCGCCGCTTCGCGCGAGCGCGGAATCACGAATACCACGCTCATGGATTCGGGTAGCGCTTTCTCGGAGACTTTGTACGACGTGATATATTGCGCGCCCTCGCTGAGCAGGAATTGCAGGGGCGCCACCTTGGGTTGCTCGCGCATATCTTCGCCGGCGACGGCCACCACCAGGCGCCGCAGCCCCTTGACGGTCTCGCCGGCAAGCATCCGCCCAGCCACGTGCCATCGCTCGCCGACCGGGGGCTGCGCGTTGGCGGTTTTGATCTGCGCCAGGGCGGCGAAGGCGCGTTTGCGGACCCCCGCATCCCGGTCGGAGATCATGCGCCGCAGCGATTCGGTGAATCTTGGGTCGCCGGCCTCTCCCATCACCCATGCCGCGGAGGAACGAAATAGCGTGGATTCGGCTCCCGCCAGCTTCACCACATCCGCCAGCGCGGAGGTATCCCCCAGGTAGTAGAGCCCGAGCAGCGCGTTGCCCGCGACGCGGTTGTCGCCATCGTTGACCGCGAAACTCAACAGGGAGCGAGCCTCCGGCGTGTCCACGCCCCAAAGCGATTCGACGGCATTGGCTCGCACCCGCGGGTCCGATTCGCTCAGCCTTCCCATCACCCATTTCGCGCTCAGGCTGCCGCGGCCAATCAACTTCACGGCTTTGGAACGCAGATGGGCATTGGGATGCCGCATCATGCGCATCAACGAGGGCATGATGCGCCCGGCATCGGCAATCTCGCACAAGATGTCCATCAGCCTTGTCGGATCGTCAATTTGGACGGCGGACCCGATCGCGCTGTCCGCCAGACTGCGCGCCAGCACCACGTCGACCAAAGGGTCCACGCGCTTGGCGGCGCGCCCCAGAGACAACGCATCCTCCCGGCTCAAGGCGGGATCGCACAGGGCCCGCAGCAGCAATCCGCTGGCCACGAACAGCGCCACCAGGTAATGCGCACCCCGGCAATCTCCGGAGGTCTTCACGATCTCAATGGAAGTACCGTAGAAAAGCTCGCGATCATTGTCTAACACGTCCCGAATCCGGCTGCGGCTGGTGGACGGGTCGGCTTCGAAACTCCGCACCAGGTTGGCCAACAGGATGCGAATATCGTCGAAGGACTGCTCCTTCGATGCAGCGTAGATCGGCACATTTCTTAGATCGGCCGATTGCCCGGGAAACTTTAGGGCGAACCCGGGGACAGACCCGGGTGTCCACGCGGCGCAAAATACGCGCCTTGGGCGAACCCGGGGACAGACCCGGGTGTCCACGCGGCGCAAAAGGCGCGCCTTGGGACACTCGGGTCAGTCCCCGGGTTTGCCCGCCCGCCGCCGTGTGCGAGCAGGCTTTATAATCAACCAATGGGGAAAAACAGCTTTGGCGCCGCCGCGAAACTGCGCGCCGGCGCCGCGGATTACCACTACTTCCGTCTGTCGCAACTCACTCAGCAGGGTATCGGGGACATCGGGCGCCTGCCTTTCTCGATCCGCATTCTGCTGGAGAATCTGCTGCGCAATGAAGATGGCAAACGAGTTACCCAGCAGGATGTGGCCGCCGTGGCGGGCGGCTCTGGCGCCGGCATCAAAGAGATCAGCTTCATGCCGGCGCGCGTCCTGTTGCAGGATTTCACCGGCGTTCCCTGCGTGGTGGACCTGGCCGCCATGCGCGACGCCCTGGCCGCCATGGGCGCCGACCCGAACCGCGCCAATCCGCTGCTGCCCGCCGACCTGGTCATCGACCACTCCGTCCAGGTGGATCACTTCGGCGGCGTGGACTCCTTCGACCTCAATGCAGCCCTGGAATTCCAGCGCAATCGCGAGCGCTACATCCTGCTCCGCTGGGGCCAGACGGCATTCCGCAATTTCCGCGTGGTGCCGCCCGATACCGGAATCGTCCACCAGGTGAACCTGGAATACCTCGCCCCGGTGGTGTTCCGCAATCCCGCGGGCGTGGTCTACCCGGATTCGGTGGTGGGCACGGATTCCCACACCACCATGATCAACGGCCTGGGCGTGCTGGGCTGGGGCGTGGGCGGTATCGAGGCCGAAGCCTGCATGCTGGGGCAACCCGTCTCCATGCTGCTGCCCCCGGTGGTCGGCTTCAAGTTGAGCGGCCGCCTCAAGGAAGGGTGCACCGCCACGGATCTGGTCCTGACGGTCACCCAGATGCTCCGCAAGAAGGGCGTAGTCGGCAAGTTCGTCGAGTTCTACGGCGCCGGGTTGAGCGCGCTCAGCCTGCCGGATCGCGCCACCGTGGCCAACATGGCGCCCGAGTATGGCGCCACCATGGGCTTCTTCCCGGTGGACCGGGAGACCCTCGAGTTCCTCAAATTCACCAACCGCGACACCGCCCTGGTCGCCCTGGTGGAAGCCTATACGAAGGATCAGGGCCTCTTCCGCACCGACGAAACGCCGGACCCGGTGTTTGCCGACACCCTGGAACTGGATCTCTCTACCGTCACGCCCTCCATGGCCGGGCCCAAGCGCCCGCAGGACCGCGTCGATCTGCCCGGCGTGAGGCAGAATTTTCACACCGCGTTTCCCAACCTGCCGGCCCCCGCGCCCGGTACGCTCGGTCACGGCGCGGTGGTTATCGCCGCCATCACCAGTTGCACCAATACGTCCAACCCCTCTGTCATGCTGGCCGCCGGCCTGGTGGCTAAGAAGGCCGTGGAACGCGGACTCAAAGTGAAGCCGTGGGTCAAGACCAGCCTGGCGCCAGGGTCCAAAGTGGTGGCCGACTACTATCGCGAAGCCGGCCTGATGACCTACCTCGAACAACTCAATTTCCACCTGGTGGGCTTCGGCTGCACCACCTGCATCGGCAACAGCGGTCCGCTGCCCGATGCGGTCACCCAGGCGGTGCGGAAGGAGAGCCTGGTAGTGGCGGCCGTGCTCAGCGGCAACCGCAACTTCGAAGGCCGCATCAATCCGCTCATCAAGGCCAACTATCTGGCTTCGCCGCCGCTGGTGGTGGCCTATGCGTTGGCCGGCACCATGGATATCGACCTGAGCGCCGATCCCCTGGGCGAGGGCTCCGACGGCCAACCGGTATTCCTGCGCGACATCTGGCCCACCAATGAAGAGGTGGTTGCCACCGTGCGCGCCGCCATCCACCGCGGCATGTTCGAACACGAATACGCCCACGTTTTCGACGGCGACAGGAATTGGCGGAGCCTCGCCATTCCCGAGGGCGGAATCTACCAGTGGGACGACACGTCCACTTACATCAAGAAACCGCCCTACTTCGATCACATGGTGGATTCCGGCGCGCCCCTCGAGGATTTTCACCAGATGCGCGTGCTGGCGCTAATGGGCGACTCCGTCACCACCGACCACATCTCGCCCGCCGGCTCCATCCCCACCGACAGCCCCGCCGGAAAGTATCTGATCGCGCAAGGCGTGCAGCCGGCCGATTTCAATTCCTACGGGGCGCGCCGCGGCAATCACGAGGTGATGGTTCGCGGGACGCTTGCCAACATCCGCCTGCGCAATCAACTGGCGCCCGGCACCGAGGGCGGCGTGACCCGCCACCTGCCGGATGGCGAGGCGATGTTCATTTATGATGCGGCCATGAAATACCAGCGGGACGGCGTGCCGCTGCTTATTATTGCCGGCAAGGAATACGGGTCGGGCTCTTCGCGCGATTGGGCCGCCAAGGGCGTCCTGCTGCTGGGGGTCCGCGCCGTGATCGCCGAGAGCTTCGAGCGCATACACCGCACCAACCTGGTCGGCATGGGCGTGCTGCCCCTGCAATTCCAGGCGGGGGAAAGCGCGGCTTCGCTGGGGTTGACGGGCGAGGAGACGTATCATATTGAAGGCGTGGCGGCGTCGCTGAACGGCGGAGGACGCACCGCGAGTGTGCGCGCCGTGAAGGCCGATGGCACGGAGATCGCGTTCACGGCGGTGGTGCGCGTGGATACTCCGCAGGAGGTGGAGTACTACCGCAACGGCGGAATTCTGCCGTATGTGCTGCGGCAGTTGGCGGGGTAGCGGCGGGGGGCGCTGTGTTCGGTTGAATGTCGCAAGCGCCCTCCTATCACGGCGAATCCGCTGCCGGGCTCATCTACCGTATGGGCGGTCTCGCCCAGATGATGCGGACGCGACCTCACGGGAGTGATGTCCCAGAGGGCCTTCTCCTGAGCATTCTCCGAGTTGGCGACGATCCGTCCGCAACGATTGGCCGGCTTACGCAAAGCACGGTGGCCGCACAATATCAATCGACGCGATAGCCTACTCGAAACCAGCTCCATGCCTACGCTCTTTGAACTTCTGGCGGCCCAAGACCGGCTCACCAAACGACGAACTTTCTCTTTCGGAGTGAAGACTTGTGCTCAAGGCTGACGCACTCGTCCAGAGTGGGTCGTCAGCTCGGATCGATCTCGGTTTGGGCAGGTGGCCAGCAGTCTTGGGACCTTCGCGCATTCGCTTTGTCCAGAGTCGACTGTCAGCAGGCTATGGTATCGTCATTCTGGATGGCCACGAACCATGGGTATCTGTCCTGTTCGCTTGGACCGGGAACGCTACTCCTAATACCCTGCTCGGGAGATAAGAAGTGCGGACACGAACCGGGCCAGGTAGGATCAATCTGTTCGGCGCTCGATCATGGCCTAGCAGAACAGCTAAAGCACGCCCGCGCGGGGATCCGCGACAGGGCGCACATAGACGAGACCACGCTTATGCCTGGGTACCGTCGCTATGCCGGAGAATTGTACACGTCCGGGTCAAAATCGATTGAGATGGCCGTCAGCACTGGAAGGCGGGTCCTAATTGTCAGCGGAGGCTACGGGCTACTGGCTGTAGACGAAGCCATAGGAATGTACGACATGCGATTCGCCATTCGGGATTGGCCTCGTGGTCTCCTGGAAAGTTGTTTGTTGGATTATGCTCGCGGAGCAAGCATCCGTTCGGCCATCGCCATTATGGGACGTACGACCGATTACGCCAAGCTGATCCGAAAAGTGGATTGGAAAGGGGCGGGCATTACGGCCACGATCATTTCGCCTGTGTCACAAGGCGGCGGCGCAATGGTCAAGGTTCCTCGCGCACAAGGTCAAGCCGTCGAGGCGCTGATAGCCGGGGGCCTCGCTGAAGATTGGCGGAGTTCAGATGGTTTGGCCATAACCTTCGAACGCATGTGAGGTGTGACTTTTGTCGAAGATGTGCAAGCGGCTTCATGATCTTATCCGGGAGCTGCCCGAGACTCGGTGGCCGTTCAGCCTGAAGATCCTTCCTCGTAACGGCATCTACTTCTTTTACGAAGCAGGGGAAATCTGGGGACACGGCGGCGACCGCCCGCGGATTGTGCGCGTGGGGACGCACCGTGAAGGCAACTTCCCTTCGCGCATGGCCGACCACTACGTCATCAATCCGCGGAGGATGGTTGTCAGCCGGGATCAGCCAGCGCCGAAGGATCGTAGTATCTTTCGCAAAAACATTGGCCGTGCGCTGTTGCACCGCGACGGTGATCCCTACGAAGCGCTATGGAACATTGACTTCACAACGCGAGCATCTCGGGAAGTGAACGGCCACCGGCGAGACATAGAGAAGGAGCAGCGAATCGAGGATCACGTAACACGCATCCTGCGGGAAGAGTTTGCGTTTCGATGGATAGAGTTAGACGGGCAGGAACGGCGTATGGGTCCGGAAGGATTGGAAGCGGTCCTTATTGGGACCCTCGCGAAGTGCGGCGAGTGCCATGGCTCACTAGGTTGGTTGGGCCGATTTTCACCCAAGCCGAAGATCAGGCAAAGCGGCCTGTGGCTAGAACAGCACCTTCAATCATGCGAGCTCAGCGAGGACTCGATGACCGCGGTAACGACCCTGATTCGCGAGCGCCATGCGAAGACGTCGTTGGAGTAGCGGCAAATGACGATAGTTCCCGATCGTCGGCATCCTTCCCCGCGGCACTGCTCATTTGCCGTAGTTGCGTGGCCGAGCCTGGGAGCCACCTGTCAGTTCCGAGCGATTCACGCGCGACTCGGAGAGAGCCGCGTTGCGGATTCCTCCCGTGACACGCCGTCCTCGGAAACAAGTACTGGAGGGAGGATGGCGGAGCCACCGTAGAATACTTCAACCTCAGACGGCATCAAATCGGCCCGCAGCTTGCCGGCTCGTGGTATCCTAGAAGTGGGATAAAGACCCGATGCGCGTGCCGACTTATGGCGAACAACCCTTGTATTGGGTGGGCTCCACGAAACGGGACTTGCTCGGGTTCCCCGAAGCGGTCAAAGACGGTATTGGCACTGCTCTGAGCGTCGCTCAATTTGGCGGGAAACACCCCGCTGCGAAGGCGTGGAAGGGAGCGGGTTCTGGAGTACTGGAGGGGGTCGAGGATCACGACGGAAATACGTTCCGCGCGGTCTATACGGTTCGCTTTCGTTATGCCGTGTATGTGCCGCACTGTTTTCAGAAAAAGTCACGGAGGGGCGCTCAGACACCCAAACCGGATGTGGAACTCGTTTCACAACGTCTAAGACTGGCTAGACAGGACTACGAGGAGCGATATGGCAAAATCAAGCGCGGAACGTAGCGGAAAAATCGTGCGGAGTTCGGGGAACGTATTCGCCGACCTCGGCCTTGCGGACTCCGGCGAGCGGCAGACCAAGGTTCGCCTGGCCGTAGCGATCAACGACGTCGTAGAGCGGCGCGGGTTATCGCAGGAAAAGGCAGCGGAGCTGTTAGGCATCAATCAGCCCAAAGTCTCGGCCCTCTCAAAGTATCGCCTGGAGGGCTTCTCGGTGGAGCGCTTGATGCGGTTCCTTACGTCTCTCAACCAGGACGTTGAGATTGTCATCCGAAACATACCAGGGAGTCGTCGCCCAGGGCGGGTCTATGTCACGGTTGCCTGAATGCTCCTTGCCGCTCTGCCGCAAAGGCGGGAGGGTACTGCCCTACGTGCCGCGGCAGTTGGCGGTGTAGCGGCGGGAGGCTTGATCTCAAGGGCCGTAACGGATGTACGGTTTCGCTTCTTCCTTTACTGAAAACAAAAGGGATGCGGAGGCGCAACCGTACAAGATGTACGGTCCCCAGCCCTTGGTTATCGGTAGTCAGCCAAGTGCCCGGCGTTTCTCGCAGAAGGGACTCAGAAGGTATCCCTACGCCTCCTTGCGACTTGGCGCCTCTACCGTGAGGATCGTCTTCGAGCCCGTTGACAGGCAAGCTAAAGCATACCCCACCAAAGCGTCGCCTCCCGGAACCATATCGGATTTCCAGGTGTCCATAGAGACGAACCACCCGTTCCCGGCGTCAATATAGCGAGGAACTCATGCGCATCTAGCCCGTTCGCGGCAAGGTGAATCCGCGGTATCCATCCAGCGACTATCTGGAGCAGCACCCCGAGTTGCTGTCCCGGGTGCCCGAGCGCTGGCGGCAGAACGCTCTCGTGGTCGGCGTGCTTGGCGGGGTGGTCGGCCTCGTGCTCGCCGCCCAGAACTCCGCCTCCGCCCAACAGCGCGCGCCTGGTCCGCCGTCCCGTGTCGCCCCTATTTTCTCGCACGGCGAGGGCCGCGGCGCGTTTGGGTGCCTCGCCGTCGCCGCCCCTGTCTTTCTCGCCGAGGACCAGTCCGGCCGGTAGCCGTACGCGCCGTGGGTTCGCGCGATTGGGCCGCTCCTCATGACTACGGGCTAAATGAACGCCGGCATCCGATACTGGAAATTGCGCAGGTTCGGGAAGACGTAGTCCAGATCCGCTTGCGCGGAGAGGCCGAACCATTTCGCCAACGCGCCGCCGTACTGGCCGGCCGACGTGCCGGGCACCCACGTGCCGCGGCTGGTGGAATCGTCGGGGCCGCCCAGCGCGAGCGTGGGGAATGTGCCGTACAAGTTGCCGCCGTTCACCGCGCCGCCCATGATGAGGGCGTGGCTGCCCCATCCGTGGTCGGTGCCGGCGTTGCCGTTGGGCTGAAAGGTGCGGCCGAAGTCGGATTCGGTAAACGTGGTCACGTTGTTCTGCACGGTGAGTGTGCCCATGGCCTGGTCAAACGCCGCCAGCGCGCCGGCCAGGTTCGAATAGAGTTGCACCTGCGTGGCCAGTTGGTTGGAATGGGTGTCGTACCCGCCCTGACTGCAGAAGAAGACCTGGCGGGTGGCGCCGAGCGAGGCCCGCACCTGAACAATCTTGGCCACCTGGGCCAACTGCGTGCCAATATCGGTGTTCGGAAACGTGACGCCCAGGCTGGCGCTGCCGGTCACCGCGGCATTCACCGCCTGCGCCACGGCGATGGCGTCCTTCAACGAATGCTGCGCCGCCTGAATCAGGGTCACGCCGCTCGAGAGACTAAGCATGTTCTGCAGGGCGGTGGATCCCGGATCGGAGGCGGGCGCCACCAGTCCGAAATTGCTGGTGTTCACGGTGGAGGGCTGCGTGTTCTGCCCGATCAACTGAAGCGCATTACCGCTGATGGCGATGGCGGGCGGCACCACGCCGCCGGAAATGCCGGCCACCTTGTCGGCCAAACGGCCGGACCAGCCGGAGGTGGCGCCGCCCTGCGGCAAGGCGCTCTGCCACTCGCTCTGCTGATCGGAATGCGAATAGAGATTCGCCGGCAACGGCACGGAGCCGAGCTGCGGCAGGCCGTTCGAACCTCGCGGCACGGCTTGCACCAGCGTGCCTACGTTGGCCAGCAGCGCCAGGCGCTTGCTGGAATTGTACAGCCCGGCGATGGACGCGAAGCTGGGATGCAACCCATAGTTGGCGTTGGTGGCGGGGTCGTGAATGCTCACCAGCGACCCCTGCGAGAGGGCCAGGTTCTGGCGGATCTTCAGGTAGTTGGCGTAAGTGGCCGTGTCGTTGGGAACCAGCAGGTTGTTGGCATCGTTGCCGCCGAACAGGAAGATGCACACCAGAGCCTTGTAATCGCTGGACGATTGCGCGCGCGCGGTCATCAGGCCGGCTTGGCCGAAAGCGGCGGCGGCGCCGATGGTGGAAAGCGTGCCGCAGCCGAAGCGGAGAAAGTCGCGGCGCGATCGAAGCTGTTGGAATGTCATGGCGTGGTCCTCCTCTTACCGTTCGATTTCGTATTGCGGCGCGGCCGCCGCGGCATAGAGCGCGCTGAGCACGCGCGACGCAGGGCTGGTGGATGCACTGGCGGCGGTGGTGAGCAGGCCGCGCACATTGGCATCCATTTCGCCCCTGAACAGCGCCTGGTTGAGCGCCTCCACCAGGTCGGGTGGATTGCCGGCGAGATCCTGGAAATTGGTCAGGTCCACTTTGATGCCGCTGGAGATGCCGTTGGTGGCCACCCGGTAGGCGAAGTTGGCACGCGCCAGCGCGGTGGCGGCGTTCATCGCCTGGAATTCGGGCGCCACCGGCGGCGGCGTGAAATCGGGCACGCTATAAGATGGCAGAAAGTAGCTGAACACGCTGCCGGCCGAGAGCGGAGTCTGCCCCATAAGGGTGGCCTGGCTGGTGAGAGCGTCGGGGGCGGTGATCGTGGCATTCAGCGCGCGCAGCAGCCCGGTGGCATAAAGGATGGGTTCCGCCAGCTTGCCGGTGCCTTCGCTTTGCGCTTCGGTATCGGTGAGCAGGGCGGTAATCGCGGTCCGCAGGTTGCCCTGCGAAGACTGGAAGGCCTGCGCCACACGGCCCACATAAGCGGGCGATGGGTTGCTCATCACCAAGCGCTGTATCAGCCGGTAGGAGACGAACGGGGCCAGGTTGGTTTGCCGGTAGAGACAATCGAGCGCCGCGTCCAGATCGCCCTGCGCCGTCCCGCCGGCCGAGATGAGGCACGGCACGGGCAGGTTGATGTTCTTCTGCGTGGTGTCGTGATGATCTTCAAACGCCACCATGGGGCCGAAATAGTACGGCATGTTCTTCCACAGCGAGGCGAAGCCTGGCGTACGGCCGTACGTCCAGCCGGTCATCACCTTGGCCATTTCCGCCACGGTGGACTGGTCGTATTCGGCAACCGTGGCGCCGCCCTGTGTTACGGGAACGCCCTGCGGATCCAACTGCACCAGGCCCACCGAAAAGAGCTGCATCAACTCGCGCGCGTAGTTTTCGTTGGCCACGGTGCCCGCGGCGGGGTTGGCCTTGTCGTTGTTCACCATGTCGAGGAAGTCGCCCATGGATGGATTCAAAGTGATGGCGCCCAGCAGGTCGCGGTACCCGCCGAAGGCATAATCGCCCATCAGGCGCTGGTACGACACCATCTGCTCGAGCTGCACGTCCTTGACGGCGGAGACCACCAGGATCTGTGCCAGGGCGAACGACGCGCGCTGGCGCAGTTGATCGTCGCCGGTCAAGGCGATGTTGAAGAAGGCGGTCTGCAGGCGGCTCACGGCTTCGGTGGTGGTGTAGGGATCGGGCCACGCGCTGGCGGCCTTGGCGAACTGGGCGGTGAGCCAGGCGTCGCGTCCCATGGTCTGGATGTCCGCAACGCTTTGCGGCGTGGGTCCCCAAGTGGTCATTTCGAGGAAGCGCACGGCGTCGGCGTACGGCATTTTTTCGTTGGCCACGCGGACGGGCACCGCGATCGGCGTTGAGGTGACCGCGCCGGGGTTCGGATTGGCGACCTTGACCGCCGCCAGACGCCCGGCCGGCATCGCGACCGTGCCGGTGGCCGTGAGTTTCGTGTCGGATACGAAAGTGGTGGGCAGCGCCGCGCCGGCAAAATAGACGGTGGCTCCATTCGCAACCCGGTCCCGTTGAGCGTGATGGTCGCATTGCCCGGGTTCACCGGATTGGGAACCACCGACACGATCACGGGCAGCGGGTTCTGGAGCGTCACGGTCACGCTGGCCTTGGCCGTGGGGTCGTAGTGGCTGGCGGCGGTCACGGTCACGGTGGCGGGATTCGGCAGAATGGCGGGCGCGCTGTAGACGCCAGTATCCGAAACCGTCCCGACGGCGGAACTGCCTCCCGCAATTCCGTTCACCTGCCAGATCACCGCATGGTCGTTGGTATTGGAAACCGTTGCGGTGAGAGCCAGCGTGGTGCCGCAACGGATGGTGCGGCCGTTGGGCGCCAGCGTCACCAGGGTGGCCGCCCCCGAGTTCTTGACCGGAATGGAGACCCCTGTCTGCGAACTCACACCGCCGATGATTGCCAGAATCGGCTGATCGCCGTCCGGCACGAGTGGGACGACCACGTTGAGCTGGTACTCGCCGGGGGCCACGATGCCGGCGTACTGCACGGTTGCTGCGGCGCCGCCGATCGTGATTTTCAATTGAGTGAGGTCCGCCAGGGGCGCGGGGCTGCCGACCACCTGGCCGGAGGGCACGGCGGGCGTGGTGGGGCCAAAGCCGGTGGCGAAGATCTGAATGAATTCGCCGGGTTGGGCCGGCCGCGACGTGGCCGCGCTGCCCAAGTATCCGGCCGGCGCCACGTAGATGCCATCGGTATTATGCCGGGCCGCGGCGTATTTCGCCTGCAGAGTGAAGAACGCCGGCGAGTAGTTTTGAAGAGACGCCGTGCCGGTCGCGGCGCCGTAAGAGTTGTTGACCTGCACCTGCACCGGCCCGGTAGCGGTGTCCGCGGGCGCTTGCACGTTCAGTTGTCCGGGGCTGATGTAGGCGATCGCGGCCTTCTTGCCGTCGATCTGAACGCTCACGCCATCGAGCGTGGTCGGAAGGTTGTTCCCGGAGAAGTCCGACGCCTGCCAGGCCCGCGTGGTGGCGGACAGGCCGGTGCCGTAGATCGTGACCCACGAGCCGCTCTCGATGGCGGGCGCGCCGCTGGCGCTGTTCAAGACACCGGTAATTGCCGGTCCCCCCGTGGGGGGCTGGCCGGACAGGGTGGAGTCAACTGCCAGGAAGAGCAATCCACACAGACAAGCTCGTTTCATCGCATCCTCCATGAATGTGCGGCAAGGTTTCCGTTTTGCCATCCAGGCTAGAGCGATCATACATCCGGTTTGCGGCCCGGACAAGTCCCGACTGTACAAATGCCAGCCGCGCAAATCGGATGCACGCTTAGTGCATCACCCATCCGCCATCCACATTGAGCGTCTGGCCGGTCATTCCGTCGCTCAGCTCCGAGCTCAGGAAAAGGCAGGCGCGCGCGATATCGAGCGGCAGGATGCGCCGTTGCAGGCACTGGGAGGCCATCCACGCGTGGACCTGTTCGGCGGTCACCACCTTGGCCTCCGCATCGACCTTGATCGCTCCCGGGGTGATGCAGTTGACGTGGATATTGTATTCGCCCATTTCCCGCGCCAGCGAGCGGGTCAGCCCGATCACGCCGCCCTTTGACGCCACGTAGTGGGTGAGCAATGCCATCCCGAGGTGGAAGGTTACCGAGGAGATGTTGACCACCTTTCCAGCGCGCCGCGCCACCATGTGGGGCAGCACTATTTGCGACGTGTGGAACATGCTCTTCAAGTTGATCTCCTGCATTTCGTCCCACTGCGCTTCCGACATTTCGAGAAAAGCCTGGCGTGGGTAGACGCCCGCGTTATTGATCAGCACGTCGATGCGGCCAAAGCTCGAGATGGCGCTCTCCACCCAGGGCGCGATGTCCTGGCGGCGGCGCACGTCGCCGCCGAAAGCCGTCGCCGCTCCGCCCGCCGACACGATGGATTCGGCGACCCTCCGGCAGCCCTCCAGGTCCCGATCCAGAATGTAGGTGTGCGCGCCCTGACTGGCAAAGAGCCGCGCCACCGCCTCGCCGATTCCCGTGGCGGCGCCGGAGATCAATGCGACCCGATCCTTCAACATGGCCACATCATAACGCGCCGCCGCGCCTGTCGAGAAGCAAGGTGGGGCGGGCTTCAGCCTGCCAACGCCCGCCTGCGGGCGCATTTCTTCACAGCTTACGTACTCGACTGACCATGGGCCAGCTACGTGCTGCAAATAATTTGTGTTTTTCCACGCAATCGAGAGAAAAGGAGTCAGAATCGTGAAGATTAAACTACTTATATTGATGTTGTTGGCAGCCGGAGCCGTCTTCGCTCAGGTTTCCGTTGGAATCAGAATCGGCCCGCCGCCGCCGGACCGTGTGGTGAAGGTTCAGCCGCGAAGTCCCGGCGAGGGGTATGTCTGGGTAGCTGGTTACCAGTACCCTGTGGGCAACAGCTACAAGTGGCACGAGGGATACTGGACCCGTCCAGTCTACCCCGGCGCAACCTGGGTGGCGCCTCACCACGATGGCCAGCAATACTTTAACGGCTACTGGAATGGCGAGCATGGCCAAGTCGCCCACGACCATAAATGGGACAAAGACAAGGGCAACAACCGGGACTATAATCACGACCACAAGTAGTTCTTCGACCGGCGAGAAACCACGCCGTGCCCAAAGCGCACCCCGGTCGTGGCGCCGATCACAGCCACGACCGTGGGTGTTGACAGACGAAAGCGTCTGTCCCACGTTAGCGCCTTGGTGGGGCAGGCGCTTTCGCCTGCCAACCGACTTATTCACAGGTTCTGAAGGAAGTGGTTCACGGCAGCGGAAGCGGACCGGGTGCGCGCGCGATCACTTCGAAATTGCTGCCGCGCCGCTCTAGCGTGGGCACGCGTAGAATCCAATCGTCCAACCGGCGCGCCAACCGGTAGCCCGCGCGCCACGCCGGAAACAGGCCGGCCAGGGGCGACGACCCGAAGTCGTACATCGAGATCCGTGTTTCCCAGCCCGCGGCGCGGAAAAGGGCCGCCGCCGGCTCCGGGTCGAGCTCGCGCTCGTCTTCCGTCTGGTAGCGCTTCATCAGCTTCGGGATCAGCAGCCGTCCGACGGCGCCGGAGAGCCGGTGCCGGTTCGGATCGAGCGAATAGAATACGCCGCCAGGGGTGAGCTGTCGCGCCAGTTGGTGCGGCAGCGTGGCCAGTTCGGCGTCCGGCAGGTGGTGCGGGAAGAAGATGGCGATGGCCACGTCGAAGCGGCCCTCGATGGCGGTGCCCTGCTCGAAGCGGGCGTTAAGGATGCCGGCCGCCGCGGCGTCGGCGCGCGCCTGGCGGATGGCAGCTCCGGAAAGATCGATGCCGGTGACTTCGGCCACATGCGGCGCCAGCAGCAGCTCCGTGTCGCCGATCCCGCAGCCCAGACTGAGCACCCGCGACGCCGCGCCCGCGCCCGTCACCGCCAGGATGCGCCGCACCATGTGGGCGCGCAGTGCCCGCACCGCCGGACGCGCGAAATGGCGCTGCGCAAATCCGGCGTACAACTTCTCGTGATATTCCAGTTCGCGCTGCTGCGCATCGTGCCGCGCGTCGTGCCGCGCGTCGTTCACGCCGGTTTCCGGCGATTGCGAAACGCCATGGCGGCCAGAAACAGCGAGACCGCCAGCATCGACCCGTCGCGCACAAACGTTCTCCAGGAGATGGGCTCGCCACTCCCGAAGCAGCCGCAACTGATGTCCTTGCCCCCAACCTTCGCGTGCACCATCAGGCCGACAAAGAACAGCAGCAGCAACGACACGATCGCCGTG
>Ga0182021_10003577_pt1 | contig 18281 bp, 17 predicted proteins | sample 612E3MmetaG_FD_120493 | JGI IMG/M metagenome (GOLD analysis project Ga0182021, IMG submission 120493) | Permafrost microbial communities from Stordalen Mire, Sweden - 612E3M metaG (Illumina Assembly) | ecosystem: Environmental > Terrestrial > Soil > Wetlands > Permafrost | place: Sweden... | reverse complement strand
GCTGCAAAACAGCATCGAAAGCGGGCTGAGCCAGCTTGGAGCTCATACGTTTCAAATTCAAAAAATGCCGGTCATGTCGGGCCGGGAAAAATGGCTGAAAGCTCTGAAACGGAAAGATATCACGCAGATGCAGGCGCAGCGTTTGAAAGAACGGATGATACTGGCCGGTCTCTTTTCAATCGAGGCATGGGGAGATGTGCAGACCGTTCAGTCCGGATCTATTAAAACAAATCCGAATGTCGGTGTTGCCGGTGAAGAACCGATTGGAGTGGCAGCGAATAATTGGATTGTCAAGGAAGGACGAAGCCTCTCAGAAAACGATGTTCAGAATAGTGCGTACGTCGCTATTCTGGGGGATGATGTTGCACGGAAAGTGTTTCCACACGGCAGCGCCGTCGGCAGCAATGCGCGAATCGGCAATAACCGGTATACGGTTATCGGAGTATTTGAACCGAAAGGGAATTCCATGGGAGGAAACAGCGATAATTTTGTTGTCCTTCCATTGAGCACGTTTTTGCAGGAGTACGGAAAAAAACGAAGCTTGAATATCATGATCCAGGCAAAAAATGCAGAGACATATGAAGAATGCATGGAGGAAGCGAGAAATAATTTGCGAACAATCCGGAAAGTCCCGCCGGGTGATGAAGACGATTTTACTCTTTTCTCGAATGATTCCCTTATCTCGACATTCAACGATTTTACGATCTATGTCAAGCTCGGCGTCGGATTTATCAGTTTTATTTCCCTCCTCGCGGCAGGAGTCGGTATTATGAACATTATGCTGGTTTCCGTCACGGAGCGTACAAAGGAAATAGGCATTCGTAAAGCGATCGGAGCGCGGCGCGCAAATATTCTCGGTCAGTTTATTGTTGAAGCCGTTGTACTCTGCCAGATCGGCGGAATATTCGGCATCATTATCGGCATACTGGGCGGAAATATTGCCGCCATAGCATTCCATATGCCCGCCGTTTTTCCTGTCGATTGGGCGCTGATCGGTTTTGCGATTACGACATTGGTCGGAGTCATCTTCGGAGTTTATCCGGCATGGAAGGCGTCCAACCTCGATCCTATCGAAGCGCTGCGGTTCGAATAACTTTCAAACTGATCGTTTTAAATACCAAGTCCGTTCCGCCGGAAGCAGGATGGACTTCGTTTTTTTAAAGCTTCAATAAAAACTTAAACGGCCCGATTTTCAGCTTTTCTCAACGACGACCGCTGTGCCGTATGCTAAAACTTCCGTGACGCCGCCGGCAATTTCCGTGGCATCATACCGAAAAGCAAGAATGGCGTTGGCGCCGAGCTGCTGGGCGTGCTGGATCATTAATTCATAGGCGTCGCGCCGGGTTTGTTCGCAGAGCTGGGTATAGAGACTGATATTCCCGCCAAAGAGAATTTGGAATCCTGCACCGATGTTTCCGATAAGAGACCGGGAGCGGACTATAATTCCCCGGACAACACCGAGATTTTTTACGACTTTGTATCCTTCCAGCTGAATGTTCGTTGTAACGAGTGAATGATCCATTGTTATTCCTCTTTTTTTGTGTGAAGAATGGTTTTGACGAGCGAATAATACTTGTCAACTTGATGCCGGTATTCCCCGCCGGTTCCCTTTCCATGAAAACCGGCATGAATGAAACGTACGGTTCCCTGTTTGTCGATAAAAATGGCAGTCGGAAATGCGGAAAAATTATTGAGCTGCGAATGAAGCCGGGCGGTAATATTAGCTTCCTGTGTGCTTCCGCAATAGAGAATCGGATATGTGATTCCGTAACGTTTTCGAAACAGCGAGATGTTCTTTTTTGCGAGAGATGGATCGCTGCTGATTTCAAAAGTCAATGCAACGACTTCAAGTCCCTCGTTCCGGTATTCCGCATAGAGATCCTGGAGAAGCGGTGCAGCATCCATGCAGTTATGGCACCATGTACCCATAATATCTACGATCACCGCTTTTCCATTGAATCGAGTTCCATCGGAATAAATTGTGTCTCCGGCATCGGTTGTTCCCGAAAACGAAAATCGGTCTTTCGGCCTTTTCATCGTTGTCGATATTTCTTCCTTTAAAAAATCGCTTTGAGATTGGATCGGCGTCAACATGAATTCTTGCGGGGGGCCGCTGCGAGATGTCAAGGTTCCCTTCCAAATTCCTTTTTTATTCCCTATTTCCATCAGATACGCCTGCCATCCGGTGAAGCGGGAAAGTGTTATGGTATCTTCCCGCCGTATGCCGGCAAATAATCCCTCATCACCGTCCGGCGCTATGAACGTTCCATAAACGCTGTCGCCGGCAGTCCAGAAACTTGCCATCATCGTACTATCGCATGTTTTTTTATCAAAGAGGTACACCTTGAACTTGCCTTCGAAAGCGGAATTCCCGGATTTTACCGCAGAAGGTTTTTTTTCGTGCAATGCGGAGAATTCGTAAGCCGTCGTATCGCTGCGGTATCTATAGAAAGAGCCGTGCCAGGCGCTTCCGGTCCAAGTTCCGATCATAGCTGCTTTGTACTCTGAGAAAATCAATGCAAGCGAATCGGAGCGGAAATAAATCTCCGGAATTTTAGTTTGTTCGCTGCCGTTGAGAAAATATCCCTGCGGCGGCTGTGGCCTGAAGTCGAGAACAAGCCGGAACGGAATCTGCCGGCCGCAAGCAGCAGTAAGAGACCCTTGCCATATCTCTTGTGCGGAAATCTGCTGATGGAATACAACATACAGGAGAAGGAGGGTGCCGGATACAGAGCGCAAAGCATTCATTAAAATGCTCCGGGATGTTTCCCGGTTCCGAAAACGGAGAGGAAAAGGATGATTATGACAAGAAGGATTTGCACGGCATAAAAAAAGGATACATTTCTGTTGAAAGTTTTCAATGTGGAGCCGATTTTTTCCGTAAAAATATTTTCTTCGATGGTTTTTAAGAACTTTGTCCGTTTTCTGCTGAGCAGAGGACCCAGAACGGCTCCGTTGACAAGTAGCACGGCAAAGAAAATAATTTTTGCCGTAAGCCATGCGGGTATGGCTTCGAAATGGAACGAGTGACCGGACATGTTGTACATATTCCCGATTCCCGTTGCCAGCATAAGCAGGGATACAAAGGGGGAAAGGATGCCGAATTTTTTTATGATAGAAGTGATAAAGATCTTTTGTTTTATTTCCCGTTCACTTCGGAATTGCATTTCCAGCATAAGGCCGCCGATGAGGGCCGTTATCAATAATCCGAATCCGAACAGATGAAATATAAAATTTATAGATCCTTGCATAAAGACCCCGATCTAAGTGAGTGAGCTTTGCTTTAAGATAGGAATACGCTTTGAAAAAGAAAAGGGGGGCGTCTCCCTGCATTTCCGTTGTTATTCCATGGTCATATCTTCGTCCGGGATTGATACTGCGTTTTCCATCGATCGGCAGTCATTCCGTATATGATCAAGTCGACATAGTGGTCATACAGAAACTCTGCCTGCTGAAGTATGCCTTCTTCAAAAAATCCAAGACGTCGAACGACAGCCTGACTTCGATAGTTTTTGCTTGCACATCGAATCTGGACGCGATTCAGGCCGAAATTTAGAAAAGCATAATTGACCAGTGTTAAACAGGATTTTGTCATCACGCCTTTCCCCTGATATTCTTCTCCGAGCCAGTATCCAATTTCTGTAATGCGATTAATCCAGTCGATTCTGTGGAATCCGATAACCCCGGCAAGCTTTTTCTGATGATAGATGCCGCATTGGAAGCTCAAATTTTCCTTCTGTTGAAGCTCTGCGGACTGAATAAAATTCACACTCTCGTTGATCGATGCGTTGGCATCGATCCAAGGAAGCCATTGCCGGAGATGGCTGCGGTTTGTATCGATGAGTGCAAAGAGTTCCGCAGCGTCGGCTTGTTCCAGTACTTTCAAACGAAGAGCATTTTCAATATCGAAGGTAATGTCGGGCATTCGGAAATTGTCTGTTTACGAAGATGCTTTTTTGCTCTTGGCTGATGATCGCAGGAAATCCCGAATTGCATATTTTTCCGAATCGAAGAAGAGAAGCGGAGCGCTCAGCAGAAGGAGTCCGCAGTTTTCTGCAATTTTCAGCCAGCCGATTTTTTCCGTGTTCGGGTCTTGGGAGAAGCATCCGCATGAAATGTCGAGTCCGCGAACCATGGCGAAAAAAACGGCGAGGGTAAAACACGCCAGGAGTGCGGAAAGGATGAAGGCGGCCGAGCGAGGGAAAATTCCAACAATGAGGCAGAGTCCGCACACAATTTCCAGCCAGGGGAGAACCGCAGCGATCAGTGTACTTAATGCCGGGCCGCTCAGTTGATAGTGGAGGATAGCCTGTTCAAACGCCGCGATGTTGTCAATTTTCACCAGACCCGCTGCTGTGAACATACCGCCGATGAGGAGCCGCAGAATAAAAAGGAAAAGTGTATTTTTTAAGAGAGAGATCATTTGCTCACAGGCAGTCCTGCCGACGACCATTCCTGCCAGCCTCCGAAGAAAATATTTATGTTTGTAAATCCGAATTCCGATAATTTAGCTGCAAGCTCCATGCTTGAAGCGCACTGCTCGCCGCTGCAATAAACGACGATTCTCTTCTCTTTTGGAATTTTATCGAGAAACGAACGGTGAGCATCAAAGTCGTCGAGAGGCACATTGGCGGCGCCCCGGATAGCCCCTTGTTTGTAATCGTATTCATGACGGGCATCAATGAAGAGGACGGACCCGCTGTTAAAAAGATCTTTTGCCTCCGATAGAGTAATCAGTTCAAGATTTTTTGCCGGAACCTTTTTGCTTAGAGCAATGCCGGGTGCAAAAAAGCCTTGTCTGCTCAACAGCGTATGGGCAAATGAGAGAAGAAGGGCGCAGCCGAGAAGAATTGATATCTCTTTCAGCGTTTGTTTGACCATACCGCGTTCCTATTTTTTCCCCATGTATGATATTCTTGACTCAATACGCGGCTGATGTTTGCTGTCGGTTTCCAGCCAAATATATTCTGTGCCGAAACCGGTCTTAATGGGTTTGAAATCGATGATGATCGATATCGAATCTTCCGGCTTCAATGTCGTTTTAGTCCACCGAACATGCAGAGCGGGGGCCGAACTAATGACATTCTGAACGGTCAATGGTTTGGCCGACTTGTTTCGATAGATCAAAGTGCGGCTGACCGTCGAATCCATATTAATTTCTCCGAGCCACATATTGCGATCTTCCTGTTCCAAGTCTTCTCGAGCCTCGCCGTGGAGTTTGATCTCGATGGACAGGGCTGCCGGATCGTTTGTCGATATTGTCACAAGCTTATGTACCTGCCCGTTGTACCCTGAAGAATTGAATTCCAGTTCGATCACATCGGATTGATTCGGAAGGAGGTATGCCTTCGGCTGCTTGACCGTCGTGCAGCCGCATTGCGGACGTACGGAAAATATTTTCAAAGTATCTGTGCCGATATTGGAAATGTGGACTGAGCCATGCCGAATCTCGCCGCTGTAAAATATTCCGAGATCGATATCGTTTTTGTCGAGGGACAGCTTCGGCTGGGCGTTCAGTATGGAGGCAAATGCAGTCAACCAGATATAAAGAATATTGAGTTTCATAGGTGTTCCGATCATATCGTTTTTATACCTGTTTGTTCCACCAATTTCCCGTCAGCGCCATGTGTTTTAACAGCGGTGCTGCACGGTATCGTTCCTCGTGTGTATCGTTATATATTGCATCAAGTACCGCGCAGATTTGAGACCAGCCGATCCGCTCTGCCCATCCGATCAGTCCGGCCGGCAGTCCTATGCCGATTTGAACAGCCTTATCGATATCCTGCGGCGATGCATGATCTTCCATTACTGCAAACAGGGCTTCATTGACCAGCCGGCAGAGGATGCGGGGAATGACCATGCCGATGCGATCCTGCACGATCTCAGTTCCGATTCCAAGCGTTTGAAAAAAATAGGCCGCAGCCTCGACTGTTTCCTTTGGCGAAAAAATCGTCGGTGCGACTTCCATAAGCGGTTTTGCCAGAAGCGTAGGGAATGCGGCGATGCCGAGGAGACGATGCCGGCGTTCAATCCAGAGACTTTGTTCCGTAGCCGTAACTGTGATCGATGAACTGAGGATCGGCATTGACGGTGATCCGGCACCGCTCAACCGCTCGAGATTTTTCTTTTTATGTTCAAGGTCAAGATTCGTCAGTTCAATTGCGACGGATGCCTGTGCGGGGATTTCCCGGATCATATCGATGCCGGGTGACGAAAATTTTATGCCGCTCGGAGTATTATTCAATGCCGCAGCGACCCGGTATCCATGCGCGGCGCAAAGTTCTGCGAACACTTCAACCATAGGGGATTCGCCGAGTATGACGGCGATAGGTTTTTCCGGTCCGGGTTGATGTGAAATGTCGGATGTCAAAGACCGGCTGTGCGGCTCGTTCTTCTTCGCTTTTTTTGTTCCTATTTTCGATTTTGTTTTCAATGGATTGCTTCCATGGAATAAAGTCACTGTGGATTCCCGTACCGGTAAAAACCTTTGCCGTTTTTTTGCCCCGTCAATCCGGCTTCGACCATCTGACGGATGATCCCCGGAGGCCGAAAACGGGGATCGCCGTTACTTTGATCGTAGATCGATTCTCCGGTTGCGAGAACCGTGTCGATTCCGACAACGTCCATTTTTTGAAACGGACCGAGGGGCAGTCCCATGTTCTGCCGGACAAGGTTATCGATTTGGCCCTCGCCGGCGGTCTGATCTATTGAAAGACAGAGAGCTTCATTGTAAATAATATGCGATGTCCGCTCAACAATCGCGCCGGGGATGTCTTTAACGATCACGGATGTTTTTCCGATCATCCGGATCAATGCGGCCGCATCATTGATAATGCCGGCCGGTGTATTGATATTGGGAATGATCTCGACAAGTTCAGAGGAAGCTGCCTGCCCGAAGAAATGGAAACCGATAATTCTTTCCGTATATCGGGCGGCTGAGCCGACCGATGAAACGAGCATGGAGGGAGAAGTGGTTGCAAGTATCGTTGCAATCTTGTTGTCGGCGTCGAGGTGCTTGAAGAGATCCTTTTTGACACGGGTGTCTTCAACGACAGCTTCAATAATAATATCACAGTGGCCGAGATCGGGCAGGCTCGTCCTTGTTTTTAACAGTTCAAGTGCAGCAAGAGATTGTTCCGAAGAAAGATTTTTTTGCTGAACGGCCTGTCGAAAATCGGATTTGATCTGTTCTATTGAACGGCGGAGAATTGTTTCATTAATATCATAGAGGTGTATCTCAATGCTGTTGAGTATTGCAAGCTTTGCGAGCGCTGTTCCCAATTGACCTGCGCCGACAATTCCGAGATGTTTAACCATGCTTTGCAGCTGCTTTCTTCATTCACATTGTTGTTGATGAGGATAGGGGCAGATCGTTTCTTGAACCGAACATCCCTTCCGAAGTGATGAACAATACATCCGTTTTTACCTCTCGAGACGCTGTTTGTTCAATCAGCAATAATCATTTTTCTTCGTTAAACATACTCAATCAATGGCGAAAAAACAATATTCTCCAATATTTTCCAAAGTACTGGGATATGTCTAAAACACAGGGCTGCCTTCTGCCGCTGATTATCCATGGGATGCAAGAGAGAGAATAAATCTATGGATATAGGGAAGTGTGAGCAGTGATCAGCAGTCAAATTTCATGGATCCAAAGCCGATGAAATTTTGTCTTTTTTTTTATATTTTATAAATGATTTTGAAAGAACAGGAAGTCGAGCGAAGTGATTAAAAAAATTATCTGCAGTAATACAACATCGGTTGTTTTTCTTTTTGCCGGGACGGCTGTTGTCTATCTGAACACGATGTGTCCGACGGTTGGTTTTACGGACTCCGGCGAACTTTCTACGGTACTTGCGACACTGGGCATCGGCCATCCGACCGGATATCCGATCTTTACGATTCTGGGGCGATTTATTGTCTCCCTTCCAATCGCGGCTCCCGTCATACTGCGCGTCAATATATATAATGCAATGCTTGTTTCTCTTGCCGTATCGGTTTTCTTTTTAACGATCCGGAATTTATTTTCATTTATGGCGGGAAAAAAAGCAGCCGACAGGAGAGTCGAACAAGGTGCCGCTCTTTGCGCGGCTCTTGTCTACGGGTTTGCCTCGACGGTATGGTCTCAATCCACTGCCATCGAAGTCTATGCGCTGCATATGGTTTTTCTGAATCTTATATTCTATACTTTGATCAGAGGAATTCACACGCAGGACATTTTTTCTGCATCTCGATGGCTGGTGCTTTGTATGTTTCTCATTGGGCTAAGTTTTGGGAATCATATGACGACGCTTCTGCTCCTTCCCGGTGTTGCATACTATCTCTTTGCCAATATTGATCTGCGATCGGACTCCTTAAAAAAAGCGGCTCTCTTCGGTTTTTTCTTCGCGTTAGGTCTGTCGATCTATGTGTACCTGCCATTACGCGCTTCACAGGTTCCCTTGCTGGACTGGGGGCATCCGGCAACATTCGAAAGGCTGATCTGGCATGTCAGCGGGAGGCAGTTTCGTGTCTGGATGTTCAAGGGACTGGAAGTTGCGGAGAAACAATTCGCATGGTATGTGAACGATCTGCCGAACGAGTTTCATTGGATTATTCTGCCCTTTATTTTTCTTGGTGCGGCGGTTCTGTTCCGAACCCGCCGCAAGTTTTTTATTTTTTTGATTCTGCTGATCCTCGGAAATTTTGTTTATGCTCTCAATTATGATATCTTTGACATCGATTCCTATTTTTTGCTTTCCTATTTTGCGCTTGGTCTGTTTTGTGCTGCCGGTTTTTTGAGTGCAGCCATCTGGTTTGTTCAGAAGCGCAGCTGGAAACCTTTTGCGGCAGCAATTGTACTTGCAGTTTTTCCGGCTGTGCAGATACAGCATAATTATGCGCGTGTCGATCAAAGTTCTAATTATTTACCGGAAGATTTTACGCAATCGATCATGAAAAATCTTCCTCAACACGCGCTTGTCTTCTCGGGTCTCTGGGATTATTTTGTGTCTCCTTCTATTTATTATCGATATGTCGAACGACAGCGGCCCGATGTAACGATTCTCGATTATCAATTACTCAAGAATCGTTCATGGTATTTTGTGCAGATGCAGCGAACATGTCCCTGGCTGCTGGAGCGATGCCGTCCCAGCATTGATGCATTTCTTGCCGAACTTGACAAATTTGAGCATGATCAGCCGTTTAGTCCGGAAGTGATTCAAGAACGGTGGAGGGAAATGCTAAGTGATTTCGTTTTCAAATCTCTTCCGGATCATCCTGTATTCATTGATGGCCGTATAGTGGCGGATTTTCCTGCAGCTATTCAATCGACACCGTACGGCATGCTTGTGCGGCTGAGTCTGCCGGAGGAGAACGTGCATTATCAGCTATTGACAGTTTCGATCCGTCCGTGGACACCCGATGACATTATTGTTAAGGATTTCGAGGATTATAAGTCGATGATGTACTACGGAACGCTTCGATGGCTTCAAGTGCACCCGCAGGCGGAACCCTTAAGACGTTGATTTCGTCTTAAAAAGAGGCGCTTTTTATGATCACTTAGATGGCGAAAGGTTTTTTGGGGTGCAAAAAAAATCCGTTTTTCTTCCATTGACTATTTGCAAATTTTTTCTATATTTAAAGCTCGGCATTCCGTGGGCCTTGCGATTTTTCCATAAAGTCGGGGTCGGCATAACTGCGGTTCCGTTCGGCTGCGAACCGCCGTCAGGAATGCTTTGGTGTGTTGTATCGTATGCATTTGAACGACTCGAGTTCAGACTGCATGATGTATGAAAGATGTGAATGATGCACGTTCTGCTTTTCGAAAGCGGAGAGCAGCGGAACATTTGTTATTTGAAAAGAATTATGCAATGCTGGCGTAGCTCAGCTGGTAGAGCAGCTGATTTGTAATCAGCAGGTCATCGGTCCAAATCCGATCGCCAGCTCGAACGTATGAATGCGGGTAGGTAGCGAAGCGGTTAAACGCATCAGACTGTAAATCTGACGGCTTATGCCTTCGGAGGTTCGAATCCTTCCCTACCCACGGAAGAATTCAGATTGCAGATTTAAGAATGCAGAATAAAAAAATGAAAAGCGATTTTAGATTAGGATTCTTCATTCTTAAATCTTACTTCTTAATTCTGATGCGGGAGTAACTCAGTTGGTAGAGTCACAGCCTTCCAAGCTGTTGGTCGCGGGTTCGAGTCCCGTCTCCCGCTCAAGCGAAGCAGGAACGAGCAGTTCATCGAGGAAGAACAAGTAGGTCGCTTGCGTAGCTCAGTTGGTAGAGCACTTCCTTGGTAAGGAAGAGGTCATCGGTTCAATCCCGATCGCAAGCTCTCAAATGCGGCAAGCGTAAGGCTTGATGTGAATTGAATATTGAATATAGTATTCTTGTATAGAAGGAACAAAACGTGCGCGACATTATTACACTTGAATGCACGGCGTGTAAACGCCGGAACTATTCGACGACGAAGAATAAAAAAAAGCAAACCGGAAGAGTCGAATATAAAAAATTCTGTCCATGGTGCAACAAGCGAACCTCTCACAAGGAGACGAAGTAAGTCGTCGCTCCAAAGAGCGATTCATACGTGAGTAGCTCAATTGGCAGAGCAGCGGTCTCCAAAACCGCAGGTTGGGGGTTCGACTCCCTCCTCACGTGCGGAAGAGATTGGAACGAGCAGTGGAAATTCAAGAGGAGAACAAAAATCTATGAAAGAAAAAATCGTCAATTTTTTCATTGATATTCGAAAAGAAATGGAGAAAGTGACCTGGCCATCAAAAGAGGAACTGACGGAATCGACCAAAATTGTCATTATTATCACGCTTGCCATTGCGGCATTTGCATGGGTCGTCGACTTCGCAGTCAGTGGAATGCTCAACGCGATTCTTTAAAGAAGAAGCGAGAAAAACATTGAATAAACGCTGGTACGTTGTACGAACATATTCAGGTCATGAAACAAAGGTAAAGACCTATCTTGACGCTGAAATCGCTCGTGTTGCACTGCAGGAAAAAGTAAGCAACGTGATGATTCCGTCGGAAAAAGTTTTTGAAATCAAAGACGGGAAGAAGAAGTCGCGTGTAAAAAATTTCTTTCCCGGATATGTCCTTGTCGAAGCCGTACTCGATAAAGAATCGACGCATTTGATACTTGAGTGCCCTTCTGTAATGGGCTTTGTACCGGACAAGAATAATCCCGCTCCGCTGCATCCCGAAGAAGTGCGCCGTTTGATCGGCAAGATGGAGCAAAAAGAGGAAGCACGGGAAATTTTCGATATACCGTTCCATGTCGGCGATGCTGTAAAGGTAACGGAAGGACCGTTTAATAATTTCAACGGCTTTGTTCAGGAAGTCAATTCCGAAAAGCTCAAAGTGAAAGTCATGGTCAGTATCTTTGGACGGAAAACACCTGTCGAGCTCGATTTCTCGCAAGTGGAATTGGAAAAATAAACTATTCGATTTATGAAGAGGTAGAGAATGGCAAAGAAAATAACTGGTTATATCAAATTACAGATTCCTGCGGGAGCGGCAAATCCCGCGCCGCCGGTCGGCCCTGCGCTTGGCCAAAAAGGCGTCAATATTATGGAGTTCTGCAAGCAATTCAACGCGCGCACAAAAGAACAACAAGGGCTCATTATACCGGTCGTTATTACGGTTTTCAGCGACAAGTCGTTTACATTTATTACAAAAACACCCCCGGCTGCCGTTCTGCTTCTGAAAGCGGCAAAACTCGAAAAAGGATCCGGTGAACCGAATCGCAATAAGATCGGCAAAGTCTCGAAGAAGCAAGTAAAAGAGATAGCTGAATTGAAGATGCCCGATCTCAACGCGGCAACGATAGACACGGCGATGAGCATGGTTGCGGGAACAGCGCGCAGCATGGGCATTACCGTTGAAGGATAAAGTGTGGAGTCGAAAGTATGAAAAAACAAAGCAAACGTTTTAGGGCTGTTGCAGCCAAAGTTCAACCGAAAGATTACACGATAGCCGATGCTGTCGAGATCGTAAAGCAGACGGCAAGCGCCAAATTTGCGGAAGCTGTGGATATTGCCGTACGCCTCGGTGTTGATCCGAAAAAAGCGGATCAGGCAATACGCGGAACGGTCGCTCTGCCGCATGGTATCGGAAAAGATGTCCGTGTTCTGGTTATTGCCAAGCCGCCGAAAGATGAAGAAGCAAGAGCGGCAGGCGCCGATCATGTCGGCTTTAAGGATTATCTTGAAAAGATACAGCAGGGCTGGGCGGATATCGATGTCATCATCGCGTCTCCCGATGTCATGGGCGATCTTGGAAAGCTTGGAAAAATTCTCGGTCCCCGCGGATTGATGCCTAATCCGAAGAGCGGAACGGTAACGGCGGATGTCGCTAAGGCTGTTAAAGAAGTGAAAGCCGGTAAAATCGAATTTCGCGTCGACAAAGACGGCATCGTGCATGCGACAGTCGGTAAAGCAAGTTTTGAAAAAGAAAAGCTCGTCGATAATATCAATACGTTCCTCGGAACGATCATACGGTTAAAACCCGCAACAGCAAAGGGTCAGTATGTGAAAAGTATTGCACTGTCGACCACGATGGGTCCGGGCGTGCATATCGACCGTGCCGAACTTGTCGGACGATAAAAAAAATTACGCACTCATTGTCTCTTGACCTGTTGAATGTCTCCCGATAGATCGGGGGAGCTTCTCATTCAGCAAGCAGACAAATTGGAAAAGGGAAACTATGAAACGAAGTGAAAAAGAAGCGATCATTGCAGAGGTTGCAGAAAAGGCCTCGCGCGCGGTTGCGATATACTTCGCAGATTTTTCGAAGTTGACGGTGGCAGAAGAAACGGATCTGCGCCGTGAATTCCGGAAAAACGGTGTCGAATATACCGTTGTGAAGAATACGCTCGTACGCAAAGCGCTGGAACATCTGACCGGTTATGATCGTGTATTCGAAAAACTCGCAGGCCCGACAGGCGTTGCATATACGTACGACGATCCATCTGCACCTGCAAAAATCATCAAGAAATTTTCCGAGAAAGCAGGCAAGTTTCGTCTCAAGGTCGCCGTCATAGAAAAACAAGTCTACGATGGTTCGAGGCTCGGAGAACTTGCCGGCATGCCGACGCGAAAAGAAATTATCGCGTCAATTCTCGGAAGTTTGCAGTCGCCAATTTCCGGTGTTGTTGGAGCTGTCAACGCGGTCGGCCGCGATATCGTATACTTGCTCGATGCCATCGAGAAGAAAAAAGCCGCATAACTCAAGATCAAGAATAGTGAATTAAATTTATTAAGGAGAAACAACAATGTCAGTCGTTGCTGAAATAGTCGAAAAAATAGAAAAACTCACACTTCTCGAAGCCGTTGAATTAAAGAAGGCCCTTGAAGACAAATTCGGTGTTACCGCTGCTGCCCCGATGATGATGGGTGCCGCCGCTGCCGCACCTGTTGCCGCTGCTGTAGAGGAAAAGACCGAGTTCACGGTCGAACTGAAATCTGCCGGAGCGCAAAAAATCAATGTTATCAAAGTCGTTCGTGCTGCAACCGGTCTCGGCTTAAAAGAAGCCAAGGATCTTGTTGACGGCGCGCCGAAGGCCGTCAAAGAAGGGGTATCGAAAGACGAAGCTGAAAAGCTGAAAAAAGAACTTGAAGAAGCCGGTGCGGCAGTCGAATTAAAGTAACGCACGCCGGTATTCATTCTTGTTTGCAGTTGAGAATGGAAAAAAGTGAAGAGGGCAAAGCCGATGATTTATATCCTCGAGGATATTAAAAGAATCGGCTTCAGCCGCCTCTCTACAGCTATAAAAACGCTGCATTAAAATTCAGCATTTTACGAATTTTTCCGGCTGTTGCATGCCGGGATGATTTATACAACACAATATAAAAGGAGTGGTGACGTTGAAGAGCCAATCCAACGGAAGAAGCGAACGCGTGTCGTTCGCACGTATCCCATCGGTGATTGAAACTCCCGACCTGCTAAACGTCCAAATCGATTCGTTCAGCAATTTTTTGCAGGCGGATGTGCCGCCGCATCGGCGCAAAAAACTCGGTTTGCAGCAGGTATTTGAAATGAATTTCCCGATTATGGACGCCCGGGAAAATTTCTTACTTGAATTTTTAGAATACTACGTCGAAAAACCGAAGTATTCCGTCGTCGAGTGCCAGGAACGCGGGCTGACATTCGCTGTTCCGCTCAAAGCAAAGCTCCGGCTCTCTGCAAAAAAAGAAGGCGGAAAAGATTTTACGGATACAATCGAGCAGGAAGTGTACCTTGGGAATCTTCCTGCAATGACGTACCGAGGCACTTTTATCATCAACGGTGCTGAACGCGTCGTTGTCAGCCAGCTGCATCGTTCGCCGGGCGTCTTTTTCGGCGAATCCGTCCACCCGAACGGAACCATGATGTATTCGGCGCGCATTATTCCGTTCCGCGGTTCATGGGTGGAATTTGCAACCGATATCAATAATGTGATGTATGCGTACATCGACAGGAAAAAGAAATTCCCTGTTACAACATTGCTGCGTGCGCTCGGGTACTCTTCCGACGACGAAATTCTCGATCTGTTCAATCTCGTCGAGGAAGTCGATGTCGCAAAGGTCGATCTAAAAGAGTATGTCGACCGGAAAGTTTGCAGTGATGTCTTCGATAAAAAGACGGGTGAAATTTTCATCACCAAAGATGCAAAATTGACCGAAGAGCATATCAAGCAGATCAAAAAAGCTTCGATCAAGAAAATCCGATTTTTAAAATCGGAGGAAGCGACCTCCGGATCGGTTATTGCCAACACGATACTGAAAGATTCCGCCCGTTCTTCCGAAGATGCTCTCGAAACGATTTACCAGCAGCTGCGTTCCGGCGAAGCGCCCGATCTGGATACGGCTAAGAATCTTATCGACCGGCTGTTCTTTAATCCGAAACGGTACGATCTCGGCGATGTCGGACGGCATCGCATGAATATTAAATTGAATCTGGAAATCGGCGAGGATGTGACGGTCTTGACGAAGGAAGATATCGTTGCGATCGTTAAATATCTTATCGATTTGCAGCAAGGAAAGCGGAACGTCGACGATATCGATCACCTCGGCAACCGCCGCGTCCGAACCGTCGGAGAACAGCTTGCCCAGCAGTTCAACATAGGCCTGTCGCGAATGACACGCACTATCCGGGAGCGTATGAATCTGCGCGATGCAGAGACAATTGCGCCGCAGGATTTGGTGAATGCGCGCACAATCACGAGTGTTATTAATGCGTTCTTCGGAACGAACCAATTATCGCAATTCCTCGATCAAACAAATCCGCTCTCCGAGATGACGCATAAGCGGCGCGTCTCCGCTCTTGGACCAGGCGGTTTGACGCGCGAACGTGCCGGCTTTGAAGTCCGTGACGTGCACTATACGCATTACGGCCGCCTCTGCCCGATTGAAACGCCGGAAGGACCGAATATCGGTCTTATCTCGTCCTTATGTATTCACGCGCGTATTAACGATTTCGGTTTTATCGAAACACCGTACCGCAAAGTGAAGAACGGCAAAATTATCGAAGAGATTGAATTCCTCACTGCGGAACGGGAAGACGAAGTAACGATTGCCCAGGCAAATACGCCGATTGACGAGAAAGGCAAGTTTCTCGAAGAACGCGTCAAAGCCCGTTTCCAGAGCGATTATCCGGTTGTGGAACCGATCAAAATTGAATATATGGACGTTGCTCCGAATCAGATTGTCAGCGCTGCAGCGGCATTGATTCCGTTTCTCGAGCATGATGATGCAAACCGTGCCTTGATGGGATCGAATATGCAGCGCCAGGCTGTTCCGCTGCTCTGCCCGGAATCGCCGATCGTTGGAACCGGTTTGGAAGAAAAAATTGCACGCGATTCGCGCTCTATTGTCGTTGCCGAACGCAGCGGTGTTGTGGAAAGCGTCAACGGCGACAGTCTTGTCGTTCTTTACGAAGTCGACGAAAACAGCACGGAGGCTATCGTCAGTTTCGACGATAAACGCCGTGTTGAATATAAACTTACAAAATTCCTCCGCACCAATCAGGATACATGCATCAACCAGAAGCCGGTGGTTCATGAAGGCTACCGCTTTAAAAAAGGAGAAGTGCTTGCCGACGGGTGTGCCACTGAAATCGGCGAACTCGCTCTTGGCCGTAACGTCCTCGTAGCGTTCATGCCCTGGCGCGGGTATAACTTTGAAGATGCTATTATTATCAGCGAACGGATCGTTGCAGAAGATGTGTTCACTTCTGTTCACATCGAAGAATTCGAACTGCAGGTGAGGGATACAAAACGCGGCGAAGAAGAGTTGACGCGCGAAATTCCGAATGTCAGCGAGGAAGCGACAAAAGATCTCGATGAAAACGGCATCATTCGAATCGGCGCGGAAGTGAACGAAGGCGATATTCTGATAGGAAAAATAACGCCAAAGGGCGAAACAGATCCGACACCGGAGGAAAAATTACTCAAAGCCATATTCGGTGAAAAAGCCGGCGATGTCAAAGATGCCTCCCTCAAGGCGCCTCCGGGCATGAAGGGAATTGTGATCTCGACAAAGTTGTTCAGCCGCAAAAAGAAAGATACGGAGAGCAAGAAAGAGGATAAAAAGAAACTCGAAGCTCTCGATCGAGCGAATCGCAAAGATCTGAACGATCTGCATGAAAAACTCGGACGGAAGCTGGATCAAGTTCTTGCCGGCGAAAAGTCTATCGGTATCCGCGATACGGATGGAACGGTTGTCATTCGTGCAGGAGTGACGTTTAAGGAAGATACGTTCCAGCAGATGACCGATCTTAGTAAACTGGATTATTCGCAGGAATGGGTTGACGAAAAACGCAGGCATAATATCGTCGTTCGTATTATTGAAAATTACCGGCAGAAACAAACAGAGATCGAAGAGTTGTATCGCCATGAAAAGAACAAGGTTCAATTAGGCGATGAACTGGCTCCTGGCATCGTGCAATTGGCGAAAGTGTATGTAGCAAAAAAACGAAAATTGCAGGTCGGTGATAAAATGGCCGGACGTCACGGAAATAAAGGCGTTGTCTCGACGATCGTTCCGGTGGAAGATATGCCGTTCTTGCCCAGCGGGCGCCCGGTCGATATCGTTCTCAATCCGCTCGGCGTTCCCTCGCGCATGAACCTTGGACAATTGTTCGAAGTGGCGCTTGGATGGGCAGGCCATGAACTCGGCTTGAAGTTCGCTTCCCCGATTTTCGACGGCGCTAAGTGGGAAGAAGTTCAGGATTATCTGGAAAAAGCCGGATTGGACAAAGCATCAAAATCGGTATTGATCGACGGCCGCACTGGCGACCTGTTCGACCAGGAGGTTTCAGTCGGCTACATTTATATGATGAAACTTTCTCATATGGTCGACGATAAAATTCACGCGCGTTCAATTGGACCATACTCGCTTATTACGCAGCAGCCTCTCGGAGGCAAAGCGCAGTTTGGCGGTCAGCGTTTCGGAGAAATGGAAGTGTGGGCACTCGAAGGATACGGTGCCTCGCATGTCCTGCAGGAAATTATCACCGTTAAATCGGACGATGTTGTCGGCCGGGCGAAGGTCTATGAAGCAATCGTCAAAGGTGAAAATTTGCCTGAACCGAATATTCCTGAATCCTTTAATGTTCTTGTGCGGGAACTTCAGGGACTCGGACTGGAAGTAAAAATTGAGTGATGAAAGACCGAAGGTCTTTTATCACAGCATGAATAATTTTATGATGGAATAAATGGAGGCATTATGCCTTTTGCATCGCAAGAAGCAGTAAAAAAGAGTTTTTCGAAAATAACGATCAGTCTTGCATCGCCGGATATGATACTGAGCAGATCTCACGGCGAGGTAACAAAGCCTGAAACGATCAATTACAGATCGTTCCGGCCGGAAAAAGACGGTTTGTTTTGCGAGAAAATTTTCGGCCCTGTCCGCGATTGGGAATGTCATTGCGGCAAATATAAACGAATCCGCTATAAAGGAATTACATGCGATCGCTGCGGCGTTGAAGTGACCCAAAAAAGCGTCCGCCGTGAACGGATGGGGCACATCTCTCTCGCAGTTCCGGTTGTCCATATCTGGTATTTCCGTTCCGTCCCGAGCAAGATCGGCACCATTCTCGGCATCGCAGGGAAAGAACTTGAAAAGATCATTTACTACGAAGCGTACGTTGTCGTGAATCCGGGAACGACCGGACTGCAGAAGCTTGACCTGATTTCAGAAGATCAATATCTCGAAATCCTGGAATCGCTTCCGCCGGAGAATCAGGAACTTGACGACGATAATCCGAAGAAGTTTATTGCCAAAATGGGCGGCGATGCGATTAAAGAATT
>Ga0182021_10003576_pt1 | contig 18283 bp, 19 predicted proteins | sample 612E3MmetaG_FD_120493 | JGI IMG/M metagenome (GOLD analysis project Ga0182021, IMG submission 120493) | Permafrost microbial communities from Stordalen Mire, Sweden - 612E3M metaG (Illumina Assembly) | ecosystem: Environmental > Terrestrial > Soil > Wetlands > Permafrost | place: Sweden... | reverse complement strand
TGTTGAAATTTGCGATGTTCCATCGGGTACCCTCCTGCCGGACCGGATACCCAGGATGCCTCCGAATTGCGGCCGAAAACCTACGCACAAGTTGAACAGAGCCGACGGCAAAGCATCGGGTCTTTGTGTTTCTCGATGGCTCGATCCTGCCTGACAATATGCTTGTGGTCATTGGCAGCGACGACGCTTTTCATCTGGGCGTGCTGTCTTCGCGCGTTCATGTGACTTGGGCTCTTAATGCCGGTGGCACGCTTGAAGACAGACCGCGCTACAACAAATCTCGTTGCTTCGATCCTTTCCCCTTCCCGGATTGCGACGAAGGGCTAAAAGCCCGCATTCGCGCTATTGCCGAAGAACTCGACGCGCTTCGGAAGGCGCGGCAAGCGGAGCATCCCGGCCTCACTCTCACGCAAATGTACAACGTGCTCGAAAAGCTGAAAGCGGGCGAGGCGCTGACCGAAGAGGAGGAGCGCATCAAGGATCAGGGCGTTGTCCTGATTCTAAAGGAGCGCCATGAGCGGCTCGATGCGCTGGTGTTCGAGGCTTACGGCTGGCCCGCGACGCTTTCGGACGAGGAGATTCTGGAAAGGCTGGTCGCGCTGAACAAGGAGCGATCCATCGAGGAGAAGACCGGCAAGGTCCGCTGGTTGCGCCCAGATTATCAGATCAAGCGCTTCGGCTCGGATGCGGAGAAGGCGCGCCTTGCTGAAGAAGAGCGCCGGAAGAAGGCGGAGAAAGACCGGCTCGCGCCGAAGCAGGGCGTGCTTGGCTTCGAGGACGACTTGCAAGAGATGAAGCCGAAGTTCCCCACCAACGATGAACTGGCGGAGACGGTTGCCGTCATGCGCGTGCTGGAGGCGGCGGCGGAGCCGGTGAGCGTCGAGGAGATCGCGCGGCACTTCGCGCAAGGCAAGCAGATCGAGAAGCGCGTTGGCTCGGTGGTCGCGGCGCTGGCGCGGCTGGGGCATCTTTCTTCGGCGGATGGTGGCAAGAAGGTGGCGCTGAGCGGCGGGGCGTAAAGCTCTTCTCAATCCACACGCGGGGCCTTATTATTGGTGGAGATTTGGAGCGCCGCCGATGACGATCATGACCATTCGCATCCCCGACGACGTGAAGGAAGCCTTGGACAAAGCCTTCGAGGGCGAGGACAAGGATGCTGTTATCGCGCAATTCATCCGCGACGGCCTGGCCGCGCGCGGGGTCCCCGAAATGGTTGCGATCCGCGACGAGGACTTGACGGAGCGGCGCAGGAAGGCCGTGGACGCGATCCTGGAATTGCGCAAAAAGTTTCCGGCTATTTCGAATGAGGACATCCGCAAGGCGCGCGAGGAAGGCCGCCCGTGAGACTCGTTATCGACGCGAGCGTGGCGGTTAAGTGGTTCTTCCATAACAAGCCCGGCGAGCAGGACGGGAAACAGGCGCTGAGCATTCTGCAATCGCTCCAGACCGGCGAAGCCACTGCGATCCAGCCGCCGCATTGGGTGGTGGAAGCTATGTCTGTCTTTTCGCGTGAGGCGCCTCCATTCGCTGAAGAAGCGCTGGAAGTTCTAAAAGTTCTCGATCTGCCAGTTTCCACTGAGACGGCAGCTTACAGCCTTGGGGCGAGGCTTTCCCGGCAGTTGAAGCACCATATGTTCGACACACTCTACCACGCCATCGCGCTCGAAAACGAGGCAACGCTCGTCACCGCGGACGACGCCTATTTCGCGAAAGCCTGCCGGCTCGGAAACATCAAGATGCTGACCGCGTTTGGCGGGGCGTAAGTTCAGGGCGCCCGCCTTCTTGATCGAAAGCCACCTGAGACTTGTTAATGCAAAGTAAAAGCGCGCAGGCGGGTCGTTATAGTTAATTCGCGGATGGTAAACGCGCGCTCGCGTCGTCTCCCGCACCCGCATTTTTGCGAAATTTTTCGCGCTTTAGGTCGATTTCCGCGATCCAAGAATCCCGTTAAATATGCACGCAGCTTTAATATTAACCATAAAACAGCGCATTTTCTTCGCGAACGGCGCCGGCGCAAGTCTATGTATTCATGCAATATCAATGCGTTACTGCCGCGTTAAACGTTCGGGAAGGAGTTCCGGCTATCATGAGCGCCATAATGAGTTGGCCGGCAATTGCGTAAAATGGCCGGGATGCCGAAGGAACGCGGTAAACAAGGACTTAACGGGAGAGCGCCGCTTCGGGCATTCAAGCGCCCGGCCTGCGCTTCAGCACGATGAAGGTGGAGGAGCGGCCTTCGCGCATGGCCTTGGTTTCGTAGCGGGTGATGGGCCAGTCCGGAAGCGTATCGCGGTTCGCGGAGGTGAAGGTTAGCGCAAGCTCGAAGGCCGGGTGGTGGAGCGCGTGCTCGATGGCGGCTTCGGCGTAATCGGCGATGTCGGAGGCGAAGCGGAACTCGGCGCCGGGGCGCAAGGCGCGCGCCATCGCGGTCAGCAGGGGCGCCGCGAACAGGCGGCGCGCGCGGTGGCGCTTCTTCGGCCAGGGGTCGGGGAAGAGCATGAAGGCGCGGGAGAGGCTTGCCGGCGGCAGCCAGTCGAGCAGGGGGTGGACATCGTCGGCATGGAAGCGAACGCGGCCCTGAAGCTCCTGGGCCTCAAGCCCGGAGAGCGCTGCCACGACGCCGTTCACATAGGGCTCCGCGCCGGCGATCCCCACATGCGGATAGTGCCCGGCCTGCCAGATGAGATGCTCGCCCGCACCGAAGCCGATTTCCAGCCAGGTTTCCTCGATGGGATCGGCGAACAGTGCGGCAAGGCCGTCTTCACCCGCGGGCTGGCTCAAATCGAGCTTAAGGCGTTCCAGTCCGCCGGTAAGAAGCGAGGTCTTCCGCGCGGACAGCTTACGCCCCCTCCTGCGCCCGAAGGAGCGCAAGGGAGCACCACATTTCCCGCCGGCTGGAGTGTCCGGCGGGTTTTCGTCATCGGTATTCATGGGGCATTCATGAGTAATACAGCGAAATACGCGCACATATGCCGCGGCGATTTGGGCTCAGCCCAGGGTTTCTTTCAGCGCGTCCACGAGGTCGAGGCGCTCCCAGGAAAAGCCGCCATCCGCCTCGGGCTTGCGGCCGAAGTGGCCATAGGAAGCCGTGCGGCGGTAGATCGGCCGGGAAAGCGCCAGACGCTCGCGGATGCCGCGCGGGCTCAGGTCGATCAACTCCATGATAGCGGCCTCAAGCTTGCCCTCCTCGACGCGCCCGGTGCCGTAAAGGTCGGCATAGATCGACAATGGCTTGGCCACGCCGATGGCATAGGAGAGCTGAAGGCAGCATTTGTCCGCAAGCCCCGCCGCCACGACGTTCTTGGCGACGTAGCGCGCCGCGTAGGCCGCCGAGCGGTCGACCTTGGTGGGGTCCTTGCCGGAGAACGCGCCGCCGCCGTGCGGAGCCGCTCCGCCGTACGTGTCGACGATGATCTTGCGGCCGGTCAAGCCAGCGTCGCCGTCCGGCCCGCCGACCACGAAGCGGCCAGTCGGATTGACGTAGAATTCCTCCTTCGGGCACATCCAGCCCTTGGGCAGAACCTCGGACACGATGTTGCCCGCGATCTCGCGCACGCGTTCCTGGCTCACATCCTCGCCATGCTGGGTGGAAACCACCACCGAGGTAGCGCGAACAGGCTTGCCATCCTCGTAATAGAGCGTGACTTGGCTCTTGGCGTCCGGACCAAGCTCCGGGAGTTGCCCGGAATGGCGCAGCCGCGACATCTCGAACAAGATCCGGTGCGCGTAATAGATCGGCGCGGGCATATAGTCTTCGGTCTCGCGGCAGGCGTAACCGAACATAATGCCCTGGTCGCCCGCGCCTTCGTCCTTGTTGCCGGCGGCATCGACGCCTTGGGCAATGTCGGCCGATTGCGAATGCACATAGCAGCTGACATCGGCCTTTTGCCAATGGAAGCCGCTCTGCTCGTAGCCAATGTCCCTGATGACTTGGCGGGTGGTTTCGATCAGATTTTCAGGACCGATGCTGGAGGGCCCGCGTACTTCGCCCGCGAGCACCACCCGGTTCGTCGTTGCCAGCGTCTCCAGCGCGACCCGCGAGTGCGGGTCGGCGCCGAGATAAAGATCCACGATGGCATCGGAAATTTGGTCGCAAACCTTATCGGGATGTCCCTCCGATACAGATTCGCTGGTAAAAAGATAATTCTTGCGAGCCACGGCCCCGTCCAATCATCAAAAGGAGTTGGATCGCGGCCATTGGGCCGCGTTAACCGAGATCGTTTTCGATCCCAGTCTGGCCTTCCTTAGCCTCAGGCTTCTCTTCTGACAAGGCCCTTACGAGGTCAATAACCCGCCGCCGGACCTTCGGATCATGAATTTTGGCAAACGCTCTATTGAGGTCGAGACCTTCCCGGGAGTTGAGGAAGTCGAGAAGCAGCGCTTCTTGCTCGGGCTCATGCATTCCCGGCGCCGGATTGGACGGTGCGCTATTGGCAAAGGCGTCCTCGAAGAAATATCCGACCGGAACTTCCAGGATCTTCGAAAGCTGGAACAGCCGGCTAGCCCCAATCCGGTTTGTCCCCTTCTCGTATTTCTGGATCTGCTGGAAGGTGAGGTTCATCTTCTCACCCAGCTTTTCCTGGCTCATGCCGATGATCATGCGGCGGTAGCGTACGCGGCTGCCAACATGAATATCTACCGGATTGGGTTTCCTACCGATAGTTTCATACGGCTCATCGTTATTGCCTAAAATTGATACTGACGGCTCCACCATTCCCATACTCGGCCCCCTTCCGTTCAGGCTAATTTAAGTTCAGCGCATTTAGCAGGATGATCAACATCACAACTTTGGAGTTGTAGTTACCAAAATCAAAACCGTCAAGTTGCTTCTTTCGCTAAACATGAAAGTACGTCGAAACTATAGCTAAACTGTTTGAAAAGTGCGGCAAAGATGCGACCTTTTTACAAAAAGCAACTTACGCGGCCCTTCCAAACGCGACAATAATTAAATAAATTTCGATTGGCAATAGAAATAAAAAAATAAATGCAGGAAGTCTAGATTTCTCATAAAACGTCGCAGGTATTGCCTTTGGCAGCCCATGATCGATTACACCAGTTTCACCCAACCCTAACTGTGCGATAATTCGGCCATAAGGATCTATAACTGCGGAAATTCCGGTGTTTGCCGAACGCATTACAGGTAAACCTTCCTCGACGGCGCGAACCCGGACCTGATGGAGATGCTGATAGGGTCCGGTCGAGTCTCCGAACCAGGCGTCGTTGGTCACATTCACGAACCAGCCGGGCCGCTCGCTCAGGTTCGAGACGCGCCCTGGAAAAATGATCTCGTAGCAAATCAGGGGAAGAAAATCGGGGGCCATTGGAGTTTTAATCGATGGAGCCAGCACTTCGCCCGCATCGAAGCCGCTAAGCTGGTGCGAGAAGCCATAAAAGCCCAGCGCTGCCAAGAACCCGTGAAATGGCACATATTCCCCGAAGGGAACCAAATGGACTTTGTCGTAAAACTTGCTAATTTGCGCACCCTCACCCAAAACGAACAAACTGTTATACACTGCGTAGAAGGTATAACGATTCTCAACCGTCATTACTCCTTCTGCTCGTTCTGCACCTAAAATAAAGGTTGTATGAGGCGGGATCGCGGCCGCGAGAATGTCTCGCGCTTCGCGGATATAAATTTCTTTGTTGATGCCGAAGTGGAAGGGCACCGACGTTTCAGGCCAGATGACGTGCGTGAAGCCGCTGACATCGCTGCCGTCCGTGCCGCTCTTGGTGAGCGATAGAACGCGGTCGAAGATCCATCGTCGATTCTCAGGGTTCAATTTCTCGCGCTGGGGAACGTTCGGCTGTACGATCCGCATGCGCACGCCATCCACCAAGCCAACCGTTTCCGCAAGCCTGTTGACGCCGAAAGCGTAGCTTCCAGCAAGCACCGCAACAGATAAAAGCAGGGGCAGCCACAGCCTCGCATGCTGGGCTTCGGAAGCCGCGATCAGTGCTGCCGGTGCCGGAAATACAAAGAGAGCGGCAAGGTTGAGACCGTAAACGCCGATATAGGCGGCAAGCTGCATATGCGGGGTATTGGCGGCAAGTGCCTCGCCGAACAAATTCCACGGAAACCCGGTCAGAAGATAGCCCCGCGCCGCATCGGCGCAGAAAAAGGCGAAAGCGAAGGCCGCAAGCCTCGCATAACCCCGCTGCCACATAGCTGCGGTTAGCGCCGAGGCGGCAGCATAGAAAAGCCCCAACCCCGCAGGCAAAGCCGCCACCGCGAACGGCATCAGGGCAGCGTACCGCTCAGCCTCCACGTAAAAGGCGTAGCCGATCCAATAGGTGCTTGCCAGGAAGAAGCCGAAGCCGAATGCCCAGCCGATAATGGCGGCGCTCTTGAGCCTCTTGCCGAAGGTGACGAGCGGCTCTTCGGCCTCGCCCTCGCGGAGGCAAACGGCATCCAGCGTCCAGACCAGGACGGGAAAGGTCACGAACAGGATGGGCCAAAGGAAAAAGGGCGCCATCGCGAGAACGGAAAGCGCGCCTGCCACAAAGGCAATAAGTGCTAATTTGCCGGTATTGAGCCGGGCGATGAGCCTGGGCAGTGCGTCCATAAGCCGCTTTGAGAAGGGTTACTCACTGAAAACGCGGAGAGAACTATCCCGGCGCAAGAGCGAAAGTGTGGCAGGAAACCGCTGCACGCACGAAAGACGCGCAGTTGCTCGTGAAGATTTTAATAGAGGTTGAGCCGTGGGAAGCCAAGGAAAGCGTGGATACGCACTATCCGTGCGACATCATGCCCCTCCCACCAGTTCCCCAAAGAAGGCAGGCGGATGCTGCCTACGCAGCCCGGCTCCCGCGAATGCGAGCATCTGGACGCGCGTTCGCCTTGCCCGTCCGCTCGCTGTCCGGCGCGGGAAGCAACAGCGGCGCATCCGGCGCGGCAAGGGCAAGCTGCTTCGAGATGCGGATGCTATGCAGGCGCCGTGGCCCTGCCTCCAGAACTTCGAAGACCACGCCAGACGGATGCTGCACGATCTGGCCGCGCTTGGGCACGCTGCCCGCCATCGCCATGATCAAGCCGCCCAGAGTATCGACATCGCCAGCGCCTTCGTAAACAAGCGAAAGGCCAAGCGCCTGCTCCACCACCTCGATGGGGGTACGCGCGCTGGCCACGAACGCTTCGTTTTCATAGCCGATCGAAGGGGCAGCCTCCTTATCGTGCTCGTCGTCAATGTCGCCGATAATGGCTTCCACCAGGTCGCCGAAGGTCGCAAGGCCGTCCGTGCCGCCGAATTCGTCCACGACCAGCGCAAGATGAATTTTCTTGGCCTTCATCTTTGCCAGCAGCGTTAGCGCCGGCATCGACGGCGGCACGAAGAGAACCTCCCTGACGAGGCCCGTTTCCGCGATGGGTGTGTTCAGCTTGGCGCTGCCGAAATCCAGGTTCGCGATAGTTTCCACGGGTGCCGCCGCCCGCGGCCCGGCATTGCCGCTTTCGTTCCACGTCGCCCAGGCCATGGCGTCCTTGATGTGGACCATGCCCTGCGGGTTATCGAGGCTCTCGTGAAAAACGGGCACGCGCGAATGGCCCTTCTGGGCAAACAAGGCGAACAGGGCCGAGATCGGCAGGATATCCTCTATTGCTTCGATATCGGCGCGTGGGATCATGACCTCGGCCACCCGCGTCTCACCGAAGCCGAGCACGTTGAGAAGCATCGCGCGCTCCTGCGGCGACAGGGATTCGTCTTCCTCCGCCCCGGTCTCGCCGATAGCACTTTCCAAGGTTTCCTTAAGGCTCGGGGCGCTCGCAAAGCCCAAGTTGGCGGCCATACGTTGCAGCCAGCTTGGCGACGCTTTCGTTTTCCCGGTATCGAGCCCCTGTTGTATGGACATGGCTTTCTAAGTCTGCGTGTTAGAGATCGACGTTAAGTTAATGGAACAAGCCCGGCGTCCCCGTAAGGGTCGGGAATGCCGGACTTTCCGAGAATCTGGCGCTCGGCGGCCTCCATGCGTTCGGCATCGGCGCCGGTTTCATGGTCGAATCCCGATAAATGCAGCACGCCATGCACCACAAGATGGGCGGCGTGGTGCAGAACCGGCTTTTCCTGCTCCGCGGCCTCATGGGCGACGGTCTCGTAAGCGAGTGCTACGTCGCCCAGGAAGACCGGCTCCCTGCTGCCCTTGGGCGGCCGCACGGCCGGCGCCGAGGGAAAGGAGAGCACGTTTGTTGGCGCGTCCTTTCCGCGAAAGGTCTTGTTGAGTGAATGGACCTCCGCGTCGGACAGAAGCGCCACGCTCACCGCATGGCCCTCTGGCGCAAGGCCCGCAGCATCAAGGGTGGCCTCGGTCAGGCCGGGGATCAGGCCGCAAAAACCTTCAATGGAGAGCCAGCGCTCATCCTCGATTGAAATGTCCACACACGTTCGTGGCTGCTCGCCTTGCGTGGCGCCGCCATCGTCTCCGGCAACGGACGTTTCGGGGCTATTTGTGAATTCTGGGGTCATAACGGGTAAGTTTAGCGCTTTGTCTCATATGCTTCAATGATGCGGCCAACCAGGGGATGCCGCACAACGTCGGCGCGGGTGAAAGCCACATGTGCGATCCCTTCGACGCCTTCAAGAACGCCCAGCGCATCGGCAAGGCCCGACGATTGCCCCGGCGGCAGGTCGATCTGGGACGGGTCGCCGGTGATGATCATCTTGCTTCCCTCGCCGAGGCGCGTGAGAAACATCTTCATTTGCATCGCCGTGCAGTTCTGGGCCTCATCCAGGATGATGATCGCATGGCTCAAGGTGCGCCCGCGCATAAACGCCAGCGGCGCGATCTCGATCGCCTTGGTTTCAAGCCCGCGTTCCACGCGCTCCGGTGCGAGAACATCGTAAAGCGCATCGTAAAGCGGCCGCAAGTAGGGGTCGACCTTTTCCTTCATATCCCCAGGCAGGAAGCCCAAACGCTCACCCGCCTCGACCGCTGGCCGCGACAGGATCAGGCGGTCCACCTCACCCCGTTCCAGGCAGCCGGCCGCGTGCGCGACGGCGAGATAGGTCTTGCCCGTACCGGCCGGCCCCGTGCCGAACACCATTTCGCGGCCTTGCAGCGCCTTGATATAGGCGGATTGCGCCGGCGTGCGTGCGATGATCGTGCGCTTGCGCGTCCGAAGCTCGCCGAACGACGGAAACGGCTCGGGGGACTTGAAGCCCGGCAGGACACCGGAATCGCCGCCCTTGAGGTGCCGCACGGCGCCTTCGACATCGCCTTGCGCGATGGCCGTTCCGGTGCCGGCGCGCTTATAGAGCGTGTCCAGCACGGCCTTGCCCAGAAGACAACTCTCCCGATCGCCGTCAAGCACCACGACATTGCCGTGGACGACCGCCTTCAGCCCGAGCTTGTTCTCGATCAGGGCGAGATTCGCGTCGAACTCGCCGAGCACATCGGCGAGCTTGCGGTTGTCGTCGAAGGTGAGTTCGATGTGGAACAAGGATTCGCCTTGCTGCGGTTTGCCGCTCCGGCGCAAGGGCTGCGGCCGCGAACTAGCGCTCATTGTACGCCGGTTTGATGGTGCCATTCCACCTAGCTATGGTTATCTCTCGCATCCCTTGGTTGCTGCGTGGATTAAGTAGACTAGATATTGTATCATATAGCAGCCGCGCCTCAACGTTTTATGACGCCTTGCAGGCTATTTGGGCCGGCGCCGGCGATTTCGACGGCAGTGATCCTTCCGTGCAACGCCGGATCGCCCTCGGCATGCACCGCCTGAAGATAGGGCGAACGGCCCGAAAGCTGGCCGGTCTTTCTGCCGGAGCCCTCCCAGAGCACATCGAGGGTGCGCCCAACCATGCGCTGATTGAACGCTGCCTGCTGCGCGGAGAGTAGCGCCTGCAAGCGCGCCAGCCGGTCTGCCTTGACCTCCTCGTCAACCTGCTCCACGCGCTCGGCCGCGGGCGTGCCGGGACGGGCACTGTATTTGAATGAGTAGGCCTGCGCGAAACCGACGGTCTCCACTGTCCGCATCGTGTCCTGGAAATCCTCTTCGGTTTCGCCAGGGAAGCCCACGATAATGTCGGTGGAAAGGGCGATATCGGGCCGGGCGGCGCGAAGCTCCGAGACAATATGGAAATAATCGGCCATGACGTGCTTGCGGTTCATTAACCGCAAGATTTTGTCCGAACCCGCCTGGAACGGCAGGTGCAGATAAGGCATGAGCTTGGGCAGGTCGCGGTGCGCTGCGATCAGGCTCGCGGTCATGTCGTTGGGATGGCTCGTGGTATAGCGCAGCCGCATGAGCCCAGGCAGGTCCGAGAGCGCGGCCAGAAGGTCTGGCAACCGCCACTCGCCCTCCGAAGGCCCGGCCCCGCTATAGGCGTTCACGTTCTGGCCAAGCAGCGTGATCTCGACAACACCGCCGTCTATCAGCTTGCGGGCCTCATCCAGGATTTCGGCGGCGGTGCGGGAATATTCGCCGCCCCTCGTATAGGGCACCACGCAGAAGGTGCAGAATTTATCGCAGCCTTCCTGCACGGTCAGGAAGGCGGAAGGTGCTGCCCTGGGTGCGGGGGCAGGCAGCGCGCCGAACTTGCGCTCGGCCTCGAACTCGGTCTCGACGATGGTCTTGCCGGTCCGCGCGTGCTCCTCCAGGAGCTGGGGCAGGCGCTGATAGCTTTGCGGGCCGACCACGATGCCGATGGCCGGCGCGCGCGCCGCCATCTCGACGCCCTCGGCTTGCGCGACGCAGCCCGCAACCGCGATGACGAGATCGCCTCCGGCCCGCCTGCGCGCTTCCTGCAACCGCCGGATGCGGCCAAGCTCGGAGTAGACCTTCTCGGCGGCCTTCTCGCGGATATGGCAGGTATTGAGGATGACGAGGCTGGCAGCGTGCAGATCGCCGGTGAGGACGTAGCCCGCCGCACCAAGCGCATCACCCATGCGCTCCGAATCGTAAACGTTCATCTGGCAGCCGAAGGTCTTGATGAAAACCTTCTTCGCGGCACCGCCTTCGATTTCTTCCGGGGTATCCCGTCCAAGCTGAACCGGCGCCCGGCCGGCTTCCGCCTCTTGCATTGACTTCACTTCCGCTCAAGCAGCATGCGGACGCGACGTCAGGTGCTCCACGAAATCGCGCCGGACGCGCGCTTCGGAAAACGCGGCTAGCTCCTTGCGCCCGGAGAGCGAAGCAAGCGGCACAGGCTCGCTTATGGAGACGGTCACGTCCAGGGGGCCGCTCTTCAAAACGTTCCAGACGTGGCTCAGCATATCCATTTCGCCGTACCATGCAACCATCGGGCGCTGATGCCGCTGGATCGGCAGGCCATGCAGATGGGTGTAGCTGATCGTGACTGTATGCACCACCGCAGACGGGCTGTTGCCATTCACGTCACCCGAGGCCGCTGAAAAGAGCGAGCTTCTAAAGGGCAGCACGCGGTTGCCGTCGCTGCTCGTGCCTTCGGCGAACAGCACGATGTTGTCCCCCTTCGCCAGCCGCTTAGCGATCTCGCCGGCCTTATCCTTGACCAGGGTGCGGCGCGTGCGGTCCACGAACACGCTGCGCTGCAGCTTGGCAAGCCAGCTAATGAAAGGCCATCTGCCGACCTCGGCCTTCGCCACAAACGAAACCGGCGCAACTGCGCTCAAGGCCACGATGTCGAGCCAGGAGACATGATTGGAGACGAGAAGTGCCGGCTTGCTGGAACCGATGCCGCCGTTGATATGAACGCGGATGCCCAGCACCCGGCAGACGCGCTTATGGTAGGCGTGCGGCAGCGTCTTGGCTTGCGGCAGTTTGAAGATAAGTAGGACGTACTGGACCATCATCAAGGGCAGCGTGAGCCCAAGAAAAACGGCGAGAAGAGAGGAAGCCCGCAGCCCGGTTAGCATTCGCATCGCCCGGCCCTGGAAAACTAAAGCGTCCATACCTTGCTCTAAGTCCGCAGTGTTGTGAATTAGGCTCATTAAGTCCTGCTTATTTTTTTAGTCAAGGGCTAGACGCCCATTTTGTTTCAAGTCTCATAATGAGCGCAGTTTCCGGCTCAGACCTCCCTGCCCGATAGTAGTCTGGCCGCCGCGCAAGCACGCCGAAGCCAAATTTGCCGTAAAGCTTAAGGGCCGCCCCGTTTCCCTCCGCCACTTCCAGGTATAAGTAACTGATATTATTCTGTTCACAGGCTGCCACGCACGCCGCCAATATAGCTGAACCGATGCCGTGTTGCCGCGCCTCCTTTGCAACAGCGATGGATAAAATTTCGGCCTCGTCCGCCGCGAACTGAACAACGGCAAAGCCAAGCAGGCCGGCGCCCTCCGCCGCCTTGAGCACAATCCGGTTTTCGTTGGCGCAACAGGTGGCGAAATCCGCTGCAGGCCATCCGGGAGGCAGTGCTAGCGCATGAAGGGCTGCAAGGGCTGCGGCGTCCGATGGGTGCGCCTGCATGATGCTGAAGCGCATGGCTTACGCCAAATCCGGCCGGGCAGCCGCTTTCGCCGCAACGCCGGTCCGCGCCTCGAACTGAGCGAATCTCCCCTCACCCTGTCCCTCTCCCCCTGGGAGAGGGGACGCTGTTGCAACCGTTGTGCAGAGGTCCCCTCTCCCATAGGGAGAGAGACAGGGTGAGGGGTTGTACGTTTCGATCAAGCCGGAATCCGTATAATTATCAATCGTCCTTGCGGGGGATGATGTGCTTGGTTTGGGGGCGCGCGTCGGCGGCGCGCACGTAGAAGGGCGACGGCAGATCGCGCGCTGGGTCGAGCCGCTGCGCCAGTTCCGCAAGTGTTCCAGCATCCGGGACGATGGAGGCTCCCCGCACGGGCACGGAAACGTAGCCCGCCTCGGACAGCGGACCGGCAGCCGGACCGGCCAGCGCCTCGGCCCTGTCTTCAAAGAATGCGCCTGCTTCGGAATGGGGCAGCACCAGGATCTCAGTCAGCGCCTCGCGGCCGGGGCCAAGGATCTGGCAGAACGCGGCGCTAAGCCCGGCGGGAGCGGCAAGCCCGTAAGCGCGCGGCACCGGCGTTTCCTTTTCGAAAGCCGCGGCCATGATTTGAAAGCTCGTGGTGCCTACAACCGGCACGTCCGCCGCGAGCCCAAGCCCGCGCGCAGCGGCCACGCCGGTTCTGATGCCAGAGAAACCGCCAGGGCCAGTGGAAACGGCGATACGGTCAAGCGAAGCGAATGCGAGTTCCGCCTCCGCCATGAGCCCCTTGATCAGCGGCATGAGCCCTTCGGCCTGCGGCGAGCCCTGGGCCAAGCGCCGGACAAGCACCGGCCCGCCAGCCCCTAATGCCAGGGCGGCGGAGGTACGGCCCATGCTCGTCTCGATTGCCAGAACTCTCACAGCTACGCCGCATTCCAACTAAACGATTGTTGCCATTTCCTCGAACGAAAAACGCGGCGAGCGCGGATGCACGCCCGCCGGATCGCCGTAGCCAAGATTGCAGAGGAAGTTCGATTTGACGCTGGTGCCGGCGAAAAACTCGCCGTCCACTCCCGCATTGCCGAAGCCCGACATCGGCCCCGTGTCGAGGCCGAGCGCCCGTGCCGCGATGATGAAATAGGCGCCCTGGAGCGTGCCGTTGCGGAAAGCCGAGGTCTCGACGATCTGATCCGGCTTGCCCGCGAACCAGCTTCTCGCGTCGGTATGCGGAAACAGCTTGGGCAGATAGTCGTAAAATTTAAGGTCGTAGCCGATGATGGCGCAGACGGGCGCGGCCATGGTCTTGGTGCGGTTGCCCTCCGATAAATGCGGCTCAAGGCGCTTCTTGGCTTCCGGCGTCTTCACAAACACGATGCGCGCGGGCGACTGGTTCGCGCTGGTCGGCCCCATTTTCATGACATCGACAAGCTGGCGCAGCAGTTCGTCCGGCACCGGCTTGTCCTGCCACCTGTTGTGAGTGTGGGCCTCAAAAAAGATCTGCTCCAAGCAGGCTTTCGCGATCGCCTCCGCCATAAGCGCACCTCAAGATTATCTATTTCTTAGTACACTGGTTTACGGCGAGGCGGGCCGCGCCGCTACACCGCTTGAACCGCCTCGACCTCGGGCACGAAGTGTTTCAACAGATTTTCGATGCCGTTGCGGAGCGTGGCGGTTGCGGACGGGCAGCCGGAGCATGCGCCGTGCATCTTCAGATAGACCGTGCCCGCGCGATACCCGCGGAAGATAATATCGCCGCCATCGTTGGCCACCGCCGGCCGCACGCGCGTCTCGATCAGTTCCTTGATCGCGGCCACCACCTCGGCGTCCTTGGGGTCGAACTCCTCGTCCGCCGCGCCCGCCGCGCCGCCGCCAGCGAAAAGTGCCGGCTCGCCCGACAGGAAATGCTCCATGATCGCGCCGAGGATGGCAGGGCTCAGGTGCTGCCATTCCCCGCCGTTCTTGGTAACGGAAACGAAGTTGGAGCCCAGGAACACGCCGGCGATACCGTCGATCTCGAACAGCCGGGCCGCGAGCGGGGATGCGGCCGCCGCCTCGCGCGGGTCGCGGAAGTCGCGCGTGCCGCCGCTCAGCACCGCACGCCCTGGCAGAAACTTCAAAGTCGACGGGTTCGGCGTCGTCTCGGTTTGAATGAACATTGCAATACCCCCTCTCACTCCACGATCCGCGACTGGCATTCCCGCGAAAGCGGGAATGCACTTAATCTACTTGGTGCAAGCACTTAGATGGCCCCCCGCCTGCGCGGGGATGACATTTGCCATGCGGCGGCTTCTTGCCTGCCGGCTGCCAGGGCAGCCTTTTTGCACGCCCCTAATAATGCAATCCGTGGCGGCGGTTTCAAGAGAAAATCCTGACTCCAGGAGTCAGGCAAGGCCGGCAATCTCTTCGAGGGTGAGATTGCCAGGCACGATTGTTATGGGAATCGGGAAGGCGCCTGCCTTGGCGCCGGCCGCCAGCGACGAAACGAGCGGCCCTGGCCCGGATGGGTCCGTGGACGCGCCGAGCACGAGGATGCCAATTTCCCGGTCCTCCTCGATGACCTTCACAATCTCCTCGGCGAGTTGGCCTTCCCGGACGATCTCCTCCGGCACGATATCGAAGCCCCAGCTCTTGAGCTTGCGTCCGCGCAAGCGGAACACGGCTCGGGCCTTGTTGTGCTGCTCGTCGCGGAAGGCCTGCTGGACGCCAAGCCAATGGCTCATCTCGGCGGGGTGGATCACGAATACGAGCGCCAGCTTGCCGCCCGTCCGCTCCGCCCGGCGCGCGGCAAAATAGAGAGCCGCCTCGCCCTCGGGGCTTTCGTCGACGATCACCAGGAGCTTGCGCTTGTGATCGCCGTTAAAAAGGCGGCGCGGCTCGTGCCCGGTCATGGGATTCCCATCTGTTTCCGTTTAGCTGCGTGTTCCCTTAGCATGCTTGGCGGCCAGTTTTTTGGCCTGCACGAAGCCCACAATGTCGCAGACATGGGCAAGCGTCTCGTCCGCGATGGCCCGCGCCCGCTCCGCGCCGTCCGCCAGCACGCCGTCGATGTAACCCGTGTCGGCCGAGATCCGTTTCATCTCCGAGCCGATAGGCCCCAGTTTTTCGACCGCCAGCTCGACGAGCGCATGCTTGAACTTCGAGAATTGCGAGCCGCCGAAGCCGGACAGCACCTGCTCCATGCTCTGCCCGGCGAGCGCCGCGTAGATGCCCGCGAGGTTCTCCGCCTCGGGCCTTCCTTCGAAGCCTTTGGGATCGGTCGGCAATGGCTCGGGATCGGTCTTGGCCTTCTTGATCTTTTTCGCAATCGTCTCCGCGTCGTCGGCCACATTGATGCGCGACAGGTCGGAAGGGTCGGACTTCGACATCTTCTTGGTGCCGTCGCGCAGCGACATGACGCGCGTTGCAGGCCCTGAGATCAGGGGCTCGGGCAGCGGGAAGAAGCCATCCTTGAAGCCTGCGGCGGCAATTTCTTCCGCGAAATCGTTGTTGAATTTCTGCGCGATATCGCGCGTCAGCTCCAGATGCTGCTTCTGGTCGTCGCCAACGGGCACGGCGTCCGCGCGGTAGGCCAGAATGTCGGCGGCCATCAGCACGGGATAGACGTAGAGCCCGATGCTTGCGTTCTCGCGGTCCTTGCCAGCCTTTTCCTTGAATTGGGTCATGCGGTTGAGCCAGCCGACCCGCGCTACGCAGTTCAAAATCCAAGCCAGCTCCGAATGCGCGCTGACCTGGCTCTGATTGAAGATGATGTGCTTCGTGGGATCGACGCCCGCCGCAATAAAGGCCGCAGTAACCTCGCGCGTCGATTTGCGCAAGTCCGCGGGGTTTTGCCAGACGGTGATCGCGTGCAGGTCCACCACGCAATAGATGCAGCTATGCGACTCTTGCAGCGCCACGAATTTGGTGATGGCGCCAAGGTAGTTGCCGAGATGGAGATTGCCCGTCGGCTGAACGCCGGAGAAAACGCGCTGCATTGTGGTCATTGGATTGCCCTCGTGGCCGGAGCGCAGATATGAACCGCGCCCACGGAAAATTGCAAGCGGTCGCGGGCATAAATTGCGAGGATTTATGGGGGTGCCGTCAACGCGGCGGCGTGCCGGTCGCGAGCCGGGGCTGCCACCACATGTCTTGCCGGTCCGAGGCGGCGGCTTGCTGGATTTCGACCGTTATGGAGCCGCGACGACGAGCACCCAGAAGGTCTTGTGCTGCGAATCCGGCCTGTTCTCGTAAGCGATGCCGATATGCCTGGCTTTGGCAAGCAGCATGTTGCGGCTATTGGCGTGGCTCGCTTTCCAGCCATCCACGGTTTCCTCGATGGTCGTCTGGCCGACGCCAACATTTTCAGACGCGAGGCTGTAGTTATATCCGGCGGCAATCAACCGCTTGCCGACATCCTGGCCGTTCGGGCCGGTGTGCGACATGCGGTCGTGCACGGCCATATCCTTTGCGAGCATCTCCGCCGCTTCGGTCGCCTGCGGGTCGAGCGAGAGAGGGGCCAACCCCTTCGCCGCGCGGTAATTGTTAACCAGGCGCAGGCCCGCGCTTGCGTCGAAGCTTGGCCCGGCGGGCCTTTGCGTTGCGGCTGGCTGGGCGCCCGAGCTGAACAGGGAGGAGAAATTGCTCCAGATGCCGCCCTGGCCTGAGCCGCTATCCTCCTGGGCGGATTGGGTTACAGGGGCTGGCTTCGGTGGCTCGTTCCCTCCGCCGATGCTGGGAAGAGAAGACATGACGCTGGAGGTTGCGCAACCTCCAAGCGCGAGGCAAATCAGCACCGCATGCACAGTACGCCGCATGGAATACGCCCTCACATCAACCCCATATTGGCGGACTATGATTAACAGTCCGTGTTGCCCTCGACGACTAAGTAATCCCAGATCGCGTCAATATCGTGATCCCCTTTCGTTTCCTGGCGACCCGGCGGATGTGGATTGGCGGAACCAGATTTCCGGCGGAACGGGCGAATGGAAGGAAGTGCAATCCTCAACTCGATAGCCCCAATATTTCCGCCATGGCGTTTGGGCACCCGATGAGTTCCAGATTCTTGCCGGGAGGGTCCGGCGGCAGCCGTCTGGCTGCCGCGCTTTGGGCTTCTACTTGTGTTGCCGCCAGCCATGCCGCTGGAGATCGCCCACATAGTCGCGCCGAAGTTCGACCATCGCGAGCAGGAGAACGGCCGCGCCCAGGCCGAAGTGCCAATAACGCAGCGTTCCGCTCCCGGCATAGCCGAACAGGAAGGGGAGCGCGATCATCGCCGCGCCGAGGATCGATTGCAAAACCTCCTCCCATTCGCGGGCAGGTTCTTGCACGCCGTCGATAACCTGCAAGCGCTCGGCGAAGGCGGCGATCAGGATGATCAGCCCCAGGAAGGTGGTGGTGAGTTGCACGGTCTGGCTTACCCCGTCCCCAGTCATGTATGGGGTGAGCACAATCGTCACCCCAAGCCCGAAGCCAAGTGCGTCCTCCCATGCGGGATGGGTATCGATTTCATTATGGTCTGCCATGACGGTCTCCCAAATCCATGGTTATGGCATATGCCGCGTTCCCCCCCTTCGAGGATCGCACGGCCGGGATGCGGTACTCTGGCAAAATGCGGCACTATGCCGCCAGTTAAAAGAGCTGGGTCTCTCGACACGCTTATTCAAGGAATGCCTGCGCATCTCACGAGGGCTTGACCTTAAAAGGTCTCTGCCGGCCTGTGATACTGGGAGGCCGGCTCCACATGCTAATGGCGCCGGAACGGGGCAGAGGGAGCCGCGCCGGGCGCGGATGCCGACGTTGTGCGTTCCGGAAAGGAGTTATGTATGCCGGAAGTTTCAGGTGCACTCAGCAGTAAGAACCCGCTCTCCCGCGAAGAGCTTAAGCTCATGAACGCTTGGTGGCGCGCGGCGAACTATTTGTCGGTGGGCCAGATTTATCTTCTCGACAACCCG
>Ga0182021_10003575_pt1 | contig 18283 bp, 19 predicted proteins | sample 612E3MmetaG_FD_120493 | JGI IMG/M metagenome (GOLD analysis project Ga0182021, IMG submission 120493) | Permafrost microbial communities from Stordalen Mire, Sweden - 612E3M metaG (Illumina Assembly) | ecosystem: Environmental > Terrestrial > Soil > Wetlands > Permafrost | place: Sweden... | reverse complement strand
TCCTCGGTGGAGCAGCCTGAGAGCTCTCCCTCCCAGAGGAACTGTATCTGTGTCCCCACCCTCTTCTCGATCTCCACTTCCCCCTCGGGCTTTACGATGAGGATTCGACTGTTCGCCAGCTCCTCCGCGATCATGAAGAAGTTTCCAGCAGGGTCGTCCCGGACGTCGACCACGATTATTAAGGCGTCTGCGTTCCTCGCCATGCTGAGCTTCAGGAAGCCGTCGAAGCGCCCCTCACTGCTTCCCTCTACGATGGCGGGGACCTCGACTAGCTGGAACTGTATGTCCTCGTAGAGGAGCATGCCGGGTACGGGGGTCTTGGTGCCGTATGGGTAGGGTGTGACCTTCACCTGGGCATTGGTGACGGCGCTTAGGAGGCTACTTCGCCCCACGTTCGTGGGTCCTACGACTGCGACCTGCGCCGCGCCTGCTTTTGGGACGAAGAATGTTGGCGCGCTTCCCGCCTTCTGCATTCTCTTCTTCTTGTCTATCTCCTCTCGTAGGGCCGCCATCTGTTTCTTAACCTGGCTTATCATCCGGTCTGTCCCGTGGTGTTTCGGGACGATGCTGAGGAACTCCCCCATGAGGCGGAGCCTCTCCTCCGGGTTGCGGGTAAGGGTGACCTCGTTCCACTTCTCCTTCGCCTGCGGTGGGAGGTTAGTCACCAAGTCGGGTCATCCACCTAGAATGAGTTTGTAAGATGCTATTAAGAAAACGACTTTGGATGCGGATACTCCGGAAAATATTTTGCTGGGTGCCATTTTCGCTTGAAAGCCTTTATCTAACGTCCATCGATTATTCCTATGAGGCAACTGAATTGGGTATGCATTCTGCGAAGAACAAACCGATGACCAAGAAGGAGAGGGAAGAGAAGAGAAAGAAGAAGAAAGAGAAAGAACAAGCGAAGTGATAGTACTCCGCCTTTTTAAACTGCCTCATCCTTGAGGCCCATTTTTCTAGCCGGCAGGCATCGGCTAGCCCCCGGTGATTATGGGCATGATCGTTACCTTGTCACCGGGCACTAGCATTGAAGATGGCCACCTGTTCTCCCCATTCACGAGCACAACGACGACGCGTCGCTCATACGCGTAGAGAATGTCGGACCCCTGCCGCTCAATGAACTCGCGCAGCGTCGAGGGTTTCGCCACGCATATGAGCTGGGGACTTGGGAACATCTATGTTGAGCTTAGGATTCGTCCCGATTAACCCTTTCCCAGACCAACTTGCGCTCGCATAATACCTAAACATATTAACCGTTAATGTGAGAGAAGAACCTGGTATGAACAGATTACAAGGAAAGACAGCACTGATCACGGGTGCGGGTTCTGGTATTGGAAGGGCCACGGCTATCCTGTTCGCAGCTGAGGGAGCCAAAGTCGCCGTAAATGACATCAGCGTAGAGGGGGGCCACGAAACGGTTCGGCTAATCAAAGAAGCCAAGGGCGAAGCCACGTTCTTCAAGGCGAACGTGACGAAGTTGCCGGAGGTGAAGTCCATGGTGAAGCAGGTGATTGACCGCTACGGTAGAATCGATGTACTTCACAACAATGTAGGCGGGTGGCAGCGGGAGAACAACGACACGGTCATCAACGATTCTGAGGAGGAGTGGGATAGACTCATCAACCTCAACCTGCGCGGGGTGTTTCTTGTATCGAAAGAGGTGGTACCAATTATGATCAAAAATGAGGGTGGATCAATAATTAACACCATCACCACGAATGCATACATGAACTATGTTGGGAATCACGCATATGGAGCGTCGAAAGGAGGCGTGAAGGAGTTGACAAGGTCGATGTGTCTCGACTATGCAAAATATAATATCAGGGTCAACGGTCTCGTCCCCGGGGAGACGGTAACGCCTCAGTGGACGGCTTCGATGGAGAGTGGTCCAAATCCGGAGGAGGCAAAGATATCTCTGCTCAAGAAGATACCCATGGGGCGGTTTGCTGAACCGGAGGACATTGCACTTGGGGCGCTCTTTCTTGCATCCGACGAATCAAGGTATGTTAATGGTCACATTCTCTTCGTCGATGGTGGATTAACATCTGGATTCTATGGATAAGCGAAAGGGACCCGATTAACGCGCCTGCACACACTCGAGATTACCAAGGTAAATTAAAGGTCGATACGCGCGCACTACTTCCGCCTAAAAGAGGCAAAAATGACTGAGTATCACTCGATTTGGAGGAGGGATCATTTGGTGAAAGGGCAGGGATCACCGGATTTCGTGAGGGATCTCCTGTTGTCTGCAGGGGGATCAACTCCGGATCATTTGGGGATAATTTCGGGATCAAGGGTCTGCAAAAAATTGGGGTAAAACACCCTGTATAGGGTGTAGTGGGTTGGAGCCCAGACAGACTGATGCAACGATGTGTACAGTGTTTGATGGTTTCGTGTGCACTATTTGACCCTTGATGTCGGTGAGGTGGGTGCTTGTGATCCACATGCCAGCTTCTTTGATACCTACTTTACGCGCGCGCAGAATACTTTAACCGTATATTTGTTGATTTACCTTCACCGATGATCCTTCCCATCATCAGGGAGCTGAGTCAGCTCTGCAGGGTCCCCAAGCTCGGCGACGAGCAGAGGGCCTGATGCTTATGGGTTGATGAGGAGGCTTAGGGAGTGCGGCTTCACGAATCATGAGTTGTTCGTGATTATCCGCGGGAAGATCTCTGAGGTATCGATTAAGAGGAACACTCGGGGTGTGGAGGTGAGGGACACGAAGGAGCATGATGAGGTCATTGAACTGTTAGCGGACTATGCTGATGGTGGATACGAGGTCAGTGACATCGAGGACTATAAAAAGAGCAGGGAAGTTTTGGATAATGCTAAACTGACTTTCGACTGCGCCATATTTGCTGAGAATTTGCTGCTATTAGGCGTGGACACCCATGGTCTGCTAAAACTCGGTGAGGAAATCGCTGGCGAGAATCTGACCGCTAAGTCAATTCGTGAAAACATCGAACTCAACGAGGACCTGGCGGGGAAGAAGATCACTGTTGAGGTTCAACGGGAGATCAGGGACGCCGCAGCTAAGTACGGAGACCCCGCCAATATTCTCAAAATAGTGAACGCCTCGGGTGGACTCCGTGTGATAGCTTCAGAGATGGTTAAAGCACAGGATGAACTAGCTCAAACAAATACGGATAAGGATCAGGCTCGGAAGGATAAAGAGAGACTTGTGGCTGAGACCCATACCTACAAGAGCTATGTGGATGTAGCTAGACTTCTGGTCACTAAATACGGTTTTGATCTCATCAGCCTCAACGAGCTCCTATCTTTAGCTGGAAAACATGATACTCCCGTAGGGACCATCCGAGCCGTCAACCTTTACAATGAGGTTTCCGAGCAGGAGACGAAGCTTAAGGAGGTTCAGACGGAACTCCGCACAACCGAGGAGGATCTAGCGAACAAGAACACCATCCTTAAGACCAAGGAGGAAGGCCTCGCAAAGGCAAACCAGATACTTGGGGAGATTAAGGCGAATCAGGCGCAGAGCTTCAGGCTCCAGATAGTCTCTGACCTTATCATGAAGCCCAAGGAGGCAAAAGCAACCATGAATGAGCTTGCTAAAATCATCCTACTATTATTGCAGGGAGTCAGAGACTACGCGGACTATCACCAAGAAGAGTCTGAGAAGTTCAGAGGTAAAGTTGGGCATAGGCTGAATTGGATCATGCAAGATCTACAAGAATATCTGCGGTGACTGCCCTGTCTGAGGAAGATGATCTAATAGGAGAGCTGGAGAAGCTTAAGGCCTTCAGCGAATCTTCGGTAGCAGTTGACTCTACAGTCGATGATAAGATAAACATTGAGGCAAGGAGGAGGCTCCTGCAAAATCTCTACCTAATAGATAATAAGTTGAGAAGCGAGCTAGCGCGGGGCAACCTGGTACCCCTGGATAAGCCACTAGTCAGATCACATCTATCCAATCAGAAACCGCACAACTTGATACAGGAAGTCGAGTTATCAAACGCTAGGTTGACTACGCCGTTCCTGGTCAAGGGTCCAGAGGCGATTGGCATCGTAGATAATAAGTTTGATAGAACCCTGATCTTCGACGCGCGCGCCAGTTACCAGCTTGTTTGGAACAATTGAATACTTCACCGTTGTTTTCACTAACCGAGCGCGCGCGCATATGAAATCTTGTTTTCGATTCGCGCGGGCAAACACAGTTAATAAAGGTAGGGTGTAGATGTTCGTCAAATTAACAATAAAAGAAATAATGATGTAAAAATTTGTGTTTACATTTTGTCGGTTGTTGCTTCAATACCTTTCTCTTCTTTGAACTGCATCTTATAGAATGAGCTGTACAGTCCATTAAGCTTCATTAGCTCAGTGTGTGATCCCTTCTCGACGATTCTCCCCAGGTCTATGACAAGAATCTCGTCACAGAGCCTAATCGTTGAGAGTCTATGAGCGATTATTATCGCCATTCTGTTTTCAAGGAGTTTCTTCAACGCGTTTTGTAGCACGAGCTCTGTGTAGGGGTCTATGCTTGAGGTGGCCTCGTCTAGGATCAGTAGCTTTGGGTTCAGCAGAAGCGTTCTTGCGAAGCTTATCAGCTGTCTTTGCCCTATCGAAATGTTGGATGAGCCTTCTTCTATGACGTAGGCATATCCTCCGGGTAGTTTCATTATGAAGTCATGTGCACCGACGGTCTTAGCTGCCTCAATAACCGCCTCATCGGATGCGTCGGGTTTCCCGAATCTAATATTGTCTCTTACACTGATGGCGAATAGGAAGGAGTCTTGGAGAACAGTGCTCATGTTTCTGCGTAGAGATGCGATCGTTATGTCCTTGATGTCATGTCCGTTTACTAGTATTCTCCCTCTAAGGGGGTCGTAGAACCTCTCAAGGAGATTTATTATTGTGCTCTTACCCGCTCCTGTAGGTCCTACTATGGCGAGCTTCTTTGAACCTTGTAAATCCAGGTTCACATCATGTATGACTGGGTTTTGAGGGTCGTAGCCGAAGGTGATGTCCTCAAATTTCACCTCGTTTATCGTATCAATCTGTATTGCTTTGTCTGGCGAGGGATCATCTACATCAACTTTAGTGTCTATTAGGTCGAAGATTCGTTCTAACGCAGACATGCATGACTGGTATTGGTCATAAGCGGTTAGGAACGTGGTGAGTGGTCCGAAATAGTTGAATTGGTATTCCAGGAATGCTGCGAGTATTCCTAAGTTTATCTGGCCATTTATAACGAGGATTGTGCCATACCATAGTATTAGTATCGTTCCAACAATCCTCATGGTCATTATGAGTGGGGTGTATATTGTGGATAGGAGGATGGTGCGTTTGTATGATTGAACAGTTTTTTCATTAACGGCATCGAATTCTTGTTCAGCTTTATCTTCTTTTACAAATGCCTTTACGATCTTCATCCCTGCGAAGTTCTCTTGCATCTTTGCTATCAGGCCTGCAAGATTTGTGAGCGTTCTTCTGTACTGTTTTCTTGATAGTCCTCCCATGACCCAAGTCATGATTACTGCTATTGGGAGGATTGAAACCGCGAGTAATGCAAGTTGCCAGTTTAGGAAGAATATTATCACCAAGGCGCCTGCGATTGAGGTTGCGTCCAGAATCATCGCCGTTAATCCCATTCTTAAGAATATTCTGACCTGATTGGCGTCTGTTGTCGGCCTCGACATTATGCGCCCAATCTCGCCTTCTGAGAAATACTTGAGTGAAATTTTCTGTAATTTAACGGTGCACTGGTTTCTTAGATTCATTACGACGTGTTCGCCGACGATTCTCATCTGATATGTCTGTATGTATTGGAAGAAGTAGGTGGCTACCGTTACCACTATGAATAGAGGAACCCACCAGATGAACGCTGAGATATAGGAACTATCGTGATTCTGTATTGTTGGAGTAATTATGTCGTTTATAGCGATTAGGTGGAGGTATGGTGTGATAAGCCCTGTAAACGCGCCTCCGGCAATGGCAATTGTACCGAAAATTAAGTTCTTCTTGTAAACTACTATGTAATCCCAGAGTCTACCGATTAGTACTCTGTCAGCAGCTTTTCTCTTTCCTCTCTCCTCCACTTTTGTTGAGAAGGTGTTATGTTCATCAGACATTTTATTGATCGACCTCCAATATCTCTTCGGGGGTCTTCTCAAGGAATTGTGTCTCATATATTTTCTTGTATACCATTCCTTTAGCCATCAGTTCGTTATGTGTTCCGAACTCTATGATTTCACCATTATCAAGAACCATTATTCTGTCAGCGTTTTTTATAGTTGAGAGCCTCTGAGCGATTATGAAGCATGTTCTACCCTTCAAAGCTTCATCAATTGCGTCTTGTATTGCCTGTTCAGTCTTTGCGTCCACAAATGAGAGTGAGTCATCCAGGATCAGGATCTTTGGGTCCGTCAACAGAGCCCTTGCGATAGTGAGCCTTTGTTTCTGGCCTCCTGAAAGTGTTATTCCTCTTTCACCCACTGGGGTCTCATAACCATCTGGGAGTGTCTCGATGAAGTCATCTATTTTAGCCATCTTTGCAACAGCTTTGATCTCATCAAGGGATGCATCGTCTCTTCCAAATGCAATATTGCTTCTTATCGTACCTGAGAACAGGAATACATCTTGAAGGACTAACCCTACCTGTTTTCTCAGGAACGAGACATTAAAATCCCTGATGTCAATTCCATCTATTAATATGCTCCCTGAGTTGATATCATAGAATCGTGGGATAAGATACACCAGAGATGTTTTCCCTGTTCCAGTTGCTCCGAGGATGGCTATTTTTTCGCCTGGACTAGCTTTGAAACTGATGTTTTTTAGTATAGGTCTGTCCTTGACGTATCCAAAGGTCACGTCTCTGAATTCAACTTCTCCTTTTTCTATCTTTACGTCTTTGGCGTCTGGCTTGTTCACGACGTCTCCAGGGAGATCTATTATATCGAAGAGTCTCTCGGATGCTGCTGTTGCGTTGCTGAGTCCACCTATGAAGGAAAGGGCAAAATCGCGAATGGGTCCTGTCGATCTCAAAACATACCTCGCGTAGATCAGTATCAAACCCAGGGACAATCCTAATGATAGGATCATGTTCGTCCCGTAAACATAGACTAATGTAATGCTGAGCGTCAGGATGGCGGTTGCGGAAGGCATGTATATTGCTTGAATCTTCCCAGCTCTGATTGCGATATCAACATATTTTTCGTTAATATCCCGGTCACCTAGCTGCATTTCGTCTTCTCGTTGGAATATTCGGATATTTTTCATTCCGACGATGTTCTGTTGTACATAGGAGCCGATTCGTCCTAAGATTAGCTGCATCTTCCTGAAGAGAGGCATCGTCAGCATGAAGTTCTTGGACTGGAAATAGAAAATGAAGGGGAGGGGTAACATCGCAATTATTGCCATGACTGGGTTTAGTGTATAGCATGCCCAAAATACGAAAATTAATGTAAAAACAAGATTTGTTAAGGTGCTTACCCAGACTCTAAGGAAGCCATCTACAAACATCAGTTCCTGTGTTGGCCTTGATGTGAGGTCCCCTACAGGGTTGGTGTCAAAAAATGTGAAGGATTTTTCTTGACAAGATCTGTAGTATTCCTTTCTTATATTTCCCATAACCATTTGCGAGACTGTACCATTTAGGTATACGATGACCCAATTGACTACTGCGAAACCTACCACTGCTAAAAATATGTACATTAGTAAAGTTGATAGAAGAGCAATATTACTAGTTGTAGGAGGATTACTTCCAATAACGTAATCTATGAGTTGAGCAGTATATAAAGGCTCAAGAAGAAATAAAAATGATCTTAAAATAGCTAAGGTAGAAATGAAGGCGATAATAGGAGCGTAGGGCTTGTGATAGACCATGAGTCTCCTAAAAGCCTTTATTTGAGTAGAGAGGGCTTTTCGATTCTCCTCAATAGAATCGATATATCCAAGTATGGGTTTGGCGACAGCCATTTTTTAGGACTTCGTTAAACAACAATCACTCCGAAATCACTTAAAGGCTTATCGTTGAGTCATGACCCACGACTGAAGACGTGGGCTTGCAGTTCAAACTCCAACACCCGCTGGCAGACCACAATAGGCGCGCGCGCTCGTCGTCGCAAGCTTGACTATTCCAAGATCTACTCAAAGGATGTCTACAGGTGTAAACGGTGGCTCCTCAGGCTGCTCAACCACCAAGCATAGGATGAATTCCTTCTTGATGTAGAGTAGGTCTGCCTGCCCCCGAAGTACTAGCTATTCGAGCTTCGCATAGTCCCCAACCAGTAAGAGGATGGTCTCCCTCCCCCAAGCGGTGGTTAGGCTCACCTTGTCTAATCCCTTGAAGCTCATGATCCTCTGATCGTAGACAATTGCGCCACGTGGGTCGAAGGTGTGTATGTGGCGCCTATCGACCCCGTAGCTTTCAACTACCTTGCTGATTGCCCTGATGCTAGCTGGGCTGGCTGCTTGTATTGTTCTCTGATCTGGTAGTATACTTGGTGCTGTAGCTTGTATTTGTTGAAGGTCTTGGACTCGTATGCGACTCTTGAGATGGTGTCGCAGGCTGCGTTGAAGGTCTCCATGGTGCTGAGTAGCTTTACCCTCTGTTCCTCGGTTGGCTGTAGTTTGGCCTTCAGAGTTAGAAGCATCGGTATTTGATTCATTTTTTGGGTATTTATGTGGCTACGTTCACCACTTTCAGCTGCCTCCAATTCCTTCCACGACTAAAGCCGTGGGCTTCCTTGGAGAACGGATCGTGAAAATGAGCACAGTACGCGTAGTGTGATTATTCACACTCTCAACAGCTTAAGACAAGCATCACAACTGCACATACGGTAACTATACGAACAGAGGGATCTTCTGGTTTTTACCCTTGCGCCCGCATGAGAATGCGAAACCCGTTTTGAGTAAGCACATATAGGATACTGTTCAGTCTTTTGTCATGGATAAAAATCTAACTTACACCATTCCTGTCTCCAATCATCTATGGGTCTCTGTACCAATTTCTCTCCCTTAAAATATTCGCGCGCGAGAGAATGAATCTTGATATTTTACTGAACGATACTTTTGAACTAGGATTCTCTAAATTGGAAATAGAGGAAATGTATAAGGTTATTTATAATATAATTCGATGAGGTTTTGGTAGTCTTTTAGGGACTCAGAATAATTATTAAACCATTAATATTAAATTATTTATAAAAAGAATTTACCAACTCAGAAGTCATGACAAAAGACTGAACAGTATCCACTTATAGTAAACTTGAAATAGGGTTGGTTGAGTAACACAATAAATCGTCTGGTGGTACACTCGTCAAAACGACTTGAGGCTTTGGTGTATTACGGTCTAAGCGTCATTGTAGTGGTTATAGTAGTTATCCTAATTCGCTCCATTAATATTGCGGCATAAACATATGCGATAACTGAAAGTTTTTTAATCCTAATTATAAGCAAAAGCTTATAAAAAATAAAAAATAATTGCTCTGTGGATTAACTTGTAGCGATTGATGCTTTACTCTACTCAAACCCACCCCACCAGCCAATCTCTCATCCGTTCACCAGCACATTATACAACGCCACCTTACCAACCAGCTCCCTCACGATGTTCCCCAACGACTTCGCCATACATCCCTCCCCAAACACACGCTTAAACGTCGAATAAGCCGTCTCCACCGCCCACCTCCTGCCGTAACCGGATAACCTCGCCCACCCATCGTACCCGAGGCTCCGGACCAGCTCCACCGCCCGACGCCTCCCAGGGTGACCCCGGTCACTCCGCCCGTTCCTCCTCGGCTTAACAGTGACCTCGATCCCCCGAGCCTCCAACAGAGCGTAGACTTTCGACGAATCGTAGGCACCGTCCCCGAGGACCTCCGCGACCCGCACCCTCTTCCCGGACCCCTCAACCAGACCGGGCAGCGCCCTCACGTCGTGGGCATCGTCCGTAGAAACCTCCATCGCCACCACCTCGTGGGTCTCCACGTTAACGGAAGTGCAGCTTCACGTAGCGTTTCTTCTTTCCGTGTTTTCTCTCGATCCAGCCACCGGCTTTCTCCACCTTTATGCCAGTGGAGTCAACTGCGATGCTGACTGGCTCATTCGTCTCCTTGAGGCCGCGGTATAGGTTGACGGGTTGGCTTAGGATTCGTCTTCTGAGTCCGGAATAGTCTGCGGCTGGCGCGCGCTGGCCTGTCCCTAAATTCCCGTACAGTTAGAATAAACTTATCTTGATAGTTAGGGCCTCGTCCCCCATGAGTTGTCCAGACACAGGAGGTGAGTTCACTTAGGACAAGATGAACACGAGACCCTTGAAACACTCTTCAAAAACGTCGACTTAAGCATTGCCCAAAAACAACTCATCGGCTGCTACCACACAACCGGACCAGGAAGACCACCGCGCGCGCGGCCTCAATAATCTCCGAGACCTCTAGGTTGCTAAAGTCAGAGGGTCCACCGAGGTAGCTACAGATCAGGCCAGTCTCGCCGTTCAGCGACTCAGGGAACGTGATCACCCTCATAACGTCGCTACTCACGACGAAGTAGGCGTTGTCGAACTTGCCGGGAACCGCTTCGCTTATGTGCTTCGTGTACCGGAACCTCGCAACCTCATGGCTCTTGAGTGCACTTACTTCGAGGTATCTATCCCAGTCTCGAACCTCGAAGCGCGCGCGCATACGAGGAGGATGCTAGGGCGAAGCTACATGACGATGTTGAGATTGACCTAGTTACCGTGGCTGACCTTTTGAAGAATGGGCGAAGCCCCAACGCAGACTAAGATTTCCGTCGATATGGAAGTTTGTAGAAAGCCCCTTAACGCTAAACGACTCATCTTTCATCCATGAGCGAGGCAGAGCTAGTCTTCAAAGACGGGTCTACAATGAAGGGATCATACAGGATATTTCAGTTAGGGGTTGGGCTAAAACAGCTAACATTCACATCGAGAGAATCCCCAATTAATGCATTCAAGGAAACTGATCTTCTAAGACTGACGAATGGGAGGGTAATAGCTTCTGGTTTGGTAAGTATAAATGTAAATAATAGGAATGGAGTAACAACTATTACCTGCGAGTTTATTGACAAAACATGAGTTACGCAGATGCGTAATTATGTCTTAGATTTAGTGACGGAATCAACGTCTTTTCTAAGGATCTTCTTCTTAGTCAACGCCTTGATGTATTGCTCTCTAGTTGGATGCAACACTCGCTCCTGAGCGAATGGTCCATCCACAACTGGTCTTGGCTTTCTAACTATGTCCTTAAGTTCAACACCATATTTCTCCCCAAGTCTCCGTAGCTGTGGCAGTGTCAACGCCCTCAGAGTAGGCTCCTTGACTTCCATCACTTTCATTAATCTTATTTTATGTTTATCCTCACGGGTTTTCATGCGGTGACAATCAAGGCATAACGCCTGATAGTTCGAGGGATCATCATTACCTGTTAAGGCTCGACTAACTTTATGGTCATACTCAGTGACACTCTCTGACATCCCGCCAACTGGATGAGTGCATTTAGTCCCTTTAGGATAACCTGCACATCTGTAATGCTGTTTCCGAAGAATCTCATCCTTCTCCCATTTATCCAAATTCCTTCGTTTAGACATTATCCTATGAGTCCCCCATCTTCCCTGACCCTGAAACCACCTTTAGCCTGAATCTGTATGTTATATATCGACAATATGTAGTTTTTGAGGCTTGACGCAGATGCGTAAATCTGTTGAGAAATGTTAAAACCTAGTTCGGGGCGTGCATCTTTAGAATGAAAGGAATCGAATACGATACATCGAAGACGGGTTTCAATGTGGTACTGAAGGATTGGCAACTCAAAGCGATGGAGGCAGTCTGGACATCCACCAACGGTGCAAACAGTCGCACCGTCTACGCGAAGGTGAATCAAGTCCTAAAGGGTGAGACCATCAGCAGAGCCAGCGTGATCAACTATCTAGAGGATATGAGGAAGATGGAAGTCCTCTCAGGTGAGGAGGTCACGGGTAAGGGAGGCCACCACTGGGTCTACTCGCCAAAACTCGACGAGGCTGGGTTCAAGAGGTTCATAATCGAGAAGATGCTAACCTGCCTGATGGACAGCTTCCCAGAGGAAACCAGAGAAGCAATCAAGAAGCTACGATGAGTTACGCAGATGCAAAGACCTGTTAGGTAAAATCTTTTAGACTGAACCCAATCAAATCCAATCCAATGAAGGTATCGCATATCGCATCAGTCATTTCCATCACCTTGCTGGTCATCATCTCCACAGCCCTATTTACAGAGCAAAGCATGACGCTCAACCACACAACAACTCCGAGCCAAACATCAAACCCAAACAACATTACACTCGAATCCACCCAGCTAACCGTCAGCCAACAGCACGTGACGACCGAGAAGTCGATGAAGATCCACCTACTCAACGACTTCAACTCAAGCATCTTCTTCGGGGTCGAGTACGACTTCTACAAGATGGAGTCTGGGAACTGGACAACGTTTCCATCCGGACCTATGTGGATAATGATCGGCATTAGTCGGTCACCCGGAGAGGCATATGATGAAAGCATCGACGTGTCAGGGATGACCTCTGGGTTATACAGGGTCTCGAAAGAGGTTGATTTAGGGTCCGCGCACAAGGTGGTGTACGCTGATTTCACAGTTGATAGACCAGTTGATAATCCAAATGGTTTGCCTTCCTATGGCTACGACCCAATGGTCACCGGTTTGGCGCAAGAGTCGATTGAGAGTCCAAATAACCCCATGGTAGAAATCTACAATCACGGCGGCTTGACGCTATCTCTGCCAAGCGTCTACCATATCGATAAGAATGTAAATGGTCAGTGGATGACGGTCTACAGTAACGATACGCGGGTTGCTTCCTTTGTGTTATCTCCGGGTGGGGTATACAAGGAGATTTGGCGTTACAAGTTTACTAAGGGTCAATATCGCTACATTAGAGAGATGTCTGTTAGTGGCTATGTGAATCCTATTTCCTTTGTCTGGGATTTCGACTGGGTGAACTAATGGGTTTACCGAATCAATCAAAATCTATCATACTGACACATCAACCATGAAGTCGCTGTCGTAGCTGAAGCCGAACAGCTTTATCCTCTCAATGGTGCGGTCGCTGATGAGCCCGTAAGGGGCTCGGAAGCCCTCGGGCCTTATGCCGAAATGTTGGTGGCTTAGTCACAGGTATTCATATAATAGGACTAGTTTTCTATACGCAACACATTTCGATAATGGTACGTTGTTTATTTTAATTGGGACCAAGTAATCCTATTTTTAGCAGAGGTACCATCAGTAATAGCTTCGATTTCTATCTAATCAGTTTTAACTAAATGATGAAGATTTGTTCCCGGTATTCTTAAGACTCGTTTTGGTTTCTGACCCTCAATATAATTCCAACATTCGATATTCCAATGCTTTATACCTTGAAACTGATTTAAAAGCGGATTTTCATCTTCAAAAATAATAGGTGATATGATCCGTTTTGAGCCATCTTTCATCTCTATGTAGAATGAGCAACTCCCCATACAAGGATGAGTCTTACTCCACGCCACATCGTTTTCTAGATAAGGGTTACCCGGAAAAAATGGAGAATAATTAACATTTTTTATCTCACTTTTAGAGACCCCCAACACATTACTATCGAGAATGTCAATTTCAGCAATCTTTCCTGAAAAGTCACTCAGAATAAACCAAGCATCCTCCATTTTATTTCAGATAATTACAAAGTAGAAACTTCTATTTTTCATTTTCTATTGAAGTTAAATTCAGAATGCGTGGGCAGGTATGGGAGGCCACCACTGGGTCTATTCACCTAAACTAGACGAGGTGAAGTTCAAGAGGTATATCGTCGAGAGGATGATTGACACCCTCATGGGTAGCTTCCCAGAGGAAACAAGAGAAGCAATCAAGAAAATAAGCTGAAAATCGCAGATGCGTGAATGTGTAGAAGCCCCTTAACGTTAAACACCCATCTTTCATCCATGAGTGAAGGGGAGTTAGTCTTCAAAGACGGGTCTACCATGAAGGGATCGTATAGGATATTTTGCGCGCGCACCCTACTTCTGATTAGGTAGCTGTTTCTACGCATCCAGTTCGTGAACTCCCTCTCCTGATACTGCTCGTATCCACGCTTCTAGAGACTATTTATATCAATAAACCGATTCTTCAAGAAGAGGTAATAATAGTGGAAAAACTCCAACTAAACCAACAACCAGTTGCCAGAGCTGAGATGCTTATACGAAAACCCGTAAAAGACGTGTTTGAGGCTATCATCAACCCAGAAATAACAACAAAGTTCTGGTTCACCAAAGGAAGCGGGAGATTAGAGACTGGCAAACAGGTAACATGGAAATGGGAGATGTATAATATCTCCATCCAAGTGAATGTACTGGAGATAGAGGAGAATAAGAGAATACTGATGGATTGGGGCGTTTATGATGGGGTCCCAACGAAGGTGGAGTGGGTTTTCACTCCATACAAGGGTGACTCAACCTTTGTCAGTGTCACGAACAGTGGTTTTAGTGGGGATGGAGACGCTGTAGTGAACTCTGCGCTTGATTCGACAGGAGGTTTTACGCTGGTTCTGGCGGGGTTGAAGTCTTGGCTAGAGCATGGTATCCAGCTTAACCTTGTTGCTGACCGTTTCCCTAAAGACCTCACTAAACATGGATAGTAAAATACTAAATATTATTCCTAAACGCGTTGAATTTGATGTTTCTTATTAGATTAAGGCCATATAGTTACTTCTCAACGTCGAGTTACGTAGATGCGGAAAACTCACCTCTTTTGGTGAACTGTCAGGGCTTACTAAACTTGTAAAAATATATCATATCTACATATCCACCATGAAGTAACAGATTATACAAGTCGATTGTTGAGGTTAAGCGCATCAGGAACGGAGAACATCAGACACTTGAGACATTGATCAATGAGGAGGCTCTGCTATTTGCGAAGTATCTAAGAGGCGAGATTAACGGCTGGAATCCAAGAGTTGCGAGCGCGAGTTGATTAATTAATTCCTCCTAAAATTTAACTACTGTTCCACAACTTAATTCCATGGAATCGAAATTCTACATTTTGGTAATCATTTGCCTAATCGGAGGTTTGGTCGGGGGCTACCTCATCGCTTCGACGACTCTTCATAATCAGGTCGTGACCTACGAACTCAAAATCCAGAGCCAAGACGCGGAACTAACTGCAAAGGATGCACTGCTTCAAGCCCAAGACTCACAGCTTCAGGCCAAAGATGCGCAGCTTCAGGCTCAGAGCACGCTCATCCAGACGCAGGAGAACCTACTTCAACAGCTTAAGGCAAATGTAACCAAGCTACAGGAACTAATCGAATCAATCAATAATCAAACACAATGGCATCTTAGGATAGACTCAGTTAATTGGGGTAGCGCATCGTTTACGCTAGATGTCAGAAACACGGGTAGCATTGACGCTGTAATTAATTCGGTGTCCATCGGAGCCAATCAAGCGGGCAGTACGCCAAAGACATTTGATCTTTCAGGAGGTCTCAGACCAGAAGTTATTCGAGCTGGATCACACGCATTGATTATCTTCAATTATCAATGGGCGGCTTCAACCTCCTACATAATACGATTAACCTCAAGTTCGGGATTATACTACGAAGGTGTATTCACCAGCCCAGTTGTATAACGCGTGCGCTAGAAGAGACTAGAAAAGTGATCAGATAAATGCCATAATTTACGCAGATGCGAAAAAATGAACACGCGATGAATATATCGCGGGCGCAATGGCTTATTTGTAGTTCATTTTACTCAATCTAGGCTAATTATAATTAGCTAGAAATATAGAAAATTAACTAAATAATGTATGAACTCACCCAGAAAAAGTGGTGGGCCGAGCAGGGTTCGAACCTGCGACTTCCGCCATGTCAAGGCGACGTCATAACCACTAGACCACCGGCCCGACCAACTCACCATACCTTGGACGGATCGTATAAAGGTTACCGGAGACCGACGAGCCCCATCTTCTCGAGGAATCTATAGTAGCCTACGAGGTAGGCGAGATCGCTCCTCCCGGATTCCAGCTCGACTAGACGGGAACCATCGAGGAGGCTTATCTTCCGGTAATTCCAGTAGACGGCGAGGGTCTCCAGCCCCGAGGCTGCCCAATGCAGCTTCCCGAATTGGTAGAAGACCTCCTGATCCTCCGGGGAGAGCCTCCAAACCCACTGCCTCGTCGACACAGGGCCCCTGAACTTCCTCACCGGAGTAATGCGCGCGTATTGTGCTCAGAATCGTTAAGTATGGCTTGGTCATGAGAAATATGATTCGCCGTGGATTCTCCGGGTTACATGCGCTTCTCCTTCATGAGTGGTGGCAAGGGACCAGCACAGGGGACAGGTAAGCGGGTTGCCGTCATCGGCTCCGGCCCCTCTGGCCTCGCCGTGGCAGGGTACCTCGCCAGCAAGGGCCACGAAGTGACCGTCTACGAGAGGCTCCCACTCCCCGGGGGGGTTATGGTCTTCGGGATACCCGAGGCACGTATCCCAAGGGAAAGGGTGTTCGGAGGATGCAAAGAGCTCGAAGAGGTTTACGGCGTCAGATTCATAACATCCTGTAAGGTCTCCGCCAATGGGGACCAGCTCCTCGGCGATAACCTCGCGAAGGATAAGATCGAGCTGCAGAGAGTCATTGACGAGAACGACGCCACAATCATAGCCACTGGGACATGGAACTCGAGGGGGCTGCCAGCAGAGAACGCCACATACAAGGGCATCTACTCCGCCCTCGAGTATCTCTTCAGGTGTAAGGCCAACGAGTTCGGCCTCATCCCGAGGAAGGAGAGAATAAAGCTTGGGGTGAACGTTGCAGTCATCGGTTCGGGGCTCGTCGCCGTCGACGCCGCGATTGAGGCAGCCGCGGAGGGACACAAAGTGCGCCTCATATCCATCGAGCACCAATTTGACTCCCCATCCGGCAGCTACGAGATCGGGAGGCTCAAGAAGAAAGGAGTCGAGCACTTTGAGAGGACCGTAATAAAGAGGGTACTCGGCGAAGGAAAGGTCGAGTCGGTCGAGACCATAAAGGTCAACGCCGAGATAAAAGCGGGTGTAATACTCAAGCTAGAGCAGATCCCGGGCACCGAGCAGATCATCGAGAACGTCGACACAATCATCGTGGGCATTGGGCAGGTCCCCACGCCGCCCTTCAACAAAGAATACAAGGACATCAAGACCCTCCGCTGGGGTGGAATCGAGGTCAACGACAGATACCTCTCCTCGAAGGGAAAGGTCTTCGCGACGGGGGACATCACAACGGGCATAACAAAAGTAGGGAGAGCCTACCAGACCGGGTTAAAGACTGCCCATTGGGTCGACAGGTATCTGCAGGGGTGACTTGTGCTGGCGAAGGTTAAGATCGTTGACATGGAGAGGTGCATAGGATGCGAGCTCTGCGAGAGGGTCTGCGAGTTCGTAAACGGAAAGCCCCGGGCCAGGGTTCGCCCCACCTCCGACGGGGTACTCGTGCCGATAACTTGCCTCCACTGCTCTAACCCAGTCTGCATCGACGTCTGCCCAACAGGCGCAATCTACAGGAACGAGGATGGGGTCGTAGGCCTAAGGCAGAACCGTTGCGTCGGATGCAAGCTCTGCGTCCTCGCCTGCCCGATGGGGGTCCCCGATCCCGACCCAATAAGGGGCTTCGTGACGAAGTGCGACCTCTGCGCCGAGAGGGCTAGCGACGGCCTCCTACCCGCCTGCGTAGAGCTTTGCCCAACTGGGGCGATAGAGTATGGCGAGTACGAAGACGTCGTAAAGAAGTCAAAGAGTAGATCTATGAAGCTGCTCAGGGATAGTAAGCTCCTTGTCAAGCAGCCGGTTGGAGGGTAATCCGGATGCTGTATCCGGCAATTATGCTGGTGGCTCCCGCCCTCCTCTACCTCTATAATCGGAGGATGGCAAAAGCGCTCCTCGGATTGAGTCTTGTGATCCTGCTGGGGACTGGCGCGATCGGGTACGTTGTACTCGGATTCGACCAGATCGTTATACTCGTAGTGTCCCTCGCTCTGCTCGCTGACCCGGAGATTAACCCACTCATGCTTTCACTCGTGTCCCTGTTGTCCACACTCGGACTTCCTGGGTACCTCCCGCTCTTCTCGATCACGATACTCGTCTTCCTTGCGCTTTCAGCGAAGGAAGCCCAGGGCAGAGTCGGACTTTACGCGCTACTGGCGATGCCCTTGATGCTCATCCTTCAATTCCTAGGCTTTCAATTCGCGGGCATACCTGTGCTTCTCCTGCTGCTAGGCGTTCCCCCCTTCCACAAGTGGCTGTCGGAGATGTACTCAAGTTACAGG
>Ga0182021_10003574_pt1 | contig 18286 bp, 13 predicted proteins | sample 612E3MmetaG_FD_120493 | JGI IMG/M metagenome (GOLD analysis project Ga0182021, IMG submission 120493) | Permafrost microbial communities from Stordalen Mire, Sweden - 612E3M metaG (Illumina Assembly) | ecosystem: Environmental > Terrestrial > Soil > Wetlands > Permafrost | place: Sweden... | reverse complement strand
TGTGTCAACTGCCGCGAAATGGAAGCGCGGGTCTGGGCGGATCCGCAGGTGCTGAAGCGCCTCCGGGAGAACTTCATCGTTACGGCTCTCTATGTCGATGATAAAACCGGGGTGCCTCAGAACGAATGGGTCACTTCGAAATATGACGGGAAGGTTAAAAAAAGCATCGGTAAAATTTATGCCGACCTGCAGATCTCCCGTTTCAATGTAAATGCACAACCTTATTATGTGCTGCTGGATACGACAGGAAACCTCCTCACCTCGCCAAAAGCATATGATTTGAACATTGACAGTTTCATCAAATTCCTGGATACAGGCCTGCAGAATTTTCAGAAACAACAGAAGAAATAAATTCCACGGATGAAACGACTTTTATTGATCCTGCTGATGCTTGCATCTGCTGCCCGGCTGGCCACTGCGCAATTACCTTTTACGAAAATCTCTTCGCCCCTCACCCCGGTGGGCTATAGTTTCGCTTCATGGGGCGATTTTGACAATAATGGTGACCTCGATGTTGTGGTTTGCGGGGCCCTGATAAATGACTCCCTGGTCACTAAGATCTTCCGTAATGACAATGGGATTTTTACGGACATTCATGCAGGATTGCCCGGGTTCCGGCTGAGCTCTGCAGAATGGGGAGATTATGACAATGACGGCGACCTGGACCTGTTGATAACAGGAGATGATGCCAACAGCGTTCCCCATACTGTCATCTACAGGAATGACAATGGAACATTCACCGACAGCGGAATATCCTTTCCCGGAATTGATGACGGGCAAGCCATCTGGGGTGATTATGACAACGATGGTGACCTTGATATTCTTCTTGCCGGAAGATTCATTGCGAAGATCTTCAGAAATGACGGGAATTCGGTATTCACCGATATCAATGCACCGCTCCCGGCTGTCCAGAGCGCCATTGTTGCCTGGGGAGATTACAATAATGACGGATGGCTGGATGCACTGGTTGGTGGCGACACGGGTGGCGGAATGGTTACAAAACTCTTTAAAAATACCGGAGGCACCTTTAAAGCGGATACGATTGCATTACCGGGATTGGGTAACGGGATGGCGAAATGGGCCGACCTGAATAAGGATGGCAGGCCCGACCTTTTACTGGATGGGATGGATGACTATACCACCGGGTTTTTTCTTATTTTCAGAAATGACGGGGATGGCCATTTCACAAAAATCGATGGTTATTCTTTCCCGCACGCATACGGATCCATGGATATCGGCGATTATGATAACGATGGTTTTCCCGATATCATACTGATTGGCAAGATACAGGGTTGTGGCGGCGCAGCACTGACTGTTCTTTATCACAATGAAGGCTTTATGTTCTTCACGGCAGTGGACACTTTTATGGACGGGTTTTCATTTGGTTCTGCGGGTTGGGGAGATTATAACAACGACGGAACTGCTGATCTTCTCTTTACCGGGATCGACAACATGGCAGCGCCGAATACTGAAATCTACCGGAATGTTGCCGGCGACTCACTTTTCCATTTCAATACCAAACCAGAACATCCCAACGGTTTATTTGCACACTCCGTAGGTTCAGATGTGACCCTGACCTGGAACAGGGGAAATGACGATCAGACTCCCCGGGATGGATTATCCTACAATCTTTTTGTCGAAACATCGCCGGTCACGGCGGATATTCTTTCCCCAATGGCGAACCGTTCCACCGGGTATCTCCTGAAACCCTTTACCGGCAATGCCGGCATGGATACTACTTTCACACTTCATAACCTCGAAAACGGAACCTATTACTGGAGTGTTCAAACGATCGATAATGGCTTCCTGGGATCGGCCTTTGCACCGGTACAGAGTTTCACGCTGACTACTTCCGGTGTTGAATCTTTATCCTCCAATGAACTTAAAATTTACCCTGACCCGGCACAGGATTTCATATATGTATCCTGCTTTTCAGGAAATTTTCGGGTGTTGAATTCAATGGGCTCGCAGATACTGTCTGGCGGATTTTCTGATAAAGTCATCAATGTTTCCGGATTGCAAAAAGGATTGTATCTTCTGCAGGTCAATGAAGATAAAGCCAATTATACAGGAAGATTTGTGAAAGATTAAGTTGGGGTGCAACCGATTATCCAACTTCGTGTTCCTTTGTGTTATACTTCGTGCGCCTTTGTGGTAAAATATTTAACCACGAAGTAACACAAAGGTTTTCACAAAGTCTCACAAACGAAAGTTCCTCTTCTGTTAATTGAAACATTCCAAACTTCACTAACTTTGTATTAACATCCATCTTCATTCTCAAAAAGAATAAATTTTATGGCATCAGACCAAAGCTTTGTTGATTTCATCCTGGATCAGATTGAAAATGCAGGAATCATTACCAGCAGAAAAATGTTCGGCGAGTATGCCGTATATTGCGACGGGAAAGTTGTTGCCCTGGTTTCTGACAACAAACTCTTTGTAAAACCTACTGAAGGTGGAAGAAAGTTCATCGGGACCGTGACTGAAGCTCCGGCTTATCCCGGCGCGAAGTTGAGTTTTTTGATTGAAGACCAGGCAGAGGACAGGGAATGGATCAGTAAGCTGATAAGGATTACCTGTAATGAACTTCCGGAACCGGTAATCAAGAAAAAGAAAAAAGCTCAGGGATGAAATAAACCACATGGTCATTAATAGTGAGGTATAAGGAATATGGATAAGTTTTCGTATTTGAATACTATGGATAATTCCGTTTTCGAGGAATTGTTCTCAAAATATAAGGAAGATCCGGGATCGGTTGAGGACAGCTGGAGGGAATTCTTTGACGGATTTGAATTCGCGTTGAAGAATTATAAGAAAACAAAGAATGGAACCCCGGTTTATCCGGATGAATTCAAAGTGATAAACCTGATTAACGCGTACCGTTCAAGGGGACATCTTTTCACACTGACAAACCCCGTGAGGACCCGCAGGCAGTATACCCCGACACTGGACCTAGAAAATTTCGGACTGTCAAAAGAGGATCTTTCAAAATCATTCCAGGCAGGAAACGAGCTGGGATTAGGAAAAGCCACCCTGCAACAAATACTCGATCACCTTAACCAAACCTATTGCCAGTCCATCGGTGTGGAGTTCCAGTATATCCGCCGCCCGGAGATCATCGATTGGCTGAAGAAACACATGGAAGTCAGCCGGAATGTACCCGGTTTCAGTCTCGATCAGAAAGAAAAAATTCTTCGGAAACTTGCGGAGGCTGTTCTCTTTGAGAAATTCATCCACAAAAAATTTCCGGGACACAAGACTTTTTCGCTGGAAGGAGTTGAATCGCTGATCCCGGCCCTGGACGCCATCATTGAAACAGGTGCCGGAATGGGTGTAAAAGAATTTGTGATTGGCATGGCCCACCGGGGACGTCTCAATACCCTGGCAAACATCATGAACAAACCCCTGTCGACGATCTTCTCCGAATTTGACGGGAAGGAATACCAGGATGCTGAACTCCTCGGCGATGTGAAGTATCACCTGGGTTATTCCAGTACGATCCCCGCCAAGGAAGGGGGCACAATTTCCCTGATCCTTGCACCTAATCCTTCTCACCTGGAAGCTGTCGATCCGGTAGTGGAAGGCATCGCCCGTGCCCGGATCGAGCAGGAATACCAGGGAAATAATGAAAAGACCATCCCTGTCCTGATCCATGGAGATGCATCCATATCGGGTCAGGGAATCGTTTATGAGGTATTGCAGATGTCGGAACTTAACGGATATAAAACAGGGGGAACCATTCACCTTGTCACCAATAACCAGCTTGGCTTTACCACAAATTACCTGGATGGCCGTTCCAGCACCTATTGTACCGATGTCGGAAAGACCATCCTGTCGCCGGTCTTTCATGTGAATGCCGATGATGTTGAAGCCGTTGTTTATACCGTTAAGCTTGCCACGAAATTCCGCCAGCAATTTCACAAGGATGTTTTCATCGATCTTCTCGGTTACCGGAAATACGGACACAACGAAAGTGATGAACCCCGTTTCACCCAGCCAATCCTTTATAAGATTATCGAAAATCACCCCGACCCGCTTGAAATTTATGCACAAAGGCTGGAAGAAGAAGAGACGCTTCCTTCGCTCGATCTTGCAGGAATGAAACTTGCCATCAATGAAAAGCTGGAGCAGGGGCTGGAAAGCTCAAAGTCCATCGAAAAAGGTGATATTTCGCCTTTTCTTGCCAACCTCTGGAGTGGAATTCAGAAAGGGAATGCAGATGATTTCACCTCCTCGCCGGTCACGGCAGTTGATGAAAAAACATTCCGGGAGACCGGAAACCGGATTACCTCACTTCCGGAGGGAGTGCCTTTTTTCCGAAAGATCATCAAACTGCAGGATGAACGAAGAGAAATGATTGAAAAGAAAGGGATGCTGGATTGGGCCATGGGGGAATTGCTGGCTTACGGGACCTTGCTGAAGGAAGGATACCCGGTAAGGTTAACCGGGCAGGATACCCAGCGGGGAACCTTCTCCCATCGTCATTCTGTGCTTACCGTTGAAGACTCTGAACAAACATACATTCCCCTTTCCACGGTTTCCGAAGGCCAGGCAAAGTTCGAAGTGATCAATTCCCTGCTCTCCGAATATGGTGCCCTTGGATTTGAGTATGGGTTTGCCCTCACTTCTCCACAGACCCTTACCGTTTGGGAGGCACAATTCGGGGATTTCAGCAACGGCGCCCAGGTCATCATTGATCAATACATCAGCAGTGCGGAAGAAAAATGGAAGGTGATGAACGGAGTGGTGTTGCTGCTTCCCCACGGGTATGAAGGCCAGGGTCCGGAACATTCAAGCGCAAGGCTCGAACGGTTCCTTGCAATCAGCGGTCATACGAACATCCAGGTGGTCAATTGCACTACTCCCGCCAATTTTTTCCATGTACTCAGAAGGCAAATGCACCGGCCTTTCCGGAAACCGCTTGTGATCTTTACACCAAAAAGCCTGTTGCGGCATCCCCACTGTATTTCTCCTCTTTCAGATTTTACCCATGGTGGGTTCAGGGAAGTGATCGATGATCCTTCCGCAGATCCGGGGAAAATCCGGAAAGTCGTTTTCTGTTGCGGAAAACTCTATTATGATCTCCTGGATGCAAAAGAAAAATTGAAAAAGGAAGAAATAGCCCTGATCAGGATTGAACAGCTTTATCCCCTTCCATCAGCCCAACTCAGGGAGATCATCAAACGATATAGCAAGGTAGAAATCTGGCACTGGGTACAGGAAGAACCAGCCAATATGGGAGCAGGTGATTTTCTTCTCGAGAATTTCAGGGAAGTACCGCTGAAGTTCACCACACGGCCACCGAGCGGAAGCCCTGCCACCGGATCTTCCCGTATGCATAAGATACAGCAGCAATTGCTCATCGATAAAGCCATGGGGCAATGCAGCTGCGAGATGGCAAATGAGACCTGCAGGTTGCATTGTTCAGAAAAGGAGGACCAGACCCGTTAATGACAGGAAAGGACAATAAAACAACCGTCAGCAGGTTTTTCATTCAATAGTCGTAATTTTGTGAAGGGGATTTTATCGAATTAATGAAAGATCAGGGGAATATGGCATCAGAAATAATTGTTCCGAGCCCGGGAGAATCGATCACGCAGGTGCAGGTAGCGAAGTGGCTGGTAAGCGATGGGGAGGAAGTGGATAAGGATCAGGAAGTGGTGGAAATCGATTCCGATAAAGCCTCCTTTCCTTTGACAGCTCCTGAAAACGGCATCCTTAAAATCATCATTGCAGAAGGAGAAACCGTGGGTGTTGGCGCCACAATCGCCCGTATTGAACCCTCAGCAGGAGGGAAAAAGCCATCCCATGAAAAAACTGCGGTAGCCCCGGTGACTAAAATTCCTGTCATCATCAAAGATAAAAAACCATCGGAAAACTCAAAAACAGGAACCCATATATCACCCCTTGCAGAAAAGATCCGAACGGAAAAAAATATTCAGAAAGAAGATGTTTTCGCAGCCTTTGAAGGAAAACGGATCGGGAAGAAGGACATTGAATCCTTCATCTCCAGGTCGGATAACCCGGTAAAATCAGGGAATCTGGTTGGTTCGCGAAACCTCGAACGCAGGAAACTGTCAACCCTCCGCCTGAAACTTGCGGAAAGGCTGGTAGCCGTGAAAAATGAGACCGCCATGTTAACCACGTTCAATGAGGTGAACATGCGGAATATTCTCGACATCAAGGAGAAATACAATGAAGCATTTAAAGAGAAATTCGGTGTTGGGATCGGGTTTATGTCATTTTTTTCGAAAGCAGTAACCCTTGCTCTCAGGGAATTTCCACAGGTCAATTCCATGCTGGATGGAGAAGAACTTGTTATCCCCGACTATGTTGACATGGGGATTGCAGTCAGTGCCCCGAAAGGGCTGGTTGTTCCAGTGATCCGAAATGCTGAAAAACTAAGCATCCCTGAACTTGAGGTTAAGATCAAGGAACTGGCAGTAAAAGCAAGAGACAACCGCATCACAATTGAAGATATGAAAGGCGGTACCTTTACGATCACCAACGGGGGCGTATTTGGGTCGATGATGTCCACACCCATCCTGAATCCTCCGCAGAGCGCAATACTCGGAATGCATAAGATCATGGACCGGCCCGTTGCAGTGGATGGAAAAGTGGAGATCCATCCGATGATGTACATCGCATTATCCTATGACCACCGGGTGATCGACGGCAGGGAATCCGTCAGCTTCCTGGTGAAAGTGAAGGAGTATCTCGAAGATCCTGTAAGGATGGTCGAGGAGTGCAAGGACCCGGTAAAACGGTTACTTGAGGTTTGAGGTCAGAAGTCTGAGGTCTGAGGATGGAGAATATAAGATGGAGAATAGAGCATGAGAAAGCATGTTGATTTTTTGGTGATTGGTTCCGGGATAGCAGGGCTGACGTATGCGCTGAAAGTAGCTAAACACGGAACGGTATGCATTGTCACGAAGGCCAACCTGGACGATACTGCCACAAGTTATGCGCAGGGAGGCATTGCGGCGGTGACCTATACACCCGACTCGTATGAAAAACATATCCAGGACACCCTCATCGCTGGTGACGGGCTCTGTGATGAACATATTGTCCGCATTACGATCAAGGAATCCACCGAACGCATTAAGGAACTGATCCGCTGGGGCATCAAGTTTGACAAGACAAAATCCGGGAAATTCGACCTTGCCAAGGAAGGTGGGCATTCCGAGTACCGGGTTCTGCATCACAAGGACAGCACCGGGATGGAAATTGAAGATACCCTGGTGGAGCAGGTGCGCAAGCACCCAAAGATCGAAGTGATAGAGAATACTTTTGCAATCGATATCATTACCGAGCACCACCTTGGCATTGAAGTGAACCGACGCACACCTCACATTACCTGCTTTGGCGCCTATCTGTTAAATCCACGCTCGCACCTGGTAGATACCATTCTTTCGAAAACCACGCTGATCGCTACCGGAGGTGCAGGACAGGTTTACAGCACCACCACCAATCCTGTTATTTCGACCGGCGACGGGATTGCCATGGTTTACCGGGCAAAGGGAACGATCGAGAACATGGAATTCATGCAATTTCATCCCACCGCCCTTTATAATCCCCAGGAAAAACATTCTTTCCTGATCAGTGAAGCGGTGCGGGGGTTCGGAGGAATTTTAAAAAATTCCGAAGGCAAGGAATTCATGCAGAAATATGATCCCCGTCTCTCCCTTGCCCCCAGGGATATTGTGGCCCGAGCTATTGACAACGAGCTGAAGATCCTTGGAGACGATTGTGTTTACCTCGATTGCCGTCATCTGCCGAAAAACGAACTGATCAATCATTTTCCCACCATCTATGCAAAATGCCTTAGTATTGGGATCGACATCACCCGGGACATGATCCCTGTAGTACCGGCGATGCATTATACCTGCGGAGGGATCAAGGTGGATGAGTACGGAAGAAGCTCCATCCACAATCTCTATGCTTCCGGGGAATGCTCCTGCACGGGATTACATGGCGCCAACCGCCTAGCATCAAACTCGCTACTGGAAGCCCTTGTGTTTTCGCACCGTGCGAGCGTAGATGCCATAGAGGTTGCGAAGAATATAGCGTTTAACGAGAATATCCCCGACTGGAACGCGGAAGGCATGGTGTTCAATGAAGAGATGATCCTGATCACGCAATCGCTTAAAGAATTGCAGTCTATAATGAGTGCCTATGTCGGTATCGTCAGGTCGAACCTCAGGTTGAAAAGGGCATTCGACAGGCTGGAGATCCTTTACCAGGAGACAGAGGCGCTTTACAACAAATCCATCCTGACCCCGCGTATCTGCGAACTCAGGAACCTGATCAATGTCGGGTACCTCATCATAAAGGCAGCCATTAATCGAAAGGAAAGCCGCGGACTGCATTATTCTCTGGATTTTCCAAGGATCATTGAAAAGAAGTAAACCATGGCACTGATAAAAGCAGTAAAAGGAGTCAAACCGGTTTTCGGTAATAATTGCTTCCTCGCCGACAACGCAACAATTACAGGGGATGTTGTGATGGGAGATGACTGCAGCGTTTGGTTCAATGCGGTCGTTCGCGGAGATGTCAATTCCATCCGCATAGGAAACAATGTGAACATTCAGGATGGTGCGATCATCCATTGCACCTACCAGAAAGCCCCGGTTAACATAGGGAATAATGTTTCCATCGCCCACAATGCAATCATTCACGGGTGTACGATCCTCGACAACGTCCTTATCGGTATGGGGGCGATCATCATGGATGGCGCAGTCATCAAGAGCAATTCCATCATCGGGGCCGGAGCACTGGTCAAGGAAGGTACGGTTGTGGAATCAGGATCCATCTGGGCGGGAGTACCCGCCGTGCGGATCAGGGACATCGACCAGAGCCTTTTGGAAGGACAGGTGAACCGGATCTCAAAGAATTACACGATGTATGCAAGCTGGTATGATAAGGAAGAATGATCATTCCTGATTTTTCATTTCCATGTGATAAACCCCGAAGGATTTAATGATCGCAGTACCCCTGGAAGATTCTATCACCAGACGGATCTCGGTCGCGCTTACCTCTTTGAACCGAAGCAGCCGTTTATATCCAACCGTCGTGCCGCTGGCACAGACTTTCCATTCCTTTCCATCAAGGTATTCAATCCTGAATTTTTCGATCCGCTGCCCCTGTGTTATTTCCTCCTGTAAAAGGGCAACATTGAACCTCTGAGGGAACCCAAGGGAATATTCATATGCATTTTTTGATGACCTTGATCCTGCAGCAAGGACCAGGTCGTTGCGGAATGTCTCATCCAGGATCTTACGCATTCCAGCCAGGCTTTTCACATCCTGGTCCTGAATGCGTCCGTGTTTGTTTGGAGGAATATTCAGAAGGAGAACAGAGTTCATTCCGACAGAACTGAAATAAATATCCACCAGTCTTTCCGGGGATTTTACCAGTGAATCTTCTTCGGGATGATAAAACCAACCCGGGCGGATCGAAACATCGGTCTCGGCAGGATACCAGAAAAGGTTATTTGCTTTCATGATCTTGTCCCTTCCTCCAAGATCCTGGTCCATAAAGTTACGGGGGATGAAAGCGCTATCCATTGGGATCTGTTGTGAAGAAGCAGCGATGGAATCTGTGTTCCCCACAACATCAGGCAAAACGCTCCATTCGGTTTCCCTTCCGGTTCCGGATTCGGTACCCACCCAGCGGACATCCGGGCCCATTATTGCAATCACAGCATCCGGCTGCAAATCACGGATCACATGGTAATAGGAAGGCCAGTCATACACCTGCTTCTTTCCGTTGGCTCCTTCGCCACAGGCCCCATCGAACCAGACTTCTGAGATTTTGCCATAGTTTGTGAGTAATTCCCGGAGCTGGTTCCGGAAAAATTCGTTGTATCGCGGCGAATTGCCATAGAAAGGTTCATGCCGGTCCCAGGGTGATAAATAGATCCCGAATTTCAAACCATATTTATGGCAGGCATCCGAAACCTCTTTCACTACATCCCCTTTTCCGTTTCTCCAGTTGCTCTTTAAAACGGAATAATCGGTCCATCTGCTGGGCCAGAGACAAAAACCATCATGGTGCCTGGCGGTAAGGATGATCATCTTCATACCGGCATCATGAATTACGCGGGCCCATTGATCTGCATCAAAATCATCCGGGTTGAACAGTGCAGGGGCATCCGTTCCTTCCCCCCATTCCCGGTTTGAAAATGTGTTCATACCGAAATGGGTAAACGCGATGAATTCCATCTCCTGCCATTCAAACTGTCGCTGGCTGGGAACAATATGGGATGCTTTCTCAAGAATCTCAGCCGGTGTATCTCCGGGTTGGATCGGGATGAAATTCATTTTCAGGTTTTCGCCCTGATGGATCTGGGATATTGCATTCACCGCCGGGAAAGTCAATATCAGGGTCCAAAAAAAAGCCGATACAACATGCTTCATGCCCGGAATCCAATTCATAGCTGTTAACTATTTCAATTGACCTGATCAATCTCAGGATATAAAAAAAGCTGTTTTTGACAAAACAGCTTTTCATTGACAATAAGACAGATCCTTATAGAATTCCCAGTTTTTTCTTTACCAATGGAAGAACGTCATCTGCAGGTTCTGAATAGAGCATGATGTCTTCAATGGAATTGATGATATAGGTGTATTTGTTTTCTTTGGCCACCTCTTTGATCGCTGCTTTTGCCTTCACAACAATGGGTTGTAAGAGTTCCTGCTGTTTCGCCTGAAGGTCAGTCTGGGCTTTCTGCTGAAATGCATCAATCCTTCCTTGCAGGTCCTGTAATTCTTTTTCTTTTGTTTGCTTGATCAGGTCCGACATGCCTGAAGATCCCTGCTGATACTCCAGATATTTGTTTTCAAATTCAGCGCGCATGGCATCCAACTGGTCAGAAAGTGTTTGCTGGTATTTCTGCAATTTGATCTTCACTGAGTCAACACCCGGCATGGCAGCAACAAGGCCATTGAAATCAATATACCCTATTTTCTGTGTTGTCTGCGAATGCGATGCCGTGGCAAAAACTAGAATTAAGGAAAGAATTGTAAAAATTTTTACTGTGTTTTTCATTTTCGTTATTTATGGTTAATAATTTACAGATTGCAAAATTATAAATATTTATGAAATCCTAATACCTAATTAGGTCTATTTCTTTTCCCGTCTGGGATTATTGCCAGGTTGCTGGTCAGGCGGTTTGTTGTCGCCTGGTTGAATTCCTTTTGAGGCTCCGGATCCCGCTCCGGATTCAGGGCCTTTTTGTCCTGCCGCTGTTGAACGCCCCTTCCTTCCTGAGGATGCAGCGCCCAGGTTATCAAGAACCTCATCGCTGATATCATATTTCGGATTGGCAAAGAGGATCGTCAGGGCGCCGGCTTTATCAAAGATGACGGAATAATTGCTACTAGTGGCTATTTCCTGGATCGCATTGTACACTTTTTCCTGAATCGGTTTCACCAGTTCCTGACGTTTCTTCATCAGGTCGCCGCTCTGGCCGAATCGGGTCCGTTGGAGATTCTTGGCTTCTTTTTCTTTATCAACGATCTCCTGTTCCTTCTTCTTCTTCATGTCCTCAGGCAATAACACAGCCTGCGCCTGATAGTCCTGGTACATTTTATCAATTTCCGCAAATTTTGCCTCGATCTCCTTTTGCCACGTTGCCGATACCTCATCAAGCTGCGCCTGGGCTTCCGAATATTCAGGAAGGTTATCCAGAATATACTGGCTGTCAACATAAGCAAACTTCTGCGCATGTACCATAACAACAGAACAGAAGAATACAACCGCTGTAATGATTACTTTTTTCATTTTGCCTTCTCCCAATAATTAAATAATCCTAAATGAATCTTTTGTTTATCTTACTGACAATTTTTCACTCATCCCTCATCACATATCACACATCCCTAATCAATAGATGAATTGATCGAAAAATGGAACTGGCTGCCATTCACGCCGGGAACGCCCCTGATCGGGTCAAGTCCATAGCCCCAGTCTAATCCAAGAAGCCCGAACATCGGGAGGAACACACGGATACCTACACCGGCCGACCGGTAGACATCAAACGGGTTTACATCTTTCCAGTACAACCAGTCATGCCCCCCTTCCAAAAAGGTAAGCCCATAGATGGTTGCGCTGGGATTTAGCGAGATCGGATATCGCAACTCCAGGGTAAATTTCTCATAAACGGTTCCACCCGTACTGTTCGGGTAATTGGGCGTCAGTCCATTGTTCACATACCCGCGGAAACCGATCAGGTCACGTCCATCCATGTTGTTGTAACCGGTCAGTCCGTCACCCCCGAGGTAGAACCGCTGGAATGGCGTAATCCCGATGCTGCTGTTGTAGGCCCCAAGGACCGCAAATTGTAACCGGGGAGTCAAAACCAGTTTATCGATCAGGTTGATATACCATGATCCTTTGAATTTCAATTTGTAATATTCCACCCATTCATACTTTTGACTCTCCGGCATGGTGCTATAATCCACGTTTCCACGGAACAGTGAATACGGCGGGGTAAGTTCGAGGTTCACGCTGACCTGGGATCCCGATTTTGGATAGATCTCCTGATCAATGGAGCTGCGGGAAAGGTTGATACCATAACTGATCGAATTGTAAATTCCGTTTCCTCCGCCGAACGAAAATATCTGGGTATATTTATGCGTGTTGTAGCGGTTGAAATTGATGGTCTGGTAAAGAACGAAATAATCATCCGGCCATTTGAGATTCATACCCAGGCCAACTGAAATCCCATCGATCTTGAAATAGGCATAGGTTGTATCCGATTTGGCAACCCCGTTGGTGTACTTTGAATGGACATATGACAGGCTCAGGGAAAGCGGCTTTCTTCCACCTACCCAGGGTTCGGTAAACGAAAAACTATAACTGATATATCCCTGCCCGTAGGTTTGTAGCCTCAAACTCAGTTTTTGTCCATCACCCGAAGGAATCGGTCTCCAGGTCTTGAATTTAAAAATGTTCCGAAGCGAAAAATTGTTGAACGATAGCCCCAGCGTTCCCACAATCCTTCCATATCCCCAACCACCGGATAATTCAATCTGGTCGGCGGAGGTTTCTTCCACATTGTAATTGATATCAACGGTTCCGTCATCCGGGTTCGGCGACACGTCGGGTGTAAGTTTTTCTGCATTGAAATACTTCAGCTGCATCAGTTCGCGCTGGGACCGGATCAGTTTGTCGCGACTGAACAATTGCCCGGGACGTGTTTGAAGCTGGCGTAAGGCAACATGATCGTTGGTCTTGGTATTACCGGTAACAGTGACTTTGTTCACGGTAGCCTGTTTCCCTTCCCGCATCCTGATTTCGATATCGATGGAATCTTTCTCTACATTCACTTCCACAGGTTGTACATCGAAGAAAAGGTAGCCGTCATCCATATATAAGGAACGGATATCGGTGCCGTTCGGATTATAGCTCAGTGCCGTCTCAAGAGCACTCTGGTCATAAACATCTCCTTTCCGGATCTTCAGGATACGGTTCAGGAAGTCATCCGGATATTTGGTATTTCCCACCCAGGTTACATTGCGGAAATAATATTTTGTCCCTTCCTCCACCCAAATATCGATCGACACGGTGTTATCATCGTTCTTCGAGATGGAATCCCGGAGAATTTTTGCATCGCGATAACCCTCGGTGTTGTATTTTGTGATGAGTAGGTTTTTATCCTCATCATAATCTTCCCGGATGAATTTAGCAGATTTAAAGATGCGGAAACGGATGTTGTTGTATGCATGTTTCTCAACGATGTTGGCAATTTCGTCGAAATCGATCCGGAAAACCGCAGTCGCTATCTGATAAATCATTTTGTCAAGGTCATTCATCGGGTTGAAGATCCCTTTCTCCTTGGTTTTTTTCAGGGTCGACTTGATCTGTTCCGTTGTCAGATTATGATTCCCATGAATAGTGATGTTATATACCCTGACTTTCCCATTCCTTTTGATATCGATCATCAGGCTGACTTCATTGGAAGAAGAGGAGTCTTTTTTTGGTAGAATTTCCACATCTGCATTCAGGTATCCTTTATCCGTATAATATTTCCGGATAATATTTTTGGTCCGCATGATCATGTTGTCGGTCACATATTCCCCTTTGGTAATATGGATCTTTTCACGGATATTATCGGCATCTGATTTCTTTATTCCCGTAAATGAAAAGTGGGAAAGTCGGGGCCGTTCCTTTAAGTAGATATTCAGGTAGAGTTGATTATCCACGATTTGTGAGATGGAAATCTTCACATCTTCAAATAAACCCTGATCCCAGAGTTTCCGGATAGCCTGGGTAATCTTATCGCCTGGAATTCTCACCTTATCGCCGATGGTAAGTCCGGATAGCATGATCAATACGTTGTTATCGAGGTATTTTACACCCGATACAGTGATTCCCGAAATGATATATTCTTTTGGGTTGGCGTAATCAATGTTCACTGCATCCCCCGATGGAATCTGGGCATTCGCCGGGTGGAGAAACCAGGTAGCGACAAAAAGCAGTATTAGAAATTTAAGTTTCATCCGGTGTTAGTTGAGATGGCGTTTTTTAGGTTGTTTTATCTGTTCACTGGTCATTCCGAATCTTCTTTCCCTTCCCTGGTAATCGACCACGGCCTTGTAAAATTCCTCTTTTGAAAAATCAGGCCACAAAGTAGGAGTAAAATACAATTCACTGTATGCGATTTGCCAGAGCAGGAAATTACTGACCCTGTATTCGCCGCTGGTCCGGATCAGCAGTTCCGGATCAGGAATGGTTGCTGTGGTTAAAAAGCTGGTAAAAGAATCGATATTGATTTCCTCCGGCTTCAGTGTCCCATCACTTACTTTCCGCGCGAGTGAACGGGCAGCCTCTATGATTTCCCAGCGTGAACTGTAACTCAGCGCAAGTACCAGCTTCAACCCAGTATTCCCGGAAGTATCTTCAATGGCTTTCATGAGTTCGCCATAGCTTTTGGAAGGAAGGTTCCCGAGATCGCCAATGGCTACCAGCCGGATATTGTTATCCATGAAAGTCTTTCGTTCTTTATTAACAGATTTTACCAATAGTCTCATCAATGCATCGATCTCATATTTCGGCCGGTTCCAGTTTTCGGTCGAAAAAGCATATAACGTGAGATATTTAATCCCAAGTTCGGTGGCGGCCTCAACGGTTTCCCTCACCGCATCCACTCCTTTTTCATGGCCCAGGGTCCGCAGAAAGCCTCTTTTTTTTGCCCAACGGCCATTTCCATCCATGATAATGGCGATATGGACGGGTATCCGGTCTTTAATTATCTTTTCTTTCAGGCTCATTCAGGCACAATGTGGACCAATCGTTCAGAAATGTTTATTTTCCTTGCACTTGCGGCTTCCCCTCAGGTCAAATTTATAGGTTATCGTGAGTCCTGAAAAAGAATACCAGTCATCCGATTTCGGGTTTCCCCGCTGCATTCCCGCTGTATGATTCCGGGTTGGGTCCGATAATATCCCGGCGTGATCATTCGGATCAATTACAGGACCATTCAAATAGTAAGTACTGCTTACATCATCGATGTAATCGGTAAATGTTTTATGCATTTCCCAGAACGCCGTAAGTCCAATCTTCCGGCCGATGCTCACTTTAACACCCAGGCCGAAGGGGATGTTCACTCCCAGGGTATTATAAGGTTTACGGCCGTCATAATGGACATTTTGTCCTTCCGTCCCCAGCGGTCTCAGTTTTTCTCCTCCCGAAGTGGGCTGGAATGCAAAACCTCCAATGCCGGCGTAAAGATACGGTGTTATCCAATTCCATCGACTACCTGTAAAATATGGGAAAAAATTAAATTCGGCCATCAGGGAAAAATCGGTGATGGGGCTCTCAAACTGCAGGTTCCGGCCCGGAAGAAAATTAGTTTTTTCTGAATTCCCTTTCACGTTCCCGCGGGTCACTCCAAGCTTAACCGACCAACGGTCATCAATATTATATCTTGCCATGACGCCATAGGCTATCTGGGCCATCCGGAAATGGACATCCGGATTCAGATCACCAAGGTAATAAGCATCACCTACAAACACGCCAACTTCCATGTTTGTTTGTGCCATGACGGGCAGGCTTTCCCAAAGGCAAAGAAGCAGAACGAAAGGAATGAGAAAACTCCTCAGTTTTGACCTTGATGAAAGGATGGATTGAGTAGCGATTGGTGAATGCATTAACAGCTCTTGCAATTTATCATATACATAACGCAGTTTCACTCTAATTATTGGAGGGTGCAAAGGAATACCATGAAAATTTGATCAGTTCCGGATATCCAGTCCCCATTTCAGCTTTGCACGTATGGTTTCAAAGAAATTTCTTCCCGGCATACGCAGGAGATGGATCTTGAAATCTTCTTTTTTTATGACAAGTTCCATGGGTACGTCTAATTTCCGGATACGGGAATCCAACCCAATATAACATTCAATATTTCTTGTCTCGATCATGATCCGGATAATGCAGGTATCCGGGATCACGATGGGCCTCACTGTAAGGTTATGGCTGGCAATCGGGGTGATTACGAAATTTTCCGAATCGGGGGTGAGGATAGGGCCGGTACAACTCAATGAATAAGCCGTGGAACCGGTAGGTGTGGCAACGATCAAACCATCCGCCCAATAGGTATTCAGGTAGTCATCATTAACGAACAACTTGATGGTAAGCATGGAATTCGGACTGCTTTTGTAAATCGTAAAATCATTCAGGGCATAATTCAATTCCCCGAAAAGTTTCTCGGTAGTTTCCAGGCGAAGCAAGGTCCTTTCATCGATTGAATATCTTTTCCCGATAATCTCATCCAGCGCAGGGAGGATCTCTTCCTTCGGAATTCCCGATAAAAACCCCAGCCTGCCCATGTTGATCCCGATCACCGGTATTTCCGAATTGCCCACCAGGGTAATGGTATCAAGCAAAGTACCATCTCCCCCAATGGAAAAAAGATATTCCACCTTTCCACGGATCTCCTGCTGAGTCGTAAACGTTATTGGCTGCCGGCCGAAATGGATTTTTTCCCGGATGGCATTAAAAAATGGCTCATACAAGTGAACAAGCCCATTGAGGCTCCCCAGCCTGTCAATAAATCCCTGCAGGTAAGGAACATCGTTTGCGGAAATCGTTTTTCCAAACAGGGCAACCTTCATGGCATCAGGAATTAATAAAAAACCGACGGCAAAGATAGTCCATTTTTCTATTGATCATCCCCGGTTCACTTATATCGGAGCCGTAAAATGAAGGTAGATCCCGGGGATTCCTTTCCCGTTCACCGATACCTCAAGCCGGATCACGATATCATAATAGGTCGTCAGGTCAAGCCCTGCACCATACCCCACCAACAAACTGTTCCTCAGATCATTCGATTTGTCGGGCTGGTCACCGTCATAATAAACATACCCTACATCGCTGAACACATTCAGGTAAAGTGCAAAAGGAACCTTGTTGAACTTCGGGCTCCTGAGGAAATCCATCCCGAATACACGCTGGGGTATCACCGCAAACTTGAAATTGTTTTTCCAGAGCAGGTAATTCCTTCCGTCGATCACATAATATTCATATCCTCTCACGAAATCCCTGCCATAACCAAGTCCCCGCTGCAGAAAATAAGGAGGTTGAGGCGTCAGGGTGACCTTAACTGTTAATCCTGAAGCGAAATACCAGCGATTATAAATCTGCAGGTATTTCCGTAAATTGGTCTTGATAAAAAATTCATTCACCGGCGAAAACCAGAGCCCGTTCTGATCCATTTCAACATCAAAATAAGATCCTTTCAGCGGGTAGAATTGCACATCCCTGTGATCATTCTTGTATTGGTAGTATATGCTGAAGTAATTGAGATTATGGGAACTGTCGGCAGTATAACCGGGAATCTTCAGCAAGGAATCCGAAAAATACCAGGCATTAAAACCCAGGTGCAAAGTATGGCGGGCATAAAAGGTGGGACGCAGCAATAACTCCGTGAAGGCATAGAAGTTCTGCCTCGGAAAACGACCGGGATCTTTGTAATAAACCGTTTTATTGTTGTGGGTTTCTACTATTATTTCATGATTCCTGCTGTATTCTGCTCCAAAAGCAATCCCAACAATTTTCTTGCGGTCAAGGTAAGGGATACGGTAACTGAATCCGAATTTCTGGTTAAATCCGTAATGTATGGGAAACTTCAGTGTCTCGTTCCGCCCCCTGACATTCTGTATGGTAAGGTCGATCCCATAAGAGAGCCGGCCTAAATCGGTAGTCCCGATCCAGCTGTTGAAATTCCGGTCGGAGATTTCGAAAAAGGGCCATGGCCAAATATACCAGCGTTCAACCACATGGATCA
>Ga0182021_10003572_pt1 | contig 18290 bp, 18 predicted proteins | sample 612E3MmetaG_FD_120493 | JGI IMG/M metagenome (GOLD analysis project Ga0182021, IMG submission 120493) | Permafrost microbial communities from Stordalen Mire, Sweden - 612E3M metaG (Illumina Assembly) | ecosystem: Environmental > Terrestrial > Soil > Wetlands > Permafrost | place: Sweden... | reverse complement strand
TCCCGTAGAGCATGGAGAGCCAGCGCGGCCCGAAGAAGGTCACGATGAGCCCGCTCGTCAGCGGCACGGTGCCCAGCCAGAGCAGGCCGAGGAGGAACGAGAAGGCGAGCACGCCGCCTTCCGTCAGCGGCAGGTAGATGAGCGCGATGAACAATGCGGCGCGCGCCAGGTAGATGAAGGCCAGCGCCAGCCGCTTGGGCACGATGTCGCCGATCCGGCCGAAGGCATAGGTGCCCAGGATGTTCGCCCCGCCCACGATTGTCAGCGCGATGGCCCCGAGACCGGCCCCGAAACCCCGGTCGGTTAGAAATGACGGCAGATGCACCGCGACGGCCGCGATGTGAAAGCCGCAGACGAAGAAGCCGGCGGTCAGGAGCAGGAAGCTCGGAGATCTGAACGCTTCGCGAAGCGCACTTTCGATCCCCTGCGCGCTCACCCAGCCTGAATGATGGGCTCCGCTCCCTTTCTGCCCAAGCTGGAGTGCCAGCGGCGCCATGAGGGCGGCCGTGCCGGCCGTAATGAAAAGCGAAGTGACCCAGCCGGTGGCATCGAGGATCGTGTGAACGTAGGGCAGTGCAACGAATTGGCCGATGGCGCTGCCCATGGTGGTAAGCCCAAGCGCGGAAGCACGCTTTTCCGGCGGAGCGGCGCGCGCGACGATGCCGAAGACTGCCGTGAAACCCGTGCCGCTCATGCCAAGCCCAATAAGCGCGCCCGCGAGAACGAGCTGATTGCCGCCCGCCGCCGTCGCCATCAGGACAAGCCCGAGGACGTAAAGCGCCGTTCCGCCAAGCGCCACGCGGACGGCGCCGAGCCTGTCGCTCAAAGCGCCCGCGAAGGGCGCGCCAAGCCCCCAAACCAGGTTCAAAATCGCCATCGACATGGAGAAAACCTGCCGGTCGAGGCCGAGATCCTGGCTGATGGGCTTGAGGTAAAGGCCGAAGGCTTGGCGGATGCCCATATTGATCGCAAGCATCGTCCCCGCGCAGAGGACGAGCATCCAGACCGGGTGCAGCTTACGCATGCGATCTCCTTGAAATGGCCGTGAATACGCTGCATGTGGCACCCATGAAACGCTGCGGGCGGTCCCAGCTTTCCGCCGGCGCACTTAGCACGGCCCCTCCTCCACATTCTGCTTCAATCGCCCTGGCAGCGCGCCGGGCTGGGGGGGTCCTATTGAGGTGAAGTGTGCATGATGCCGCACAAAGGTGCCCGGCGTCGAGCCTCAAGCAGCCTTAGGCACGAATATCCGCTTCAAGTTCCAGCCCGCGCGGCAGAAACGTACCTCGCGGGCCACCGCTCGAAGCCGCGTTCCGCCTGGTGCGAAACTCGCGGCGGCGGACGCGATCGAGACCGGCGCCGGCTGGCGCAACTGGCGTTTGCGCCGCGGTTGCCTAAATCTATGCGAAGCTAACCGGCATGCCGGCCCTAATTCGTGCCATTTTCTGCTGCGAATGGCTCTCCAACACCGGCCATCGAACGGGAATGGCTAAGCTCAAACGGGCGCGCGCGCCCTAGCGAAACGAAAGCGATATGACAGCCTATATCCTTCGCCGCTTAGCCCTGATGATCCCCACGCTGCTGGGGATCATGCTGTTCAGCTTCATTATCATCCAGTTCGCGCCGGGCGGCCCCATCGAGCGCGTCATCGCGCAGCTGAACGGCACCAGCGTCGACGCAACTTCGCGCATCGGCGGCTCGACAAGCGGCGACTTCTCCAAGATGGCGCAGCCCGGCGCCGATAACACGGGCGTCAACTCGCGCTACCGGGGCGCGCGCGGCCTCGACCCCGAACTCATCAAGGCGCTCGAAAAGCAGTTCGGCTTCGACAAGCCGCCCGCCGAGCGCTTTCTCTTGATGATGAAGAATTACCTGACCTTCAATTTCGGCCAGAGCTATTTCCGCGATGTCAGCGTGCTGCAGCTTATCAAGGAAAAGCTGCCGGTCTCGATCTCGCTGGGCATCTGGCTGACGCTGCTCAGCTACATGATCTCGATCCCGCTTGGCGTGCGCAAGGCCGTGATGGACGGCACCCGGTTCGATGTCTGGACGAGCACGGTCATCACCGTGGGCTTCGCGATCCCGAGCTTTCTGTTCGCGATCTTCCTCATCGTGATCTTCGCCGGCGGCTCGTTCCTCGACTGGTTCCCCTTGCGCGGCCTCGTCTCCGACAACTGGCACCAGTTGAGCTGGCCGATGAGGATCGTGGACTATTTCTGGCATTTGACGTTGCCGATCACGGCGATGGTGGTCTCCTCGCTCGCCACGACCACCTTCCTCACCAAGAACTCGTTCCTGGACGAAATCCGCAAGCAATATGTGATGACGGCGCGGGCCAAGGGGCTGACCGAGCAGCGCGTGCTCTACGGCCATGTATTCCGCAACGCCATGCTGCTGGTGATCTCGGGCTTCCCGTCCGCGTTCATCGGCGCGTTTTTCACCGGCTCGCTCTTGCTCGAAACGATTTTCTCGCTGGATGGGCTCGGGCGCCTGTCGTTCGAGTCGATCCTCAACCGGGATTACGCGGTGGTGTTTGCAACGCTCTACATTTACTCGGCGATGGGGCTGCTGCTCAACCTGTTGTCCGACCTCGTTTATACCTGGGTCGATCCCCGGATCGATTTCGAGACGCGGGAGGTTTGAGGATATGGCTTGGGAAGCGGATTGCACTAAGGACACAACCCCTCACCCCGTCCCTCTCCCATTGGGAGAGGGGACGCCTGAATGGGACCCGGCGCTTGCAACACCGTCCCTTCTCCCAGGGGGAGAAGGACAGGATGAGGGGATGGGAGCTTCGATTTTGGCAGGCCCTGGAAACATCCACCCTGCGCGGGAGGTTTAACGATGGACGCAAAGGTAGACCGCTCCGCCGCCCCCGCCGCAACAACCAGCACCGCGCCCGCCATACGGCCTCGGTTCAAGCTATCTCCGCTCAACCAGCGCCGGCTGCGGGCATTCAAGGCCAACAAGCGCGGCTATTACAGCTTCGTCATCTTCGTCGCGCTATTCTTCATCACGCTCTTCGCCGAGTTCATCGCGAACGACAAGCCGTTCCTCGTGAAGTACGACGGCGCGTACTATGTGCCGATCTTCAAGATGTATACGGAGAAGCAGTTCGGCGGCGAGTTCGAGACCGAAGCCGATTACCGCGACCCGGCCGTGCAGCAATTCATCCGCGAAAAGGGCGGGTGGATCGTCTGGCCGCCGATCCCGTACAGCTACCGCACGATCAAGTTCGACCTGCCGGTTCCCGCGCCCGCGCCGCCCTCCTTGAATAACCTCCTCGGCACCGACGACCAGGGCCGCGACGTGCTCGCGCGCGTCATCTATGGCTTCCGCATCTCCGTGCTGTTCGGCCTGATCCTGACGGTGTTCTCGGCTGCCGTGGGTGTAACGGCCGGCGCCGTCCAGGGCTTTTTCGGCGGCTGGACCGATCTCCTGCTGCAACGCTTCATCGAGATCCTGGGCTCGCTGCCGCGGCTCTACATCCTCCTGATCCTGTCGGCGATCCTCGCGCCGAGCTTCTGGACGCTGCTGGGCATCATGCTCCTGTTCGAGTGGACCGCATTCGTCGGGCCGGTGCGCGCCGAGTTCCTGCGCGGCCGGAACTTCGAATATGTGCGCGCGGCCCGCGCGCTGGGCCTCTCCAACCGGCAGATCATGTTCAAGCACCTGCTGCCCAACGCGATGGTGGCAACCGTAACCTTCCTGCCCTTCATTCTTGACGGCTCGATCGCGGCGCTGACCGCGCTCGATTACCTGGGTTTCGGCCTGCCGCCAGGCGCCCCTTCGCTGGGCGAGTTGCTGCAGCAGGGCAAGCAGAACCTGCAAGCGCCATGGCTCGGCCTCACCGCGTTTTTCACGATCGGGGTTATGCTGAGCCTGCTCGTGTTCACCGGCGAGGCCGTCCGCGACGCGCTCGACCCGCGCAAGACCATGACCGAAGCCGTTGGCCCCGGTGCTTAGGATGTGCGCGATGAATGCCGGTTTCGATGGAAACGTCCCCCTCACCCCTGTCCCCTCTCCCAGCAAGCTCGCCTTGGTGAGCTTGCCTCATTTCGCTTCCGCACCCGCGAGCGGGTGCGGATGGGGAGAGGGGAACGCCCGCTCAACGGGCACGCCCGGACTCCCCTATCCCCTTGCGGGAGAGGGGCTGGGGGTGAGGGGGCTTGCAACAATTCCCGCCCTAAGAAGGTGTGCTCTCACATGACCCCGTTGATTGAAGTCAAGAATCTGAGCGTTCGCTTTCCGGGCACGGCGCCGGGCGTGCTGGCCGTGCGCAATGTCTCCTTCGACATCCAGAAGGGCGAGACGGTTGCGCTTGTGGGCGAGTCCGGTTCCGGCAAGACGGTGTCGGCGCTTTCGATCCTGCGGCTACTGCCGCCCGGCACGCAGCACCCCACCGGCGAAATTCTTCTGGAGGGCAAGAACCTGCTGCAGGTTCCGGAATCCGAGATCCGGCACGTTCGCGGCAACCGCATCTCCATGATTTTCCAGGAGCCGATGACCTCGCTCAATCCGCTGCATACGGTGGAGAAGCAGGTGAACGAGGTGCTGATTATCCATCGCGGCATGTCCAACGGCGCGGCCCGGGCGCGCACGCTGGAGCTTCTGAAAAAGGTCGGCATCCGTGATGCGGAAAGCCGGCTTTCGGCCTATCCGCACCAGCTTTCGGGCGGCCAGCGCCAGCGCGTCATGATCGCCATGGCGCTCGCGAACGAGCCCGATCTGCTCATCGCCGACGAGCCGACGACCGCGCTCGACGTGACCATCCAGGCACAAATCCTCGACCTGCTCAAAGACCTCCAGCGCGAACTCAACATGGCGATGCTGCTGATTACGCACGATCTCGGCATCGTACGCAAGATGGCGAACCGCACCTGCGTGATGAAGGACGGCGAGGTGGTGGAGCGCGGGCCGGCGGAGGAAGTGTTCACCGCGCCCAAGCACGCTTACACGCAGAAACTGCTGGCAGCGCAGCCCAAGGGCGAGCCGCCGGAGTTCGACCCGAAAGCGCCGGTGATCCTGGAAGCCGAGCGGCTCAAGGTCTGGTTCCCGGTCAAGCAGGGTTTCCTACGCCGCACCGTGTCGCACATCAAGGCCGTGGACGGCGTTTCATTCAGGCTGCGCAGTGGCCAAACGCTTGGCATCGTGGGCGAGTCCGGCTCCGGCAAGACCACGCTGGGCTTGGCGCTCTTGCGGCTCATCTCAAGCGAAGGGCCGATTGCCTATGTGGGCAAGCGCATCGACGGGCTCAATTCCGCCGGCATGCGCCCGTTCCGGCGCGAGATGCAGATCGTGTTCCAGGACCCTTACGGCTCGCTGTCGCCCAGGCTTTCCATCGGGCAGATCGTCGAGGAAGGCCTCCTGATCCAGCAGCCGGGCCTCACCCGCGAAGAGCGGCGGGAGCGCGTTTCCGCCGCGCTGATCGAGGTCGGGCTCGATCCCGATTGGCAGGACCGTTATCCGCACGAGTTCTCCGGCGGCCAGCGCCAGCGCGTCGCCATCGCGCGCGCCGTGATTTTGCAGCCGAAATTCCTGATGCTCGACGAACCGACCAGCGCGCTCGATGTATCCGTGCAGGCGCAGATCGTGGACCTGTTGCGCGACCTGCAAAAGAAGCGCGGCTTGGCTTACCTGTTCATCAGCCACGACCTCAAGGTCATGCGCGCGCTCGCGAGCTATGTGATGGTTATGCGGAACGGCGTCGTGGTCGAGGAAGGACCGACCGCGGAAATCTTCGAGCGCCCGAAGACGGACTACACCAAGGCGCTCATCGCCGCCGCGCTCGACCATCGCACGCTGAGTATCGACGCGGCCTAACCCCGGTTTCCTGCATAGCGGGCGTCATCGGGAGGGGCTTTAGCCCCATAGGCGCTCGATAGTGCCTTGAACGGAGGGAATCTCCCCTCATCTGGACCGGGCGCTGCGCAAGGGCTGGGCGGCCGCTGGCACGCCACGCGATTCCACCCGCGTTAACAAATGCCATTTACAGCGGCGACTTTGCGGAGCAAAATAGTTGAAAAGTTTATGGCCGCGAAATTTTTTTGCGCGGCATTGTCACAAGGCGCGTCCCTGCGATACGATGTCATGGTAATTAACGGGAGGGATGGAATAAAATGACTACCAAGCAGTCATGGAACGAGGCGAGCGAGTCCGGCCCCGTTCGCCAGACAAACTTCAGCGACTTCTACCTGAAAGAGGATTGGTGGGCCATCTGGCTCGGGCTCGGCATCGTGGTCCTTGCCGTGATCCTGTTCAACAGCGGCAATACGCTGCTCAAATCGCTGGCGGTCAATCCAGGCGGCATAAAGTGGAAATCGGCGGACGACATCGCCAATCATTTCGCGGCCAATTTTCAGTGGTATTTGTACCAGTTCGCCGCTTGGCTCGTCATTTTTGGCGCGAGCTGCCGCGTGATGGGCATCAGCCTCGCCAAGTTCATTCCCGGCTTTGTCATTATCTACGTGATCTCGCTGGCGATGTTCACGATCTCGGGCTGGGCCGACGCGCAGAAATATAATCTCGAAGCCCCGCTTCTGGCGCTGGTCCTGGGCCTCGTCATCGCGAACCTTATTCCGCTGCCGGGCTGGCTCGACTCCGCCCTGCGCGTGGAATATTACGTGAAACTCGGCATCGTGCTCCTGGGCGCCACCTTCCCGCTCACGCTCATCGCGACAGCCGGCCCCATAGCGCTTGGACAAGCCACGTTCATCTCGGTCCTGACCTGCCTGACCATCTTCTTCCTGGGCCGGGCGTTCGGCCTCGACAAGCGGCTGTGCGCGGTGATCGGCGTGGGCGGCGCGGTCTGCGGCGTCTCGGCCTCAATCGCGATTGCCGCCTCGGTCGGCGCCAGGAAAGAGGACCTATATACCTCCGTCACGCTCGTCGTGGTCTGGGCGCTAATCATGATCCTGGTTCTGCCCTTCGCGTCGCAAGCCTTGGGGCTTTCAGCGGGCGTGGCCGGCGCCTGGATCGGCACCTCGGAATTCGCCGACGCCGCCGGCTTCGCGGCCGCCAGCGCCTATGGCAAGATGGCCGGCAACGAGGAGGGCGCGATCAAGGCCTTCACGCTGATGAAAGTGATCGGGCGCGACCTCTGGATCGGCATCTGGTCGCTGGTTTTCGCCTTCATCGCCACCATGAAGTGGGAGCGCACGGAACTTGGCGCAAAGCCGGGTGCTGGCGAAATCTGGCGCCGGTTCCCCAAATTCGTGATCGGCTTTTTCATCGCCTCGGCCATCGTGACGCTCATCACCAGCGGTGTTGCCGCCGACGCATTCAAGAAGGCGCAGGTGGACCTGATCAAACCCATCGGCTCGCTCAGGGGCTGGGCCTTCCTGTTCTGCTTCCTCTCGATAGGGCTTACGACCCGGTTCCGGGAGCTGAAGGCCGCGGGCATGAAGCCCTTCCTCGCCTTCACGCTTGGCGTGGCGGTGAACGTGGCCGCGGGCTACTACCTATCGGCACACTTCTTCGGCGAATACTGGAGCAAGCTGTAATGCAGGCTTGCCGCCAGTGCCTTCACTGCGTGGAGAGCCCCGCCAGCCTCGAAAAGATGCTGCCGGGGCTCGGCATCCTGAGTTCCGCCTACGGTTCGGTGAGGGGCGACACCGCGTTGTGCCAGTTCCATGACCAATTCATCCGCCCAGGCCCGGCTTGCGCCGGGTTTGTGGCGAGGGGCGCACAAACTTCAGACATAGCGCAGCCTTGGGCTTGCCCTACTTCCTCCAATTAGATATCCCTCTCTGCCTGCAAAGTTACGGGAGTAAACGATGCCGGCGATTGGAGGACTTCACCTCTTCATAGCGATCGGTCTTGCGGTTCACGCCATGAAGACCGGCCGCCCTAACTATTGGTTGTACATCCTGCTCTTCGTGCCACTCTTGGGCGCGATTGCCTATTTCCTGTTCGAACTCGTTCCCGAGCTTGCCCAAACACGGCGCGCGCGCACGGTCCAGGCCAATATCGGCACCATCCTGAACCCCGACCGCGAGTGGCGCGAGCGCGTCAGCCAGGCGGAGCTTTGCGACTCCGTGGACGCAAAGCGCGGGCTGGCCGAGGAGTGCATGCGCAAAGGCCGCTGGTACGACGCGGCCGCCCTGTACGAGGCCGCGGCTCAAGGCATCTTCGCCGACGATCCAGCCATCCTCGCCGGCCTTGCGGAAGCGCAATTGGGCGGGGGCAATGCCGCCGGCGCGATAACGACAATCGATAGGCTACGCGCGGCGCATCCGTCGCTCAGGCATCAGGAAGCTCACCTGCTATATGCCCGCGCCCTGGAGGCCGTTGGAAGGAATGACGACGCCTTGCGCGAATATGAGACGGTCTCCCGGTACTTCGCCGGTTTTGAAGCGCGCGTCCGCTGGGGAATTCTGCTGCTGAAACAGGGGCAGCCTGCAAGGGCTCAGGAGCTTTTCAACGAGGCCGTCCGGGCTTCCGGCGCGCGGGGCATTCTCGTCACGTCCAGGGACAAGGAATGGATCAGGGTTGCGCGGTCGCAACTGCGCTGACACATGCTAGTGGCCCGAATCAACTAAAATGCGGGGTAGAGGCTTTTCAGCTTGATGCGGGCGCACTAGTGCAAATCGCGGCAAGCCGCCTCAGCGTTGCAGGATGAGTATGCCGCTCAGCACCGCGCCGAGGCAGAGCAGGTTGACGTAATAACTGCTGGACAGCTCGAACTGGTAGCGCCTGCCCGCGAGTTGCAGGGCTCCAATGAGAAGCACGGCCGGCAAAGTCAGGAGCGGCAGCAGCGTCGGCCCCAAGACGAGCGCTCCGCCTGCGCAAAACAGCCCGGACAGCAGCATGTCGATGAAGGCTTCGGCGACGGTCAGCTCGGCGGCCGGATCGTATGGCGCCATCGCTTTCCTGGCCTGCGCGATGAAAAACAGGAAGAAGAGGATCGCCGAAAGCACGGTGGCGTCCACGAACCATTGCGGCGCGGAGTGCCAAACCACGCCCGTGCCAACGGCAAGGATGGGCGCCACACTGGCGTGATAGAAGGCCAGAACAGGCTCGAACTCCTCGCGTAGTACAATCGTGTGGGTGGACTGAAGCAGCGAAAGCGAGGCCAGCACCTCGGTAAAAAGCGTGGCTATGAAAACGGCGTCAACCGCCAAGGCTCTGAGCATGCCGGTCATCCCCCAAAAAACATAAACGCCGCCAACCCGTTGCCGCCCGCCACGCCATCCCCTGCGCGGCTCACGGCATGCCACGCGGGTGCACAAGCGCCAGATATCCCATTAGGCGCGGCGCGCCAATTCTGAACGTCTACGAACCATTTAACGCAAAAATCTATTCAACTCCACGAACTGTGCAATCCATTACGATTAATGCACGCCCACGGTACGCGGCCGGCCCGCCCCTTTTCAGGTGCTGACGCTCTACACTATTCCGGTGATCTATCTCTATCTGGATAAGCTCTAGAACTGGCTCTCAGGCGGCGAACCCACGCACCGCGAGGCTAGGACAGAAGTCGAGCGCGAGCCTCAGCCTGAGGAATAGCGCAATATGAAGCGCATTACCCTGTCCCTCTCCCACAGGGAGAGGGGACGTTCTCTCGACGGGCACGCCCGAACTCCCTCTCCCCGTCCGCATTCGCTTGCGAATGCGGACACTCTGAGTTGCAAGCTCGCCGAGGCGAGCTTGCTGAGAGGGCCGGGGTGAGGGGGGGCGCGCGTTGTGTAGATCGCCGCCCGTCAGGCACTAATTGAGCGTGCGCGGGCGCTTGGCTACGCTATGCTCCAGGCCGCGCAGATATGACAGCAAGTCCCATACCGACCCGCAAATGCTGCCGCAATCCCGGCAGGAAGCAGCAAGCCAGCCGCTCCCATCCTCATTCCATCCGGCGCGGTGATCGTACTTAGCCGCCAGTTCCTCGATCAGCCTTTTCCGCTCTTCGTGAGCCGCCTGGCGCTGCGGCAGAAACTGGCGCAGCCCCAGCATGATGTCGCCATTCCAGGGCTCGTAAGGCGTTTGGATGATAACGCCTTTTTCGATGAAGCCGGCGACGACGGACATAACCGGAGGCTGTCGGCCGCCGAATTCGGCGAGGGCCTCCTCAGCCCCAGGCTCACCATCGAACCGCAAGCTGCTGATAAGGCCGAGCGGCTGGAAGCCGTCATCGAACTTGTAGGACGAGTGAGGCTGCAACGCCTCGACAACCTTGTATTGCAAGTAATGGCGGGCCAGCATGCTGCATCCGCCATCTGGCGCGCGGCGCAAACGCTTGACTCGGCATTCACAGCAACGGGGGTCGAGCGCCAGGCTCAAGAGGGGGGCGGCGGCCGTTTCGACCGCTTCGGCGCTGCTGTTTACCGCTTCCAATTCCGCGGCGCTTTCCTGGTATTGCGGCTTGCGGGCGTTGAACGCCCTGAACGCCGCCATGGATTCGCGAAGCGTCTGAATATGCTTGTAAATGTCGGCAACAGAAAGCACCCTGCCAGTACCGGACTCTAGCCCCATCGATAATTACCCGCGATGCTGAACAACTGTTTTACAGACTACAGAATAAATTCGTCGAGAATGTGTTTCATATTTGGCGCGGGTATGCCAATTGCGCAGGATGCGGTACGAAAGACCGGCACTGTGATATTAGTTACTTGTACGCCATCCTGCCCCAGCGTCCGCAACCGTAAGCTGCTGATACGTAGATTGCAACCGTAGTAGCAAAGCCCCCTCCGTATCCGGAAACGGCCGGCTGGCGCCCCAAGCATTCGTGGCATGACGCTCGCGCAAGGACCGTATTCGCCGTTTATCGGCACGCACTTGCCCGGACTTTTGGCCCGTTTACCGCAAAACTACCAATGGGCCTGCTTGGGGGCGCCTTCGAAAATCTCCTTCACACGCCGGAGCACCGCGGACGTCACGCCTTGGGGCAGTTCCTCGCGCGGGAAGAAACGGCTTTCGAGGATCTCGTTGTTTCGCGCCGGAACCGCCGGCCGCTCCCATTCGCGCACCACAAACAGCGCTATGTGATCGCTCGGAAGGAAGGCAAAGTTCGCGAACAGGCCGTGAAACTCTGGCGTTCCCTTCACGATTACGCCGGCTTCCTCGAAAAGCTCGCGGCCAAGCGCGGTTTCGGCGGTTTCGCCCCACTCGATGCCGCCGCCGGGAAAATGCCAGCCCGGCCGGTAGGAATGGCGCACGAGCAGCAGGCTGCCGTCCTCGCCGGCCACAACGCCCTGCGCGCCGAGCGTGGCGCCCCGCGTAAGCCGCCAATAGGCTGCGATCGCTCTCATAGGCAGGCGGAAAAGCATGGGGGTCCTTCGCTGGAAACTAAAGACTACTCTCATGACTCTTTGCAGCGAACCTTATGACTCCAACGGAGATTTGGCCAGGGGGTACATATCGCCGCCGCTAATATGGAATGTTGCCAATCAGTTACGGTTTCGCTCGATTCACGCCTGGGCAACTTTGAGTTGGTCAACAGCCTGACTAAGGGCGATCAAATAGCGTGTGCCTTCCTTCGTGAGCTTTCCTAAGATGGAGAGCTTGGAGACGCGGCCGAATTCGCAGACGGCTCATCGAACACCCGCAACAAAAAGAGCTTAGCATGAAAATTTACGAGGATTACACCAGATTCTGGACAGCTTGCACCGTCGCCGGTCTGGCCTTTACAGCCTATTTGGCTGTTACTGGATCGCAGTTGCTAGAAATGATCGCCGTATATGCCGGTCATGATAATTCAAGCCAAAAGGTTATTCTTCTTTGTGTAGCACTTGCCAGCAGTGTTGCCGCAGCAGCGCCACTGTATGTGGCGGCGAAAATATTCCGTATCGATATCAAGGACAAGAAGCCGGAATAAAGGAAACAACGAATTGGATAAGATCCGGAGCCGCCCCCAACCGGCGATACCGGATAACCTCTGTTTGCTCCGGCCTCCGGGCCGGGGCGGGTTTCCGGCGGAGCGTCAAGCACCAAGCTTGGGCCGCTACCGTGCCTTCTCGTAGGTGCCCACAAGCGTGGCTTGCTCAAGTATATGATCGCGCATGGCTGCTTCGACCGCCGCCTTGTTGGGATGGTTCAGGCCGGTAAGCGTGACGTCGAGCGCGTAGAGTTTGAAGAAATAGCGGTGGCGGCCGATTGGCGGGCACGGACCGCCATAGCCGGTCCGATTCCAATCGTTGAGGCCGTTCATGGTGCTTCCCGGGAGTGCCTCCGTGCCTTCGGGAAGGCCGGTTGCGTCCGCGGGCATATTGAACAGAACCCAATGCACCCAGGTCATATTCGGCGCCATTGGATCGGGCGCGTCGGGGTCGTCCACGATGAGCGCAATGCTCTTGGTGCCTTGCGGAATCCCCACCCACGACAACGGCGGCGAAATGTCCTTGCCTTCGCAGGTGTACTTCCGGGGAATGGCCCCGCCCTCCAGAAAGGCGTCGGATTCAAGTCTCAATGCCACGGATCTCACCTCCGCTTGGGCCGCGTCAGCGAACAGGATGCTCCCAACTGTGAAAAACATAGTTATCCAGAATGACCGCTTTTGCGTCTTCTTCAACATTGCCCCCCGTCAAATTCCGGCTTTCCGGGTTGAACATCCGCGCCATTTGCCTCCTCGATGCGGTGCTTTTCAAGCTCCTGGCTAGCAGCACCCCGGTCCGGCCTTCGCAATCGGCGTGTGCGCGGGGCGGGCGCCGTCAGCCAGCCAGGCGCGGAATAAGGAAGCCCAGCACCCTGCGCTCGTATTCCTCCGGCGCAAAGCGATGGAAATCGGCGTGAGGCGCTTCGGGAACGATCCAAAGCTCCTTCGGCTCGTTCGCGTTCGCGTATATGCGCTTCATTTCGGCGAGGCTGGCGTGTTTGTCCTCGGCGCCGGCGATCAGCAGCAATGGCGCATGGACCTTCGCGATATGCTCCGCCGGTTTCAGGATGTCCGGATCGAAACCGAGGCGCGGCTTGACTTGGTATTTGAGCAGCGGCGAAATCAGCCGGCCCAACGGGCCAAAGCGCATCGTCATCCGATTATCGAGCGCTTCGCCGAACGAGCCGAACACCGCTTCCAGCACCATCGCGTCAGCCTCCAGCGGCTTCTCGCCAAGGATCGCCGCCGCCCCGCCCAGGGACATGCCGATGATGCCGGCGCGCTCACCGGGCAGCTTCCGCCTCAGGAAATCGAAGGCGGCGCTTGCGTCGCGGGCCTCAAGATAGCCGAAGGTGAGGTGCCGGCCGGGGCTTTCCCCATGCGCCTGGAAATCGAACAATAGCACCGCGAAGCCGTGCCGGTGGAGCATCTTCGCGCGGTCCAGCATTTCCAGCCGGTTCGCCCTGATGCCGTGCATAAGCAGCACGGCGCCGTGGCGGGGCTGGCCTTGGACGAACCAGCCCGCGAGGCGGCTTCCCGAGCTGCTCTCGATGGAGACTGTTTCGGCGGGCAGATCCGGCGGCGGAGCCCCCACGATTGCCGGTGCCGGCGTGGACGCAATGCTTCCCGCAGCCAACAGGCTCGCGATGCCCGCTAACCCGCTTGCGATCAGAACCGCCAGAATTTGATGCGCCGCTCTCATATCCCGCCACCCGCACCCCCTGCCCGTCCGTCATTTCCTTGGGGTTTGCGGCAGCAATTCGTCCGCCGATCCAACGAATCAGTTAAGCTGCTATTAACGGAGGGTACGAATGGCGAACTTCAATACGCATTTGGCAGTGGCGGCCGTGGGCAGCGGTCTTTGCGCAACGGTCGCGCTGGCGGGCCATGCCGCGCCGCCGAATTACCTGCTGACGCTCACGCTCGCGGGCACCATCGGCGGCATCCTGCCCGACATCGACCTGGACAAGGCGATCCCGTCCCGCATCCTGTTCAACGCGCTCGGCGCGATCAGCGCCTTCATCGCATTGTTCAGCCTTTCGAGTCATTACTCCATCGTGGAGCTTTGGATCGTCTGGCTCGGCGTCTATCTGGCCGTACGCTATGGTGGCCATAGGCTGTTCCAGGAGCGCACAAAGCATCGCGGCGTTTTCCATTCGCTCCTCGCCGGCGGGTTTTTCATGGCGCTGACGGCGGTCATCTTCGACCGTGTCTTCCACGAGCCTGCCGCACTCGCTTGGCTCACGGGCCTGTTCGTGATGATCGGCTTCCTCATCCATCTTGCGCTCGACGAAATTTATTCCGTCGATGTCGAAGGCGCGGCCATCAAGAAGTCGTTCGGCACGGCGCTCAAACTGTTCGATTATCATTCCTGGCGCTCGTCCGCGCTCATGGCCGCCGCTCTGGTCGCTGTCGCGTTCGCAACCCCGAACGCCCGCGATTTCTGGGAGACCGTGAAGCCGCCGGTGCTGTTCTCCTTCCTGAAGGAACGGCTACTGCCGAAGGGCCAGTGGTTCAGCGTGCAACCGCCCGCAACGACGGCTGCAATCAAAACGGCGGCATCTGGCGGGAAGAAGACGCGCTGATCCCGCGTCTCCTGTATCCCGCACACGGCAAGCTGAGGCAGCGCCGGGAAACGCCGTGCGCTGCCGTCAGGGTTTTTTCTTGAGGCGCACGGCTTGCGTGCCGCGAAGTTCCTCCGGGTGCGCCGCGACTACCCGGCTATTTGCGATGAGGCCCCAAACGGGAATATTGCCGGTGATAGCTTCGTGATCCTCGGCACTGAAGGGATGGTCGTAGGTTGTGACAATCCCTTCAATCCGCTTCTGGAGGTTTTCCAAGGCGTCGAGGATTTTCGGCCCATCGGTGGACTTCGCCTGCTCGATGGCGGCGGCCAGGAGATAGACGGCATCGTAGCATTGCGCGGCGGAGACCGGCGACGGCATACGGTCGACTCCAAATCTCTTCTGGTAAGCCTCGACGAAAGCGGCGCGCTTGGGGGTCGATGGCATCTGGATGAAATTCTGCGGCATGGAGGCGCCTTCGCTATTGGCGCCCGCGAGGTCCATGAAGCTCCCGGAAGACAGCGTCCAGGACCCGATGATTGGGACTTTCCAGCCCAGCTTCTCCATGCCATTGGCAATCGCCGCTAGTTCCGGCCCCTGCGTGTAAGTCAAGATCGCCTGGGCGCCAGCCTCCTTGGCGCGCGTTAGCTGCGGGATCATGTTCTTTTCGCCGATCTTAAACATCTCGATATCGACGGGCGGCGCGTCCCGGCGCGACAGGGCGATTTCGAGGTCGACACGGCCGAGTTGGCCATAGTTGGTCGTGTCGGCGAAAATCGCCACATATTTGATACCGCGGCGCGTAACCGTCTCCTCGGCGATCATGCCGCTCTGAATCGTGTCGTTGGCCGAATTGCGGAAGATGTAGTTCGGCGGGGGGAACTGTTTCGCGACCTTGGTGCCGGTCGCAACGCAGTTCATGACTGGAATATGGGCTTCCTGGTAGAAATGCTGGCTGGCGAGAGCCACGCCCGTGTTCGCGAAACCGACCGCCGCGACGGCCTTCTGCTCTCCGATCAGCTCCTGGGCGATTTTTTTGCCGAGATCGTTCTTGGCCTGATCGTCGCGCTCGATAAATTGGATAGGCCGCTTCGCGCCGCCAACGTCAACGCCGCCCGCCGCGTTTATCTCCTCGCCGGCAAGCTTCGCGCCGTCCCGTATGCCGGCGCCCAAGGACGAGGAACCGCCCGTGAATGGCCCCGAAAGCCCGATTTTTATCGGCTCCTGAGCCTGGACCGGGTGAGAAGCGATGCCGCCGGCTCCTGTGGCGGCTAGCAGCGACAGTACAAATACGCGAGACAACACGATACTTTCCTCATCCCTTCTTCCATCCGGCCCATGCTTCGCATGCCGTGCGAGACAACGTTACGACGCACAACAATTTCTCGCATGGCGCCGGTTCGAGCGTGCCGGCGGCCGGCGCATTTTGCTGGGAAGCCGCAACCCCTGGCCGCCTTGCTTGGTGGCGCTCCTGGGATCTTCGAGCGGCGCCGGTTTCCCAGGATTTCGCCTCGATTAAAGGGGGTTTAAGAATCGGGCGCAATCGGGCGCGCTCAGGAATAAATGCGGCGCGATTTGTTCCGTTAGGGAATAACTGTGCAAAACATCTTTTGCATTCAGCATGTTACCGGGCAGCAGATTGCCGCTGCGCGCATGCCCCCTGGTGTGCTGTTGGTGCCACTTATGGTGGCGAATGCGCCGCACGCGGCAAATGTGTGATCGCTATTGAGGAGCCTTGAGCAGGGTCGCGCCGGTTGGGCCGATGCTGGTTAGTTGAAGAACCACTTCGCCATCCTTTGCCCAGGCAAAGTGGGGCACCTTTGGCGCTTCGGTGAAGAAGGTCCCGGCGGGGAATGCCTTGAGCTTGCTTTCGTCCCAAACCTCGCCCAGCGCGTAATAGAGTGTGCCGGACAGAACGGCCACGGTGCGCGGCGAATCCGGGTGATAGTGCGGCACGAGCTTGAGTCCGGCGGGAAACTTGATGCGCTGGACGAACACTTCCGGCTTGGCTGGATCGCCAAAAACCGTTGCGATTTGGAGCGTGCCGGGCAGCCCCTTGTATTCGATCTGTTCCGGCAGCTTGACAACGGGCGTTTCAACGCCTTGCGCTTGGGCCGATAGCACCGAAGCGGCCAGCAGCATGGCTGGCAGGATATGCCTCACCGTTTTAGACACTTTCCCGGCTCCGGTGTTGTTCCCTGGGGTCCGCATTCCGCACATGCTCATTGTCTCCTGCGTGCTCTTTCGCAAATAGTTAACGCTCGCGATTCGTGCAAGCGCGAGGCTTGGCGCTTCAACCGCCAGTTATGCCGGCTGCCGCCAGCGATGCCGCGATATTGGGGATGAAAGGCGCCAGTTACTGTTTGGTAGCATCGCACTCCATATAACCTCAGGCAGCTAAGCGTCTTGGAGGTGAACATGACGTTGCGATTGGGCGCGACGGCGCCGGGTTTCGGGGCTGAGACCACTGCGGGACATATCCGCTTTCACCAATGGCTCGGCAATTCCTGGGGTGTCCTGTTCTCGCATCCGAAAGACTTCACGCCGGTTTGCACGACCGAGCTTGGCACGCTGGCGGGGCTCAAAAGCGAATTCGACCGGCGAAACGTCAAGATCATGGGCTTAAGCGCCGATCCAGTCTCCAGCCACACGAATTGGGCGCAGGATATCGAGGACGTTACCGGCCACGCGCTGAACTTCCCGCTTATTGGCGATAGCGATTTGAAGGTCGCCAAGCTGTACGGGATGCTGCCGGCCGATGCGGGCGATACCTTCGAGGGGCGCACTGCCGTGACGAACCGGACCGTGCGTTCTGTGTTCGTGATCGATCCCGTGAAGAAAATCCAGATCATCGTAGCTTACCCGATGGTGACGGGACGCAATTTTCAGGAGATTTTGCGCGTCCTCGACTCATTGCAACTTTCATTCAAGTATGGGGTCGCGACGCCCGCGGATTGGAAGCCGGGCGATGACGTGCTTATCGCGGGAGGCATGTCCGACCAGGAGGCGAGGCAGAAATTCCCAGAAGGCTGGAAAGCACTGAAGCCTTACGTGCGGATCGTTCCGCAGCCGCGCGGCTGACGCTTGTTGCCGGCTCGCCGCCGGCTTGCGATGAATTGGCACAGGTGTAAGTTCATAATAAAAAAGATCGTGCAGGACCGGCCGCGGCTATGCGATAAAGGCTTCGCAATTTTAGCTGTGTGTTAAGACTATGGTCCGGATTCCTGTTGCCTTTATTTGTTCGATCCTGATTTCGGGCACAGCCATGGCTTTGCCGCTGACGGCCGTTCCCGTAAGGCCGTCCTTGACGGTCCATGTCGAGGAGCCTTCAGAAGGCCCTTCGGCCAGCCGTGGCATTCCGGAAGACTGCCGGAATGGCGAGGATAGCCCGCCGTGGTGCGCCTCATATCTGCTTAGAACGCAAGAGCAGAACCGCCAGAGGCAGGAAAGGCGGCCTGCTCCGCTCGCGAAGGCGGCGCCAGACGCGGCGCGGTTGATCGCTGCCGCCAAGCCAGCCCGCGGAGCCCCTGCCGGCCGTCTCTTGAGCGAGCTGGAACGCAATCTCATAGCGCCGCGGCCGCTGACGCCCTCCGGCATGGGCGGCGACGGCAAAGCGCTCATGCTGGGAAAGACGCCGGAGGAGAAGCTGCGCCATATGATTGGCCAGCTCATGCTGACCGGGTTTTCGGGCCGGCAGCCTGGAGACCCGGATGTCGAGCGCATTGCCGGCGATTTGCACGGCGGAAAGCTGGCGGGCGCTCTCGTCAGGGATTCGAATATTGCAAATGCCGCGCAACTGCGCGAGTTGCTGGCAATTATAGGCGATGCCGGGGGCGAGAACAGCCCTGTCATCGCGATCGAGCAGCCTGGCGGGGCAGACACGGTGCTGTCCGAGGACAAGGGGTTTGCCTTCTACAACT
>Ga0182021_10003571_pt1 | contig 18290 bp, 17 predicted proteins | sample 612E3MmetaG_FD_120493 | JGI IMG/M metagenome (GOLD analysis project Ga0182021, IMG submission 120493) | Permafrost microbial communities from Stordalen Mire, Sweden - 612E3M metaG (Illumina Assembly) | ecosystem: Environmental > Terrestrial > Soil > Wetlands > Permafrost | place: Sweden... | reverse complement strand
GTACGGCTTGTTGATAAAGCAACAAGTATCTCATCCGGCATCACAAAGAAAGGTGGACGGTGCCGGCGCAGCGCTTCTTGTTCCCGGAAAAGAAATAGACTGCGGAGGACTGCCAGGCCCCGTCCGTCTAAGCTTTCGGCTCCTTTTATCGAGCGAAAGGCGTTCTCTATATCTGGTGCGGTATACCGCACTTCCTGGAGCCGGGCAAATTCTTCGGCGACCCAGGTTGTCCGTCCCAGCACATCTAGTCGTTTGCTTAATATTTCCTGTAAAGCCATAAGGTGAAGGACGTCAGACCCGGCATAATCAATCGCTTCCTTGGAAAGTGGCCGCCGTCCCCAATCGGCTGTCTGTAGTCGCTTTGATTTAACGATATCTACACTCAGTAAATCTCTTATGAGCGCTGCCAATCCGACTTCGGCGATACCCGCGAAACGTGCGGCAATGTACGTATCGTAAAGGTTGTGGATGCGGAATCCGCAATGCCGGTCGATACTGCGGACATCATAATCGGCACCGTGAATTATCTTCATAATCGTATCGTCTGCCAGCACTTTTTGCAGCGGCCCGATATCCTTTAGGATTATTGTATCGATAATGTAAACATTATTTCTGGTGGCAATCTGAATCAGGCAGAGCTGTTCGGGGTAGTGATGACGGCTGTTCGACTCTGTATCGACGGCAATCGCCTGGGACTCAAGCATTCTCCTGACAGCCCCATCGAGTTGGACTGAATTAGTAATTATTTCTACGGGAAGCGGCATCGGGACATTCATTATTTATCCTTTTATCATTTCTCTGCTTTCATATTATAATAATCTGAATATTATTGCCCATTGACTGAAGTAAAGTAGCAGGTCAGACGCTAGTTTTAAATGTAGAATAAAGAAAGAGTGAAAATCTGCACTCAAATATCAGAAGCCCTGTTTTTTAAGTGTATATTGAGGAGAAAAGTCGAATAATCGTTATTTAAAAACGGCGGCCCCGGCAGGTATCGAACCTGCGATCAATCGGGTAATTGTGTTGCGATTCATCAGCCCACCTCCATTTTTCGATATTTGTTATTTTCATTGTTGCACATTTGAGGATTATTGAAAATACATTTTTGAAATAGTTATATAACAACATATTATGTCAACTTATCTGGATCGGCAAAACATTGCCGCATTTCTGCCTGCATTGGACCGGTGTCGTTTCCCTCCCCTTAAAACAATACGAATTACCATTTAGTGTTGCTTAATATCTAACGATTGCCGATATTTATCAAATAAAGTGGCTCAATGCTAATAATCTGGGGGTTAATAACTCTCGATAAAAAGTTATTTTGTGATGTTTTGCCGGTAAAATTAACGTTTCATCGTTACGTTAAGCGTTTTTAATGAACAAAGTTAGTTAGTCGCGTCTGGCATAGTGACATATTTAATCGTATAAACGCAGCTGCCGGGTCAATACGCATTGAAAATCGAATGTCCCTTGCGCTAAACTATTCACAAGTAACTATACCCGAATTGTAACTTTCTATAGTCGATTTGGTTATTTTAACTGGCAGCGGTTGATTTTTCCACTAAATAATGGAAAAGAGGGCTATAAGATGAGATTAAAAAATAAGGTTGCGATCATCACCGGGGGCAGCCGTGGGATTGGACGCGGTGTTGCTGTTGCTTTCGCCAATGAAGGCGCCGCTGTTGTCGTTGTTGGCAGAAATAAGAACACCTGCGACGAAACATCTGCTTTCATCACGAAGAACGGCGGGAATGCCATCGGTATTGCTGCCGATGTATCCAAAGCAGCAGATGTTACCGCGATGGTTGCGCAGACTTTGGAGCGGCTGCATCGCATCGACCTTTTGGTAAACAGCGCGGCGGTGAACTTACCTTACCGCGAAGTGACGGATATAACAGTGGATGATTGGAATTGGATAATGGGGGTTAACCTGACCGGTATTTTTCTGTGCTGCAAAGCAGTATTGCCGCAGATGAAAAAGCAGCATTACGGTAAAATAATCAACTTTTCATCCATCGGCGGATTATCGGGAGCACCCGGAAGAGCTCCTTACCGCGCCACTAAAGCCGCGATTATCAACTTCAGCGAATGCCTCGCAGCCGAAGTAAAAGAATTCGGGATTGACGTGAATACAATCTGTCCGTGTGTTGTCGAAACCGATATGCTGCGTGAAACGAAACAAACCGTAGCTATCCCCAACATACCCATGTCGCCGGAAGAAATGGCCGATGTCGCTGTGTTTCTTGCTTCTAATGAAGGCCGGGCGATCACCGGCACCACGATTAAAGCTTTCGGTCAGGGGAATCCGCTGTTTTACCTGCCTAAAAAATAAGTGAGACCAAGAAGCTGTTTTGTAAATTTCATAAATAACATATTATACTTAGTACATGTTTCCTTGCATAATTCAAGATGAAAATATACACATAGTCAGGGGTTTTTGTTTGTCAAATTATTTCCCGCCCTGCTAATCCAAAACAACCTATTCAAAGAGGCAATCGTTTCTATTTGTTGATCCTCAATAAATATAATTTCAGGTGTTTGTGTTAGATGAAACCAAAAATGGATTATAAATGGGTAGCCTTATCGGTCACCTGTTTGGGCACTTTTATGGCAAACCTGGATCTAACCATCGTTGTCATCGGTTTGCCGACGATTCTACAGCAATTGCACGCTACTCTGGTTCACGGTATCTGGATTATCACCGGATATACACTGATGATGACGATACTTCTGGTTCTTCTCGGCCGATTAGCCGATTTGTATGGAAGGGTCAGGCTTTACAACCTCGGTTTTGCCATCTTTACCGTCGGTTCCTTGCTTTGCGCTTTATCAAAAACGGGGGCGGAATTAGTGGCTTTTAGATTTCTGCAAGGCGCAGGCGCGGCATTGCTGTATGCGAACGGCGGAGCTATTATTACCGATGCCTTTCCTCAAGACGAACTTGGGATGGGACTGGGTATCAACGTCATGGCAGTGAATCTGGGGGCTATTGCCGGCTATACACTCGGCGGGGTGATGATAACTTATTTCGGATGGCAGTCAATATTCTGGCTTAACATCCCGATAGGGATTTTCGGTACCATTTGGGGATATTTGAATTTAAAGGAAATCATCCGCAAACCGGTCGGTCAAAAATTTGATTTTGCCGGTTCAATCTTATATTGCATCGGCCTCGCAACCATTCTGCTTGCCCTGACTATTGGAGACCCTCTTTCTGTACGTAATCTGGTCATCCTCGGCTGCGGCGCGGCATTCTTTGTCGCCGTGATATTTGTCGAGTTAAGGCAGAAATTCCCGACACTTGATTTAACGCTTTTCAAAATCAGGCAATTTGCCTTGGGAAACATCGCCGGTTTTCTGAATGCAATCGCCTTCAGTTGCGGACCATTTTTACGTTCATTATACCTTCAGTTGATATTGGGTTACAGCCCTGCAAAAACGGGTATCCTACTCATTCCGATGGAAGTCATCATCTTCGCCATCAGTCCGCTAAGCGGAAGACTGTCCGATAAATACGGCGCCAAAATGCTAAGTTGCATTGGTTTGCTCTTCAACGCTTCCGCACTGTTCTGGTTTGCCTCATTCAGCAAAGGTTCGAGCTACGGTGCCGTACTGGGAAGTTTAGTATTATTCGGGTTTGGAATGGCCCTTTTCTTTCCGCCCAATTCCAGCGCTGTCATGGGTTCGGTTTCGGCGGAGAAACGCGGCATCGCAAACGGAATCAGAATGACTCTTAACCAAACTGGGAATGTCTTCAGTGTGCCCTTCTCTTTACTGCTAATGACTTTGGTAATGCCGTATACCAAACTCTCCCAAATAGTCGGCAGTTCCCAACTTCTCAGTTCCAATGAAGGACCCATTTTTCTGAAAGCGATAAATCACGCCTGTTTTATCCTCGGTGTAATCACGTTATTCGCGATCATTCCGTCTTTGGGATTGCGTTTTAATAAAGACAAGCAGGCAAAGTGATTATTTAGTTCTACCGGATGAAAATATTTCCGACTATTTAGCCTGATTTTTTAAGCTCCCCGACATTTGACAACATCCGGTCCTGATGTTATACTGCACGTAAATTTACACTCATTTATTACGTTATTTCCTTTTTAAAAAACTTTCAAAAGAAACGTATTACCGGGAAAATAATAATTTAGCCACGAAGGAGGCTAATCATGAAATCGGAAGATTTAGAAACAAAGGTAAAGGCGCTTACGGAAACGGTAAAGAAACTGGAAGCGAAGGTTCAGGCGCAAGAAGACATCGAAGCAATCAAGAAATTACAGAGGTCGTACGGTTTTTACCTCGAACACTGGCAGGAAGATGAGATAGTCGAACTGTTTTCCCGCAGTCCCGACGTATCTTTAGAGATAAACGATACCGGTCTGTTTAAAGGCTGGGAAGCAATCCGCGACAGTTTTAATTTTGCGGATCACTATACCGCCTACGGCGTGAAAAAGGCTCCCGGCGAGTTTTTACATATCCTGATGCCTCTGGCTGGCATCGTTGACTTGGACCCGAATGGTAAAACCGCCAAGGGACGTTGGTACGGCTATTTCCTGGGGGCCATGCCCCGCCCGGTAGAAACCAAAGCCTTAATCGGCTGCGGCATCTGGGAAAACGAGTATGTTAAAGAAAACGGGATCTGGAAGTTTAAAAAACTCTTCTGGAACGATATTTTCTGCAGTCCGCTGGATGAGGGTTGGGTAAATAACCCGTTCTTAGGACATCCGATGAAAACCGTAGCCTCCAGCCCGGATTATCATTTTCAGCATTATCCCTCGGGCTTTATCCTCCCTTATCACTATAAGAATCCGGTTACCGGAAAATAACATTAACATAATAGCATGATGCAGGTAATTATCGGGTCGGTTCCGGTTCTAAGAAGAAAATGTAAGAAGAAAATATGAAAAGGGCTTTTACAGATATCCCCGAAGGACAAATGCACTATCGGATGGAAGGAAATGGCGAACCGGTGTTACTGCTGCACATGGCGGTTGCTTCTTCTGACGAATTCACCGGGGTAATGCATATTTTATCGCGGAAATTTCAGGCGATTGCCCTGGATTTTTTGGGGTTTGGAGATTCCGACTCTGCCCCCCGTCAGTATCAGATAATCGACCATGCTAAAACCGTTATCAGTTTCATGGACTCGCTGGGAATCAAAAAAGCACACGTAGCAGGCCAGTTCTTCGGGGCTGAGATTGCGGTAGAGCTGGCAGTAAACTGGCCTAAGCGGGTTGATAAATTAGTTCTGGCCGGAGCTGAATTCTGGGAGGAGAGCCAGGCAGTGGATTTGAAGGAACCCGATAATTTCACCACGACCGTGGAAATAAAAAAAGATGGATCTCACCTGATGGAATGGTGGAGGCGGGCTTGCCTCTGGGGGGATTATCCCCTGGACATCCTTGAAGAAAGGGTAATTGAATATGTCAAAGCCGGACCGCGGGGAGAAGAAGCACATTGGGCCGGCGGCGCTTATAACTCAAAAAACAGATTGCCATTGATTACCCGTCCTACGCTAATCCTCGATGCCACCGGGTTCCCGCTGCATTCACGTTCGAAAGTCGTTCAAAAATTAATCCCCAACAGTAAACTCACCACTATCGAAAATAGTCCGATGTACTGCGACCGGGCCATGCCCGAAGAATATGCCGGGGCAATTCTTGACTTCTTAAGCTCGGGAGGTTGAATATGAAACCAGATAATTTGGAATCAGCGATCATAACGCTGGAAGCAACTGTCAAACAACTGGAAGCAAAAATCCGGTTGACCGAAGATATCGAAGCGATCAAGAAACTGCAAAGGGCCTACGGTTATTACCTGGAACACTGGCAGGAAGAAGAGCTGATCGGATTGTGGTCGCACGGACCGGATATTTCCGTCGAGATTAATGATTTTGGACTTTTTAAAGGATGGGAAGGAGTCCGGAGCTGTTTCAATTTTGAAGACCATTATCCCGCCTATGGTCATGCTAAAAAAGCTCCCCCGGAATATCTGCACATATTGATACCGATGGCCGGTATTGTCGATGTCGACCCGGACGGTAAAAATGCGCAGGGACGATGGTATGGATACTTCCTCGGAGCGATGCCCCGGGAAGGTCAGACCAGGGCTTTAGTCGGTTGCGGAATTTGGGAAAACGAATACGTCAAAGAAGACGGAACCTGGAAATTTAAGAAACTCTTCTGGAGTGAGATTATCAGCAGTCCTTTGGAAGAAGGTTGGGTGAAAAAACCATCGATTCTCAATCCGCCCCACAGATATAGTCCCCCGTCGGGACCAAATACACGTTTTGCGCCGTACCCCTCGGGATATATTTTGCCCTATCATTATAAAAATCCGGTCACTGGAAAATAGGCATAATCATCGGTATGTGTTCACAAGCCTGGTTCAACTCTTACTTTTCTTGAGCAATTTGGGCCACGGTATTGAAAGCAGCTCGCTTCTGAAAATGATAATCTGCGCCGCCAGCAGCATCATCACGATGTCAATCGCCAGGCTCTGGTTGTTTAACAACGTCCGGGCCGGACCGAAACAATTGCATGTCTGGATGTTTAGATGCATCGCCACCGCGGCGATTTTCGCCGCGGTGAAACTTATCAGCGTCAGGCTCGCGATTCCGGTGGTTATCCTGAGGACAATCCCTAAAGCCAACAGTATCCCGATGATTATTTCGGCATAGGGCAGAACATGGCCGTACAGCGAAGCTAACGCCGGTGGCAAAATTTGATACTGATTAATTTCGTTTACCAGCGCGCTGATGCTGTGTATTTTAGCAAAACCGGCAAAAAGAAAAATCCCGCCCAATATCAGGCGAAATACCAGTGACGTATAACCGCTGCTTAAAACTGTCGAGAGAGTATTTTTTAGTTTTTTCCAGTGCTTAAATCCGGACCATATTAGCCATCCGAGGATAACTATCGATATCAAAGAAGCGATTATTATCCCCAGAATCATCCATGCGGTCCATATCAGGGAAAAACTGGCCGTTACCTGCATATCGGAATTTAATGTCAGCGATGTTTCTGCAGACTTCGGGTCACTGACATTCGGCGTCCACTGGTCAAATTTCCACCCTTTATCCGGTGCGGCTTTGACATCGATTGCAGTGCCTGCGGGATAAGGATATAGGCCTGGTGCTGGCAATATTGTGCCGTGTCCATGTTTGTCCATGGTCAAAACTGGAATTATTGGACTAAAGTTAGCTTGTATACTGATATTACAGTTCATTTCGATGATTATGGAATTCGCGCTGTCGGATTCCGACCCGCTCCAGGACACAAAACGGTATCCCTGAACCGGAACAGCTTCCAATGTCACTTGCTTCAAAGCGTCATAAACATAATAGGATAGGTCCGATGTCACGGGTGCCCCGTCTACGGTTACAATGCCGCCGCTTCCACTGACAGTCACGGTCAGTGTAAAAGGAGGACTCGCTCAGGCTGCCACCGGTTTGGTATCGATGATTGTTAGGGTAGATGCCAGTAACAGGCAAATCAATAGACTTATAAATATCTTTTTCAATATATATTTCCTTCGTGCGCCGCCTGTAGCGAAAATCCAGCAGCACGGTTAGGTAGATTATAACACAACAGTTATTACTAATCGGTAATCTTAAAACCCGCGGCTGGATATTTCAATCCTGAATGAACGGATTTGACTGAGTCCTCATATTAAAGTGTGGATTTACTTTGTTGACAACATAATAGACATATGCTATATTCAATTCAAATTTATTGTATTCACTAGTGGAATTTATATTTTTAGAATTAAGTTAAGAGTGTACATCGGTTTATTTTTCATTACATTCTAAGGAGGTGTAGGCGCAAAATATAATCCTGGTGTAATAATCAGTTGCAAATAAACTGGAAATTTTGGAAACAAACCACCACAGGGGGAATTAATACTCTAAAAGGATGTGAATCAATGAAAAAATCTTTAATGGTTTTATTCGCCTTTCTTTTAGCCGCTGCTTTGGTCAGCATGTCCCTCGCGGGCTGCTCAAAGACCACAACGACTTCGTCTACTACCCAAGCCCTGCAGGAAAAAACAATTACCATCGGCGTTGATACCCCGTTAACCGGCGGCGCCGCTCCCTGGGGATTATCCGAAATGCATGGTGTAACGCTGGCCTGCGATGATTTTAATAGCGCCGGCGGACTTACAGTCGGTAATACTCATTACACTTTCCAGGTTGAAGCTCTGGATGATGCCTATGATACCACCAAAACCACCAATAACATCAATCAGATGATTTATACTGACGGCATCAAATTCATGTTTACCTTCCAGACAGAAGGTTCTCTGGCCCTTGCCCCCACTTTAACCACACAGAAAATTTTGAATTTTACGGTCGTCAACGACGACCGCATACTCGCGCAGCCGACAGACGCATATACTTACAGAACGTATATGGGTTTCTCTGTCCAGGCTAACGATTACATCAAATGGATTCAGCAAAATTATCCCAATGCCCACAGTCTGGCTGTTATGACTACTAACGATACAAACGGCACTGTGACCGAGGGTTATGCTAAAACAGCCGCTGCTGCGGCCGGTCTCATCTACCTTGCCCCTATTTTTTATGATCCCGGTACCACCGATTTCACTCCTTTTGTAACCAAGATGCTGGCTGAAAAACCGGATGTTATTTTAACCATCGGTGACCCGACCGGTGATGTCGGCGTTATTGCTAAAACACTGAAAGGGTTAGGCTTTACCGGTATTCATGCCACGGGTATCGTCGGCGCGTCTGACCTGCTACCCATCGCCGGACAAGCTGCCATCGAAGGCATGTTAACCCTTAATATGCCTTTAATCCCCGGTGGACAGATCTCCGACGCTGCTTTAGGGTTACCGGCTAGAGAAGATGCCCGGTGGGGCGCTCATTATTGCTGCACCTGGGACTTCTATAGCGAAGCCGCCATCATGTTGGATGCCATAAAGCAAGCCGGCAGCGTAGACCCGACTGTAGTCAAGGCAAAACTCGACCAGCCCGGAGCTCAATTTAAATACGCTGCGATCAACAACGGTATCGCCACCTTTGGTTCCGGAGCGTCTAACGCGGTCTTCGGTACCTCTGTTGGTCTTCACCAGGTTACTAATTCCTGGGCCATCGATATAGTTAAAAATGGCGCGGACACAATCGGCACTATCATCAATCCGAAGTAGTGTGTTATCGCGAAGCTACTGCATATAATTATTTTTTAATTGAACGTCAGGGTAGTGAGGCAAATCAGCCTCACTGCCCTGACAGTAAATATCGTAAATATTTTTCAGATACAAGCCCTGAGATCGAAAGATCAACGGAATTTATCGGAGTTAACTGTTTTTTCGGTTATTGCGGGATATTACTATCATATAAAGATCGCAAAAATTCTAAAAACAGTATACTGTTTTTAGAACGGAGTAAAAATCAGGTATGTCGCAAGTATTTCAAGTTATTGTAAACGCGATATCGTTAAGTCTTATCTATATCTTATTCGCCACCGGATTAACCCTGATCATGGGCATCTTTGACGTTTGTAATTTCGCCTACGGCGAGTTTGTCATGGCCGCGGGTTTTGTCACATATTTCGTGGTGGGCAAATGGGGTTTGCCATACATCATCGCACCTTTCGCAGCAATGGTGCTCGTCAGCCTTATCGGCGTGATATTCGAGAAAGGTATTTTCTACCCGATGCGGAACCGCGGCGGACTGGAACCGGCCCTGGCTACTTTCGGCTCGAGCAGTATCATGCAAACCGCCGCACTAATTCTTTTTGGCGGTATGCCTCTCGGCGTACCGCAGATTCTGAACGGGCAATTTAAGCTGGGTTCGGCTTCGGTGCCCAACAACAACATTCCGATTATTGTCGGCGGGTTTTTGATGATCGCTCTCCTTTTCCTGTTCGTTCAAAAGACCAAACTTGGACTGGCCATTAGAGCATTGCAGCAGGATCAGGATGCAGCCGCCCTCCAGGGAATAAATATCGCCAGCACCCGTATCGTCATCTGGGTGGTTGCCAGCTGCCTGGCGGCCGTCGCTGGGGTTTTACTGGCATCGACCACTTATGTTACCCCTTGGATGGGCAGCGGCTACTTGCTGAAGGGGTTTGCGGTGGTTATCATGGGAGGATTGGGCAGTATTCCCGGTGCGCTCATTGGCGGTTTTGTCCTCGGATTTGTTGATTCCTTCGGGCAAACTTATCTCGGCTCGTATAGTTATATGTTTGCTTTTGCTTTTATCATGCTGGTTTTGATCGTCAGACCGCAGGGCTTAATGGGGAAGCGATGAAGAAATCACAAAAATGGCTGAATTATCTTCCTGTTTTGATAATAATATTCATGTTCGTAATTCCATTATTCATGAATTCGCCCCGCTATATTAATCTTCTCATTCAGTTGTTTCTGGGCATTGTTTTGGCGATGGGTGTTTATTCCGTCTGGTCGGTCGGTTTTATTAACGCTGCCCAACCGATTTTTTACGGCTTGGGGGCTTATGTCGTGACGCTGTTAATGATTCGCTCGCATTTCCCCTATTGGGTTGCATTTCCGTTGGCCGGGATTATCCCTGCCATTGTGGCGCTGCTGTTCGGGTTTGTCGGGCTGAAGATGAAAGGTGCGTATTTCCTGTTCCTTACAATTGCTTTGAACGGCCTCATCTCTTGGCTGCTGGTCAGCTGGAAAAGTCTGTTCGGCGGCATGCTCGGTATTTTCCCCGTACCGCACCCTGAAATCCGTTTGTTCGGTTATGATATCAATTTTGTGTCGTCGAGAACTCCGTATTATTATCTGTCGTTGGTATTAGCCGTCCTGACCTGCTTGGTCTACTTCAAACTGTACGGTTCGCGCCTGGGCCGGGTTTGGGAAAGCATCGGCAAGACCGAAGACCTCCTGGCGAATACGGGAATATCCGTTTTTACTCAAAAACAGATTGCCCTTGCCCTCTCTTGTTTCTTCGCCGGCCTGGCGGGTGCCGTGTGGGCTCCTTATATCACTATTGTAACTCCATCGGAATTCACGCTCTGGCAGGGAATAACAATTGTTCTTGGAGTTTTGGTCGGCGGGATATATAGTCCCCTCGGCGCCATTATCGGAACAGTTTTTATGGCAGTATTGAATCTGTTATTTACTTACCTCCCCAAACAGACAATTCAATATCAACCGATGATTCTGGGCCTTATCCTTGTGCTGGTATTACTATTTATGCCGACCGGTATCCTGGGTTTATACGGAAGAATAAAAAACAACATCAGGGAATTAACTGGTAAAAAAATAACGCCGGCTGAGATTGACAAGACGACCACTATATAGCTGCATTCGAGCGGAATACGGAGAGTAGTAATGGCTTTACTCGAAACTCAAAAATTGACGAAAACATTTATCGGTCTTAAGGCCGTGACGAATCTGGATTTGTCTGTGAATGAAGGACAGTTTTTAGGCTTGATCGGGCCTAACGGCGCCGGAAAGACAACTGCCTTCAACCTGATTTCGGGCGTTTTGCCTGTCACAAGCGGTAAAATAATTTATAAGGGGCAGGATATTACCGGTTTTAAACCGCATATTATTGCCCGTCTTGGGATTATCCGGACTTTTCAATTAGCTTCGGTTTTTCAGGATTTATCTGTTTTGGACAATATCCGGGTGGCCCTGCATTACAAGTCCGGGGTAGGTTTTTTACAAACTTTGTTCGAGCCGCCGGCGATGGAACATAAAGAAGACGGAGCGGTACGGGAAAAAGCCATGAAACTGCTCAATATCGCCGGTTTGACCGGGATGGCAGAGATTAGAGCCGGAAACTTACCCGGTGGCACTCAAAAATTGATGAGCGTAATCATAGCTTTGGCCGGCGATCCGGAATTGCTGCTCCTGGATGAACCGATGAGCGGACTGAATGCCGAAGAAATCCAAACCCTTTTACGGCTGGTAAAGGCTATCCGGCAGGAAAGGGGTACCGGCATTATTATGGTCGAACATAACATGAAAGTGGTTATGGAACATTGCGAGTATATTGTTGTGATAAACTTCGGCCAGAAAATTGCCGAAGGGACTCCGGCTCAAATTGCTAACGACAAACGGGTTATTGAAGCGTATCTCGGGAGCGAATAGTGTTACTTAACGTTAAAGACCTTAAAATATACTATAAAAAAGCAGAAGCCGTGAAAGGCGTGTCTTTTTATGTAGAAGAGGGCACACTCGTCAGTATCATCGGCGCTAACGGGGCTGGAAAGACCACTATTCTGAAAACGTTGTCCGGTCTGCTCAGGGCCACATCCGGAGAAATAACATTTAACGGAAAACGGATTGATAAAACTCCGGTGGATCAGATTGTGAAAATGGGCATCGCGCAGGTTCCCGCCGGTAGAAAACTGTTTCCCCAACTATCAGTGCACGAAAATTTGAGTGCCGGAGCTTACACCATTAAAAATCACAGTGAAGTTAATGCTTTGATGGAAGATGTGTTTAAACATTTCCCGCGGTTGAAAGAAAGGCTCGGTCAGCGCGCCGGCAGCTTAAGTGGTGGGGAACAGCAGATGTTGGCTATCGGGCGGGCGCTGATGTGTAAACCAAAACTCCTGGTGATGGATGAACCTTCGCTCGGGCTCTCGCCCATCATGGTCCAGGAAATTGCCAATATCATTAAAACCATGAAAGAAACGGGGAAAACCATCCTGCTGGTGGAACAGAACGCCAACCTTGGGCTTAAATTGGCCGATAGGACTTATGTCTTGGAACTGGGAAAAGTAGTTCTGGAAGGAAAATCGGCTGATATCATGAACAACCCGATAGTAAAGAGAGCTTACCTCGGAGCCACGTAGTCATAAAAATATCAGTTGCTTTATATTATAAAAAATTAAGTATCGCTTCAGCAAATTTTTCAGGCATCGCCCTGTCGAGATAAATTGGTCCGTCTTTGATGATTGCGAGTTTGCTCCCGGGAATTGACTCTTTAACCTTTGCGGCTCCGGAATAAAATGGATCATAAGTGGCCGTAAGCACCAGTGTCGGACAAGTAATCAGCGGCAACCTGCTTTTTAAATCATAGGCCATGGCTGTCGTATGCTCTTCCTCCCCCCTTGGGCCGGCTTTAATGTATTCCAGCACCCTCTCCTCCAATATCTCAGGAGAATAGTTTCCCCACAATGTTGTACGCCGCCACCATTCCATCAGGTGCGAGCCGTCTTTTTTTATTTCCACCGCGCTCATGAAATCCGGCGGGTCTTCAAAAGGTACACCCTCGCTAGGTTCGGGACGGTAGCCCAGGCCGGAGAGCACCATCTTGTTCACCCGCTGCGGCCATGTTATTTGCGTTTCCGCGGCAACTATGGAACCCAGATGATGGCCGACTAAGTTCGTTTTTTTAATGCCTAACGCATCCATGAAACTGATCACGGTCCGGGCATGGTCAGGAATCTGATAAGCATAAGGAGCGGGGTCAGAATCACCGGCGCCTAGAAAATCCAGGGCAATCACGCGATATTTTTTCGAGAGAAAATGCATTGCCCTGGAGAACTCATCTGAGGACGATACCGCCATATGCAGCAGCAATATCGGTTCTCCGCTGCCCTCGACCCGGTAATGAATCTGACCTTCCGGAATATCCGCATAATCCCTTTTCATATTTATCTCCATTTGTTAATTGTATTAATGGGCTTCAAAAACCACGTTTGGTAATTTTCACACAACCGTATTGAAACGGTATTGAAAATGATTATATTCTTCCTCTTTTAACTAATCAATGTTAGTTGCTGTAAAATATTTTTATGCCAATTTTCCGGCATAATATCAATTTGGTGAAAAGATGTTATAATTTTGTCACTATTTCCGATATTATTTTATAATTATTCAATATTACGTCCGTTATTATAGGGAGGAATATGATAAAGAAAATTTTGGTTCCGCTCGATGGTTCTAAACTGGCAGAAAATGTTCTTCCGTATGTAGAGGAATTGGCACTGAAATTGAATGCTGAAGCGGTTTTTATCAGCATCACCAATCGGATGCAGGGTTATTGGCCGTTTGAAGACGCTAGTCAGCCGGATGAGGTCAGATTAATGCCTCAAGGTACCTGCACAATGGAAGAACTGGCAGCAAAATATCTTGACTATGCAGTCATAGGGTTGGCAGGGAAAGGAATCAAAATAACAAAAGAAGTCATCTGCGGCAAGACATCGCAGGAGATAGTTTTTTATGCAAACGACAATCATTGCGATCTGATTATTATCTCAAACCACGGCCGTGGCGGTTTATCCGGATTTACCCACGGCAACATCGCAGCAAAAATATTGAAGACGGCAACCGTTCCGGTGATGGTTGTGAGATCTGCCAAATTAAAATAAATTAATTTAAAAAATATTGAATTTTTTGCAATATACCAGGTTGGTCGGTTGAAACGCGGCTAAGGGGATACCTTCGTTTTCTTTGGTTTAATACATGGTTTGTCCGCTTTATATTTTGCCATTTTTCTTTTTATTTCGTTCATAAATTGTGTTTGTTTTGATGGCGGCATGGTCGAAGTCTGATTTAATTGCCACGCTTTTTCCGGTTCAGCCGGATGATACTCATTCCAGTGTTCCATTTTTCCGGCCAGTGTTAACCTGGACCTTTTTTGCTCTGCTTCGCTGAATGTCACTTTGATTTCACCGTTTTCTATCTTGAGTTCTCCGTAGATGCCGCAAATCGGGCATTGCACGGGATTCTTCCCCTTAATCGTTATTTCGTTCTGGTGGCAGACGGGACATGTCCCGGTTTCATCACCCTGCCACTTCATTTCCGAACCCGGTTTACCCATCGCTTCCGCAACGTGGCATCCTAATTTACCCGCCCTGGACATCGCCGTATCGTCCAGTAACACCTGACCTTTCACGATATTGGTGCCCATCACCATCATTTGGTCGACAACTTCCAATTGAATGGAAAATGTCATTGTTTGAAATATTGAAAGGCCTAAAGAAAGCCAATCCGGCGTTACAGAACCGCCTACTGAGATAAAAGCGCCCGGACGCGTTTTAAAACATCTTTCGTCAACAAATACTTTTTCACCCTGTCCTTTCAATTTTTTCCGTTCCATCATCCAGGCTACATCAGACTTGGAACCAAAAAGCCTGTCGCGGATCACCAGCAGGTAACCCGGAGGGGTCAGGCAATACACGGGGCCGCTCAAAATCAGCCCGTCGCAGTCCATGATTTTGTTCCAGACGAAAACAGCATCGTCTTTGATTACACAGTCTTCCTTGCCGGTTATTTCTGCCTGACAGACCTTACACCCGATACATGGTTTGACGTCAACATCCAGCAGGCTTAACACTTCGGTATCCACTCCCAATTCTGCTGCGCCCATCAATGCTTCGCGCAGCAGGATTTCGCTATTCCCCATCCTCCGGCCGCAGGAGATACCTAATAGTTTCATATCGTTAACCTCCATAAATCCTTCTGTTTTAGTGTTTGAACAGCTTCTGTTTACATTATTTTCTTGATTATAGCAAAATGATTTGCAATTAGGTAGGCAGTGATACGATGTGCATTATTGAAAGCATACCAATATAAGGTTAATTAGGATATGAGTCTGAATAAAAATCCCATTATTTGGACACAGTTATACCGCCGAAGGTTAAATGTGATATTCAAGATACATTTTTTTACCACGAGATAACAAAATGTTAGATTATAAAGTCATAATTCATCTTTTTGTGACTCAATTCGATGAAATATTTAACGGAGTTCACGTCATCCAAAAGGTCTTTTGCCAACATCAGATTGTTTCCATTTTCATCGACAACTAATGGTTTCCTTTTCGTCTTACGACCTTCTCTCGGATACAATAGGCAGCGTAAACCGTACCGAGGTGCCTTTATCGAGTCCCGCTGATTCCACAGAAAGCTTCCCGCCATGTAGCTCTACCAGCTTTTTGGAAAGTGGCAAACCCGATGATGAGAGGGGAAATGTCTTCCCCTACTCAGGATGTACATTTCAACTCTGTAGAAATTAGCGAAAAATAGCCATCCCTAATTTCCAATAACATATAAATTTCTTCTTTTCACTAAGCTAAAGTGATATTTTTAAACAATGCTCGTTGTGAAGTAACATTTCATCGTTTTGTTACCCGATTAATTTTAGGAATTTTGGTGCTGTGGACGTGGTGACGGTGGTGAGTCAAACTCTGCTTGAAACACGGATTTTCAGCTTCCGTTTAGAAAAGCTATACTAACGAATTTTCAGGTTAGTCCCGCCTTGTATAAAATTATTTTCTTTCCTGGCATTATTCAGACGGAATGGTGCGATAGATGAGTAAGATATATTCGGCAAATCAAACTGGAGAGGTATTAGGGCTCTCCCCAGACCATGTTAAGAGACTGGCCAGAGATGGGGATTTAAAAGCAGTAAAGTTAGGCCATGACTGGGTCATACTCAGTTTGAATTATTAAAGAAAAAAACTAAAAGGAGCTGTTAATGAAAACTGCTAAACTATTGCTAAACAAAAGCGGTGGGCCCGGCAGGTATCGAACCTGCGACCAATCGGTTAATTGTGTTGCGATTCATCTGCCCACCTCCATATCTTATTTTTATCACTTTCATTGTGGCACATTTTGGGTATACAATCAAAGGGGCATTTGATTAGTCTTTGGGTATTTTTATTTGGTAGTTTTTCGGGTTGCTTTAATAATCGAAAAATAGGTGAATTATTTGAGAACATATTTATCTGAACATCGGCATGATTCTGGCAAATTAAGCATATCGCGATAAATATATCTTTGTTTAACAGAACTTATCGTTGGTCACATTCAGATTGGGATTAAACTTAATGTAATTACACTTTTCAATACCAAAGTAAGTTAAGGCGTAGAATAAATTGTTGTTCGGGCGACGAGTTAGATTTGCGTTAATAATACTTGTGAGTCAAATATTACTAATTGCTTTAGCAGTAGTAATGTTGATTCAAATGATTTTAATTTCACTCAATGGCGTTGTCCAGTTTGCAGAGAATAATAAGACAATCTTGATAATCGAGATAATTTTAACGGCATTAATCACCTTTTTTGGCATTTTCGTTTTCCTAATGCAGTTGAGAAGGCTAGGTGAAAATCGCAGTTCTGACCAAAGGAATAACCAAAACGAAACTAAGCGACTTCAATGAAGCCCAGCTTGGCCGCCGCAGCTCCCGCTAACGTCCCTGAGGCCGTGCCAGTCTTCCTACCGGAAACCGCTTGAATGAGTTTGCCGTTCCTGCCGTGAATACGCCGCTGGAGCTGATTGTGCCAGCAATCGCATTGGTACAACTCCAGGTAGAAGTTAATCCGCTGATGAGGTTATTCAAACAATCATATCCTTGGGCTATATGAATATTATTGCTACCCACAGTTGGTAAAGCTTATTTATCTATCCTTTTTTATCATTGATCTTGTTTGTGGGATCAGCGCCGAAGTATGATCGGTTGGTAGATGTCAATTCTTTTCAATGCAAAGAAGAAGAAAGTGTAAAGAAAATAGGACAAGATTTAGCGATTAATTACTTATGAAATAACATTGCTCAAATCGTAGTCGTTACTTTCAGTTGAAGAAAGATCGGACGCCGTTAAAGCCATTCGGCAATATTGCCATTACCAATGGAAATTTGTCGACCAGGAAAGTCGCAATGGCTGATTCAGATATAAACCCTTGATCACCAAAGAACTTCAGAATGATGATTAGCAAGGCACCCAGTGCAATGCCACCTATCAGCAACCCGAAAACGGCACCACCTAATTTATTTACCCAATAGAGAATAGATGCCTTTACCCGATTATCCAGTCGGACGATCACGATTCCAATGGCAACAACAGCAAAAACAAAAATCACTAAAAAGCTAAGAACTATGGCTACGTTTGGCTGAAAGACCCTGTCGAATACACTATCTGCCAAGAGTATATAAAAGCGACTGGCGAGAACAATACCAATAATTAAGGCGACCCAACCTAAAACTGATCGAATCAAACCAAATTTCCAGCCTAAAAGGACTGGTGGAACCAAAAATATCAATAATATTATGTCAAGCCAGTTCACAGGTAACTATCTTCTTTGGAGATGAAATGGCGCCATTGTTTACAGACATTATCGAACAAACACAGCACCAACATATGCTCGTTGTGGCTACAGGTATACTGGTCGTATCTTTGCTACCCTTGAGAATATCGGGGCAAAGTAATAAATATTGCATACCTCACAACCTTTAATTGTGGGCAGGCAAAAAGCCCTGTTCCACAATGACAGCATCAATCTGCCCAACAACCGATTAGAATCTCAAGTTTAGTCATTCCAACTCCATCCACATTT
>Ga0182021_10003570_pt1 | contig 18291 bp, 17 predicted proteins | sample 612E3MmetaG_FD_120493 | JGI IMG/M metagenome (GOLD analysis project Ga0182021, IMG submission 120493) | Permafrost microbial communities from Stordalen Mire, Sweden - 612E3M metaG (Illumina Assembly) | ecosystem: Environmental > Terrestrial > Soil > Wetlands > Permafrost | place: Sweden... | reverse complement strand
GATCCAATCGGCTATCAAAGCCGTTTTGAGCGGTCAGCATTGGGTGGACCTGCCGCCTGCCTCTGCCAGCGTGCGGCGAGTTCAACATGAGATGGACCGCCAGGCAAATTTGGTTTCACAGTCATTCGGAAAAGAACCCAACCGCAGAGTGCGTATCTTCCGCGAATAAAAAGAGGGTGCTATGTTCATCACACTTGAAGGGCCCGATGGTAGCGGCAAATCCATGCAAATTCCCCTGCTGGCCGATTTCATTCGCCTGCAGGGTTACGAAGTCTTAACTACACGTGAGCCCGGCGGCACGAACATTGGCGATCAGATCCGCCAGGTGATCATGAAATTGGGCAACACTTCCATGAATCCCCGCACCGAAATTTTGCTTTTCTGTGCCGCGCGCGCCCAGATTGTCGAAGAAGTATTGCGTCCCAATTTAGCGCGTGGCGTGGTGGTCATCAGCGACCGCTATGCCGATTCCACCCTGGCTTACCAGGGATACGGCCACGGCGTGAACCTGGATGACCTGCACCGTCTGCTCAACTTTGCCACCGGAGGCCTGAGCCCGGACCTGACCCTGCTGCTGGACGTAGATGCTGAAGAAGGGCTGAAGCGCCGCCAAAGCAGTGGTGGGGAATGGAATCGTTTGGACGCCTACGCCATTGAATTTCACAAACGTGTGCGCAACGGTTACCACAGCCTTGCCGGAGCCGAACCGGATCGATGGAAACTCATCGACGCCAGCCAAACCCCGGAAATGGTACAATCCACTCTGCGCCAGGTTGTGCTAGAAAAATTATCCACGGTGCATAATAAATAGGATCGAGTAGGGAGATTGCAATGCAAAAATCAGTGATTCTCATTGTATTAACTGCCGCTCTTGTTTTGTCTGCATGTGCAGTACCCCCCACGCTCACTCCAACGCCAATGCCCACCGCAATTCCTGCAACAGCTACCACCACGCTTACACCTGTCCCCTCCTTCACCCCGACCCCCACGATCACAACCGCACCCACAATTGCCATCACCCCCAGCGGGCCGGCCACTTGCAAAGTGATCTCAGCCATTCCAACCGTAGACCCCACGGCAGAAGCCTACCTTCCTGCCGTGAGTAAATCGGATTGGAAAACCGGACCTGATTCAGCCGCGATCACAATTATCGAATATGGCGACCTGCAAGACAGCACCAGCGCTCAGCTTTACACTATTTTGACTCAGCTCTTGAGTAAATACCCGGATAATGTGAACCTGGTTTTCCGCCATTTTCCACTGACCGAGAAACTTGATAAAGATCAGCTCGCCGCGCAGGCTGCGGAAGCCGCCGGCGAACAGGGAAAGTTCTGGGAGTACATCAAAATTCTTTATACCAATCAAAGTGAATGGACGGGAAAATCAACCGAAGATTTTACCAGTTGGGCAAATGAAAAAGCAGCCGAACTGGGTTTGAATGCCGACCAATTTAAAACCACCCTGCTAGCAGACGCAACTATCAAAAAAGTGACTGACAGCCTCAATGAATCGAAAGTGCTCATGGCAGCCAACATGATCAATTCTGACCCATTCCTCTTCATTAATGGGTATCCCATCAGTGCGCCTTACAGCCTGGACATTCTCTCTGAGAAAATTGATTATTTCAAACTCTCTGAAAGTGCTTTTAGCGCCTGCCCTCCCATGACGGTAGACCCGACCAAAAAATACACCGCCACAATCCACACCGAAAAGGGAGATGTCGTGATCGAACTTTACCCCGATAAGGCTCCCTGGGCGGTAAACAGTTTTATCTATCTGGCTGAACAAGGCTGGTATAAGAATTCAGGTTTTTACCGGGTCATCCCCGGATTCATGGTCCAGGCCGGCGATCCTTCCAACTCCGGATTGGGAAACCCGGGCTACTCGTTCACGGACGAGCTCACCCCTGACCTGCATTTTGATAAACCCGGCGTGGTGGGCATGGCCAACAACGGAACGGACAGCAATGGCTCTCAATTTTTTATCACCTATGCAGCCGTCCCCAGCCTGGATGGGAAATACACCATTTTTGGGCAAGTCACCTCTGGCATGAACGTACTGACTACACTGCGCCCGCGTAACCCGGCTTCGGATGCCATTTTGCTTACTCCTGATCCGATCGTCTCTATTTCTATCGAGGTCAAATGACCCTTCCTCCCCCGCTTCCCACTCAAAAGAAACTCGATCATTTAAGCGTTTGGCAGATCGTGCTTGGCGTAATTGGGCTTTCCCTCTCCCTGCTCTCTATTGCTGCGCTCCTTATCGTGATCAATCTGCCGAAAACAGCCAAAAGCAATCTATCCCTCAATACTCAACAAATCCCGTTTTTTTTCTGGATTTTGGGAGCATCAGCCCTACTGTCTGTTCCTTCCATTCTCTATGCCAGCCGCCGCATCAAAGGGTTTTATTCAGCAGAATTGGTCATTGGTAAAAAACATGCCATTTTTGCAATAGCCGCCCTTGTTCTTTGGACAGGCTTTTTATACATTGGCCAAAATGCAGCAAAATGGAAGATCCCCGGTGGATTCACCTCACCGCTGAATATTCTGGTGATTGCCCTCCCCATTTTCATCTTGCTGACACTGGGGTTATTCAGGCTGAAATTTGGCGGCAAGCAGCGTGCCTGGGGGCTCATTAACTTAACCATTTTTGCCACCATCCAGATCATACTTTTGCTTGAATTCATTGTCGTTGTCATAGCCGGTATCGTCCTCTTTTTGTGGCTTTCCAAACAGGCCCAATTTGCTCCCTTCTTCAGCGGTTTATTAAGCAAGGGCGGGGTTACCCAACAGAGCTTAACTTCATTAATTAATGAACTTACCCCCCTGCTCAGCAAACCCTGGTTATATTTGGGAATCCTTTTGATATTTAGCCTGTTGGTTCCCATGATCGAAGAATTATTCAAGCCCCTGGGTGTCTGGTTTTTAGCCGGCAAGACACTTTCACCTGTTCAAGGGTTTACCGCCGGGTTAATTTGCGGCGCAGTTTTTGGTTTGTTCGAGAGCCTTTCCATGATCAGCGGCAGCAGCGGCAGCACCTGGTTGTACACTGCGGTGGCAAGGATCGGTACGGGTCTCTTACACATGTTTACAGCGGGAATGAGCGGTTGGGCACTGGCCAGTTCCTGGCAGGATAAAAAATATATCCGCATTACGCTGGTGTATACCGGCGTCGTGCTGCTGCATGGATGCTGGAACCTGTTCGCCTTATTGATGGGACTCAGCAGCCTGGCAATCCCCGTCAAATCAGATTTCTTGACCGGCTTAATGAATTTCAGCCCCTGGGTCTTGTTTGGCATCGCCGTTTTGATGTTTGCAGCTTTACTGACAATGAACATTTGGCTGCAGAAAAAAGCAACTCCGCCGGAATTACCCGTTTTTTCTGATAAACTTGTAGATTCATCCGATTAGACAATAATCCTGCAAAAAGGAATGGTTAATGACTGTTATTACTTTATTAATTGATTTTGTACTGCACATGGACCGCTATTTGGGTCAGATCGTTACCAATACTGGCTTGTGGACGTACGTCATTTTGTTCGTGGTGATCTTTATCGAAACTGGTTTGGTGGTTACCCCCTTCTTACCCGGTGACTCTATCCTGTTTGCTGCGGGTGCATTGATCGCAGCCCAGGGTGTGCTGGATATCAAAGTGTTGTATATTTTGATGGTGCTGGCAGCCGTTTTGGGTGACACAGCCAATTACTGGATCGGGCGCTCACTTGGTCCACGTGTTTTCCACGAAAAAAGTCGATTTTTCAAGAAAGAATATCTCGACCGCACCCGTGTTTTTTATCAAGAACACGGCAACATGACCATCTTTTTAGCCCGCTTCATCCCCATCATCCGTACCTTTGCACCTTTTGTGGCAGGCATCGGCGAAATGAGCTACGGCCATTTTATTTCGTATAATGTAGTGGGTGGAATCATTTGGCCGGCTTTGTTCCTTTTCGGCGGCTATTTCTTTGGAAATATCACTTTTATTAAAGAACATTTTTCTCTGGTGGTGATTGCCATTGTTTTGATTTCTCTAGTACCTGCAATTGTTACGGTATTGAACGACCGCAAGAAACCGCAAATAAAATCTGACGCAGAAGCGGAATAATTAATTTATTCAAGGGTATTTATTTTTTACAGCCAGATTGGTTACAGGAAGAAGGTATATAAATGAAAGCTAACAATCTGAGAGATTTAGTTAGCTGGTTGATGAAACATCTGACAGACACTCAATTTAAGGGAATCGAAAATGTTCCCGATACCGGTGGTGTTTTGATCGCGACAAACCATCTTAGCCGTATGGATATCCCGGTTATGTTCATGATTCCCAATCGCCCTGAGATGACCGCTTTGGTCGCAACCAAGTATTTAAAATACCCTTTGATCCGCTGGTTCATCGTTTCGGCCAATGGAATTTGGCTTGACCGCGACACCGCAGATTTCGGCGCTTTTCGCAGCGCGGTGAAAGCACTTGAAGAAGGCAAAGCGGTGGGGATCGCCCCTGAAGGGACACGCAGTAAATCCGGTCAATTACAGGAAGGGAAACCCGGAACTGCCCTGCTGGCATTACGGGCGCATGTTCCCATCATTCCTGTTGCCATCACCGGTACCATTGGTTCTTTCAAGAAAACCGTTACATTCCGGCACCCATCCATCTCTGCCGAATTTGGCCCGTTAATCCCTGCTCCCGTACTTGAGCGCGGAAATCGTGAAGCACAATTACAGAGTATTACTGAAGAATTAATGTGTCAGATTGCAGCCATGCTGCCGGAGAGTTATCGTGGTTTCTACAAAGATCACCCACGCACAAGAGAGCTGCTCGCACAAAGAGAAGCAGCCGCCAAAACATCTGCCGCCTGAAAGCGACAATAGCGTACGGAAAATAAATTCTCCCACGAAATAATATGTCCATTCAACCTGATTCTTCTCTCAATCCCTCCGCGCAGGCGCGCAGACAACCCTCCCGATTTATAGTTTCTCTGATCTGGGGGGTTTTAGTGTTTATCGTGGTCTGCGTCGCATTTGAATTTGCCTGCCGTACCAACGTCGTGAAGCAGCGGCTGCCAGTGAGATCAGTGGGCAGCTACCACGCGCAATTTGAGATCAAGTGGTTCAAACTGGCAGATTATGTGCGCAAAAACGGCGGGGTGGATGTAATCATTTTGGGAAATTCAATGGTTAATACCGGTATCAACCCCGCGATCCTGGAAACTCGCTACCAGGAACTGACCGGTACGAATTTGCGTATCTTCAATTTTGGAGTCGAAGGTCTAACGGTGGCGCCGCTCTCTAAATTAGCCAAAATCCTTGAAGCTGCCTATCATCCCGGCACCATCCTGCTATATACCGAAATGCGCGACTACACTGCCGCCAATGGTGTGCCGGTGGAAAACCAGTTTTTGGATAATGATTGGATAAAGTTTAGACAAACAGACACTGATCTCAAAGGACAATTGATCGATACCTCTGCAGGGCTGCAGCAGCTTCTTCCCTTTCGCAACTGGTCAAGTTCGGACTTTTTAGACACCTACTTAATGGATGTGCGCCGAACCAAAGAAACTACATCGCAGGGATATGAAGCTGATAAAAATATCGGCACCGATATCGATAAAATTCCCGACACCAACGACCCGATAGAAAAGAAAAGCTACGACCTCTTCAGCAATTACACAATGGACTCCGGGCGGATCGCCGACCTGCTCAGCATCATTGAGCAGCAAAAGTCCGGTACCAAGGTACTGGTGGCTGAAATGCCGGTGTACCCCACTTATTATGCCTATTTTGGCTCGGATGCGGTGGTAGAAAAATATCATCAAGACATCCAAAAAATCGTATCTGATGCCAACAGCGTATTTCTCCCGACCGTCTCGTACACACTTCTGCCGCTGGAAGACCGGGTAGATAATCATCACCTGAATTTTCAGGGTGCTCCGGTCTATTCCAATTTACTGGCAGAACAATTAGCGGAGCTTTGCACTCAAGAAAAGAATTGTCTGCAAAAGCAATCCGGCACCAGGTCGCAGCCATGACAGTCACCTCCCTGCTTTTCTTCCTTTTTGCTGCGGTTTCGGCGTACCTCTACCATAAATTGCCGGCCAGATTCCGTAATGCCTGGCTGCTGCTTGTCTCTGCCGCATTCATCGCCAGCTATTCCTGGCAGTTTGTGCTGGTTCTGGCCCTGTTTGCGTTGGTGAATTATGCCATCGGCCTAAAGATGGAGCGCGTCCCTGCCCGCATGCAAGCCTGGTCTTATGCGGGGTTGGTCTTCAACCTGCTCTTTTTGTTTGTGCTCAAGTACAACAATTTTTATCTCCCTGCGTTCAGCAAATTGCTCACCCAATTGGGCCTGTTGAGTGCCGGAGAAACTGCGGCCATCCTGGTGCCCATCGGCTTATCCTTCTTGACCGTACAGACTATCAGCTATATTTTGGATCTGCGCAACAAACGCCTGCATGCCGAAACGGACCTGATCAAGTTTGGCGTTTACATCTTCTTTTTCCCCAAGCTGCTCTCCGGCCCCATCGAACGCGCCCGGGCCTTTTTACCCAAACTGGGTAAACCACTGACGGTGGATACAGCGCTGCTGGAACGCAGCGTGGCCTTGATCGTGATCGGCCTCTTCCGTAAACTGGCGTTTGCTGACCCGCTTTTTCATATGATCCCGGCTGATGCCTTCACCTCACCGCTGAATTACCCGGGGCAGAATCTGGTTTTTTGGCTGCTGGCTTATTCTTTTGCCCTTTACAATGATTTTGCCGGTTACACCAGCATCATCCGTGGTGTGAGTCTTTGGTTTGGCATCGAACTCAGCTCCAACTTCAATCTGCCCTATCTTTCGCGAAATTTCACGGAATTCTGGTCCAAGTGGCATATCAGCCTTTCGAATTGGTTGCGCGATTACATTTTCTTTCCCTTTTCGCGTGCCCTTGCCAAAAAAGGTCAGAAATTCTCGCGAATATTCAATCTGGTGCTGCCCCCGATGGTGACCATGCTTGTCAGCGGATTATGGCACGGTCTGGCCTGGAATTTGCTTTTATGGGGCGGGCTGCACGGGGTATATCAAGTGATCGAACGTCTCCCCTCTTTGTGGAGTAAAGTAACTCCATTGAATGAGCGTCCCAAATGGCGACAGCATCTGGGTACAGGAATAACCTTTGTTTTTGCCTCCCTGGCCTGGGTGCCTTTTCACACAAATCTGGCGAGCACTCTGCAATACTGGCAGGGCTTGTTCCTGTGGAAGATGCCGGACCTCAAATCTCTGGTGTTGACAGTGGCAGGAAAAGATCTTTTCTCCTCGTGGAGTAAATTCCTTCTCCCTAGTCCTCTCCTGATTGGGGTGATATTGTTTGCCATCCTCTTTGACTGGCTGCAATTACGCGGTAAACGCGAAGAATTCATTCTGGATTGGAAGCGTGCTGCTCTGATCCTCTTTATAGTCATTCTGTTAGCCCTTTGTGTGCTGGCAGGGCTATCAGATCAAATTACCCCCTTTGTTTACCAGGCTTTTTAACCCATTTTTCATCAGTATTTGCTATACTAAACCTAGAGGTAATAAATCGTGGTTTTAAATACTGGTTTCTTCTGGATTTTACTGGCAGGGCTGATCTACGGAGGGATTCATTCTGCCTTTGCATCCATTCCGGTCAAGGAATGGGTGAGGAATCAACTTGGAGTGGAAAACCCTAACACTTACCGTTTCATTTTTATATTACAAAGTTTTTTCTTCACATTAATATTTTTTGCCATTGTTTTCATTCTCCCCGATACCATTTTATATGTTATCCCTGCCCCTTGGCACTACTTAACGATTGTCTTGGAGATAGCAGCCATCCTGGGAACGATCTTCAGCCTCTTTCAAACAGGGATTCTGGCGTTTTTCGGACTGGCTCCTTTTATGAACAGCGAACAAGCCGCCAGGGCAAACCAGTTGAATACACAGGGATTCTACCGATATATGCGCCATCCGCTGTACTTCTTTAGCCTGATCGTGATCTGGCTGCTGCCAGTGATGACCTGGAATATCCTCGCCTGGGATTTTTGTGTGACAATTTATTTATTGGTTGGATCTCTATTTGAAGAGCGAAAATTGGTTCGTGAGTTTGGGAATGAATATCTCGAGTATCAAAAGCAGGTACCAGCCTTCTGGCCGCGTTTTGCAAACAAATAACCCTTTACGTCACTTATGTTGCCGCTTTTTTGGATCGCGGTTGCCTTTACGGCAGGTATTCTCTTTGCCTCTTTGTTCCCCGGCCCGGTCTGGGTTTGGGGAATTCTCTGTCTGTGTTTACTGGTTTGGATTATTCTCAGCACGATCTTAACTAAAAATTCCTTTTTATTACAACGAATTTATCATGCCCTAAAAGTATCCCTGCCTGTATTGTTGTTTTTCCTGGCTCTGGGTGGAATGCGCTACGCTTGGGCGCGACCAGCCTGGACTGACCAGAACCTGGCCTGGTACAACGACCATGGCAGTTATACCCTGGTTGCAGTGATAGATAAAAGTCCGGACCGGCGTGAGGATGCCGTCTACTTTCACGTTCAGATTCGCGAGTTATACGACTCATCTGCCATGACCTACAAACGCATCAGCGGCAGCGCTCTCGTGCGTATGGATGCAAATTCACCCTGGCAGCTCGGAGACCTGCTGCGTTTCAGCGCCGGCCCTAAAACCCCTTCTGCGACCCAAGATTTCTCTTACCGAGCCTACCTGGAACGCCAGGGCGTTTATTCCGTCATATACCACCCAACCTCTGTCACTCGCATTGCCTCCGCCCAAGTGAGCAAATTCGCGCTGGGTCTGGAATGGATGCGTCAAAATGCCTCTCGCAGCATCTTTACGATCTTTCCGCAGCCGGAGTCTGGATTAATGGCCGGAATTCTGCTGGGGAATGATAATGACCTACCGCAGTCGGTGAAACAGGCCTACCAGGATACCGGTACCGCGCACATTATTGCCATTTCCGGTTTTAACATGGCTATTTTGGCCGGGCTTTTTTTGATGATATTTTCGCGCATCATGAACCGGTACTGGGCAGGGTTACTTTCAATGCTGCTGCTGGCCGTTTATGCGGCCTTTGTGGGCGGCTCTCCCTCCGTGGTCAGAGCAGCGATCATGGCATACATTGCTTTCTTTGGCCACCTGGTGGGCAGGAAGGGCGGCGGCATGAACGCGCTGGGGCTGGCAGCCGGGCTGATGCTGGCCGTCAATCCGCTGCTTTTGTGGGATGCCAGCTTTCAGCTTTCTTTTGCCGCTACCGCCGGCCTGGTGCTCTTTGCCGGGCCGCTGCAGATTGGTCTGGAAGGGTTCATGGCAAAGCATTTTTCCGAACAGACAGCCGCCCAATTCAGCGGGCCGGTAAGCGAATTCTTTCTTTTTAGCCTGGCAGCCCAGGTCACCACCCTGCCGGTGATCACAATGCAATTCCGACGCATCTCACTTACCTCACTGCTGGCGAACCCGCTGGTACTGCCGGTGCAGGAAGTGATTCTGGTGGCAGGGGGAGCAGCAGCCATTGCCGGGATGGTTATACCTGTACTTGGAAAAGTGCTGGCTGCCCTGATCTGGCCGGCACTAGCCTATTCAAACCAGATGGTGGAATGGCTAGATAAAATTCCCAACGGGGTGGTAAACGTCAGCGGCCGCCTGGCTGTATGGATCAGTGTAGGAGGGATTCTCATCATTATGTTGGCTGTGATTCGCATTCATTTTAAACAATTTTTCAAACACATCAAGTTCACCTATTTGATACTCATTCTAACGGCTGCGGCAGCACTTATCTGGTCTGCTGCCCTGCGCCAACCTGACGGCTTGCTGCACCTTTCGCTGCTACGCGCCGAGGAAGGAACAGCCCTGTATATCCAATCACCCGACGGTCAAACGCTGCTCATCGACCCCGGCGGCAGCCCAAATACTCTTGCCAGCCAGTTGAGCCAGACCGTTTCGCCCTGGAATTTTCACATCGATGCAGCCCTGCTCACCCGAGCGGATGCAGAGGATTCTCTTGCCAATTTAAACTCCCGGCTGCCGGTGAATCTGGCGATCCTGGCCCCCAATGTTTATCAGGTTGTCGATGCTGCCGCTCCCCTATCCCTGCCGGAGGGGATGCAATCTCACTCGCTGCAGGAGGGAGAAAGTATCAAGCTGGGAGAGAATCTGCTGCTCCAACCCATCGCCTCGGATAACGATCACACTGCCATATTGGTCATTTATGGGCAGGCACGTATTTTGATCCCCGGTGGTATCAACCCGGGCGAACTTAAGGAGGCGCGTTCATCAAGTTTACGTGGGCTTTCTGCGCTGATCTTAAACGACGAAGATGTTGTGAATCTGCCTGCAGATATGTGGGGGAATTTTGGAGCACAGGAAATCCTTTGGAACAGCACCAGTATTTCTCCCAACCCCAAATGGAGGGTGCTGCAAACATTAAATTCAGATGGAAACAAATTCTGGTTCAACTGAAGATCTTCCAACCCTCGGAAATTACCCTTTACCCGCAAGGGACTTTCGTTTTGGTGCATTACGATTCCTCAAATTCAAGCGCAGCCTTTCTCGAGACTAAAGCTGCTGGCAGTGCTATCCTGTTTGTATTGGGGATTTTGTTCATGGTGATCAGGTTAGCTGCTTCATTAGGGTGATTGATCCACTAAGGTTTTTCACGTCATAAACGGTAGATTTTTCCGGTATACTTGAAATGTCTGGAAATTTCAGACATCCTAATCATTTTCGAGGTCTCTAATGAAATTTTTGATCACAGGTGGAGCGGGGTATATCGGCAGCACCATTGCGTCGGCTCTTGAAGAAGCCGGTCATACACCCATCATTGTTGATTCATTGATCACTGGCCGTAAGGAATTTACGCAGAATCGTATTTTTTATCAGGCGGATATTGCTGATGAAGCGGCCATCGGACAAATTTTTAAGGATCATCCCGACATCCAGGCCACGGTGCATTGCGCCGCGCTGATCGTGGTGCCGGAATCTGTTTCGCAGCCGTATGACTACTATCAGGATAACGTGGCCAAAAGCCTGGTTTTTTTCCACACCCTGAGCAAACTGGGGTACGGCAAAGTGGTCTTTAGTTCGTCGGCTTCCCTCTACGACGTTGTGCCCGGATTCATGGTCACCGAAGAAGCACCGCTCAAGCCCTCCAGCCCGTATGCGCGCACAAAATTCATGATGGAAATGATCCTCAAAGATTTTTGCAGCGCCTACAACATGAAGGGCATCGCCCTGCGCTACTTCAACCCTATCGGGGCTGATCCTAAACTGCGCAGCGGCCTGTACGTGAAGAGCCCCACCCATGTGCTGGGCAAGCTGGTCGAGACCGCGCAGGGACGCAACCCCGTCTTCCAGATCACCGGCAACAAGTACACCACGCGCGACGGCACAGGCATCCGCGATTACATTCACGTCTGGGATCTGGCTCGGGCGCACGTCAAAGCCCTGTCCGAATTCGATGCCGTGTTCGAACGCGCCGGCAACCCCAAAGAGAATTATCTGGTCATCAACCTGGGTACCGGTAAAGGCGTTACAGTCAAAGAACTGGTCAGCGCCTTTGAAAAAGTTTACGGTCAGTCCATCAACAAGGTTGAGACCGATCCGCGACCGGGTGACGTGGCTGGTTCTTTCTGTAATGCCGATACTGCCAAGCGCCTGCTCGGCTGGAGGGCCGAACTCTCCGTCGAAGATGGCATTCGCGACGCTCTCAAATGGGACGAAAAACGCTCCGTGATGCTGGGGTTGAAAACAAAATAGCATAAACGAATCACTCGACCTGAAAAAGATCGAGTGATTTTTTATATATCAATTGTTTCTGTAGAATCTCCGCTCAGTTTTAATACCCTCTTATATACTGCGGCGCCACCGGCAGCGGAACCCCAAGCTGCTGTGCGGCCTGAACCGCCCAACGCGGATTGCGTAAAAATTCACGCGCCAGCAAGACCACATCGGCTTTGCCAGAGCGGACCAATTCGTCGGCCATGCCAGCCTCGGTGATGAGACCTACTGCTGCTGTGGCGATACCGGCTTGTTCACGTACCGCCGCGGAAATGGGCACCTGGTAACCGGGCGCCAGGGGCATCTTCACGTGCGCAAGATTCCCGGCTGAAGAGCAGTCGACCAGGTCCACTCCTTCACGTTTGAGCACTTTAGCCAGCTCAACCGATTGCGGAATGTCCCAGCCGCCTTCCGTCCACTCTGTGCCGGAGATGCGCACGGTCAAAGGGTAATGTTCCGGCCAGACCTTGCTGACGGCCTGCACAATCTCGATGAGGAAACGGATGCGATTTTCGAAACTGCCGCCGTATAGATCCGTGCGTTGATTGGAAAGCGGGGACAGGAACGAATTAAGCAGATAGCCGTGAGCGGCATGGATCTCCAGCCAGGTAAAACCGGCTGCCAGCGAACGCGCAGCCGCTGCCACAAAAGCCTTTTGAATCTCATGGATCTCGGCGACAGACAACTCCTGCGGAACCTGATAGCCATCACTAAATGCCAACGGACTGGCACCAACAACTTCCCACCAGCCTGCATCACCCGGGGCCAACGGCTCACCACCGTCCCAGGGGCGATTCACGCAAGCTTTGCGGCCGGCATGAGCAATCTGAATGCCGGGGATAGCTCCTTGTGATTTGATAAAGCGGGCCACCCGTGCCAGGGGTTCCACCCGGTCATCCGACCAGATGCCGACATCATCCGGGGTGATGCGTCCGCGCGCTTCCACGGCGGTAGCCTCAGCGATGACCAGCCCTACTCCGCTGGCAGCCAGGCTGCCTAAGTGCATTAACTGCCAATCGTTCGAGAATCCGTCTGTATATGAATACTGGCACATTGGCGAGACGCCAATGCGGTTGCGTAAAGTTACGTCTTTGATAGTAAAAAGATCAAATAAACCGGTCATAGCTTTCTTCCTTGTTCTAATCTATAAAATTACCATTAATTACTGGTCTCCACCACAAAAACTTCCAATGTAGTTTCGAGATCAAGCTGTGATGTCTTACTCTGGACATCCAACTCCAGTAATTTATGGTAGATGGACTCCAGTTTTTCCATGTTGAAACGGCGCGCGTGCTGGGTATACTTGCCCACCTGATTATTGAAGATCACCTTGCGCTCCACCAATACCTTCAGGTCTTCGCGGGCATCCAGCGCTTCGCGCACCTGGATAAGCTGGCGAAAACGGTGGCTGATCGCCCCGAGGATGACTTCTGGCTGATCCTGTTCGAGCAGTTGATGCATCAGACTCTGGGCCTCGCGGGTACGCCCCTCTACCATCGCATCCAACATCACGAACACATCGGCAGACCCTTCATCCAGTACCAGTTCGATCACATCTTTGGCAGTAACGGCTCTTGCATAATTGACATAAGTCAGCAGCTTAGTGATCTCCTGACTGGCGATGCTGGTTTCATTGCCTACGTGACGGCTGAGTTCGCGAGCAGCTTCAGGCTGGATGGTACCACCCTGCCGTTTGACCTCGCCTGTCACCCAGCCATCCATCGCTTTTTCGTCTGGCAGCGGAAAGGCTTTCATCTCGGCCTGGTCGTGAGCTACGGCCCACTGTGCCAACCAATGGCCGTCGTGCAGCGTTTCCCACACCTGGATCCAGTTATTACCGGCATCTTTGCGCCAGCGTTGGTGGTCGTCAATATTCAAGACCAGTTTGTTATCGGGGGGCATGGCTTCGAGCAGGCGCATAAATTTTTCTGTGCGCGATTTATCAATCTTTGCCAGGACTGCGTCCACGATCACCCAGCGCGCCCCGCCAAAGAACGGCAGGGTATTGACCGCATTTTGAATCTCTTCAAAGGTGACCTGTTTGCCATCCAGACGGGTGGTGTTCATGTCCACCTCCGCCGGGTCGCCGGCTTGATGCAGCATCTCTTTGACAGCTCGGTTCAAACTGAAGCTGTCATCTCCATGCAAAATATGAATATGAACCGGTGAGACTTCTTTCATGCAGTGGGCGGCTCCGGTGCAGGTCGTACATCCGCTGTTTGTACTCGGTGCATGATCGGGCGGTTCTTCAACTCGTGTTCGTAGCGGACAATTTGTTTGATCACCAGGTTCCCGGGAGTACCCGATGTGGTCACCATTGCCTGTACTTTGGGTCCCAAAGGTTGCGACAGGATAATGGTGCCAGTGACCAGCATGATCACCCAGGGAAGGCGGTCCAGTTTTTTCTGCCAATTATTCTCGGTGTGCAGCGTGGCCAGCCAGGCAACACTGCCGGCCAGGACGCCGGTGGTCACGGCATTGGTGCCGCAGTGTGCGTGGATAGCCAGTCCGTGTTCCCCGGCGTTCATTCGCGAGAGGGCTAGTTGAGAGATCTCAGCCAGTTCATCCGTGGAAATTTCGCCGATGATCCAAAAACCTTTGCTGTCGGAATGTCCGGCAAAAGAACGACCAGGATACTTTTGGCTTAACAAATTGATGGTGGCATGTTCCAGCCCATGATTACGGCGGATACGTGAAACGGGACCCCAGTCGAGGGGGGAAGTAATTTCAGACATCAGGAACCTCCTGTGGATCAGTGAACAAATGTTACCAATACTTACTCTGATAATAACGCAAAAGAGAGTGCTTCGCGTAACGAGCGCGCCTCTTTGATCTCGATGCCGGTTGGCAGTGCCTCACCGTGAGTGATGCGGTGCGGGATGACCGCTGTCTTGAAACCCAGTTTGGCAGCTTCGCGCAGACGCGGATTCATCTGACCCACCCAGCGCAGTTCGCCCGAAAGACCTACTTCACCGATCAGAACCGTATCGGCGCGTACCGAAACATCGCGCATGGAAGAAGCGATCGCAGCCGCGATGGCCAGATCAGCGGCGGGTTCATCGATGTGCAGACCACCGATCACGTTGGCAAATACATCCTGCTCCGAAAGACGCAGCCCCATGCGCCGGGTCAAGACCGCGGTAATGAGCAGCAGCCGGTTGAAGTCCACCCCATTTGGAGTGCGGCGCGGATTGCCCTGATTACTCGGGCTGGTGAGACCCTGGATTTCGACCAGCAGCGGGCGGGTGCCTTCCATCGTCACCGCAATGGCTGACCCCGGTGAATTGATCATGCGTTCAGCCAAAAACGCTTCTGATGGATTGGTCACTTCGACCATGCCGCGTTCGCGCATCTCGAAAACACCCACCTCGGCGGTGGCCCCAAAGCGGTTCTTCACCGAACGCAGCAGCCGATAGGATTGGAAGCGGTCGCCTTCCAGATAAAGCACGGTATCCACCACGTGTTCGAGCACGCGCGGACCGGCGATGACGCCTTCTTTGGTAACGTGGCCCACTAAAAATACGGCAATGCCGCTGCTCTTGGCCAGTTCGCGCAGGCGGTTGGCACATTCGCGTACCTGGCTCACCGACCCGGCAGTGGAATTCATATCCGGCAGATACACCGTCTGGATCGAATCGACGATGAGCAGGTCGGGTTTGAGCGCATTGACCTGCTCCAGGATCACGTCCAAATTGGTTTCGGTTAGCAAAAGCAGATCTTCGCTGAAAGGCTTTGTATCTTCCCCGGCCAAACGGGTGAGGCGCAGCGCACGCATTTTGATCTGGCGCTCGGATTCCTCGCCTGAAACGTATAACACTTTCAGACCATTTTTGCCATTGCCCGCCGGAGTAGCCATTTCTAACGACATTTGCAGCAGCAGCGTCGATTTGCCGATGCCCGGGTCGCCGCCCACCAACACGATCGAACCGGGGACAACGCCTCCGCCTAGAACGCGGGCAAACTCCCCAATGGGCAGGGGAATACGCGCTTCTACATCCCCTTCGATCTCGGACATGCGTTTGGGAGCCGAACGCGCGTTCAAACCACCGCGAGAGGGAGATTTTGCAGCGCTGATCGGAGCTGCCTCGATCACCTCTTCGACCATGGTATCCCAACCCCCGCACTGCGGGCATTTCCCCATTGGCCGAGGTGAAGTTCGTCCGCATTGTTGGCAGACATATTGCGTGATCAATTTTGCCATGAGGTAATTATACCTGCCCTAAGAAAAAACACTCCTAGGTCTGGAATTCTTTGGGTTTCCATTTGATTTTTTAACAAAAACATGTTTGACGCATCCGCCTAAAATGAGTATATTTAATACAGTACTCCGTCAAACCACATTCTATAGCCTCTTTGCACACATACATGTTTGACGGGGCACTAGTCGTCAGGTGGGAAATAAAATTAATTGGATCTGAACTCAAGTAATATCATATCCACAAGGAGAAACGAATATGGCTGATAATGGCAAGAACGACAAGGGAAAAAAGGAACAAAAAAAAGCACCAAAACTTACCCTGAAAGAAAAACGCAAAGCGAAGAACGAGAAAAAGGGAAAAACTTCGACCGGAACTCTTTAAGAGAATCGGTAAACATGAAAATCACGGGGTTCCTTCAAACTCCCCATAGAATAAAAAAGACCGGCTCACTCAGTAAGTGGGCCGGTTCTGTTTTTATAAATCGAGTTCGATCAGTTCGAGCTTTCTTCATCCATAGCCGAATCCAACGACTTCTTGATCTCTTCCCATTTCAAAAAATTGTTCAAATCGTTATTGATCTGTTTGAGGACAAATCCGATCACGGCCGCATCATCGACAAACCCAGCCAGCGGGATCCAATCGGGGATCAGATCGAATGGAGAGACAAAATAAATGATCGCTACAACCACCAGCACAATGGAACCCCAGGGGATACGCGTATAGTCGTGATGGATGTAAGCCTGAAACAATCTGAATAAAGCCTGTAAGCTTTTCCAAACATCTTTTAAGGGACCCCTGGCATCGTCCTTTTCGTCTGCTTTCTTTATTGCAGCATCCAAAAGTTTCTTCGATTTATCCGGGTCGCGCAGATAATCTTCAGCTTTTGAGCGTTTTTTATCCACTTCGTGTTCGATCACTTCTTCTATGGGTTTATTGATTTGTTCTTCCATTTTTTATCCTTTTCTGTTTAACCAGGCCAAAAATGTCTTGGCTCTTAAATCTTACCGTTAATCTGTTAGATTTTTGAATGAATTCGCAAGTCAGGATCGTTCTTCCCTTCCCGCAATTGAGTAAAAACAAGGAAGGCGAAAAACACCCCGGTAAGCTGCCGGGGTGTTCGATACTAATCAAGCCAATTGTTTGATAAAGCAGCGACGGCGTTTGTGTTGGCGTCTTTCAAAGTATTTCCATTGGGTCTGTACGTTCTGATTCGTTTCCAACTCGGGGTTGGATTCCACCTTCTTGACCCCGTTCTTGATGAAGGCATTCATGATCTGGTTCATGAGAATGGCATTGACACCGTTGCCCAGGTATTCGTCCTTGACACCGATCAGATACAGGTCGGCGCGTTCATTGCGGCCAAGAGCGCGCAAGAGGTGAATGAACCCAAAGGGGAAGAGCAGCCCGCCCCCTTTTTGCAGTGCTTTTGAAAAAGATGGAAAAACGACCCCAAAGGCGACCAGTTTGTTCTCGGCATCCAGCACCAGGGGCACGTATTCAGCGATGGCCAGGCCGAAATATTGATCAATATAGGCTTGAACCTGTTCCTGGCTGAGGGGCATCACCCCGTAAAGATTTCGATAGGCTTCTTCGAGTAAGGCGAAAATGTCTTTGGCATAGGGGAGAAAATCTCTTTTGTTGCGCGCTGCTAAAAGGTGCAGATTATAGCGTTGCATCACTATTTTGGCGGCTTTGGCGATCTTCTCGTCGGCTTGCTGCGGCACGGTTATCTCGTATTCCATCCAATCCGTGTCTTTGATATACCCCAGCGCATCGAGCGCCTGCGGGTAGTAGGGGTAATTGTAGTTGGTGGCCATTGTGCCAAGTTCGTCGAACCCTTCCACCAGCATGCCTTCGCGGTCCAAATCGGTAAAGCCGAGGGGACCGTGCACGGCCGTCATGCCTTCGGCTTTGGCCCACTCTTCCACTGCGCCCAGCAGGGCTGCCGGTACAGCCGGATCATCAATAAAATCCAGCCAGCCAAAACGCATGTAATGCTGCCCCCATTTTTCATAGTATTTTGCCGGGAGGATGGCTGCTACGCGCCCGACAATTTTACCGTCTCGGTAGGCCAGTAAATATTTGGCTTTGCAATCTTTAAAGGCCGGGTTCTTATCCCAGCGCAGCGTATTGCATTCATCCATATAAAGAGGCGGCACCCAGTAAGGATTGCCTTTATAGAGGGTATTCGGAAAACGAATAAACCGGCGTAGCTCCTGGCGGGTAGTCACTTCTTTAATTTGGATATCCATACGGCCGCATCCTTGAACTTAAATATAGAATATCTTACCTCAAATACCTTCAAGGGCAAGATATATTT
>Ga0182021_10003569_pt1 | contig 18295 bp, 14 predicted proteins | sample 612E3MmetaG_FD_120493 | JGI IMG/M metagenome (GOLD analysis project Ga0182021, IMG submission 120493) | Permafrost microbial communities from Stordalen Mire, Sweden - 612E3M metaG (Illumina Assembly) | ecosystem: Environmental > Terrestrial > Soil > Wetlands > Permafrost | place: Sweden... | reverse complement strand
GTTCAGGGTTCAAAGTTCAAAGTTCGATGTTCAGTCACCGCCATCCTCCATTCTCGATCCTCCATCTTCGCTATGCTCGGCGTGCCCACGCACATCAATCAATTCGGTTGCGGCTTTGCCGCGGCCTTTGCGTCTCTGCGTTTAATCCCGGATTCGCTTCGGGTTTCGAGCTTCGGATTTCAGGCCCGTTCAGCGTGGTTTTACCGTGAAAGCGCGCTCAAAAGTGAAGTCGGCCCCGGCGATCTTGTCGTGGAGGACCACCTTGAACCGGTAAGCGCCGGGGTCAGCGTCGCCGGGCAGGGAAACATAGAGCTTCTGAGGATAGAAGGCCGGCAGATAGACGAAGGTGTCGTTCACGAACTCGCGGTTGGGTTGCTCGAGGGCCGGTTTGCCGTAGCTGCCGAGCCTCAGCGAATACCAGCGTCGGGCCGGAACCAAGCCCCGACAGGAACATTGAAGACAAGAAAATGAAAGAATCGGCGAAAGAACATTTTCCTGTCTTCAATTTTCCTGTCTCCATCCTCCGGCCACCGATCTCCTGCTTATCTCCCTCGGCTGCGGCTCCGCCTCGCTGTGTACTTTTCTGCCTTTTTCTGTCGCCGGACCTCCTGGGGGGGGGGTTCAGGTCACGGCATTCTCGGGTGCCTCACGGCGCGCGGATGCGGTAGAAACGCCGGGGATAATTCGTCCACCCGGGATCGCTGAAGTAGATTGAACCGCTGGTGATGGCGCCGGTTTGCAGAGCGGTCCACCTGGCGCTGGCCAGATTCGTGGAGGCTTCCACCACGATGGGGAGGTTGGCCGCCCCGGTAATGTTGAAACCCAGCCGGTTGGTTCGCACACCGAAGTTGGCGCCGCTGGCCTGGATGAGTACGTTCCACAGCACCGCCGGACGACCGCCAAACGTCGAGGCCCAGCCAGCGGTCCCCGGCAGGTAATAGACGGTTGCGTTGTTGTCCATGCCGAACACATTCACACCCGGGCTCGGAGCGTTGCCCTTGAAATAAACAGTGGTCAGGCTGGCGCAGGAATAAAACGCATCGTCTCCGAGGCTGGTGACGTTGTTGGAAATCGTGATACTGCTCAGGCCGGCGCACCCAGCGAACGCATAGCTTCCAATGCGGATGACACTGCCGGGGACGGTGTAGCTTCCGGCTCTTCCTGCCGGATATTGGATGAGGGTGGTTTGGCTCTTGTTGAACAAGAGGCCGGCCACGCTGCAATAGGCCGGGTTCAGGGCATCCACGGTTATCGTTGTCAGGCTGGTGCAGGCATAGAACGGGCCGTCGCCGATGTTGGTGACGCTGGCGGGGATCCTCACGCTGGTCAGGCCGGTGCACGAGCCGAAAGCATAGCTTCCGATGCTCGTGACATTCGTGGGGATCGTTACGCCGGTCAGGCTGGCACAGGAAAAAAACGCGTTGCTGCCGATACTGGTGACCGGCAGGCCGTTGATCATGCCGGGGATGGCCACCGCCCCGCCGACACCGGCGTAGGCGGCGATGGTGATTGTGCCGCTATTGGTCGTGTAGGTGTATGGCATGGCGCTGACTTGCCTCGTGGCCCTGCCCCCGCCGGTAAAGGCGACAATCTGGTTGTTGCTGCCTGCCGCAGTGGGACTATAGCGAACGGTTACGTTGGTGGTCTGACTTGCGAGGAGGCTGTAGGGACTGCCTGAAACAACGGAAAACGGGGACGCCACGCTCGCGGTGCCATACAGTGTTCCGGTGCCAAGGTTCTGCACGGTGAAGGTACGATCCACCGTCGTTCCCACCGGAACCGAGCCGAAGTCCCGATTTGCGGGGCTGACGGAGATTGTGCCCGGGTTGGTGACCAGCTTGAGGGTGTCAGTCCAGGTATGGCCGCTGCCCTGGAGCACCCAGTTGTAACTGTTTATGGTTGGGCCATTCCAAGGGTCCATGACGTAAGCGGTGTTGGTGACCAGCCCCTGAAGGACCAGAATATGACCGCCTCCCGAGTCCCACGCCCATCGGATGACTACGGGCCTGCCATTGGTGTCAATCTCACTTTGGACCGCACTCTGCGTGAGCACGTCCGCCAGCGAGGTGGAAGTGATGTTCCGGAAATGTGACAAGATCAGGTCAACGCCATTTCGGGTCGGATTCAAGCTGCTGCCGTAAAGCCAGTTCCAGTCATTGGCGCCAGCGGTTCCGTACTGGGCGATTTGGGTCTGGGTCAGGTTGGTGCCATAGAAAGCCAACACCGATTGCGAAGTGGCCGCCCAACACCACTGGTCCTGCTCCTCATAACATTGTGAGAGCGGCAGCACCAGGCCGCTGGTGACGGTCGGCCAAAGGCAAAAAGCGCCGAGAGCCAGAAGAAGGCACTTTCGCAAGAGACTACGCCGCAACAATTCAGGGTAACCACCGATGGACACAGACGGACACGAAGCGGTGGGAACGAAACGCAGAGACGCAGAGAGCGCAGAGGAACGCAGAGAGACTCGGAATCTCTCGTGCGCCCGGTCGGCCTTTTCCTTCACCTCTGCGACTCTCTGCGCTCTCTGCGTCTTTGCGTTAAGACCCCTGTTCATCTGTACTACCTGTGGTTCGCTTTCAGAGTCCTTGCCACTTAGAATTGGCCGCCCGCTTTGAGGTCCGCCCGCTTCAACCGGGTTTTCAAAGTGTCCAGTTCGTCGGAGCAGTTGCCCAGGATCGAGTACCTGCTGGAGTCCTGCGCGGGGGCCGGAGGCAGAGTTTTTGCGGATAGGCCAGTGTTTCCGGGACCGAGGAGCGGAGTAAGATTGCGGTCGCCGACCTCCGGGACAGTGAAATAGAACTGAGCCGCTTGGAACACAGCGACGAGGCGCGGGTGGAATCCTTTGGCCGCGGGCCACTGGCTCAAGACCTGGTTCCATTCCGCCGCCAAAGGGGCGTAACCGAGCGAAACGGCCCTCCACTCATTATCCTGGCGGTCAACCACCAACATGGCTTTCACCTCCGTCCCCATCATCACCGGGAAGAACCATAGGGGCGTCTCCGAAACTACCGAGGACACGGTGCCGTTTGCCTGATTGCTTGCAAGCGCGGAGGGCTTGATTGTGTGCAACAGCAACGGCGCCCCCAGACTGGCCTGGGAAAAGTCGGCGTCCAAAGCGAAGCCGTACAACGGCCTGGCGGCTGGCGGCACCTTTGCCAGGAACACCGGCAATCCGTTGCTCGCTGCCGTGCTTACTTCCGGCGGAGCATCGGCGGCGGCCAGAGAATTCACCGCCAGAGTCAGGGAACAGACCAGGCCCAGCAACGGCAGGCGGTTGGTCGTGGTCCGCCACAGGCACGGCACGCCGAAAGTTTCGGTTTCTTTCTGCATCTGTGCATGGTTATCCTTGGTGGGGAGATTGTCAAGCACGAAATGTAATAAAGCCGGTAGGGACGCATTCCACTGCGTCCCTAATCAATTCGCTGGAAGACAGATGGGGACGCAGTGGAATGCGTCTCCACCAACCACTCCCGAATGCGCCCGGGTTTGCTGCCGAGCCTCAGCGAATCCCAGCGTCGCGCCGAAACCAAGCTTCGACAGGAAAATTGAAGACAGGAAAATGTTCTTTCGCTGCTTCTTTCATTTTCCTGTCTTCAATTTTCCTGTCTATCTTTCTGCCTACCCGCGCCTGGTTTCGGCTCGGCCGCGCGGTGCATTTTTTTGCCTTTTTCTGTCGCCGGACCTCTTGGAGGGCGGTTAAGCTCACGGCATTCGATGAAACGACCACTCCTCTTGGTGGCGTTGCTCTACGTCGGCGGTATCCTGATCGCCGGCCTCGTCTCGCTTTCTCCGTTTCTGCTGCTGGCAAGCTCGCTCGGTCTGGCGGCGTTGGCCCTGGCCTGGAGCAGGGCGCGCTCGTGGCTGCTCTACCCGCTGATCGTGCTGGCGGGCTGGACCAATTGCACTCTGCAAACCGCGGTCATCTCGCCGCACGACCTGCGACTCATCCTGGGCGAGCAGCCGGCGATCGCCACGATTCGCGGGACGTTGCGTGAAGCGCCCGTCCAGCGCGTGTTCGAGCACAATGCAGAGGAATCATGGCGCACCCTGGCGCGAGTCGAGGGCACGGCGCTGCGCCTGAATCGCGAGTCCTGGCAGCCCGCAACAGGGCGGCTGGCGGTCACCACTCGGGGGCTGCTCTCCACCAATATCTTCGCCGGGCAAACGGTCGAGATCACCGGGGTCGTCGGCCCGCCGAAGATTGCCGCGGCGGAGGGTACATTTGACTACCGAGCTTACCTCAAAGAACAGGGCATCTATTACCACTTGCAGGCGGCCTCCGAAAGCGACTGGCAGATCGTCTCCACGCCGTCCACGCCGCCCCTGGCTGACCGGTTTCGCGGCTGGGCGCGCCAGGCCCTGGCGCTCGGCTTGCCGGTCGAGGACGAGTCGCTGCGCCTGGAATGGGCGCTGGCGCTGGGCTGGAAAACCGCGCTGACGGAGGAAGTCTCCGAAGCATTTGTTCAGGCGGCGACGTATCACATCTTCGCGGTGGACGGGCTGCGCATGGCGATCGTCTTTGGCATCTTTTTTGGCCTGCTGCGCGCGCTTGGCTTGCCCCGGTGGGTATGCGGGCTGGTGCTGCTTCCGTTGATTTGGTTTTACACCGCCTTGACGGGGTGGCCGGCTTCGGCGATTCGCGCCACGGTGATGCTGTCGGTGGTGATTGTCGGCTGGGCCTTGAAGCGTCCGAGCGACCTGCTCAACTCGCTTTTCGCGGCGGCGCTGATTATTTTGGTCTGGCAGCCGCGGCAGCTCTACCAGGCCGGTTTCCAGCTCTCCTTTTGCGTCGTCCTGTGCATGATCCTGACGCTGCCCGTCATGTGGGAGCTTGGTGAGCGGCTGCTGGCCCCTGATCCTTTGCTGCCGGCCGAATTCCAGCCACGCTGGCGGCAGACGTTTCGCGTGCCGGCGCGATATGCCGGCGGCTTGCTGCTGACTTCCTTCGCGGCGTGGATCGGCTGCTTGCCCCTGGTGGCCTATTACTTTCATATTGTGACTCCCGTTAGCACCCCGGCCAATTTCATCGCCGTGCCCTTATGCGGCCTGGTCCTGATCAGCAACTTCAGCAGCCTGCTGCTCGCGGGGTGGTTTCCCGGCGCAGCGATACTTTTCAACCACGCGGGCTGGTTCCTGATGGAATGCATTCGGCTCTCGAGCCATTGGTTCGCCAGCTGGCCGCGCGCCTGGTTCTACGTTCCGGAGCCCGGCCTGTTCACAACCGGGCTCTACTACCTGGTCCTGCTGACCGTGCTGACCGGCTGGATTTTCCAACCCAGACTGCGCGTCTGGAAAGCCGGGGTTTTGGCCGTGGCGCTGGGCTGCTGGGCCTGGCAATGCTGGCGGGAATGCTCCGTGACGCGGCTGAGCATCCTGCCCGCAAACGGTGGGATGGCCATCTTCTTCGACGCGCCGGGCACGAAAAACGATCTGCTGATTGACTGCGGGGCGACGAACTCGGTGCAGTTTCTGGTCAAGCCATTCCTATGCGCGCAGGGTGTCAACCGTTTGCCGGCGCTGCTGCTCACGCACGGCGATCTGCGTCATATCGGCGGCGCCGGCCTGCTGACCAACTCATTCCCCGTGCAGAAGATCTGCGCCAGCCCCGTCCGGTTCCGCTCACCGGTGTATCGGCGGATGCTGCAGGATTTGAGCCGGACGCCTGAGCGCCTGCGGGTGATCAGCCGCGGCGACCAGTTGGGCCTATGGACAATTCTTCATCCTCAGCCCGATGATCGCTTCTCCCAGGCGGATGACAACGCGCTGGTGCTGTCCGGCACGGTCCGCGGCACGCGAGTTCTGCTGCTTTCAGACCTGGGCCGGCCTGGCCAGGACGCTTTGCTGGAAAGAAGCCCCGACTTGCGGACCGACATTCTCGTCACCGGTCTGCCGGTGCAAAACGAGGCTGTTGGTGATGACTTCCTCGACGCCGTCCAGCCGCGGGTGATCGTGGTGGCCGACTCGGAGTTTCCCGCCTCCGAGCGCGCCAGCCCCAAACTGCAAGAGCGCCTGGCGCGCCGGAAAATTCCCGTGATCTACACCCGCTCAGCCGGCGCAGCGACCATTGAGTGGCGCGGGGATCGGTGGGAGCTGCGCACAATGAACGGAGCGAAAATCACCAGCCCGAATCCTAACCCAACTTCCCGTTCCCGGCCGCAAGACCCGTGGTTTGCTCAGGAAGACGACATTTCGATACTTGCTACGGGTAGGCAGTAAGACCATAAAAACCACTGTTGTGCCGGGGTCTCTGCAAACCGCTCGGGAAGCCAGCCTCCGGCCAAGTGGCGACGTGGTTCGACGGTGTATCCACGGTGTACCTATCTCGTACCTGTCTCGTACCTCCCATGTGGATCGTGATCCACATGGGAGGTACGAGACAGGTACGAGATAGGTACACCATGGATACACCATCGAAGCTAGCCAGCAGGATGGGGGGAGTGTCAGCGCGCCGCCCTTCGCGCGCCCACGCGTCCGGCCAGCAAGTTTGCTGCAAGCCATTGGGCTTCAAGGCTCTAGCGCTGGGGCAACGCTGCGGCACGCCCCGTTTGGCGCTTGTGCAGGGCCCGGGGCACCGCCGCCGGCCTGGTGTCCAATAACTGCCCAACGGGCGCCGACTGGAGGTTCGATGTTGGATGTTGGATGTTGGATGTTCGATGTTCGATGTTTGAGGTTCGAGGTTCTCCCCCTTCGGTTCAGCGGTTCAATGCGCGAACAGGCCGTTTCGGGGAATTCTCCCTCCATGAAGCTCCTCGTCGAGGAAACCGACCTGGTCTCTTGCGGCGTGCAGGACAACCGCTTCTACAGCGCCCAGAATGCCGCTCGTCTGCACCGACCTCCCAATGGGTGCTGAGAATATGGCAATCTCATTAACTGACCCCTTTTTGACCCCTTTTTGCAGACTTGAATCCATGCTCAATGCGCTTACATTGCTAGGCTGGTTCTACAGTAAATCGTTACTTTGATGCGTGAAAAGCTTTCAGGAATACGTCTTTGACTTCACAATGGAGGGCCGGTTTCTGAGGCATTGTGCGCCGATCCTGTTGATATCCAGTGCTGTGGCTTCTCCGTTTACGATTTATGCCAATGCTACGGTCGCCTTGGTGGATACTGGCTCACGTAAATTGCTGGTCACGAGCCAGCATGTTTGGGGAGAGTTTCTTCGGCTGCGCATGGGGAACAGTGAAGCCCGTCTCGTGGCCTTACTTGAATATGGGCGTGGCAGGCCCTGTTGGATTGACGATGACGCATTAATTGATAGCGATGAACAGCTGGATCTGGCGGTATTCGATGCGCGCCTTCCGACCGAATCCATGGGCGCTAAGGAGTTCTTCCGCCTAGAGCGCCTTCCAATTAAGGACCCACGAGCAGGACAGCCTGTATTCTGTGTGGGGTTCCCTGGCGAAGCCCGGCATATAGAGAGCACCGACCTTCATCTCGATTATTGTTCGTTTGGGGTAACAGTTTCAGCCATTTCCGACTCAATGATCCTCCTGGCCAATACAGACCCAAGGCTGCTCCGAAACAATGATGGTGTTATGGTCCCACCGATAGACATGGGTGGAATGAGTGGAGCACCGGCCTACTCGCCAGATAGATTCGGCACGTTCAGTCTCGCAGGATTCGTGCGGGCTGGCTATGACTCTAGCAGTGATATTCGACTAAGCAAAGCCAGTTTCCTGCAAGCCGACGGCAAGCTGTTTCGTCCCTCATGGCATCCACAGCCCAGTAGTTAATCGGTGCCGTGATGCTGTTCCTCATCCTGTATAGGGCGTGGTTTTACGTCATGGGAAGCTTGGCCGTCATTAATGCCGTTTGAATTATCCACAGATCCAAGAACTGAAATCATACAAAACAACGCCTGCAGCTGCCGCTTCATGGTCCTGCCTTCAGGTGGGGCTGTGACGTGGCAGGCAGGGGTGGGGAGGTGCAGGCTTTAATTCCCGCCGTTTAGCCATGAGCTGATCGCCTGGGTGGCCTGGATTTCCACCCTGCAGCCGCTCCCGGCGATTCGAAGGCCCCTGACCACCCCTTGAATCATGGCGGCCCCGGAAAAACGCTTCCTGCTGGCTGTGGTGGCCGCGCAGATGCTGGCGCTGCCGCAGGTGGTGATACCTGGGGCCTCAAGTTAAAGATGTGCGTGACCTGCGTGGCGTGCTAGATCGGGAGAAGGCCGCTATGGGCGTCCCGATCATTTTGGGATTGAGGTTCGTAACGCCCGCTCTTTTTGAAATTCTCTTCAGCCCAAAGAGGTTGAAGATTTGTGTAATGAAAACAGATTTTTTGCTCCTCAATTTTTGTTAAGTCAAAGCTGCAACACGGCCTGATGTGGTCAACGTGCCACTGCCCAAAGTTGTCCCAAGTCATGCCATCCCTAAATTGAGCTTCGAGATGATCTTTCAATTCTTGGACGGAGCAACCTAATAGCCCTTCTGTTTTAGTGTTTCTTCTTAAATATCTCCTCGTAAGCGCGCCTCGAATTCGACCACGCACATACGCCAGAAGTTTGAAAATCGGGTCTCGCTTACGACGTTCTCGTTGATAACGTGTTGCGGTTGCATTTGTTCGCGCTCGTAGCCTCCTGCGATGCCATTTGATAAAGTTTTGATTAACTTTTGTCCAAGCCACCGTTCGTGCCAGCCTTTCATACTCTTGCACTTTGGAGATGGCTTTTGTGGTGGGCTGCCTAATTGGGGGAGGTATTGGATTATCAAGAATCCGTCTAGTTTGGCGTCGTGATAATTGATGAGGATCACTTAATTCTTTACCACCATACCGCTCTAATGAAAGTTGAGCCTGTTTGGCACGCCGCCGATCCAAAATGTTTTTACGGACTTTTGGATTATGAAAACTCCGGAAATATTTGAGGTAGCTGTCTCCAATTACCTTTGTAGCTTTTCCGCAGCCACACTGGCAGTAACCATATCCAAATGGATAATCAGGTGTTTTTTCACCTACTGTTGGCATTGGAATCCTTCTCCCAACTTGGCTTGTAAGACGATTGCATTGTTACATCTGTCAAAAATGTCATCTTGGCAGCTTTTGGAACTAGGACAGCGCCAGCGGTTAAAGCCAGCATCAATAGCGTTGCGGTATCCAACAGGCTCTGAAGAAACAGCATGGGCCTCTGGGCGTTGAACGCTCCTGACAACTGAGCGAATTGTCGTTGGCCCCTGCTCATGTTGTGGAGTATATGGCCCTGGGTGCTGCTGTCAATGCTGTAATGGTCGAGCGATCGTCGTTCAGGTGCCTCGTTTAATGGCTCGTTGCTGAAGCGTGGAGGGGCTCAGGAGCGATTGTGAGGTCAGGGAGGCGAAAGGGGGGACAGCCGTGAGGTGGCTGAAGGCAGGCAGGAGCAGCCGTGATCTGCGTCATATCGGTGGGGCCGGAATGCTGAGCAACTCGTTCCACGTGAAGAAGATCTGCGCCAGCCCGGTCCGGTTCCGCTCACCGGTGTATCGGCGGATGCTGCAGGATTTGAGCCGGACGCCTGAGAGGCTACGGACCATCAGCCGCGGCGACCAGTTGGGCCTGTGGACAATTCTTCATCCTCAGCCTGATGATCGCTTCTCCCAGGCGGATGACAACGCGCTGGTGCTGTCCGGCACGGTCCGCGGCACGCGAGTTCTGCTGCTTTCAGACCTGGGCCGGCCCGGCCAGGACGCTTTGCTGGAAAGAAGCCCCGACTTGCGGGGGGACATTCTTGTCACCGGTCTGCCGGTGCAAGGTGAAGCCGTTGGTGATGACTTCCTCGACACCGTCCAGCCGCGGGTGATCGTGGTGGCGGATTCGGAGTTTCCCGCCTCCGAGCGCGCCAGCCCCAAACTGCAAGAGCGCCTGGCGCGCCGGAAAATTCCCGTGATCTACACCCGCTCAGCCGGCGCAGCGACCATTGAGTGGCGCGGGGATCAGTGGGAGCTGCGCACGATGAACGGAGTGAAAATCACGAGTAACGATCCAAGCGGCTAAGCAAGGTTTGCGCCGGAAAAGTGAAGTTCGAGAGTCTTGCCTTTGAGCGTGCCGGTCAATCCCGGTGCCACCTGGCAGATGAAGTCGCTCGGCGCCTATCAGTTAGCCCTTTCACATCGAAGACGGTTGCCCCGCCTTTGCCAGGCAGCGATGACCCTCTCAATCATCGCGTCCAGTTCCGGTTTGAGGTTCTTCTGCTCGGGGTGTTGGCGGAGCCACGCAACCGACTCGCGAACGCCGACGGCAAAGGGTTTGCGGCAGCGAAACTCCGGGACGAAGCGCTTGATCTTCGCATTGTCGAACACGCCGGGATGGGCCTTGTCGCCTTTGAGCGTGCCGGTCAATTCCGGCGCCACCTGGCAGATGAAGTCAGTCGGCGCCTTATCAGTTAGCCCTTTCGCTTGTGTTCTTGCTCCACTGCCGCAACACGGTCAAAAACGGCTGTGGCGCAGTGCTGGCACGCGCGTTTGACCCGGTTCCAATCCTGCCATTTGGGGGCAAGATTCTTGTACTCGCTTAGGCGCGTTTCCTCCAAATCATAAGGGAGAGGATTAGCTAGCTGAATCTGTAACTGTTGCAGTGCCGATTCGTCGTTGGGCTGCGGATACAAGCGATCAAAATCACTCAACGCCCTGGCGGTTTTCTCATCCCCAAGCTGATGCGCCAACGCCACGAAATCCAGGTAATCCCGCGTCGCATTCCGTTTGAGAATTAACGCGCCTTTGATCCGCAAGATTTCCTTTTTCGTTGGCACCGTGATCGCCTGGCCGCCATACTTGACCACTGCGGTTTCCAAGGGCTGCTCCCGGATCAACTGCCGGATGCCGGTCTCGATTCCGTCAAGGCTGCCCAGAATCTGAACCGGCCGGCGCACGCGGGCAGTCTTCCATCCCGCCACCGACTCCAATTGCGCAAGAATCTCATCGAAATGCTCGCGCAGGCCCGGCAGTACGTGGTCCGCATCCTGCGAAAACCGGTGCTGCGCGTGAATAGCCGAAGCCGTCCCGCCTACCAGCACCGCCTCCGGCAATAACTGTTGGAGGCGCGCCGCGGCGGAAAGAACCTGTTCCCAATCAGGCAGCGAGGTGTGCTTCGGCATAGTGCATCCAGAAATGGTAGCGCTGCGCCCAAGGATCGGCGATATGCGCCCGGCACACCTGTTGAATCTTTTGCAGGAATACTGGGTTGGCCAGGACCGCCAGACGCAACTCCTCCCAGTCCTTGCGCTTGCCACGAGAGATCACATCGTCAATGGCCGCAAGGCTCAATTCCCGATGGTTAAGATGCCGGTGAATCATGGTTCTTCGCGCTTGAGCTTCAAATCTTCTTGTATTCCAACTCATAGCGCGAGGGGCGTCAACCCAAGATTGCCTTCATGTCTGAATAGGTTCTCTCGCCCCCGACCAATCGGTTAGGGTCTGCGTATGACCGCAACGTCACCGCCTCCATTGTTGGAGGCACTCGCAGATAGCGTAGCGGCTTGTCTGGATGCGGCTGGTCTGCGTGCCATCGCACACCTCCAACTCGATTCCCGCAACTGAAGCCCTACCGCACCATTACCGGCGGAGCTTCAAAAAGCAAATCTGTTCAGGTCAGTTTTTCCGGCGGTTGCCCTGCATTCGCCAGGCGGCGAGGACCTTCTCAATCATCGCGTCCAGTTCCGGTTTGAGGTTCTGCTGCTCGGGGTGTTGGCGCAGCCAGGCAACCGACTCGCGAACGCCGACGGCAAAGGGTTTGCGGCAGCGAAACTCCGGGACGAAGCGCTTGATCTTCGAATTGTCGAACACGCCGGGATGGGCCTTGTCGCCTTTGAGCGTGCCGGTCAATTCCGGCGCCACCTGGCAGATGAAGTCGGTCGGCACCTTGACGATTTGCGGCGCGGCGGCGCCCAGGGCGGCTGCGATCTCGGCGCAGATCTGGTTCCAGGTGAGCACCTCGTCGCTAGTGATGTGGAACGCCTCGCCGATGGCCTCGGGCTTACCCAGCAGGCCCGCCAGCCCTGCGGCGAAATCCGAGGCGGCGGTCAGCGTCCATGGGCTCTCGCCGTCGTCATGCACGAACACCGCCTTGCCCTGCTCCAGGCGGGCGGCAAAGGTATAACTGGAACTGGAGACCGGATTGGGTACCCAGGCTTTCGAGTAGGTGTGGGACGGGCGGACGATCGTCACCGGAAAGCCGGTTTCCTGCCGGCGCTGGAGCAGCCATTGTTCGCACGCGAGCTTCTTCTGCGCATAATCCCACAGAGGGTTGCCGAGCGGGGCGTCCTCGGTCAGCGGCAACTGCCGGGGCGGCCTGGCATAAACGACCGTCGAGCTGATAAAGACGTATTGGAGGACGAGGCCCTTGAACAGCTCATAGTCTGCCTGAACCTCGGGCACGTCATAGCCAATGAAGTTGAGCACCACATCGGGCGTCACTCCCTTAAGCGCGGTGCGCATGGCGGCCGGGTCTTTGCGGTCGGCCCGGATGGCCCGGTAGCCGGACGGCATTGCCGCGCGCCCCCGGCTCAGGACCAGGATTTCGTGCCCAAGCTGATGGAGCAGCGCCGCGCACTCCGACGAGATATTGCCGGTGCCCCCGATGAAAAGAATCTTCATGCCGGATACCGTTTCCAGGAAACTACGTTCATCGTGCGTTGGGCGCAACTGGCAGGCAGTGTGATATAGCCATGCTTTGTTTCTTGAGAGAACGCTGAATGAGCTTGCCCTCGACGCGTATTCGTGCGAAAAACATGCTCGATGGCACTTTGCGAGTCAATTTCAGGGCTGGCAATTTTTCTGCCGGAGCTTGGTTGATGCGGTCTGGACGCTTTTCGCGGAATCAGTATCAGGTTTCAGTGCCAGGTTTTCAAGCCGAGCACAGGGTCGCCTGCGTAAAGCATTGATAATACGTGGCCGGAGAGATGGCTGAGTGGTTTAAAGCGCACGCCTGGAGAGCGTGAGTGGGCTAATACCCCACCCTGGGTTCGAATCCCAGTCTCTCCGCCATATCGCCGTGGTTTTGTTTGCGCCAACTCGCCGCAGCGACTATGCTCGCATAATAACGAGATGTACAAACTAGGGAAATTACTGTTTCCGAAGAATCCGAGGATGGTGCGCTACCGGAAACTGCAGCTTCTTTTCATCACCATTATTCTTGTCCTCCTGTGTTGCACGATCGTGGGAGTGGTGATCTTCTTCGTGGGGCGGCCAGGATTCTAAATGCCCCGCTAAAGCGCATCGGCATGCGAAGACGCAGCCCGACCCCTCGGGCTGCGCCCAAGCAGATCGGCCAGCAGCAACACAGCACTCGCAGGTCAGAAACCTGCGAAACGGCAGATTAGAAATCTCCGCTGCCGCGTCGGCAGCTTTGCGAGTCTGAGATTTCCCGATTAGGCCCCCATGCCGTCCTCGAACGAGCCTGCGGCCAGCGGGAAGCACAGATGATCCCTTACGTATTGGATGCCGTTGGCACTGGTGGCGTCCAAGTCGCGATACGCGCTCTCTGCCTCGACCACGAGCGGCGCGGTCTTGGCGCCCATCACCTGGCAATACCGCTGCGGATACCCGGCATGGATCAGCAGCTCCACGTAACGCGTCATGTTGACATCGCCTGACGGAATATCTACAAACTGCATCGCGCGCTTCTGCCAACCGGCCTCCATCTTCCGCAGCGGCTGGCCCGGGCGGATGACGAAGTTCTTCACGTGACAGGCGTAGATGCGCGGCGCCACTTTCAGGAACCGCGTCTCCCAGCTCTCGCCTTCCCAACAGTGCGACGGGTCGGCGTTCACGGCGAGGCATTTGTCGCCATCGCATATCTCGACCAGCAGGTTGAAGTCATCGGCGCACATCGCCGCCGTGCCGGGATGAATCTCGTGGCCGAGGAAGATGCCAAGCGACTTGGCTTGCTTGCGGATTTTGGCGGTCTTCTTGACGAAGCGTTCTTGCCCCTCTTTGAGCAAATCGTAATCGCCGCCCTTCCAGAATCCCCACGGGTAACCCGTGGCCAGCTCCCAGCCGAACGCGACACCCCAGAACATGGGCACGATCTTAATCCCCAGCTCGACGCACAAATCCAGCAGCCGCAGGATGTAATCCTCCGCCCATTTCTCAATCTCATCGGCGGACTTCTTCGCCACGTCGCCGGGGATGAAGGGCCGGATGCCCGGGCTGCCGGTCCAGGCCGTCGTATGCACCCAGAACGGGCAGTGCGCCGAGATGCCGTCCAGGCTCAGCTTGGCCTTGGTGAAGGCATCCTTGATCTCCTTGGCGCTCTTGAAGCCCTTGTCGCTCTGGAGCATAAAGTTTGACGGTTGCGCCCCAGCCGCGCCGGACTTCTTCGCGTAATCCAGGAACTGCGCTAGACTCTTGGCGCCGTGCTGAGCGCCCTCGATGCTGGGATGGAAACAATTTTCTGCCATAATGTTTTGAGAAGTTAAACAGGTTTATTCATTTACCGACCGCTCAGAGCATTACCGGCCTTGCCGATTCAAAGCAACCCCAATTTTCGGAATTTAGTTGCAGCCTGTTCCTGCGGTCTTACTTTTCACCCATGCCGGTCTTTTATGACACGCACGCCCATCTTGGCCGCTCGGAATTCACGGAAGACCTGCCGCAGGTCGTGGCGCGGGCCGAGGCAGCGGGCATTGCCAAAATCATCACCATCGGTACCGACTTGGAAAGCAGCCAGCGGGCGATCCAGCTAGCCAAGCAGTTCCCGAACCTTTTCGCCGTTGTGGGCTGGCACCCGTCCGATGCCATGCAGGCGCTGGATGACCTGCGGCCCGCCTTGCGCGAGTTGGCGCGGCATCCCAAGGTGGTCGCGCTGGGCGAGACCGGCTTGGACTATTACCACTTGCCGGGTGGCAAAGCGAAACTCACCGCGGCGGAGAATGAGCCGATCAAGCAGAAGCAGGCGGCGCTCTTTCGTCAGCACCTGGAAGTCGCCGCCGAGCTCGGGCTCGGCTGCGTGATTCACCAGCGCGAGGCGCTGGAGGATGCGCTCGCTCAGCTTGAGCCGTTTGCCGACCGGGTGCGAGGGGTGTTTCATTGCTTTGCCAACGAAGCGGCGGCCATGCGGCGCATCGTGGCGCTGGGATCGCTGGTGAGTTTCACCGGCATTCTGACCTTCAAGAACGGCCAGAACATTCGCGACGCGCTCGCCGCGACGCCGATAGACAAGTTTATGCTGGAGACCGACTGCCCGTTTCTGGCTCCCATGCCGTATCGCGGCAAACGGTGTGAACCGGCTTATGTGAAAGAGATTTCGGAAGTGGCCGCACAGGTGAAGGGCTGCTGCCTCGAAGAACTGAGCGCAGTCACCTGCGGCACAGCCGAGAAGTTCTTCGGCAAGCTGGTGGGACCCTCGTAAGTCTGGCTCCCGAGCCGGTCAAGCCAGCGCCTCGGCCAATACCTCCGCCATGTGGCGCGGGCGCAGGGGTGCCAGGTGCTCGATTTGATGGCGGCAACTGGTGCCGGAAGCGACCACTACCGTTCCAAAGGGTTGAGCTCGGACCATTTGGGCGAGCGGTTCGGCTACTCTCAGCGACAGTTCGTATTTCGACGCCAGCGCCCCAAACGCGCCGGCCATGCCGCAGCAGCCGGTATCCAGCAGGGTGACGTTGCGTTCGGGCAGCCGCTCGGCCAGCCTTCGCATGTAAGCGGGGTTTGTCAGCGCCTTGGCATGACAATGGGCATGAATGACCACGTTTGCCGCCTTGGCCTTGAACCGCAGCGCCTCCGGCTCTTGGCTCAGCAACTCCTCGATGAATTGCTCGAACAGGAAACACCGCCGGGCGACGGGCTCCGTGCCCTCCAGGTTCAACTCGCGGTAATCCTCCACGAACATCGAATAGCACGAAGGCTCCAGGAAAATGATCGGCGCCACGTCCGCGTCTTGGTTCAGCAGTGCCAGGTTGTGCTGGCCCAATCGTTTGGCCTCCTGGAGGTTGCCCTGGCTGAACGCGGGGCGGCCACAGCACTTCCGTCCGACGGGCAGCACGACCTCGAACCCGGCCGCTTCCAGCACTTGCACCGCTGCCATGCCGATATGCGGCTCGTGATACCGCACAAACGTGTCGTCCCAAAGCACCACCCGCCCGGGGCGCGTCACCGGCGTGTACCGCTCCCGGCGCGCGAACCAATGATCAAAACGGTGCCGGGCGTAATGGGGCAGTGGCCGTTGCCAGGCCAGGCCGAGCGTCTTTGCCAGGATGCTGCGCACGAAGAGCGAGTCCAATGCGGCATTGGCCAGCCGCGGCATCCGGCAGCCGAGCTTGCCCAGGAAATCCACCGAACTGAACAGCCGCTCGCGCCAGGACAAGCCGTCGCGGTGAATCCGCGCGTGGAGCAATTCCGCTTTGAGCAGCGCCAGGTTCACGTTGGAGGGGCATTCGGTCGTGCAGGCCTTGCAGGAAAGGCAATTGCTCAGCGCCGCTTCCAGCTCCGCGCTGCGGAGGGCGTCGCCGCCGTCCACGCCCCGCAGCTCCAGCGCCGCACGAATGGCGTTGGCCCGGCCGCGGGTGCTCATGATTTCCTCGCCGGTGGCGATGAAGGTGGGGCACATCATGGGGGTTTCCTTGCGGCAGCCGCCGCACCCGTTGCACTGCTCGAGGTTGCGCGTGAACGAGCCGTCTTTTGCCGCGAAGGCCAGCACCGGCGTAAAGGGCAGCTTCAGCGCACGGCCCGCCCCCTGGCGCAACTGGGTGTCAATCTTGAACCGCCCGTCCGGCACAATCTTTCCCGGGTTAAACAGGTTGTGCGGGTCGAACGAGGCCTTGATCTCGCGCATCGCGCCCAGCAGCCCGTCGCCGAGTTGCTCGGCCATGTATTCCGTGCGGGCAATGCCGACGCCGTGCTCGCCGGCCAGCGAGCCTTTGAATTGGTTGACCAGGGCCGACACCTCGTCCGCGAGCTGCCGGAACTTCTTCAGGTCCTCCGCTGAGTGCAAATCCAGGATCGGCCGCACATGGAGCAGGCCCGAAGCCGCATGGCCGTAGAAGGAGGCTTGCAGCCCCAGCGGCCCCATCAGCGATTGCAGCCCGGCGACGTAAGCGGGCAAATCCCGCGGCTGCACCGCGGCATCCTCGATGCCGGTCGTCGGTTTGGCGTCGCCCTTGCGGCCGGTCAGCAGCGAAAGCCCCGCCTGGCGCAGCGACCAGATCAACTTTGCTTCCGCCTCGCTCTTGAGAATGGTCTGGCGCAAGCCCAGGCGGCGCTTGGCCAGTGCCGCCAGGCGGTCGTCCACGTCATCAAAAAACTCGACCGCCAGGATGGATTGGCAGGGTTTGAACTCCAGTTCGAGCAAGTCGCGCGCGGCTTGGAACTCGCGCTGGCCCTTGGTCTGGTCGAGCAAGACCCGGTCGAGGTGTTCGATGGCGGCGGGCTTCAGATCGAGCAGTTCCACCGTCGCTTGCATCGCCTCGGCCACCGAGGCGAAGAAGATCAGGCCCAGGCCCTTCTGCTCCGGCAACGGAACGATCTTCACTTCCGCCGCCACGATGGCCGCCAGGGTCCCTTCGCTGCCGCACAAGAGATGGTTGAGGTTGTCCGGCTCCCGCACGCAACGGTCAATCGCGTAAGCCAGCCAGCGTTTCGACAGGACCGGCGGCAGGCGCTCGGCAATCCTCAGCCCGTGGAAATAGACAAGGTCGCTGACCAGCTCGCGCTGCTTGCGCAACGTGTCGTGCCTGGGCCCGACCGCCACGACCCGGCCATCGGCCAAAACCACTTCCAGCTCGTTAATGTGATCCGCCGTCGTGCCATACACCGGCGTGTGCGAGCCGCTCGAATTGTTGGCGATCATCCCGCCGAGCGTCGCCCGCGCGCTCGTCGCCACGTCCGGCCCGAAGCAAAAGCCGTGGGGCCGCAGGAAGTCGTTCAGGTGATCCAGCACCACTCCCGGAGCCACGCGCACCGTGCGCCGCTCCATATCCAGGTCTGTGATCTGGCATTGGTAGCGCGAGAAATCCATGACCAACCCGTCCCCGAGGGCCCCGCCCGCCAGCCCCGTGCCGGCACCGCGCGGGGTGACGGTCACCCCCGCCTGCGCCGCGGCCTCGATCAGCGCACAGACCTGGCGGGTGTTGGCGGGAAACGCAACCGCCTCCGGCGTGATCTGGTAAAGCGAGGCGTCCGTTGCGTAGAGCTGGCGCGTGAGATTATCGAAGGCAATTTCACAGTTCGCCCCTTTCAGCGTCGCCTGTTGTTGGGCCGAAATCATCGCGCGGCAGCAACTTACCTGCTGGCGGCGTGATTGACAATGCGCAACCGTGGCGGCCAGCAATTTCGGAAGCCACTTCGGACTCGGCTTTCTCTGGGATGACTTTTGAAAAAATTGGCGGCGGCTT
>Ga0182021_10003568_pt1 | contig 18297 bp, 21 predicted proteins | sample 612E3MmetaG_FD_120493 | JGI IMG/M metagenome (GOLD analysis project Ga0182021, IMG submission 120493) | Permafrost microbial communities from Stordalen Mire, Sweden - 612E3M metaG (Illumina Assembly) | ecosystem: Environmental > Terrestrial > Soil > Wetlands > Permafrost | place: Sweden... | reverse complement strand
TAAATTTTAAGTGGTACAAATGAAAGTTTCAATAACTTCTGGAAGGGCTGAAGGTCCAACAAAGCTCAATGCATTTGATAATGCATTACTGGACGCAAATATTGGGGATGTTAATCTTATTAAGGTTTCAAGTATACTGCCATCGGGTACGGAGGTGATTCAGGTTCCAAAGCTCCCTGCAGGCGATATGGTGAACTGTGTGCTTGCCCATACATCGTCGGATGTTGAAAGTGATTTAATTTCTGCAGTTGTGGCTGTAGCCACTTCTGATGATTTTGGATGTGTTGTTGAAAACACTGGAATCAACAGGGATCTACAAGATGTAAAAAATGAAGCAGAGTCCATGGTTAGGTATATGATGGATGTGCGAGGGCTCAATATTAAGGAAATAATAATAGTAGATGAAAGCCATATAGTAAAAAAACTAGGTGCCGTTGTTGCAGCAGTTGTCTACATTGGTTAGTAACAAAAAATTTTATTGTTTAATTATTTATTGAAGAGGTAAACATGAATATGGATGACATCAGATTCTGGAGTAAAATCTCAAACAGAATAATGAAGCAAGCCCAAGAAGCAGTTAAACCGTTAGTTGGACTGAAAGAAGCCGGAGAAGTAGTTAAAATGGGAGCTGACGGAACTCCAACCAAATTAATAGACATTTTAGCTGAAGAAAAGGTTGTCGAAGTTTTAGAAGATGTTGGAAGACCAATTACTTTAGTAAGCGAGGAAATAGGCGAATTAAAAATTGGAAAAGGGCCTTCTGAAGCTGTGTTTGTGGTTGATCCTCTGGATGGTACAAGAAATGCAATAAAGAACATACCTGCATATGGAATATCCGTTGCAGTTGCAGATCCATCTGGAATATTAAATTCTGCTACTAGTATAAATGAACTAACAATCGATGATGTCGAAATTGGCTTCGTTAAAAATTTTGCAACTGATGACATCTACAATGCCCAAAGGGGGGGGGGTGCATTTCTCAACGGAAATCATATATCTCCTTCTCCAAGAACAGATGTTTCAGGTTCATCCATAGGAGCCTACATATACCGAGCTGAAATGTCAAAGATTGATAAACTTTGTAAAACAGTCAGAAGTATGAGAATTTTAGGTTCAGTAGCTATAGAACTTTGTTATGTTGCAGATGGAACTTATGATGCATTTTTAGATGTAAGGGGTAATTTAAGAATAGTTGATATATCCGCTGCAAAACTCATAATAGAAGAATCAAAGGGCATAGTAACCGATGAAAACTGTAAACCACTCAAAAGTGGACTGAATGTACTGGATAGGACATCCATAGTAGCTTCGTGCAATAAAAACATTCACAAGGAAATAATTGAAATTTTAGGAGGTATTTGATGCGTATAGGGGTCTTAGCACGTTTTGATGTTGATGTAGCAGTTGAACTAGCAGGGAAAATAGTTGAATTTCTCATTGAAAAGAACGTTGAAACACTATTAGATTCGAATCTGGCATCTAAACTTGGTAAATATCAGAATATTGCCTCGGACTTAGAAGACATGGATGTTGATATGGTAGTTGCTGTAGGTGGGGATGGAACAGTACTCAGAACACAGGGAATTATTAATCAGAAAAAAATTCCTTTATTCGGTATTAATATGGGTGCTGTAGGGTTTTTAACTGAGATTGATCCTGAAGAAACATTCAAAGCTCTTGAACAGGTTTTAAAAGGAAATTACTTCGTTGAAGAAAGAACCCAACTTCAAGTATGGCACAACAAAGAACTTCATAAAGCACTTAACGAAGTTGTTTTGATGACTCAAAAACCTGCTAAAATGCTTCATATTGAAATAAGCGTAGATGATGAGGTTGTGGAAGAACTAAGGGCAGACGGTCTTATCGTGGCCACTCCAAGCGGTTCTACTGCTTATTCAATGTCTGCTGGGGGCCCAATTGTTGATCCTAGGGTTGGTGCATTTATAATTGTCCCAATTTGTCCATTTAAACTGGGTGCGAGACCCACTGTAGTGCCAAACGATAGTGTTATCAAAGTTAAATTTCTCCGTGAGGGTAAAAAAGCAGTTGCAGTAATAGATGGTCAATTTGAAGAAGAAATAAACTACATGGATGAAATTATATTCAAAAAAGCAGATAGCTACGCTTACTTTGTGAGATTAACAAAAAACTTCTACAGAAGAGTCAGAGAAAAACTTCAAGGAGACGTATGAGTTCATGAGGGTTTTAGTTGTGGATATGACCCATGGGGGTGTTTTAATAGCCTCTGAATTCATGAAAAATCCCGAATTTGAAGTTTTTGCATATGACATATACTCTACTCTAGATAACAATACCATGAAGGAACTTCGGGCTAGTGGATTAAAATTCATTGGAAGTTTAGATGATTTTAATTTTCATAAAAATCAAACTAATGAATCAGAGGTCATGGTAATTGCACCAGTTCACTGTAAAATGGGATATCCGATAAGTATGACCCACCATGAAGCAGTGAAATTTTTACTCAGGGAAAGGATAAATATTCCAGTTATAGAAGTTACTGGTGTTAAAGGAAAAACAAGCGTTGTATGGATGCTAAAAGAGATATTTAAGTCTAATAACCCCTTAGTTTTAAGTAGTTTGGGTGTTGAAGTAGTTGAAGATGGTGAATGGAAGGTTTTAAAACAGGACATAAGTATAACTCCTGCAAGCATAATTGAAGCATGGAAACTTGCTGAAAATTATGAAATAGGAATTTGCATCTTTGAAACATCTCTTGGTGGAACAGGACTTGCAGATGTGGGTATATTAACCAATTTAGCCGAAGATTATTCCATAGCAGGCGGTACAAGGAGAGCAAGTGATGCCAAGTTACAAATATTTAAAAGTACATCGGTTGCATGTGAAATTGACTCTTTTAACTCTAAGTACTCCAAATTTCACGAGAAAACATGCATATTTGACAATGGTTCAAGCAAGTTAACTAAAAATCAAGCCAACTTAACAGCCACAAAGATTAGATTTGGGTTCGATGAAACACACTTCAAAGTTAATATTGTTGATCTTAAAACACTTAGTAATGATATTATAAAAGACACAATTGAAATATCAACATTTGCTCCTGCACCCCTTCATATCAGCAATGTACTAGCAGCAATAAGTGCATCTTTAATCCTTGAAGTACCAGCTGAAAAAATAAAAAAAAGCTTAAATAAATTTAAAGGAGTGAATGGTAGAACTTCAGTAAAAGATTTCAACGGAATGAGGGTTATAGAAGAAATAAACCCGGGAATCAATGTCATAGCAGTAAAAAAAGCGCTAAGTATGATGGAAGATATGGAAAGTGTTGCAGTGATCTTTGGGGGCAAATACGGGATAACCTGTGAAGAAATAGATGAAGAATCTGTTTCAGATGTTTTAGAAGAAATAAAAGATGAAACACCTTTAATACTTGTAGATGAGTTAGGTTCAAGCGTAAAAAGTAATATAAAAAGAAATTTCAAATATGTTGAAGATTTAGATGCTGCTATGAAATGTGCCGAGGAAAATAATCATTTAAATGTTCTCATTATTTACAGATCCAACTTTTCGGATATAAAAAAAAGATAATGGAGATTCTGAACTTTTCATGGTAACATTTATTAAAGATTATACAAGAATCATTCACTAGGGCTTTTAATTAAGTTTTATTAATATGTATCCAAAATTTATGATCAATATTGAGACTTTTAATCCTAATTTAGAATACTTTTAATGAATAGAATACTTTTAACTGGATATAATTTAACCAAAAAATGACTGAAATTTAATTATGGAGATGATTTTTTTGAAGGTTGGCAGTAGGGGTAGCAGTCTTGCAATTGTTCAAACAAAGAGTATAATTAATGAATTATCAAAATTAACAGATGAAAAAGTGGATATGGATATAATTAAAACTACAGGGGATAAGATCCAAGATTCCCAACTTTACAACATTGATGCCAAAGGAATATTTACAAGAGAGCTTGATAAAGCTGTTTTACAGGGTGATGTTGATTTTGCAGTTCATAGTTTAAAAGACCTGCCAACAGAGCTTGAAGGGGACCTTGAAATAGTTGCAGTTCCCAAAAGAGAATCTCCAAATGAAGTACTGGTGTCAAAGTATGGTTGGGATGAACTACAACCCGGTGCAACTGTAGGTACCAGCAGTATCAGAAGGGAAGCTTTCTGTAATTATCATGAAAAAGATTTTAATATAAAAACTATAAGGGGAAATATAGATACAAGAATAAAGAAAGTATTAAGTGGAGATTATGATGCAACTATAATGGCCGAGGCAGGTTTAAAGAGACTTGGAATGACTGAATATACAAAGCAGAGATTCTCAATTGGATATTTCACTCCTGCTGCAGGGCAAGGAGCAATTACAGTTGTAGCAAGACATGATAGCGATAAAAGAGAGATATTAGAGAAGTTAAATCATACACCCTCCTTTCAGGAAGTTACCGCGGAAAAAAAGGTTCTTCAAGAGTTAGGAGTAGGTTGTCAGTGGCCTTTGGGTGTTTCTGCAACGATAAAAGAGAATAAACTCAAACTCTATGCTGTTCTTCTTACAAAAGAAGGAAAGGTACTTTCAAGGGTTAATGTTGAAGGTTCTGCAGATGAAGCCAGTAAATTGGGTTTGAAAGCTGCAAAACTTATGTTGGAGGATTATGTTTGAATAAGGTTAATGTTGGTGTAGTCGGTGTTGGAGCAATGGGTTACAACCATGTAAGGGTTTATTCCGAACTTGAAAATGCTAATTTAATGGCTGTTTCTGATCTTATGAGAGGAACACTAGCAGAAGTATCAAAAGAGTTCAATACAGTTGGATTTGTAGATTACGACAACATACTTAAAATGCCAGAAATTGACGTGGTCAGTGTTTGTGTACCCACAACTTACCATTATGACGTTGTTATGAGTGCAATAGAGCAGGGAAAACATGTGCTGGTTGAAAAACCAATTGCATTTACCCTTGACGAGGCAAAGGATATGGTAAACGCCGCTCATGATGCAGGAGTTAAGCTAGCTACTGGACATGTTGAAAGGTTCAACCCTGCTGTTGTGGAGGCAAAAAAACTCATGGAAGGGGGTGTTATTGGAGAAGTTGTATCTGCTTCAGCTAAGAGAGTAGGACCATTCCCTCCTAGAATTAAAGATGTTGGTGTGGCAATAGATCTTGCAATTCACGAAGTTGATATTATGTTCTACCTTCTTGACAGTCCTGCTTCCCGTGTTTATGCAAATATGGGAAGTCGTTTGGAAAAATGTGAATATGAAGATCATGCCGAGATAATGATGAAATTTGAAAATGGTGTGGTTGGTATTCTTGAAACAAATTGGTTAACTCCCTACAAGAAGAGGCAACTGGAAATTACAGGTGTTGAAGGAATTCTTTCCCTGGATTACATAGACCAAACAGTGGAAATATATGGAAAGAATGAACAAAAAGTTGATGTAGCACATACAGAACCTCTTAAGGAAGAACTTAAATCATTCTTATCATCTGTTACCAATGATGAGGAACCCAAGATAACAGGGGAAGATGGTATTCACGCTTTGAAAGTCGTTCTAGCAGCCATGAAATCTGCAAAGAAGATGACCCCTGTAAATATGAATGAATGTTAATTAATGAGGGATGTGCAATCCATGAATGAAAAACTCATTAAAAAGGCCTATGAGCTAAGAAAAAGAGGTTTTACAACAGGAGAAATAGCTGATGAATTAAATGTCTCAAAAGACACTGCAAGATGGCTTATTTTGCAGGGAAAAGATAGTAAAACTCAAGATAAGTCAGAAAAAGCACCCATAGACTTTGCAATAAACTGGAACAGTCTAGGTGGAAGTTCCATCAGAATGAAGTATGTTTCTGCTGCCATGGCAGATATGGCACTTAAATACGGTGAGCCCGATGTGATAGTAGGTATAACAGTCAGTGGAATACCATTTGCAACTATGATGGCTGAGATAATGGGAGCGGATATATCAGTTTTCCATCCCATAAAACACAGAAAGATGGAAGAAGATGCTAAAGGTGCTATAAGTAGCAATTTTGCATCTGTTGAGGGCCGTAAAGTAGTCATAGTTGATGATGTCATAACCAGTGGAAGAACTATTACTGAAGCTGCAAAGGTTTTTAAGGATCTTGGAGCTATACCTATTGCAGTAGTGGTGCTAATTGATAAAGCTGGAATATCAGAGGTTGAAAATGTGCCAGTAGAATCTTTAATAAGCGTCAGCAGATTGGGATAGTTTCTTTAAAATTTTTTTATAAGATAAAATCTACAGTAGAATATTTAAAAAATATTATTTTTAGGGCCTGTATCTTAATATGGCCCCAATACCACCAAATGCCCTCAAAAGCTGCATTCCCTCTTCAGTTTCTGTGGATATTATTTCAACTTCTGATCCCACCTCTTCAGCAAGTTCAACAAAGTCATCAATAACGTCTACTGTTTCACCAACCTTCATTTTTTCATTACAGCTTGGACATATTTTAATCTTAATTTCATTCTCATTTTTAATAGTTTTTTCTTGAGTTTTTCCACAAGACTGACATTCGTAGTTAACCCTCTTAGATTTAAGGTCTTCAGATAATAGCAGTACTTCAACAGCACCCATCTGAAGGTTACGCCTTACTTCAGCCTCACCATATGATGCTAGTCCATGTTCATCAATGAGTTCAACCAAGAATTTCTGGACCAATTTTTTTTCCCTTACTACATCTATCTCTGTAAGTACGTCCATAGACTTTTCCATGACTTCCCTTATTCCAAATTCTCCTGTGTAAGATGTGTCAACGGTTGTTATTATCATGTTTTTTATTTCATGGTGAAGGTAATCCCCTTCAACAAATTCTTCCTTAGTATGTCCTGGACCACCAATGATAACTCCCTTAAGTTCAGGAACTCCTAAAAAAGCTTCGTTCATATGATTTCCTATCCTTTTGAGAAATTCATGTGCTGCCAAATCTATCAGACGGTCAAACCTTCTTTGAGATTGTCCTCCCGCTTTATGTTTACCTGGAACTCCACTGGTCAAGTTTTTAATTATATCTATTCTTTTACCCCTGAGTATTGCGATTGTTGCCTCTTTACGATCGATAACAGCAAGTCCATAAACATCTTTATCCTCTATGATCTCTTGGAGGGGTTTTAAAAAGAAAGTAGAGTCGCAGTGGTAGATATACGTCTGAACAGGCTCAGGAGGTTCGAACATATATGTTTCCATTTTCTCGGTGCCGGGACCACCCCTAGGTATCATTCCAACAAATAAAACCAGGCCTTTTTCAGGAGGTTTTGGAAAGAGTTTCATCCTCTGCATTATGACCTCAATTGCAGATTGAACATTTTTTTTGGTTTGTTTGCTTTTAATGTTAGCGCTCTGGCTCAACTCTTCACGCATGTGTTTTACTACGTCGCTTATCTGCCGGTCAGGTGGAATGTATACTGTAACTAGCTCTGTACCTCGCCCCTTTTTTTCTGATAATTCTTTGAGGGTTCTTTTTACCTCGTACAGCTCTTTTGATGATATTTCACTCACTTTATGTCACTCCTTAATTATGAATATTTAATATTTTTTCAATATTATGATACAAATTCAAAATAGACTATGTAGATTTTTATTGGAATTGATATTTAAAACTATAAACTACTTCAACCTACTTATGTTATATCTTCTAAACTATTTATTATATTAAATTTAAGTATCTTGATAGGTGATTATATGAAGATAGTTGTTACTATAGGCGGTTCAATAATAATCAAGGATCATAATTATAAAAAATTCAGAGATTACTCAGAAGTTTTAAGTGACCTTACAAAAGAACATGATATATTTGTTGTAATTGGTGGTGGAAAAACTGCCCGTGACTACATTGGGATAGCTAGAGATCTTGGTGTATCTGAAGCTATGTGTGACGACATTGGAATTGAAGTAACTAGACTCAATGCTAAACTATTAATATCTGCACTAGGAGATTATGCTTTTCCAGAAGTCCCACATAATTTTAGAGAAGCTATGCAGTTTGCAAGTTCCAAAAAAATTGTTGTGATGGGTGGAACCGAACCTGCACACAGTACTGATGCAGTTGGAAGTATTCTTGCAGAGTTTGTTGGTGCTGAGCTGCTTATAAATGCAACTTCAGTTGATGGGCTTTACAATAAGGACCCAAACAAATATTCTGATGCAGAGAAGTTTGATGAAGTCAAACCCTCTATGATGATGGAACTTATGTCAACGAAGGATATTAAAGCAGGCACCTACGAATTTTTTGATATGACGGCTATACAAATAATTAAGAGGTCCAGTATTAAGACTATAATAGTTAATGGTGAAAATGCTCAAAATATCAGAACTGCAATAAACGGTAAAATAGGTACCATTATACTTCCGGAGTAAATTTAATGAAAGAATAAGATTTTTATATCAAAAATTTTAATTAATAAATTTAAGAGGTTTAAAAAATGACTGATCAACACAAGCATTGTCCAATCTGCCAAAAACCAATACCCCTATCTGAAAGAGTCTGTTCTCCCAAATGCGATCAGATATACTTGGAAAATCAGAGAAAGATTGCAAAATCAAGAAAAATGCTTTATATAGCTTTTGCAGCATTTATTGTGGTTTTAATAGTGGTTACGTTTAGAAGTAAGATAGGATTTTAAAGTTTTTTTGAAATAATCATATTTTCTTTAAACTTATCTCAATGAAGATTTATTAAAATCCTTATTTTATTTAAAGATAATTATAATTTATTATTTTTAAAAAAAATAAAATATTATAAGGGCAGAACTATAAAGTTACACCCATATCAAGTTGTTCTGTGAGTTCTTTGTATCTGTTACGAATGGTTACCTCTGTAACACCTGCAATATCTGCTACATCCCTTTGTGTTTTCCTTTCACCTAAGAGAACCGATGCAATGTAAAGTGCTGCAGCTGCAACTCCAGTAGGTCCCCTTCCGGATGTAAGTCCTTTTTCCATGGCCTTCTCAATTATTTCGATTGCTTTGGATTGTACTTCACCTGAAAGGTTTAGTTCACTTGCAAATCTTGGAACGTAGTCTACTGGAGATGTTGGTGGGAGTTTAATATTTAATTCCCTAGTCAGAAACCTATAAGTCCTTCCAACTTCTTTTTTACTCACTCTTGAAACTTCTGCAATTTCATCGAGAGTTCTAGGTACGTTACATCTTCTACATGCTGCATAGAGCGATGCTGCAACCACACCTTCAATACTTCTTCCTCTAATAAGCTTGTTTTCGACGGCATTTCTATAAACAACCGATGCGGCTTCTCTTACACTTCTTGGTAGTCCTAGTCTTGATGAATCCCTGTCTAGTTCGCTCAATGCGAATGCAAGGTTTCTTTCGGTAGCACCTGATATTCTTATCTTTCTCTGCCATTTCCTGAGCCTGTACCACTGGGCACGGTTTCTAGCTGGGATGTCACGACCGTATATGTCTTTGTTTCTCCAGTCGATCATAGTTGAAAGACCTTTGTCGTGTATAGTGTAGGTTATAGGTGCTCCTACCCTGGTCCTTTTGTCACGCTGCTCATGATCGAAGGCCCTCCACTCTGGACCCATATCTACTATGTTGTCATCTATAACTAAGCCGCATGCTCCACAAACTACTTCTCCCCGTTCGTGATCATTAATAAGCTTTTCAGACCCACATTCTGGACATTTAGTTTCAATTTTCTCTATTTCTGAAACATCTTGTTTCATTTGATCCTTTTCTGAAACATCAGGGTCCTTATTATCGGTTTCAATAACTTTTTCTTTCATCTGTTCCGTCGTTTCTTACGCCCCCGTTTTTCTATCTTTTTTGAAGGGATGAATAAGGTTTCACCAATTCGATTTTCAAGATTTTTTGAAAATTTTCTAAAAACCTTTACTGAGATATATTGGCCTTTTGTAGGACCAAATACGTCGTATACTGTGCCGAATTTTTTATTGTCCTTTGTAAAAACAGGTAGACCAAAACCTGGTGTTTGATCTGATCTCAATATTACTCTATTTCTATTAGAAATATGTGATACTTTACCTAACTGTTTCATTATGCCCCTCAAACCGAAAGTTTTATATAATAATTATAATCTGAAGAACTTATATAAATAGCTTTCGATAATTTTAAAAGGAGAGCTAATCGATGTACAATCAGTTACATATCCATTATTATTATGATCTAATCAGGAGGAGCTTGTATCCATTTTATTTAAGAGTTTACCATAGTAAACTGTTGTAATTGCGCCAACAATTGTGGGCATTAAATAACTTATAAGACGATCGATAAGGCTTGCAGCTATTACAACATCAGCAGGAACTCCTACTACTAAGAATAGGCCAACCATAGTAACTTCACGAAGACCCAAAGCTCCTGGAATTGTTGGGAGTATTGTTATCAAAATTGCTATGGTATAAATAATTATCATAGGTATAATTGGTGGGGAATATCCAACTGCAAGAAAACATAGATACATTCTGAGCATATCAGTTCCCCACATTAAGAATGAGATGGAAAGGCCCAATGCAAACATTTTTTTATCTTTTAAAACCGTTGCAAACCCTGTAGAAAATCGTTCAACATATAAACTTACCAAATCTGTAATATAAGTAAGGGTAACTTCTTTCTTTGTCAATTTTATGAAGGTTGGAAATAGAGAACGAGCCAGTGAAAGGAGAAGTCTTTCAGCTATTTCTCTTTTAATACCAACATATATAAGAAGACCAAAAAAGGCCATTATGAATATTATTAACACGCTAATAAATACCGTGCTCCAGAATGGTAGGTTCCAAGTAGATATCATATAAATAGCAAAGGCAGAAACCAGTACAAATGGGAAGAATTCAAATACCCTGTCTGCACTAGCAGAAACAAATGCAAGATCGAAAGATATACCTTCAAATTTGCTCAGAAGATACGCACGCATTGGTTCCCCCCCAGCAGCACCAGGTGTAAGATTGTTACCAAATAAACTAGTAAACATCATTACAAAAAGCTTATTGAAACCTGGAGATCTATCCACAACCTTCAAAACAAGAGACCAACGTTCTGTCCACATACCGATGATAAAAATTTCTAAAATTAGAGCAACTAAAATTATTACAGGGTTTGATGTACTTAGAACATTTAAAATATCCTGCAATCCAACAGCAATGGATATTACAAATATAATAAATAAACCAATAATAAGCGTTAATAATATTTTCCATTTATGTTCACTTATGAATTCTGAAGTGGTCTGCATCTTAAAAAATATATTTCGAGTGATATATCTAGTTATCTATCAACTATTTGGTCTAAATAATTTAATATAAGTATTCCGATTTAAAAATAACTTTTTATTCAATTTCAAGTATGTCTAGAAATGATTTTCCATCATCCAACTGGCGCATTATGTGATCTTCGTTATTTAATATCTTGTATGACTCTTCCAATACTTCTTCAGTGATTTCTTTAGGCACACATATCACACCACATTCATCCCCCATAATAAAGTCGCCAGGATTTACTGTAATCTGTCCACAGATAACAGGGATGTTAACTACTCCATTTGCAAGTGGTTTTCCTGCATTAGGGATAATGTTCCTTGAAAATACTGGGTAATCAAGTTTTTTGATTCCGACTATGTCTCTGCTTGCACCATAAATAACAGTTCCAGTTAAACCCCGTTTTTGTGCTGTAGTAGATGCTAATTCTCCCCAAACTGCAGGTTCGTCTTGATCACAACTAATAACAAGGATATTTCCTTCTTTTGATTCATATATCCCCTTAATAACTGTTCCCCAATCATTTCCTGAGGTTTTAACCGTAGTAGCTTTTCCCATAATTCTAAAACTGCTTTTAACTGCTTTTACTCCAACAAGTACTCCATTTTGTCCAGTGATATTTCCCATTGCATCAGATAATTGCGAGGTAGTGATCCTAGACCTTAAAAACTTGTAACTCTTGTGAGAAAATTGATCTAAAAAGCTTTCTGGAGAAAGTTTCTCCTTATTAACTTTCTCATTTTTACCCATTAAAATCAGTCCTGAGGGGTTGTAACTTCTTCTATTAGTTTGGTTCCGGCAACAACTTCATCGACACTGTGTATAGAACCACCGTATTCTTCAATTGCTTTGGTTATCTCATCAAAGTCCAGGTTATCTCCCTGCATTGTTACCTTGATGTTTTCGGTTTCCTTGTCTATTTCCATAAGGGTTATATTGACTCCATCAACTCCATTTATCTCACTTAAAAATTTTGCGAATGTGGGAATTATAGGTTCATGTGGTTTTAATATATCCAGAACTATTCTTATTAGGCCTTTTGCCACTTTCATGTCCTCCGATTTTTTTAAAGTTTTCAATTCAATTCATGTTACTAAAATATACAATAATATAACTATTTCCTCAAAAATATTTATACTTTACATGAAGATGTTGTGTAATTCATAATATGGTTAAATTTTGGAGTTATCAAATAAAATATTCCAATTTTATTACAATCATAGAATTAACATTTAATATGATCATAAAGGGTTTATAACGTTCAAAAATTGTAGAAATTCCATTTCTTCATAACTATTCAATTACTTCAATTTTATATATGAGTTTAGTTATAATATTTTGTAGATACTTATTTAACATCATCAAAAGGGCTTAGAAATGAGTTTTAAAAAATTGTCTTGTATTATAGAGGAACTCAAGATCTGCGCGGAGCAGGGAATGCCAATACTTATCGAGGGAAAAAAAGACGAAATAGCTTTGAAAAATCTTGGTATTAATGGCAATTTCATAAAAGTTTCAGGCTCAGGCCTAAAATTATTCGAAATAGCGGAGATAGCTACAGAATCGTCCTCCAAAGTAATTATACTTACTGACTTTGATAAAAAAGGCACACAACTTGCCAAAAGACTTGCAGAGGATATACAAAGTCTTGGTTCGTACCCCAACCTTGAGATAAGGCGGAAGATCATGGGTATTACCAGGAAGTTTATTAAGGATATTGAGAGCCTTCCAAGACACATGAAACAATTAGAACTCTAAGAATGCCCAAATGGTGTAAATGGTAGTTACTATCATCAGCATTTCTGTTTCAGATACTGATGCCCAATGGCATGATATTACCAATATCTATTACAAAGTATCTAATACGAGAAGGGAGGCCCAAAAATGGGAAAAGAAGAAATAAGTACAACTAAATATCTCATTCACGCTCAAATTAATGCTAACGGTATTGTTGAAAAACCCGACGTTGTCGGAGCAATTTTTGGACAGACAGAGGGACTTTTAAGCAACGACCTTGATTTAAGAGAATTACAGAAAACCGGCAGAATAGGCAGGATTAAAGTTAATATCAACTCGAAGGCAGGCAGGTCAAAAGGAGAAATAGTCATACCATCAAGTTTAGACAGAGTTGAGACTGCCATACTAGCTGCATCACTTGAAACAATTAATAGGGTGGGTCCTTGTGAGGCTTATATACAAGTCTCAAAGGTTGAAGATGTTCGAGCTGTAAAAAGAAGAAAAGTAGTTGACAGGGCAAAAGAACTCTACAAGGGAATGATGGAAGAAGTTACTCCTGAAAGCCTGAAAATGATAGAGGAAGTAAAAGAGGCAATGAGGATACACGAAATTGCCGAATTTGGCGACGATAGACTTCCAGCAGGCCCTAATGTAATATCATCCGATGCAATACTTGTTGTTGAGGGCCGAGCCGATGTTTTAAATCTCCTTAAATATGGAGTGAAAAATTCAATTGCAGTTGAGGGAGTCAGTGTACCAAAAACTGTTGCAGAGCTCACAAAACATAAAACAGTCACTGCATTCCTCGATGGTGACAGGGGTGGAGACCTCATATTAAAAGAATTACTACAAGTAGGCGAAGTAGACTACGTTACCAGAGCACCTAGGGGTAAAGAAGTCGAAGATCTTACAAAGGACGAGGTAATGGTTGCTTTAAGGGACAAAATTCCGGTAGAACAAATTTACCAAGATGTAGGTGTCAAGGTTGAAAAGGTCGAACCAAAAGGCCCAGACAGGAACACTGTATTAAAAGGAATATTAAACGATCTTGAAGGATCTGGAAATGCGGAAATTTTGGACGATACAATGAACATCTTGAAAGAGGTCAAAGTTGAAAACCTTTATGATGAACTTAAAAGCGTTAACAACAGTGCATATGCAGTTGTCTTTGATGGTGTAATAAGTCAAAGGTTAATAGACATGGCAAAGGAAAAGGGCTTAAAACATATAGTAGCTGTAAGAATGAGTGAAGTAGTTAAAAAACCTAGTCCTATTAAGGTAATAACCAGATAAAAATCTAAACTTCCGATTGGAATTAAAACCTATTAAATTAAGAAAATTGGATTTGAATAATTTAAATATTTACAAATCATCAGGGATATGTCATGTTTTCATGATCAAATCCCTGGGGGTATTTTTTATGTATGTAAACATGAAAAAAGAGTTTTTAGGAGATATAACAACTACCAAAGACATTATTATTCCTAAAGATCCACTTGAAAGAGTTATTGGGCATGATGACATTATTAAATTCGTTAAAATCGCAGCGAAACAGAGAAGAAATCTGCTGTTAGTAGGTCCTCCAGGTATAGGTAAATCATTGATTGCTCAAGCAATATCTTTTCATTTGTCTGATCCAAATGAGGAAATAACAGTTGTAAATAATCCTGAAAGACCTGAAAGACCATTTGTTGAAATAAAAACACGTAAAGAAATGGAAAATGGAAAGAGGGATCTTGAAAGGGCAGAAGGCGAACTTGTAGATCCTGAAAACGTTCCTGAAGCTGTTGCAGATCGACTTGGATTCAGATGTGTAAATTGTGGCGGATATAACAACGCATACCAAAGTATATGTCCTAAATGTGGCGCAGACAAGTACTCCCACATAAATGCCAGAAGAAAACATTTGGGCGACCTTTTGGGCATGTTCGAAATGAACGAAGGATCAATAAATATACCCCAAGAAAGGGTTACCACAACCAGATTGAAAAATGGCAGGGAAGAAGTTGTAATTTATGAACGAGTTGATGGTGACAGTATAAAGATACTAGACCAACATGCACTAGAGAAGAGAAGAGAACTTGTGGATGAAAAACCAAAGAATGTAATTGTGCCCCTAGACAGGAAAGTATTCATCCAGGCAACTGGTGCAAGTGAAACAGAACTTTTAGGTGATGTTAGACATGATCCCTACGGTGGTCATCCTGAACTTGGAACACAACCATATGAACGTGTAGTTCCGGGGGCAATTCACGAAGCACACGAAGGTGTTCTGTTCATAGATGAAATAGTACACATAGCTCCTCTGCAGCGGTATATTCTCAGTGCAATGCAGGACAAGGTATTCCCAATAGTAGGCAGAAATCCACAAAGTGCAGGAAGTTCAGTTAAAGTCGATAATGTTCCATGTGATTTTATTTTCATAGCTGCTTGTAACATGAGAGATGTACAATACATTCTACCACCATTGCGTTCAAGAATTCAGGGTGAAGGCTATGAAATACTTATGAGAACTACTATGCCTGATACTGAAAAAAATCAGTCAAAGATAGCCCAATTCGTTGCACAGGAAATAAAAATGGATGGCAAAATACCTCATGCAACAAAAACATCAGTAGAAATCCTAATCAAAGAAGCAAGGAGAAGAGCAGAAGTAATAGACGATCAGAAAAACTCATTAACACTTAGATTAAGGGATCTTGGTGGAGTTTTACGTATGGCTGGAGATATGGCAGTTATGGATGGTAGTGATTTAATAGGAGAAAATCACATGTCATTTGCTATAAAAAATGCAGTTTCAATCGAAGATCAGATTATTAAAAGATATAAATCATTTGAGAATGCTATGCACAAGGATCTATCAAGTTCTCAGCATATGGGTAATGGAAAAACACATGATCCAAATGAAAACGTTGACAGAAGCTATATGTAATATATTAATCATATTATCATCACTGAACCAGAGAATTTAATCAGATACCAAAGGATTATCAAATTAACTTAAAAAATAAATTGAACCGTAGAACTAACATGAATCCATACTCAAATCAACACTGGAAAAATCTTGAAGGAGGTTCAACAAACTTGCAAAGGGCTGTTCCTGGGGAATCCGATTATATTCTTAGAGAGAATATATTAGATGCCTTTGACTTTCCAGAGATGATAGAAGATTATTTAATGGAACTCGAGATAAGGAACTATTCAAAAAATACTATTAAAACTTACAGATCCATTATAAACAATTTTCATAGGTTTTTACAGAAAGAAGAGGATCTTTACGATGAAAGACTTGTTTTAAGAGCATTTAAAAGGTATATTCGTCACCTTAAACGTGAAAAAAATGTTTCACAAAACTACATATACTTAGTAACTGTTGTTGCAAAGAAATTCTTTGAGTTTGGTGGGATTGGGGTTTTGAAAGATGTTAAAACCCCTAAAAGAACCAAATCTCTTCCAAAATCTCTCAATGAGAATGAAGTAAATAACCTGATCAATGCTATGGATAAAAATGGGCTCGAAAATGATTTATCAGAACATTCTGAGTTTTTAAGACTTAGAAATAAGGTTATTCTAGCGTTACTCTACTCTTCAGGATTGAGAGTTTCAGAACTTGTAATGCTCCATACTGACAGTATAGATCTACGTGACAGGACCTTAAGGATAAGAGGAAAAGGAGAAAAAGATAGAATAGTCCTTTTTGATGGAGAAACCAAGGAATTACTTGAAGAATACCTTTTAGAAAGAGGGGATCAAAGTGATTATCTATTTTTAAATAGATCAGGTAATCATTTAACTCCAAGATATATTCAAATGATGATCAAGGATTATGCAACTGCAGCAGGAATTAAGAAGAGAGTAACTCCTCACATATTAAGACATTCCTTTGCAACTCATCTGCTAAAAAATGGTGTTGACATCAGAGCCATACAACAACTTTTGGGCCATGCTAATCTGAGCACAACACAGATATACACCAGTGTAGATATGCATACACTTAAAAATGTTTATGACCAGGCAAAACTGATATAATCTATATTTTAATGTTATTAAATTTTTAATTCTATTTTTTTAAACATTACTTCTTCTGTTAATTACATAGTTTTAATTGAATATTTAGAAGTAATAATTAAATATTTTAGAGAAATGAGAACTTCTAAACTTTGATCATGACAAATACTTAAATTAATAAATTCATGTATTGTAATGTTTTTCAATTTATCGCTATTTTAAATTCACATTCACCATGAATAGTTTTATAGTTTATGGGCTGTTAATTGTAAATTATATTATATTGAATGAATAAAAACAAAATAATTCATATATTAATCAATCAAAATAAAAATTTTCATTTTGGACGGTTTATATTATGGATCAATTGGAAGAGGCTAAATCTAATGGATATAAAAATATTCTGAAAGATCATGCTTGGAAATTCATAATTTTACTTGGGTTGGTTAGTCTGCTTGCAGATATGACATATGAGGGGTCAAGAAGCATAACAGGGCCCTATCTTTCAATTTTAGGTGCAAGTGCTGTTGTTATCGGATTTATATCAGGATTTGGTAAACTTGTAGGTTATGGACTCCGTTATGCATCAGGATACCTCAGTGATAGTACCCGAAAATACTGGTCAATAACAATAATTGGATATGCTGTCAATCTTTTAGCAGTTCCATTATTAGCCCTTGCTGGAAGTTGGGAAATAGCAGCAGTCCTACTTATAACTGAAAGACTTGGTAAAGCTATTAGAACACCTGCCCGTGATGTTATGCTTTCTCATGCAACCTCACAAGTTGGTAGCGGATGGGGATTCGGCTTCCATGAGGCAATGGATCAAGTAGGTGCGATACTCGGGCCTTTAATGGTAGCATCCATCTTATACATCAAAGGAAGCTATCAAATGAGTTTTGCATTTCTACTTATCCCTGCAATTCTTGCTTTGGCAGTACTAACTTTATCCCGATTTCTTTATCCTCATCCGCACATCTAGAGGCCAGTATGCCAAAGTTCGAAAGTAAAGGATTCAAAAAGGTTTACTGGTTATATATATTGGCAGTCGCACTCATAGCAGCAGGCTATACTGATTTCCCCCTAATATCTTATCATTTCCAAATGACAGGAGTTGTTTTAGGAGGCATGATTGCAATCTTTTATTCAGTTGCTATGGGTGTAGATGCAATTTCAGAAAAATTGATAATAAAAACTTTAATGGATATTTGTAAAATTTTTAGAATTTTAATTTAAAAAGAAATTATTGGGGTACTTTTTGAGAAAATTTGAAAAACCATATTGGTTTTAAGTAGATGT
>Ga0182021_10003567_pt1 | contig 18297 bp, 24 predicted proteins | sample 612E3MmetaG_FD_120493 | JGI IMG/M metagenome (GOLD analysis project Ga0182021, IMG submission 120493) | Permafrost microbial communities from Stordalen Mire, Sweden - 612E3M metaG (Illumina Assembly) | ecosystem: Environmental > Terrestrial > Soil > Wetlands > Permafrost | place: Sweden... | reverse complement strand
CATTTATAAATGAAGTTAGGCACTATGTCAAATACCAAAACCTACCAATATCTCACGATTTGGTATTGGCAGAGAAATTTTCAAATTTTCAGAAATTCAAAAAAGGGATTCCTTAGAAAAGGGATTCCTTAAGGTATCCATCCAAGCTAGCTCCCTACCCCCCCTGGCATCCAAAAATAATTTGCACCCCCCCCATTTTCAAAATCCATTAAAGGTGGGGGACTCTGTTTTCTTACCATTAAACACCAGAATCCCGGTAAACCCCCCCATGCAATAAGAAAGCACTTAAACCCCCTGGAGGGTGTCGCTTTGATACAATAAGAAAGCAAATAGATGTTTTTGAAAACATAACCACAACATATTGTGAAATGCCCCTATCCTTAATACACAAGTGTAATGCTTGCGTCCATAATGGTCAAGTAAGTAAAATGCAGTATCTTTTCCAAAAGTAAAATTGGATTTGGGGGTGTAAAGTAAGTAAAAGTATCCATATATATAGATATACTATTACTTACTTATTTCTTCAGTAAGTAAAATTATGTTAAAATCAACATATCCTGGAAATAAAAAAAAAAAAGATACCGAAAAATACTTACTACGTTTTGCTTGTGTGTTAAAAAATCAGAAAATCAAATCTTGTAGATTTCTGTCAGAAGTGCCTTCACTTCCTCTTCCTTGGCTTTTGGGAAGGCAGCGATAATCCAAGCTATGGTCATGTCCTTGACACCCCATTCCCTGCTCTGAAGGCGATTGCTGATACCCAACTTGCCTTTGGATAGGCGGAAGCTAGTTTGACAATTTGGGCAACTTATCTTTTCTCTTGGATTTGTCTTGAAGCCTCGATACCACCATATATGCCCGCAATTATGCCTTTTGTTTCCACATCTCACCAAGACAGCCCTCTTAACAGCAGGGTCGTCTGACCGATAACCATTGTTGTGGCAATAAGGACAAATGACGCGCCCGAACTGTTTGGTCTGCCAGCGATGCCAGCACGAAAGGCATATCGCGCCAATCTTGTTTTCTTCCCCGTCGATGACTTCAATGCTCATCCTCTCAACCCCGAAAGATTTTTATATAAGTCTTGACAATCCAAATTGCACTTTTTTGTATTGACGGTCAATGAGGTGGCATCGCCAATTTTTTGATAAGAAAAAATAAAAGAAAGAGACAAACACCTAGTGCAATGAGAAGGTGTTGCTCTTTCTTTATATAAAGCTTTCGTCGGAATAGAGGAGAGGATATTTTGATAGACCATAGACTAAGCCCGCAGAGCGCGAGACCCATTATAGAGGACTACATAGACCATGTGTTACATCAAAGCGCAAAGCAATATCTGAGCCAAATAGATTTCACGAGATATATCCAATATCTGCATCTTGGCTGCATCACGAGATTCAATGCTGCCCTAGGGGAAGCCACTGCAAACAACGCCATCCAATTACTACCTATCTGGAAGGAAGCTCTTGAGCAGGAAAAGAACACTGCATACATCGCAACGCTTCCAGATGTTGGCATAAGATTGATGTTTAATGACCTAATTCCAGTAGTGAAAATAGGCGACCTGAATCATAAGTTCATAGGTCGAACGGTCATGCTCAAGGGAGCAATTTCCTCGTTCCCAGAACAAAGAGTTTCTATTGAATGCAAAGTTGTCTGCCCGAACTGTCAGGCACAATTGAAGTCCGATAGGCGCATGAGAACCTGCTATTGCTGCGACAAGTCCATTCCTAGGGATATGTGGAACGCGTCAATGCAGACCTTCCAAGACCTGCAATTTGTTGAGCATATCGATAATTCAGCCGTGAATCGTTCCATCAACATCTTTACCAAGAAGCACGAGGTTGAAGAATATAATGTGGTCACCCCCTATGACGTGCTATTCAATACAATCGAAATTATTGGGGTTGTCCATTACAATGAGCAAATAAAGAAATTTGAGATAGAGATATTCAATGTTCGTACTCTCGACGATATGCAGCTTAATCCAAATCAAATTAAGGATGCCGAAGAGTTCATTGCAAAAAATCAGGACAATATCCATGTCATTATTAGAAAACATATATGCCCGCATATCTTTGGGATGGACAACCAAATATATCTCATGGCAACCACAATAATAGGGTGTAGCGGTGAAGAGGATTTGCAACTCAAGAATCGTAACCAACAGATGATGTATTTATCTATCGGCAAGTTCGGGAGAGGCAAATCTGACATCGCAAAATCATTTATCCCTTATTTGCCAAATGCTGCCGTCATTAACACGATGAGTGCTTCAAGTGCAGGTCTAAAATCCGGTATCGCGAAAGATGACAAAGGACAATATACTCTAATCTTGGGAACATTGCCGCGCTGCCACAATTCCTTTGCAGTTCTTGAAGAGCTTGATAAAGTCAAAGACCAGGCGAATGATTATCTCCAAACTATCTCAGAAGGAAAGGTAAGATTGGATAAAATAATTCAGTTTGAGAAAAAAATCCATGTGAATTATATCGTAAACGGCAACCCCAAGCACGGTGATTTTGACACGATGAGTACCTATTTCTCGCAGATTGATTTGCCATCACCTTTCATAGACCGAGCAGACATCATTGTAATACCTCCTGCGCCATTTGACAATAATACAATCAACCAATTCACTAAACGAGTTATCGGCGACGATATTGAGCCCAGTCCATATTCAAACAATCTAATTCGTTCAGTTATGATTTATCTTAAAAGATATACCCACAATCCAATAATCACCGATGATGGATTTGAGGTCATTGTTGAATATTGGAAAACATTGAAAGAATCTCTGAAAAATGTAGGTGGTCTTGATGAACAGAAAACTAATGAGATAAGTATTGAGGTCAGACAACTTATCAGTCTTATCAAATTCATCAAGGGTTGGGGTAGGTTTCATGCGTATTCTAAAATGGATGACCCTCGTTGCAGAATTTCATTGAAAATTTTAAAGGAAGGCTCCCATGATACGTATATGAAATTGGGCGGAACTTCATTCCTTACATCATCTATTGAGACCGCCAGGAAAACTAAAATCCCAGAAAATCAACAGCAGAGGAGAGATTTCATCATTGCAAATATCAGCAACCATCCAAAAGGTATCGAGGAAACACAACTATATAATATTTGTGCAAAGGTAAATATGACAAACGCCGCGATTGCAGATACCTTGAAAAAGCTGCTATCCAGTACGGAAGTCAAAGTATCCTACGTCTCAGGAAAAACATTCTATTCATTAGGAGTCATCGAGGGCATCGTGCAAATGGAATATATCGAGCAACCATCATGCGTTGATTGGGTCATGGAAAAACTGAAAGCAGGAGAGTTATCTGATGATGATATTGTGAGATGTACTGAATATTCTCAAGATGAATTAGAAGAAACTATAAAAATTCTAAAGAAAAACGGAGATATATATGAGGTCTCGGCGGGCAAGCTAAGGAGGATGATGTAAAAATGATAAGATTTGTTGTAATGAGAAAATCCAACAAAGAGCACTTTGTGGTACTCGATAAGGAAAGACCCTCGTTTGAAGAGGATAATTTATTTGTCATGTATCTAATTGCAAGTCGGGTGGATGGGAATATGCAATATGTTGAAGAAGCAGTGTTTCTCAAGGATTTTTTATTTGTCGATGAGGATGCAGAATGAGCAAAGAAAAATTAGATTATTCACTCGCGGTTGCCAACCAACTCAAGGAGCTAAACGATAACCTGCAAGACATCCGGCAGGAGCTACAAGCGATTGTCAAGGAGCTAAAGAAGAGGTTGTGATGACTGTCTCAGAGAACCGGAAGATATGCAGCGAGGCAATCCAAAACGGATTCTCAAACGTCGTCAAATGTAGCTCTGGGTCTAGCGAGAGCGAAAACCATCGTTTAACTAAATTCATCCTTGCAAACTTTTGCTGGCAGAATAATATTCAATTTTCAACAGAAGTAACTTTTAATAACGGTGAGCGTTGTGATTTCCTCGTAAAAGATTGGGCTTTGGCTATCGAAATTCTGGAAACCGAAACCGCAAAGAAATTCCTCAAGAAGCAATATCCGATTCCTACGATGGCAATGGTGGCAGCGAAACCTTCTAAAGATGCGGGACGTGTCTGGATAAGTATTATGATGCAAGATTTAGCTCAGATGGAAGGAACAAATCATGCATACTACACTAAAAATACATTCGATGAACTCAAGGTGAGGCTGTGATGTCAAGACCGCCGCCGCCGACGAGAAGATATTGTTTGTACCGTTAACCTTCTTGATAACAACATATTCGCCTGGCTCGAAAGCGTCCCTGGCTCTCTTTGGTATCTCGATGATCTTTCGGTCCTTGCTTAGTTTTGCTACCCTTGCGATCACTGATTTTGTTATCATTTTACGACCTGCAATTTCACACCAAAGTTGATTATGAATATTCCTTTTGCCCCCCATAGGTTTGCCCCGCTCATGTCTGCCCCTCTCATGTGTGCCCCGCTCAGGTTTGCCCCGCTCATGTTTGCCCCTCTCAGGTGTGCCCCCCATAGGTTTGCCCCGCTCAGGTCTGCCCCTCTCAGGTGTGCCCCTCTTATGTCTGCCCCGCTCAGGTCTGCCCCGCTCAGGTTTGCCTCGCTCAGGTCTGCCTCGCTCAGGTGTGCCCCCCATAGGTTTGCCCCGCTCAGGTCTGCCCCTTTGTTAACTGCTTCTCCAACAGCTTCTTTGATTGTTGCCTTTTCAGACGTGTATAAAATCTTACCATTGAACCATGATTTTATTGTTATTGTCATGTCGATAAGTGTAGACAAGCTAGTATATATATTTTCCTATGTTAATAGTTTTTTCTAACCATATATCTTTGAATGGCAACTTTAACTTTTTCGGTGGGAAGTCCCCCTGACTTGGCGGGGGGATGAGAACCGAAACATTATTATAGTGGTATGCTTTGCCATACCACTATGAGATATAAGCTCGACAAAGGAAGGCACTCAGTGTATGCAATGCAGTATCATTTCGTGCAATGCGTCAAGTATCGCAGGAAGGCACTCGTCAAGCCTGAGATATTGGATTTCCTCAAGGAGCAGATACACAAAATCAGCAGGACATTCGAGATAGAAGTCCTGAACATCGAGGCAGATAAAGACCACTTTCACTTGCTATTCAAGGCATCGCCTAAGACCGAGATGACCAAATACATCAATGCGATGAAAACGCTGACCTCAAGAGAGATACAGCGCAGATTTCCAGAGGTCAAGCGGTTACTATGGAATGGCGCATTTTGGTCGCCATCGTATTTCCTCGCAACCACAGGGCAGGTCACACTCGATGCCCTGATGAAATATGTTGAGGGACAAGGAAAATGACAATACAACTACCACGAGAACTTTTTGGATGGCATGGTCACGGCGAAGCTACCATCCTGACACAAGACGGGACTAATATCACTCTTGACTTATCGGGATGGTGCGATGAAAAAGGGTATGGAATATCAGGAGGCGGTCACGAAGTCAAGAAGAAATTTACGAAGCATATCTTGATTTTTTTAGGGTTGCATTGGGACAAAGAAAATCGTGTTTGTGTTTGTGACGATATGGTTCTCGGCAAGGGGATGGTGCAAGGAAATAAGTTGCACGGAACTCTATTTTCCAATAATCTCTTCTTGATGAAGGAAGTCCATATATGCTTCCCTCACAAATCAAAACATGAGCGACGGGGGAATATGCTCAATCTTGTTCCAGAAGAGTATGATGAAGAGGAGCTAAAAACCATCATTGCTAATCTAAAGGGTATTGTCCATGAAAGCGCATAAGTTTAGATTGTATCCGAGCAGAGCAATCGAACAGAAGATGCTCTCCACGCTTGAAGTTTGCAGACAGGCATACAATGTCTTTCTTGGCGAACTGAATGAGCAGGATGTCATCGATAAGGCATTGATACAAGGCATCATACCTGATATGAAAATCTGTGATGCTCGCTTCAAGACCATCCACTCAAAGACCCTTCAATATGAGGTCTATAAACTGTTCTCAAACCTATCAGGGCTTGCGAAAACGAAAGGCAAGCGCAAGGTCGGCGCATTGCGCTTCAAGGGCAAAGGATGGTTCAAGACATTCACATACAATCAGTCTGGCTTTGCGCTGACTGATACAGGCAAACGCTGTCAGTCCTTATGGCTCTCGAAGATTGGTGATATTCCAATCCGATGCCATCGAGAAGTCAAGGGCAATGTCAAGCAGATAACAGTCAAGCATGAGCAATCAGGGCGATGGTATGCTCATATCATCACCGATGAGAAGCGAGAGATACCACAGCGAAAGATTGTCAAGGTCGTCGGCATTGATGTCGGCTTGACCGACATCGTGTATGACAGCGATGGCAATTCAGTCAGCAATCCTCGACATCTCAGGCGATATTCTGAGATGCTGACATTGCGACAGCGCAACCTCTCAAGTTCGAAGAAGGGTAGTAAAAATAGGATGCGTCGGCGCATCAAGGTTGCAAGATTGCATGAGAAAATAACAGATACCCGCAACGATTTCCTGCATAAGCTCTCGCACTATTATGTCACAAATTACGATGCAATCGGCATGGAAGATATGCCGATGAGTTTAGAAGATGATTGTTATGCGAAGTCAAAGAGCGATGTTTCGTGGGGTCGGCTTAGACAGTTCATAGCTTACAAAGCTGCAAACGCTGGCAAGCTATTTGTTCCTGTCAATTACAAAGGCACGACACAGCGATGCTCACAGTGCGGAACGTATGTCTGGAAGGACATCACAATGAGGCAACACAGTTGCCCTCAATGTGGTTTTGTAGCACCAAGAGACTACAATTCTGCACTGGAAATCAAACGTCTCACGCTCAGAAAGATAGGGTTGGAACGACCCAAATCAACGCCTGTGGAGATGGCAGAAGTTGTGCCGTCGTGGAAACAGGAAGCCTCTTCCTCAACATTAGGTATCGCCTAATGGCAGGGAGAGGAGAGTTCACTAAGATAATAATGCATAGTGAATGCGACGAATGCGGGCTGCGATGCTCTGCGAAAAAAGATGGGTAAGGGAATACACACAACATATAGGTCATATCTGCGCCAGTGCGAACGCTGCGCGAACATATATCGGAGCAGGTTCAAGCGCGGCTGTATCTGTGATGCGTGCAACAGACGGGGATACGATTCACGATGAACGCAATGGAAGCATGGCGGGAGAATGAATATTACTTTTCAGAGATAAGACTCGGGTTTTTGTATGCTTGGCAATTATACAAGAGGGGTGCGGAGAAATGACCAAATGTAAGAACTGTGGGAAGGAGATAACAAAGAGGAGGGCACCAATAATGAGTGGTAAAATATTTAGATTTTGGTTCCATAAACAAAGTTCTTCAATGTGGTGTAGTGGTCTGAGTAACCATTGTATTAGTCATTCATTTAGGGCAGAGCCGGAGAGGGGTGCGGAGAAATGATAAATTATGAAGGGCTATTTTACGATGTTGCTTTAGTCTTAATTGGAGTAATAATAGGTTGGTATTGGGCAATGTATCTGACTGATAGGAAAACTACTCAAGATAGGGCAAGAGAAGGGCGAGTGTAATGCGAAGAAAGTGTAAGCTGTGTCAGAGCCATTGCGACGGCGAAGTGCCGGATTGCGTAATCGACGGCATCTGTCCTGACGACGTGGAGGAAGATGATTACACCAACAAAGGTGGGTGAGTTCTAATGTTGGAACTCAATAAAATATATCAAGGCGATTGCCTTGAAATTATGAAACAAATTGATGATAATTCAGTTGATTTAATACTTACTGACCCCCCTTATGGGATTAATAAAGAAGGAATATTAAACGATAATAATTTAGATATTTACTACAATTCATTACCTAACTTATTTAGAATATTAAAAGAAGGATGTTTTTTTGTCACATTTGTAAGTATAGGGAGATTACCTGAATTTTTCAACAATAATCCTTTTGATTATAGATGGATGTTCATTCAATATATAAATAATGGAATGGTGAGAGGGGGCATAGGATTTAATAGGTATCTATGTGTATTAATATTTCAAAAAGGAGATGCCAAAATCACAAAACCTATGCAGGATGTTTATGAAATGTCCACAAGTTCACAAGAATGTGCGAAAAGAGAACATCCAACACAGAAAGATGTAAATGTTGTCAGAAGATTAATTGAGACCTTTTCAAAAAAAGGTGATTTGGTTATTGACCCTTTCTGTGGAAGTGGAACTACTTTAATTGCTTCTAAACAGATAGAAAGAAATTATATTGGGATTGAATTAGATAAATCTTATTGCGAAATAGTTGAACAAAGAACAACACAGAAAGGGTTAGGTGAGTTTTGATGAAAAATGTTCAGGAAGGCAAACAAAAGACCTTAAAGCAGGAGGTTCTAAGCGATGGGTCAGGCTGACATCCTCAAGGTGCTGTGTAGGAATCCAGGCAGAAGGTTCTCTGCCAAAGCACTCTCTCGTATCATGGGTGTGCCTATCAACCAAGTCACGACTGTCTGTTCGAGATTATGTAACGGTAAGATGTGCAAGTCCGAGACCATCTCGATGCGCTTCAGAGCCAAAGACAAGAAACTATATCGCAAGACCGTGAGAAGAATCTGGGTTTAGAAAGCTTTATATTTACAGCGCGTGATACCATCATTGTTTTCAACGAGGGTTGCAGAGCCTTCATTGTAAGACCCCTTTAGTTAGCGACGGGGGTGCGATAGGCAACTGTCGCATCCTTTATTATCCTTTATAACTTATAAAAATGTAATTTGGGCTGCCGATTGTTCCGTTCATCGTCAGACGGAAAAAACAGCCTTCGGTGCAAACACCTTAACAGGGTTGTTTTGCGCTGAGAAAGTATTGCGCTGGCGTAATAGTCGCGGCGCATAGTGATAGCGAAAGCAATATCAGGGTGGGACAAATTTCATATAAGAAGTGCGGGTTCAGGGATAAAATCCATGTCTGCACGTTCAAAGAAGAGGACTGCAATTCTGGTTGTGATATGTTCTCGCTCGATTGGTCAGTGAAGGCAATCAAGCAACGCATAGAGAAAGAACACGCGGCAGTCAAGGAGCTTCAGGAGACAATCAAGAAGCTTAAGGATGACCCCGAAGAGAAGCCCATGAAGAAATTGCAGCGTGACAAAGCCCTGGGTATAATGTATCTTTCTAAAGCGTATATGTATCTGAAGAGGACAAATGGCTGAAGAATCGTTAAGCGAGCCGAGTTCAAATATCCCATCTATCCTCATGCATATAATGAGCCAGAATGACATACTTTTGAAATTAAATATGGTTGACACGGTTTTGTCCGCTATCGATGAAGATAAAGCCAAGAAGATAGACGCCCAGAAATTGAAAGCGTACTTGCACAAGAAATATCTAGGTGACCCTGATTTCATGCGAAGGCTTAAATTGAATAGCACAATCACTAATCATCCTGAGCTTTCGCTTGAATACTACGGGCAAGATTTTCTCACGCATGAGGAGTACAACTTCAATGCAGACCAGGAGAAAGAATTTGCAGAACTGAACAAGCTCCTGAACCTCAATATCGGGCTGCTCTTGAAAGAATATCTGAAAGGTGATAACATTGAATTCTGACATTAAGGTTTCGTACATAGAATTAGAATTTGCGCTCGGTTGCTATCAGACACAATCTCGCACAATATTATTAGATAAAGGGTTACTCAAATATCCGAGGCTGCACGACGCCGTTCTCAAGCATGAGCTTAGGCATAGCAGAGTCACCTCGAAACCGATTGGTACATTCGAGACCATGGGAGTAGATGTTTTGGCATTAGAGATTATGCCTGACCACATACACTTATTCGTAGGAGCAAAGCCAACAGATACGCCTTACAAGATTGTTAAGCAGTTGAAAGGCAACACTTCAATTCAGATTAGAAGGTGCTTCCCTGATTTAAGGTATCTTGGATGCAAACAACATTTCGGTAAAGGATTTGATAGTCTTTGGGCAATCGGATACTATTGTGGAAGTGCAGGTCACGTTTCACAGGAAGCAGTCAAGAGATACATTCAAGAGCAAGAAGGCAAAGATGTCTTTGAGTATTCTGTATTTGGAAGTCCGCAACAGAAGATAGGAAACTTTACACAAACAAAGTTGAGGGTGTTTTGATGGAAGGAAAAGGCAACGACGGAAAAGGGGATATTCCTGAAAGAGATTTGTGGGAAACAAAACAAGAATTATTTGATATACTTGATAGTCAGTATGGATTTAATTTTGATTGTTGTGCTTCGCAAGAAAACAAGAAATGTCCTAACTTTACAGATGATTTCCTCTCAAGAGAACAAAACTATTTAGAGGATGATATTTGTTGGATGAATCCACCTTTTAGTAAGTCTCAAATTATGTTTGAACATTTTTTTAAGGTTGTGAAAAGAGGAGTAGCAATCTTTAGATGTGATAATATGGAAACTAAAGTGTGGCAAGACATAATTTTGAAGTATGCAGATTGGGTTTTTATTCCTAAAGGAAGAGTGTCCTATACTCCTTTTGAAGTCGGAAATATGCGTAATGGGAACGGCACAAGATTCCCAAGTGCCTTAATAGGTATTGGATTAGACATTCCTAAAGAAATTCAAGGGAAAACATTATTTATTAAACAAATTATGGAGGTAAAGTCAGGATGTGATGCTAACTACGACGGCATTCCTCCCAACAATAAATTGTTGGGTATCCTGCCTACGATTTTATGAAAAATCAGGGAAGAGGCTTTGGCGCAGAGATTAGTCAGACCATTTATTTTGTTGCCGTACTAATTTTCGCAGTGCCTTCTCAAGCAATCGGCTCGTTCATCGCAAGAGCAAAGTATCGGAGGAAAGATTATGTCATCAAATGATTTATGCCCAGAGTGCATGGAAAGACCGTTCGACCCCGCGACAGGCTTATGTCGGCAATGCTGGAACAAATGTTTTATCGAGGAGACCAGGAGCGCGGGCAATTGATAATCAAACTCAAGGGCAGGCAGGTCAGGTACACGCCTTACATGGACGGGCTGTATGCGATGAAGATGCTCTTACGTATCCAATCCCAAAACACGTTCAAGCGCGTGTTCAAGTACGACGTGACTGAGGCGTTCATCCAATCGTCCAGAGATACTTTAGACCCTAATCATCATTTCAGAAGCAACTGCGTCTGGGCGATGAGCGGACTTCCTGGCACTTCAAAGAGTATGTCAGTGTTTTCTCTTCTGAAAATCATCACGAATAATACGAGAGTCAGCGATTTCTTTTTCTTTTCAGACCAACAGATTCTTGATGCCGTCAAAGAATTGCCGAAGGATATTTTCATAGTCAGGGACGAGGGTACTCACAAGGCAACCTTCGGAGAGGGCTCAAATCGCAGTGCAATGCAGCTTCAGGTCTTGTTTGAGACTTGCCGTAAGGCAGGCATCTCGGTCTGTTTCATCGAGCCTTCATTTGTTGAATATGATATTGCCAAATATTATCTGGAGACTGTCGACATGGACGTCGAGCATCGGGTCACAAGGGTTGCGCTCCGAGACCCGCATACGATGAACTATATCGGTGCGATATATGTGCCAGTCGTCGCAGAGGACGACCCTGACTGGATGGCTTACAATGTCAAGAAAGACAATTTAATCGACAGGATGCGCAGTGGCGAGATTATTGATGCCAAAGCGAACTTGAACGATATGGTTGAATCGCTTATCCCCAAGATTGACCTTGAACAATATAGGACTAAAGGTGAACGTAAAACGCTCGTGCAACAGGAATATCCGACGTTCACGACTGGTGAGATAAAGACGATATGCGTGCTGCTAGAGATGCGCTTGAGACAAATCAAGCAGAGGGGAGAACTTGCAGAACTGGAAAACGAAAGCGGTTAGCTATTGGTCAGACAACAAAGAATGGCTTATGCTATTTATTTTCAGCATTTATGTGAGAGTACAATATTTAGGAATGCGTCGTGACTTCTGGCACGATGAGAGTTTTCAATATCTATATTCGCTTAAACCCATATCATTCATCCTTAATGGAAATGATGTACATCCCCCACTTTTTAATTTGGTCGCAAAGGTCATTATAAAAATTGTGGGAAATAACGTAACGCTGTTGCGTTTCTTGGGTGCATCGCTTTTCTCGGTTCTGTTCATTCTTGTCGTCTATGTTCTCGTGCGTGAGATGTTTTCCAAACAAGCTGCATTCTTCACAGGGCTTGTGCTATCTGTCTCGCTGACATTTATCCAATATTCTGCCGAGTTCAGGAATTATTCTTGGACATTATTCTTCGTAGCAGCCCAGATTTTGTACTTCAATCGGTGGCTTGTCTATCGGAAACTTTCCCATTCAGTCGGATATATTGCGCTTTCGCTGATTATGGTATATTCGCATTATTTGGCTGGTCTCGTCCTATTGGTGCAAATCCTATATATTATCCTATTGCGCTGGCGCAACCTTTTGCCTGCAAAAAGCCTATTATCATATTTTTCTTGTTTGTCAATTATTGGCTATCTTTCAATCCCTCTTGCCTATTACACGGTGCTTATGAGTCAAAAAGTGGGCACGTTCTGGTTTAAGAACATCAACTTCTATTCGCTTCTATCGACCTTCTTATACATAATAACCCCGCCACTAAGCCAACCCATCGGAACCGCAACCGCACTCTACGGGATTACTTTATATGGGGTCTGGCATTACCGAAAAGACCTGAATCGTTTTCATATTCAGATGGCGATGTATTTGGTGATACCGATACTTCTTATGTGGACGCTAAGTGTCACCGTTCTCCAGTTCTATCACCATCGCTATTTTATTTTTGGAGCGATTGGGTTATTTGTGGTATTCGGATGGGTTCTTTCAAAGATTGAAGAATCTGAATCTGAACTTGGTTGGATTGCGTTCGGAACTTATGCTCTGCTTTGCGGCGCAGCATTCACACATGGTTTCGCGCCAGACCATACGATTGCAGATAGCACAGATGCTCTGAAGGCTTATGCAGGCAACACGTCCTATATCACGGTTCATTCAAGCCAATTTTCCGGCGCGCCGTTCCGCGTGTATATCCCAGACCATGAGCATTATCTATTGACTAATTTTACTGAGAGAGAAATGTATGCGGCTGGCGGCAGCATTTGGAACGAGAGCATGAAAGTGCATTCGCTCTCAGAATTGCCCAACATCACAACATATTGGGTGAGCGACAGGCTTATGTCAGGTAAGATAATATTCAATCAAGGAGGTCTTTATGTTGTCAAGATTTGAAAAGCTATTGATAATACTTTTTGCGCTTGTATGTTTGGATTTGATTACTACTTGTATCGCTTTACAATTTTTTCCGCATAAGCTCTACGAGACCAACATCTATGCAGCGACATTATTCGCACAGACCGGACTCTTGTTCACGACAAGCCTCTTTCTATTGGTCTCGGCTGGAACTCTATCAATTATGCAATATTTATATACGTTCAAAACGAAACATCCGATACTCAAAGTCATATTGATGGGTGTTGTGATTATTGCGATATTGGTGAGAACCTATACTGTGTTGAGCAACATCTATTATTTATGGGGTGCTGTCTGGTGGTAGGTATCTCAATCGTTATACCCTGCTTCAATGAATCCAAGCGTTTGCACGCGACGTTCAAGAAGCTGCGCAAGTACGAGAAGCAATGCAAGCACAAACTTCAATTTGTTTTTATGGATGATGGTTCGACAGATAATACGGCTAATCTCATAAGTCATTTAGGCACAGATTTGGTCTCGGATTATACTTGCATTTATTATCGTAAGAATCGCGGGAAAGGCTATGCAGTCAGGATGGGTCTTCAAGAAAGCAAGCATCCGTACAAGCTCATATTAGATGCGGATTTGAGTATCGGCATCGGTAATCTCGATAATATACCACTTAATTCCGGCTATTACGTCGTGAAAGGGCGGCGTAATTTCATAAACTTGCCATTCGCTCGCAGGCTTTTGGGCTTTGGTTGGCATATCGTGACCTATATAATCACAGACTTGAGCCAGGACACACAATCACCTTTTACATTTCTAAATCTGCCACAAGACCTTTACAAAGATTTGAAGGTCGATGGCTTTTCGTATGATGTTGAGATTCTGTTGCTTGCCAAGAAATATAATATCCCTATCTATGAACTGATGGTCAATTATCAGTACGAGAAAGGCTCGAAGGTCACGTTCAAGAAGTCGTTAAGGATGTTCATTGACCTCTTGAAGCTCAGTTGAATACGCTACGCGCCAGAATCATCGCGAGCATCACGACAACAGTCTTCTCGAAACCTAGCTTATCGAGCATGAAATAGAAGATGCGAATTACAACAAAGAAGCTGACAACCGTCATCACGAGAGGGATTACTTCGTTTGCCAGGAATTTCACGAACTTAATGAACCCTTTTGGCAAATCATTCTCTGGCTTCTCTAAGCCGGAATAGAGCAAAGCTCGGTCTGTGACGCCTTTCAACAAATCATGGAAACTGAACATCTATATTCCCCTCAAAATCTTCAAGACAAATGTATCATTCTCATACTTGACCCTAAACTGGATAAATAGGAATGGGATGAGCAGGATAAAGAAGAGCTTGGTATGATAGAGTCCTGCGGTATAAGAGATAATGACAATCGGAGTCATCTGAAGAATGATATTTATGACGAAAAGCAAAACGAACAGATTGATGTCACTATATTGCACTGGAATCTGCGGTTTCTCAGTATGAACAATGACCTTCACAGGGATTCAATCTCCCGCTTCTTGCGCTCGAATTCCTGACGTTTGGCAACGATGCCTGCCCGCAAGAGTTCGCGATACCATGATTGTTTCGTCGAGCCTTCGTGCGTCTTATACAAATCAAGCCCTTCCTCGGCTTTGACAGAATATTCCATGAGGTTGTGTATCTGCTGGTACATCTCTTTTGAGACAAGAATCAATAGCTGTTTCTGCATTTGCAAGATAGGTGAGTTATCTATTACTTATATAGATTCCCATAAAGGTTTATTGTAAAAGGTTTTTAAAGAATAAGTCCTCATGATAATATTGCCCATCAGGGCGGGGGAAACATAATATGGCATACACACCACAGTATACAGTTGACGATGGGGTCAACGCAGGAACAGACGCATTCGTGAAGACGATAATCATAGTGGGTTCATTCATCGGACTCATAGTGCTGGTCGGAATCGCAGTCTTCGCAGTGAAGTCCTGGCGCAAATACAAGAAGTAAGTTTGGTGACTCACAATGGCATATAACCAGACCTACACCATTGACGACGGAGTCAATGCAGGAACCGATGCCTTTGTCAAGACGATAATCATAATCGGCTCGTTCATCGGGCTGTTTGTGCTTGTCGCGCTCGCAATCTGGGGCATGAAGACGTTCAGGAAGTACAAGAAATAAATTTTTGATTTTTATTTTTTTCCTAATATATTAGGATTTTGCGGGGAAAAATGGCAATCGATGAATGCGTCTGGCACGCTATCATGCGTAATCCTGTTTCTACGACAGCGCAAGATGCGATATATTTCAATCAATCTTTGAAACGATGCTATTCATGCCAAGAGGCGTGCAAAGATTACAAGCCGCTCTCGCGCTATCGTCCTCAAGAACAACTTCAACTCGCCCAGAATCGCTAGTTTTAAATATCAGACCATCTCATCAACTTGACATTATGAGTAAATTCGGGGTGGGGGTATTTCTATTTATATTAATCTTGACAGCTTTTGCCGTGTCAGCAGACGAAGTGAGCCAGAACGGTATCACCATCTCATCCGACAAGAGCGTCTATAATTGCGAACCGATTTTCTCGGAAAAAGGTTGCTTGATAAGGGCGACTATCACTGTCACGAACGATAATCCCGACACGACATATACACTTCACAATTCCTTCTCAACCGCTTCACCTCAAATCGACAAGATTCTCGATAACAAGCAACAGATTATTCAAGACACTACCGACTCTCCTAAATCATACGATTCTGAAAAGATAGTCGATGTCTCTCAGGTCGCAGCGACGATGAGACAACACGGCGCGCAAATATCACAACAACAGATTGCTTTAGCCGATTCTCAAAATCCAGGTGACCTTCCGTTAGAGCAAGTTATTCAGGAAGATACTCTTCAAATCGCGCCTGATGAGATTCTGCCGCATGAAATTCTAGCCCAGTCTGAACCCAAGATATTGACTGTCGAATTCTGGGCTAAAGAATCAGGAAAGTTTAATATTCAGGTTGATGCGGGCGGAATCGGTATTATAGTGCTTGACCCGATTTACAATGTCAGCCCAAATCCAATTCCTAATCAGATATTCAATCCAATCCAGGAGACAACCACAGACGAATATAATCCAACTTTGCCTTATTATCATCCACTGATTGATGGCATGATGACTAATAATTACAGTGGGCTTCCTTATAATATCAATGGTTATCAGAAATTCAATCTATCTGGAGTAAACAGCAACATATCAAATATTACGCTCGCTTTAAATATTGGCATTATAAATAATCCAGACCCTGCAAAGACATTGAACATCTATTATTGCAATTCTTCCTATGACTTGGATTTTATGACTTGGAATGATGCTGCAAGCAATATTACCTGCGACCTTACTCCATTCTATTCAATCGCTACGGATGTGATATACTCAGACACGATAACATATACCATGCCTGTCAAGAATTATCTGCCAGTCGATTCGCTTATCCCAAAAGTGCAAGCGGATGCCGATAAAGTATTTATCCTGAAGTATGTGCTTTTGCCTGAAAGCGCAACAGGAGCGACCCTTGTTCATGTCTATTCGATGTATAGCACTAATCTTTCTCCTGAACTATTGATTAATTCGCCGCCTTCAGCAACAGTCTGTGGCGCATGGAGTGAAAGAACAGATACCGCAGGGCATGATTGGACTGCTTTGGCATCATCCAGTGACGGCTCGAAATTGCTCTCTATGATTTACGGTGGCGACATATATACTTCAACCGATTCAGGGCTATCATGGACTGATAGGGCTGGCGCAGGCTCAAGGAACTGGGCAGCAGGAGCTTCTTCAGCAGATGGCTCACAACTTGTCGCTGTCGAAACGGGCGGCGACATCTATACCTCATCCGATTCTGGGCTTACCTGGACAGATAGGTCAAGCGCAGGCTCAAGGAACTGGGCTGCTGTCGCTTCATCTTCAAACGGCTCGAAGATTATAGCAATTACTTTCGATAATGAGATGGTGACTTCCTCAGATAGTGGCATCACTTGGGTCAATCAGACAGGCTTAGGTGGCAGTGGGACTTATAGCGTATCCGATTCTTATGACGGCTCGAAAATCGCATCATATATCTATAACGACTATGTATATACCTCAACGGACTCAGGCGTAAGCTGGCTTTCGCATACAGAACTTGGAACAAACGCGTTGATAGGTGTCGCGATTTCTGGCGATGGAATGAAATTAGTCACAGGGACAAATGATGCCCAAGTATACGTATCCACTGATTTTGGCACAACCTGGAACAATCATTCAACAAATTTAGGTTTCCTTAATGGCATCTCAATGTCGAAAGACGGGTCTACGATAGCTGTCTGGCAAGCTACGGGAAACATATTCATCTCCAAGAATTTGGGAAACAGTTGGGTCAATCAGACAAGCGCGGGCTCGGAAGATTGGGCAGCGATGGCATTTTCATATAACGGCTCGAAAGTTGTGGCTGGAGCATTCAGTGATACTAGCGGAGCCATCTGGGCTTATGAAAGTTGCGCATCAAATTGTACTCCCATTTGGGTTGCGCAATACGGGCTTTGTCAATCGAATGATACGTTATTGAAGACCTATTCAGACTCGAATGTATGTGGTGTCACAACAGGGTTGCCGATTGATAATGGCACAGAATCTTCTTGCAATTATTGTTCTGAGGATTTGGAAAGAGATTATACAGGTCTTTGCCAGATAATCAATGGCACTCCAGGCATTCCATTCATTTATGAAGACCAAAATTATTTCTCGTGCTGCGCAATCACAAATCTACCATCAGATTGTGACATCTTATCCAGCCCATTCAACGAATCTAATCAGAGCGAGAATTGCACAGTCTTATATGATGATTTCATAGTCGAGACTGACGACCAGGCAGATTTCGGATTCGGGCGTGATAAGGTATTCGGCAAAGCTTACCTGAACGGAACAACTGGTAACTATTCGTGCATCTCATACGTCAAGACAACCGATAATCAGGTCATCCAGACCAATCCTTCATATTCCAAAGCCAATAACGCTCTTTTGCAATCGAGCTACGATGACAGGCAATATTTTGCCGCAGATAACGGGCT
>Ga0182021_10003566_pt1 | contig 18298 bp, 16 predicted proteins | sample 612E3MmetaG_FD_120493 | JGI IMG/M metagenome (GOLD analysis project Ga0182021, IMG submission 120493) | Permafrost microbial communities from Stordalen Mire, Sweden - 612E3M metaG (Illumina Assembly) | ecosystem: Environmental > Terrestrial > Soil > Wetlands > Permafrost | place: Sweden... | reverse complement strand
CCATGAGGCCATCGCGCAGGAACAAGCGCTCACCGACCTTCATGTGCTTGGTAATATCGTGTTGTACCGGAATGGGACCGCCGATCACGTAGTCGTCGCCGTAAACAAATTTTACTTCGCTACCGGTCTTTAGCGCCAAGCCCTCGGCCGGCAAATTACCGGCGCGAATCTTCGGACCCTGCAGGTCGGCGATAATCGCTAACGGACGCTGATGCTTAGCGGCCACTTCGCGCGTCATCGTGACAATGGCGCCGTGTTCCTCATGCTTGCCGTGAGAAAAGTTGAGACGCACGGTGTCAACGCCGGCGCTGATCAGCTTATCGAAAACTTTCGGCTCGCGCGAGGCCGGGCCGATGGTCGCTACTATTTTGGTTCGTTTGAATCGATCGTAAATCATGCTACCACTCTAACAAATCATGCGGTTTTGTGCTATCTTTAGTCGGCTTGACGCTGAAGCGTCAGAGGTAAAAATCAGCAATTTCCCCGCGTGAGAGGCGGCTGATTCCGATGTTCGACAACCAGTCCCTTTACCTATTCGGCGTCTTGATCGTCATGACGCTCAAGACGCTAACGCTTCTGCTCAGCCTGATCACCGTCGGCGGTTTCGCCAACATGAGCGCGGACGCCGTGGGTCGTCGCGGCCCGCTGGCGCGGTTCAACCGCCCTATCTGGACACGCGTTTTCGGCGCCAACAAGACCTGGCGCGGATTGCTCGTAGGCCTTGCGGTCGGCGTCGTCGCCTCGCCTCTGTTGTGGCTCGTCTGGGCCGCTGCCGGCTCGCGCCACACCGCGTTCACCTGGTGGATCGGGGCGGCCGTCGGTCTGGCCACTCTGCTCGGCGACGCGGTAACCAGCGGCTACAAACGGTTGCGCGGCCTCGCGACCGGTGACCGCCACTGGACCGACCCGTTCGACCCGGCCTTCGGCGTCTTCGCCGGCATCCTGGTGGTGGGTCTGGACATGGAGACCGCCCTGCTGTCGGCCGCCCTCGCCTGCCTACTGTTGCAGTACCTGCATCCGCTGATCTGCCAACTCGGCTACCGACTCGGCCTCAAAGCCAAACCATACTGACGGAGGGAGCCGTCAAAATGAATGCTCGCTCGGGGTTCCAATAACCTTGAGCGGGCTTATTTTTTACTCTAGTAATTATGTTTAAAATCTGTTATTATTCGACAGTCAATTCATGGTTCTATATTTTGTATAGAACCAATCGTTTCACTCACTTTTGTGGTCCTATCGTCTAGCGGTTAGGACAGCGGGTTTTCAGTCCGTCAACCGGGGTTCGATTCCCCGTAGGATCACCAGAAATAATTGACGCGAAAAGAGGCCCTGCGCGGCCTCTTTTTGTATCTATCCCCGCGCCGTTTCTCGGACCGTTGTTCGAGCCGGGCGTGGAGCCGGTGATCGCCACAGGATTTAATTACCACGCCGAGGAAATAGCCTTGCACGGCGTTAAAATTCACAACGCCATCGACATGGACTTGCCGCGCGGCACTAAGATATTGGCGCCGGCCGACGGATATTACATCGCGACTTACGGCGAGGTTTTGTTGCGTGAAAAAGACGGCGCGCCGCGGATGTTGAGCGCCGCCAAGGCGGCGCGCGCGGCCGGCCAAGATATTAACCCGCCGGCCGCCGGCCGGCGGCACTCGCCTATGCTTAGAGCGTCCGTAAGCGAATATCGCAAACCGGGCGTGGCGGTCTTCGTGAAAGCCGGCGAAGTTATCGCCGAAGTCGGCATGACCGGATGCGGCTGGGGTCGGCCGTGTTACGATTTCGCGCGGTTCGACGCGGCCGCCCGACCCGACTTCCACGGCGTCGACTACCCGTACTATACTTCGCCGCATCTGCACTTCGCCGTCTTCGGTCGCCGCGCGCCGCATAGCCGCAACGGCCGAGCCCTTGACCCGTTTGGAATTTACGGAACCTACGAGGAAGGTTACCCAATAAAACGAAGCTACTGGAACCGCAAAGCAAATAACGCAAAGCACGCGCCGCTTTGGACCGACCAATTTCACCGATGAAACCCCAAGGGCGAGTCATACCTTAAAATAGTTTTACGACAATAGTAAAAATCCCGAGGGGAGAATTATTACTATTGCCGTAATTCTCTAATGGATATAACCTCCTTGTCGACGAGTCTGAAATCAGGGTGAGGTCGGCCAGCTGTCACCCGAAGATGATGTTTTTCTTAAGCCGTTCGGCGAGGCCAAAGCGCGGTTAGAATCCGACCCCCCCCTCGCTGATCGCCCGTTTCGAAGAAGAGCGCCTGGGCGGCGCGGGCAAGTTCGAGGAAATATTGCGCGCCGTTGAAGCCGCCCGCGTTTTTCGACAAAAAATCCCCGGGCTCCAAACGGAGCGCCGGGGTTGGCGTTGAAGGACGGTCAGAGGTACTGGCCGGTGTTGGAAACGGTTTCGATCCGCGAACCGGCGGACGAGGCTCCCGGCTCCGGCCGAACGACCTGCCGGATGGCGACGATGCGTTCGCCCTTGCGGCCGGAGATACGCGCCCAATCGTCCGGGTTGGTCGTGTTGGGCAGATCCTCGTTCTCCTTGTACTCGTCGCGCACGGCCTGGAGCAAGTGCTCGAGGGTGATGCCGCGAACGTCGGTCTCCAAGAAGGCCTTAATGGCGAACTTCTTGGCGCGGTCGACGATGTTCTTGATCATGGCGCCGGACGCGAAATCCTTGAAGTACAGGATGTCCTTGCTGGCGTTGCCGTAGACGACCTCGAGGAACTGGTTCTCCAAGGTCTCGGCATACATGGCGCGAACGACCTCGTCGATCATCCTAGCCACCGCCCGGTCGGGCGAACCGCCGCTGCGGACCAGTTCGTCCGAGTGCAGCGGCAGGCTGGCCGTCAGGTACTTGCCGAAAATGTCGCGCGCCGCCTCGGGATCGGGGCGGGTCACGGCGATCTTGACGTCCAGCCGGCCCGGGCGCAGCAGCGCCGGATCGATCAGGTCCTGGCGGTTCGACGCGCCGATGACGATGACGTTGTGCAGGCCCTCGACCCCATCGATCTCCGATAGGATCTGAGGCACGACGGTGCTCTCCATGTCGGAGCTGACGCCGGATCCGCGAGCGCGGAACATCGACTCCATCTCGTCGAAGAAGATCACCACCACGTGACCCTCGGCCGCCTTCTCGCGGGCGTTGGCGAAGATTTCGCGGATCTTCCGCTCGGTTTCGCCGACCCACTTGGTGAGTAGCTCCGGTCCCTTGATGTTGATGAAGAACGCCTGTCCACTACCGCCCATTTCCTTCGCCATGCGCTTGGCCAACGAGTTGGCGATCGCCTTGGCGATGAGCGTCTTGCCACAGCCGGGCGGGCCGTACAACAGCACACCCTTGGGCGGGCGCAGCTCGTGCTCCTGGTACAGAGCCGGGTGCAGAAACGGCAGCTCGATGGCGTCGTGGATCTGCTCGATCTGAACGGCCAAGCCGCCGACGTCGTCGTAACCGATGTCCGGAACCTTCTCCAACAGCAGGCTGTTGGTCTCGGCCTTGGCCACGACGTCCAGCGCGAAGCTGTCGCGCAAATCGGCGAGGATGAGGTCGCCCTCGCGGAAGTGACGGCCGATGAGTGGCGCCACCATGCGTAGCACGCGCTCCTCGTCCATGCGCGACACGACCAACATGCGGTCGCCCTCGAGCAGCTCCTTGAAGCTGACGAGCTCGCCGATATCGCCGAAGCCGTAGGCGCCGACAATCAAAAGCTCGCCGTTGAGAGCGACCAGTTGACCCGCCAGGAGCTCGTCGAGCTCGAGTCCGGGGCCGACGCCGACCAGCGCCGGGCGACCATTGAAGCTGATCTCGGCCAAGCCGTTATTCGGACGAATGAACAGGCCGAAGTTACTGGGCGGCTGCTGGCACTTCTCGATGTCCTCGCGAAGTTGCGAGATCATCGCGGAGGCGTCGCGAAGCGCGTTCGACAACCGCTCGTTTTGTTCGCGCAGACGCGCGACCTCAGCCGGACTGACCGGACCTAGAGAATCGTCTCTTGCCATGATGTTCGACCCCCTTCATGGGTCAGGTACTGTCCGGCGTATGCCGGATTGCTACTTACCATACATTTATTTGGGGCAAACTGCAAGAAATAAGCGAATTTACGTCGACCTACCAAGAATTGTATATATCGAAATGAATGTAAGCTTTGAGCCAACTGCCGTAGCGATTGGGGTTATGAGCGTAATCATTGGCCCACTTGAGCTGAACCACCGGATCGTGAATATCACCGTACGCCGCGTAATTATCCGCCTTAGTTTGCGCCAGGCCGAAATAGCCGTCAAGCGATCCGGCTTCGGGATCCCACTTAGACTCATTGTAAATAATAACGGCGACGCAGCCGTAATCGGCCGCGGCGACGCCGGCGTCGGCCAGCCAACCGGTGTGCTGTGCCGTCAGCGCGACATTCGGACAACCAATCGGCGCCGGGGTCGGCGCGGGCGTCGGCCGCGGCGTGGGCGCGGGCGTCGGCGTCGGGGTCGGCGTCGGCGTTGGCGTGGGCGTCACGCAAACCAGGCCGCTCAGCCGGCCGTCGCGAGCGTCGCAGGCCATGGCCAGCCGCGCGCCGGTCGCGGTCGCGCCGGCCGCCAGGGGCGCCAGCCAATCGCGCTCATAGTCCGGCGCGGGCGTCGGCGACATCATGGCGACCAGATCGCGCGCGGCCGTCGCGCCGAGCCTCGCCTCCGCCGGCGCCGACGGTTGCGACAACCCAAAGAAATACCAAAACACCCCGAGGGCGGCGGCGGTCGGCAGTAATCTTATCCAACTCCAATCCATGGCTCGTGACATTGCTTGTCATATATTAACCCGAACGCTGAGTCTTTACAAAATTGGTTAAGTAACTTAACATTTAAGGAGCTTAAGTAACCATTGACCAAACTATGACCGATCGAGAACAACTCATTCAACTCGTGCACTCCGATATTATCAGGATGAAACACCTGATGCTGTCGACCTTACCGTGCAAACCAAGCGAGTTGCCGTGGGCGCAAATCGATCTGTTATTCCGCGTTACCGAGCGCCCGGGAATTACCGCCGGGCAATTGGCCGAGAACCTAGGCACCAGTCCTAGCGCCATCGCCCAACTAGTGTCGCCGCTGGAAAAGCAGGGTCTCATTGTCAAAGAAACCGACCCCAGCGACCGCCGTATTTCTCTACTAACAGCCACTCCACTCGGTTGCGAGAAGCTAGAGCGCATGAAGACCGTCGCGCGTCAACATCTGAGCGAACTTATGGCCGATCTGAGTGACGGGGAGCTGCGAACCCTCCATGAACTGCAGCAAAAAATGATCGCCAGGCGATCCCAAACTAACTAATAAAAGGAAACATATGAAAGAAAATATGTTCGGTCTGCCCGTGCGGCAGAAAGTGACTATTATGATTGCCGTCATGGCCGCTCTGCTGCTAGCCGCGCTCGACCAGACCATAGTCGGCACGGCCATGCCCCGCATCATCGCCGATCTTAACGGCATGGAGCACTTCAGTTGGGTGGTTACGGCCTACATGCTGACCTCCACCATTACCGTGCCGATCAGCGGCAAGCTATCCGACCTGTTCGGCCGTCGGCCGATGCTCATCGGCGGCATCGCCGTCTTTGTCGGCGGGTCCATGCTGGCCGGCCTGTCCCAGAGCATGTGGATGCTCATCGGCTTCCGCGCTCTCCAAGGCATTGGCGCCGGTATTCTCATGTCCAACACCTTCGCGACCGTCGGCGACTTGTTCGTGCCGGCCGAGCGCGCCAAGTGGCAGGGCATGGTGGCCGGCGTCTTCGGTCTGTCCTCCGTCATCGGCCCGCTTTTGGGCGGTTGGCTGACCGACCACGCCTCCTGGCGCTGGACGTTTTACATCAACGTGCCGGTCGGCATTATGGCCCTCGTGCTCATCGTGGCCTTCCTGCCGAACGTGAAGCACTCTCTGCGCAAGGCCATTGACTTTAGCGGCGCCGTTTTGCTGTCGATTTGTCTGGGCGCGCTGATCTTGGGATTGTCCTGGGGCGGCAGTCAGTACGCCTGGGGATCAGTGCAAATTATCGGTTTGTTCATTGCCGCGGCCGTCACTCTGGTGCTGTTTCTGCTCAACGAGCAATACGTCGCCAAAGACCCCATTATGCCGCTGGATCTGTTTAAGAACCGCACCTTTAGTTTGTCAATGTTCATCATGTTCTTGTTCGGCATGGGCATGATGGGCACCATGCTCTACATTCCCTTGTTCGCTCAGGACGTGTTGGGCAGTAGCGCCACCAACTCCGGCGTTATCATGTTGCCCATGGTAGCCGGCATGATGATTAGCGCCATCGGTTCGGGACAAATTATCTCCCGCACCGGTCGCTACAAAGCGCTGGCCATCATCGGTATGTTCGGCACTACCGGCGCCATTTGGTGGATGTCCACCCTCACCGGCGGTAGTACTAACAACGATCTGCTAGTACGCATGGTGGCGGCCGGATTGTTCATGGGTATTACCATGCCGATCTTCAACCTGATCGTGCAGAACGCCTTCCCGCAAAACCGGCTGGGCGTCGTTACCGCCAGCATCCAGCTGTTCCGTAGCCTCGGTTCGACCGTCGGCGTGGCCGTTATGGGCAGCATCATGACCAATGAGCTGACCAGCCGCCTGGCCGGTCTTAAGTCCGACGCTTTCTTCCAGACTATGTCCAAGTCTAATCCGGCGTTCTCGTTGGACAAGATTGACGTCAATGTTTTCCAGCGGTTGCTGTCGCCCGACGGCTTGGCTAAGATTCATCAGATGGTTCTCGCGCAATTCGAGCACCTGCCGGCGGCCGTCAAGGCCGTCATGGAGCCCAAGGCTCTGGCCGGGCTGAACCACTTCGTCGCTCTGTCGCGCGACGCCATCGCCGGTTCGGTCGGTCACGTCTTCATGATAGCCACCTGGATAATTTCGCTGTCGTGTCTGGCCGTGATCTTCATTCACGAAGTGCCTTTGCGTAAAGGTCACGAGCCGGCCGGCGAGCTGGCCGCGGCCGAGATTGCCGTCGAGTACGGCGACTTCGCGGCTGAAGACGAGCCGGATCTCGGCGTCGCCGGCGGCAAGTCCGGTTCTAAGGCCAAAACCAAGCACAAACGTAAGCGCTAACCGGCTGATTCCGGAAAAAAAATGACATGCGCACCAAAACCGCGTATGTCATTTTTTAATTGGATCGAAACCTCGAATATAACTACAATACTCTCACTGTACAACCACCATATTTCACCACTGGTTGCTCTGAGCAACCAGTCACACGGCAAGAAACTAATTGCTCTGAGCAACCAGTTGAAGAGTATAGTCCCGACGGTAGAGTAAACTAGAATAGGCGTAAATTTTTCATCCCTTGAATTATCTTCCAAGGTTTTGTTTGTTAAGATCTTGACACTGCTATAAGTAGCTTAACAACTGTTCTGCGAGCAGAGCATCTTATCGAATGTCCATCTACTAAGTTCATTGAAAAACGCCACGGCATCCACACTGCAAGCACCACTAGCATTACCACCCCCGTTTGTTCTTGAGGAGTAAGAATAATGACTCCCGGAGATATTTTGGGTGTTAGGGCAAAGGTTACCAAGGATGCAAATAATATAAGCGAGCCTAAAGTTAGAAACAGTTTTGCTCTCATATATTTACGCAAGTTGACTCTAACTACGGTGTCGTCTTTTCCGCAGGCGCAGAGCGCGACTTTCATGTGTTTCTGTTTTGGATCTAATATCTGGGCCATATCTACTTCGCTATTAACGAGTTATATTTATCAACCGCTTGGTTGTGCTCCTGTCGAATTTCCTCACAGAGTTTAAGGTCAGCATCGTACTTATCAACTTGAGACGGATCATTTTTATCAATTACGCCGGCACGGAACTCAAGGTCTCCTGAACAGATATCATACTGGGATTTGAGACTTTCCATCTGTTGTTTTAATGAATTCGCTTCTCTTAAACGAGGGTTTAGGACGTCAAAAGCGCTGGGGAAATACGCGAGCATAGTTAGTACGAAAATTACCAGCCCTACGCCAACCACCGCCCACTCGCCTTTTGACTTCGGCCGGATACCATCATCTACTTCACCTACTATATGATTAATCATTTTTTGAATCGGAATAAATATGAGCGGAGTGGCGAACACGAGACCAAAAGACGCCACTGTCGCCCAAAAACTATCAGGAACTCTGGCTAAGTACTGATTCAGAAATATAGACACCACATAAAAAGACGCTAACTGACGAGCCAAATAAATCTTCGAATAACCCGTATCCATAGCGGCGCTCTCTATCTTTTCAAATAGCGATTTCGCATAAAAGATAGCGAGGAGCGCTCGCCAGATAGGATGAATTTTCGACTGCTCGGCGGCTTTGACGGCCTTCCAGTTTCTATAGAACCAATAAAATTCGTATAGCCAAAAAGTAAGCACCGAAAGCACATAAAGCTTTCTGGTCGAAATAGCAAAATATCTTACTTGGCTTTGGCCGTTTTCTTGATCAATGTCTTTGCTAGTCATATATAGATCATAACACGATATTAAATAATATTTATTGATACATTTAAAGTCATAATAAAATAATTTCATGGATATATCACTATCGACAATGGTCTGGTGAATTGATACATTAATAACGTACCGTAACGACAACGATTGGATCGCCGTGAAACCGGTAGCCAGAATCCTCGCAACCATCGGACTAGCGCTCGCCCTAGCGTTTTCTCAGGGCGGGATCGCTAACGCAACCACAGGAGGAGTGAACGTCGCCGGCTGGTGCAACACCCAATTCTGGAACGGAGGATCCGCGTCGTACTGGACCTACAGCAATCCCTACAGTTGGTACTGCTACAGTAGCGATCACTCACAGTCCAGGAACGTCGACATGAACGCGGCGTGCGCGTTCACCTATCCCGGTCATCCCGGATCGGCTAGGCTTGGCGCCTACAACGTCTACGGCTGGTACTGCGTCTACTAGCAGGATCGTCGCAAGAGGCTCTGATCGAACTTCGGAATGATGTTTCGATCAGAGCCTATTATTTTAATCATTGACTGTTACATAATAATGATCGACTATTGAAATAATGAATAATAGCACACCAAAAAATGCAAAACTTATCGAGGTATCAGGACTAACAAAACGCTACAAGATTGGCGGCCAATTTGTAACTGTATTAGATAACATTGATCTATCCGTAGAGGAAGGAGAATTTTTAGCCGTCACCGGCGCCAGCGGTAGTGGCAAGAGTACCCTGCTACACCTAATGGGCGGCCTAGACATACCCTCGTCCGGAAAAGTGTCGGTCGACGGTGTTAATATTGGACAGCTTAAAGACTCTCGACTATCCGAATTTCGCAACCGTACGATTGGCTTCGTTTTCCAGTTCTTCTACTTGCAGCCATTTTTGAATCTACGCGACAACATAGCGGTACCGACCATGTTCGCTTCTAACGATAAAGAACGCGCCCAAATTGTAAACGAGCTACTTCAAAGGGTCGGCCTGTCGGATCAGGGCGACAAGTTACCCAAACAACTGTCGGGCGGTCAGATACAACGCGCCGCCATAGCGAGGGCTTTGATAAATCAGCCGAAGCTATTGTTGGCCGATGAGCCTACCGGCAACTTAGACAGCGCGAACGGAGCCGCAATAGTCGAGCTATTCAAGAGAATTCGAAGGGAGCTCAACACGACAATAGTAATCGTTACTCACAACCAAGAAATCGCGGCTCAAGCCGACCGTGAACTGAAGATGAAAGACGGGGCATTACAATGATAAAAATCATGGACGCCTATAAACTTTCGCGCACCAAACTCCGCACGAAACGGCTCATGTTAGCTATCTCGGTGCTTGTTTCGGGCCTGCTTTTCGGATTAGTCTTTGCCGGCAGTCTAGTAACAGTCGGCGCGTATGACAGCATAACGGGTTTTTCACGAATCGTATCTAACGGTAAGTACTTAGTTAAATCTGAGCCCGCCGTTCCATCTTCTGTTTATGGCTTTGCGGAAAGAAACCCTTCGCAATCAACTGTCGACATTCTAACTTCCTTGCAAAACGAATACGTTGCCAAGCAAAAAACTAATGCTAAGCGACTCGGTGTAACCTTTGATGAAACTAATTTCCAAAAAATTCTTATTCCCGACCCTTACGCCATCAAGACCGTTACCGGTTCGCAGCCCTATATTATTAACATAAAATCACCGGTTTTCCCGTTATATGTAAATAAGCTACAAACCGATTATGTTAAATCGGCTACGACGAAGTTAAGCGATCTGCGTTTACTCGCCGAAAAATACGGCGCCATCGGATATCATGACAACATTAACGCCGGAACCTACTACAGAACGCTAACTTACCTCAAGGACGGCAAGGAGGATCTAAGTAAGGTCGGCGACAACGCCCAATCCGCTACCGGAGACCAGAGCACTTTCGGAGTCCTCATAAGTAGCGTTCGCAATTCAATGTACACTTTTGTTGATAACTCATTAGTAAAAAGATTTTTATTGTCAGCAAAAGATAGAAAAACGGATCCCTCGGCAGTCCCGGTAATTATTTCTACCGACGAAGCAGTGGAAATGTTTGGCGCCAAGCTGGGTATTGCCAAAATGCCGAGTCAGCCCGCCGATCAAATTTCTTGGATGAAAGACCTTCAGATAAAAATAAACGGCCAAACATACGCGGCGTGCTACCGTAACGACGCGGAAATTAATTTACTTAACCAGGCTACACAAACTGCGGCGGAAATTGCGTCGAATAAAAATAACCGGGACTACGCGAAACCAGATCTTATTTACGCTCTGCCGACCGAGACGTGCGGCGCGGTAACATTGGCTCAAGATAAGCGTTCTGACGTAGTTAAAAAAGCAGAGCAACAGGCGAACAACATTGCCAAAGAAGACGGCACCTACGAAGCGCCGCGAGTTAGGCTTTTAAAATTCCAAGTGGTTGGCATTATGCTGATAACTCCGGACATTTCTAACGTTCACACTCTATCTGACTTCACTGCCAGTCTGCTCAGCGCTCAGTACGGGGTCGGCGCGATTATTCCCAAACAAACATACGAACAAATTGATGAAGCGAGCCGACCGGATGACGTATTGATGGGCTATAGCCCCAAATATTCAAAAGACCCGATGATTATAGCCGGCATTAGCGACCATATAGTCGAGTTCCCGAACATAGCTCAAGCTAAGGCCTTTATGAACCAAGGCTGTATATTTGCTTACAGCTGTAATAAATCGTTCGCCCTAACCACCTACGGTTCAAACTATCTTCTCGTTTACGACTTACAAAAACTAGCGGAGCAGATAATATCAATCGCATTAGCGGCCGCCTTATCGATAGCCGGAATTATAATATTCGTAATGATGATTCGCGTCATTATTGACAGCAGACGAGAAACAGCCGTCTTTCGAGCCCTCGGCGCCAAAAGAAGAGATATAGTCGCAATCTACCTTTTATATAGTCTAAACGTCGCGCTATTTATCTTATTGTTCAGTCTCGGCCTGGGACTGGCAGTAGCAGTGGTAATTCAGCTAACCTACGGAAGTCTTCTCACCGACTACGCCAAGGTCGCCTACGGCGCATATAGCCAGTCTCTGAGATTTAGTTTTATTGGATTCGACTGGGGCGTTATCGCAGGGTTGAGCCTATGCATTGTGCTTTTAGTAGTTTTGGCGATAATTCCGCCGCTAGTCCGGAACGTGCGTCGCAATCCCATCAGCGATATGCGAGAAGAATAAAAAACCCGCTAAGGCATTGAGGCCATAGCGGGGTGACGACCGAGACGGTCAGGCGGCGGGCGGTCGGTCGGGACCGCCGGCGTCGGGACGGAAGCCCCGAGACGCCCAGGCGCCCGGAATGCCGGAGCGGAAGAAGACTTTCAGCTCCGCCAGGTCAGCGGGGTCCGCTTCGACCGTGAGACCGGAACGGCGGAACTCTCGGATCATCCGCGGGCCCGGTTTGATGAACCAGTACTCGCGGATGTTGTCGTCAGCGTCGGCCACCGCTTGAACCAATTGACGGTCGAAGAAACGCTGACGGTAGTTGCAGGCCGGGTTCGGGCAGCAACCGACGACGTGGTCGAAGTGCGACGCCTCATCGTAAATGACGAGGTAGCAGTAGCCCGAGTTCATCGGGTACCGGTAGCGACACTTCGGGCAACCGGCGACGCGAGCAGGCGGAACCGGCGCCGGAACGCTTTCGGCGGGGTCGTCGTCTTCGACGATGTCGTCATCGGCGATTTCGGGGTCGACAAGGTCGACGGGGCCGTCGTCGGCACGGTCGTCGTCCCGGTAGCCTTCAGCGTCGTCAGCGTCATGGCGGGTCTCATTATCGAGGAAGACGAAGTGAATGCCGCTTTCGTAGTCGCAGTCGAAGTCGTACTTCAGGAAGTCCTTGAGAATCTTGAACGGCAGCTTCATGGGAGCGACGAAGCCGCAGTCGGGACACTGAACAACCGCGTGGTTGAGCCACGGGAGTTTATCGTGAATGAAGACCCAAGTTTCATCGCCGGGGACGAAACCGTGGCGGCACTGAACGCACACCAGCCGGGGAATGGACATGATCTTCGCCCCTTTCGAGAGGCCGATAGGTACAACGACCTCATGGCCGCATTGACCATAAATATAACTCGACTAGAGTATTTTGACAAATTTTAGTATCATATGTTGGAATATGAAGATGATTTTTTGGAACATTCTGTGCCGAGCGACCAGTCGCAAGGTTCTCCGGCAACTACGGCTAACATTGTTGGCCGCTTTTGTGTTGGCCGCCTGCGTCGTCGGATGGGAAACGACAGCGGTAGTCGCCGCCGCAACGGGCCCCAGCAAGGCCGTCGTGGCTCTGCGAGCCCAGCTGGACGCGGTTCAGGGCGACGTCAACCGGCTTGTCGACCGGCAAGGCCGTGACGGCCGCGTCATTCAGCCGAAAGCCGACCTGCAAAACCAGATCACCCAAATGCGCGTCGAGCTGGCCGACGGCCGCATCGCCGACGTCACGGACGCCATCAACGGCCTACGCGGCCAGATACGCCAAGCCAACGCCGCGCTGGATCGGCCGCGGCCGACGCCCACGCCCGTGCCGGTCGTCGGCGCGCCGACCTTCGCCCCGAGCGCCGGCAGCCTGAACGTGGCCATTGTCATGTACCACAAAACGCCGGCCGACTTTGACGCTCAGTTGGCGCACCTGGAGCAGACCGGCTACAGCGTCGTCACGCTCGACCAGGTAGCCGCGGCCATGGTCGGCGGAACGGCGCTGCCCGCCAAAGCCGCGGTCATTACCTTTGACGACGGCTACACTGACCAGCTCAACGCCTTCGCCGCCCTCCAGCGCCACAACATGAAGGCCACGTTCTACATCATTAACGGCGGCGAGGCCTCGGGCTGGTGCATCGGCGCCGGCCGCAACGATCATCCCCACGCCGACTGCGGTGACGACTACCTGAGCTGGGATCAAATCCGCGCGCTGGATCGCACCGGGCTGATCACCATCGGCGCTCACACGCTGAACCACCCCTGCGCCAGCCCGACTCTAAACACCGCCTCCGCCGCCCGCCTGCACCAAGAAATCGCCGGCTCCAAGGCCGGGCTCGAGCAAGAACTGGGACACCCCGTCACCAACTTCGCCTATCCTTGCGGCATCTACAACCAAACCGTCATTAACGAAGTCCGCGCCGACGGTTTCGCCACGGCGGTCACAACCATACCGGGAGTCTGGCAGGCGGCCGGCCAGCCTTACACCCTGCGCCGCATTCGCGACACCTGGCAGTTAAAATAACCCGCAAAAACTCGCTAGGCGCCGAGCTTAGTATTGATGATGTCCAAAACCTGGCGCGGCGTAATGTCGGCCTTTACCAGGTAGTCGGCAGCGTATTCCTTGGCGCGGTCGCGATCTTCGACCTTAGACGAATTAGTCAAAATAATTATCGGCATGGTTGAAAAATCGAACCCGTCGGCACGCAATTTTTCCAATGCCTGCCAACCGGTCATTTCCGGCATGTCGAGGTCGAGCATAACGAGGTCGGGGTGGTCGTTATTGATGATTTCCACCGCCTCGCGGCCGTTACCGGCCATGGCCACGCTGAAACCGCCGGTTTCCAGCTTAGTCTGGTACATCCGAGAGATAAACGGGTCGTCTTCGGCCAATAATATTAGCCGCCCTTTCGCGTTATCTTCTCTCATTTAGCGCCTCCTTTAGGTCTGATGGGTAGCTCAAATCCGAATATAGAGCCTTTGCCCTCTTCACTATTGAATATTACTCTACCACCCTGGTCTTCCACAACCCTTTTGGCCAAATATAAACCGAGTCCGGTACCGTCGGGTCGTATCTGTTGGGCGTTATCGGCTCTAAAAAATTTAGTAAATAATTGTTTCGCGGACGATTTTGGCACGCCAATGCCGGTATCGGTCACTCGAACGCTAAAGTTATGATCGTCCTTAGTCAGCTCAACGGTCACGCTACCGTGCTGAGTATAGTAAATGGCATTATCGATGTAATTCATGACCACCTGGCGAGTCTTAGCCTCGTCAATGACCACTGGCAGGCTCTTGAACCGGGGCTTCTTATAGATGAGGTCAATGCCCTTGGTCGTCGCGTGCGACTTGAGCTGACGAATCTCGTCTTCAACCATGGAGACGGCCTCACAGTCAACGTAATCGATAACGAACTTACCCGTAGTTAGGCGGCTGGTGTTGAGCAAGTCGGCGATGAGACCGACCATGCGCTCGGAGGCGGAAAAGGCATAGTCCACGAACTCCTTCTGGCTCTCGGTGATTTCGCCGGCGTCGCCTTCCTCTAACATGGATAGATAGCCCTTGATGGTTGTCAGCGGCGTCCGTAGCTGATGCGAGGCCATACTAATGAACTCATCCTTGGCGATGTCCAGCTCGCGCAAGTGGGCGTTGGCGCGCCGCAAACGGCCCTCGGACTCTTTGATTTCCTGGTGCAGCAACGTGTTGTCCATGGAAATGCCGACCACCTCGGCCAAACGGCCGATGAGATTACTGCGGTGCTCGCTCATGTCGGCCAGCTGGTTTTTGGAACCGATGAGCAAGATGCCGATAACCTTCTCGCGCACAATGAGCGGACAGACGAAAACCACGGCCAGCCCCATGATTTCCTGCCAGCGCTTGGTTTTGGCGCGCGTCTCGTCGTGCAAAACGTCTTGCAAACCGGCCGACACCAGCTCGCCTCCGTTGACCAAAACTTGCGACAGCAAGCACTTGCAGCTGTGGCCGACCTTAAGTGAGTTCAGGATATCCTTGAGCTCATCAATCTTAGGATCGGCGCTGTCGACCGCCGAGGCTATGGACACCGCGTAGGGCGACCCCTTGCGGCCGACTATCATGGTTACCAATGGGAACTCGCCCATACTGGAGATAGCCGACACCACGCCCTGCGCCACGTCGTTAACGTCGTTGACCTGAAGCACAATTTCATCGATTGCCCGTAGCAATGACAGCGTTTTGTTCCGCTCGGACAAGTTGAGATTCTGCTTATACAGTGACTCGGTAACGCTTTCGAGCTGAACCTGACCGGCCTGCTCGAGCTTGATATTCGAAAGTAAGACGTCTAGTAAGCTCATTACTTGAGCGAGGCGGGAAGCTGGTCGTTCGGAATGCCCATGGACAGCTTCTTCACCGACTCCTTACAAACCTGCACGGAAATCTGCCCAAAAAGCTCCTCGTATTTGCCGACGAGCTTACCCAGAATGTCGGTCTTATTACCGTTGAACACGACGTCCCTGGTGTCCCAGTTAATAGTCAGCCCCTGAACCTTTTTGGCCTGTTCTACGGCTAGCGGTCCGATGACATCGGCTTGTTCTTCAATGATCTTGATGACCGCCGAAACGAACGGATCCGTCCGCATTGTAGTGTCCATTACGCGGCTCCTTTCACTTGATCGAAGACCAGCTTCATGCGAATAAGGGCGATGGTCATGAGGAAATAGGCTACCAGATACATGTAATCGTTAATGCCGCCGGCAGCCCAGGTACCCATCTTTGTTTGGTACAAGAAGGTGAAATCGGCGGCGAATTGAGCTATTAACGCGACCAACAGCATCTCTACCCTACTCTTCATCACGCCACCGAGAGCTCCTCTAGATAATAGGATAGTGACCAGGGCTATGGAAATGTAAATGGCTTGTCCAAGCGGGTAGCCAAAGGTCAACAGGGTCGCTAACCAGCCAGTTGAAGCGAAGTCATAGCCGTTCAAAAATAACCAGTAAACAAGCCCGAGCATCGCGGCGGGTATTATTAGAGCTACCGACTTCTTAAGAAACGAATCGGCGACCATTCTCACGCCTGCAGCCTTTGCTAACTGCAGAGCGCCGTATATGTACAGCAAAACACTACCGAAGTAGCCGACGTCGCCAAGAGACGGATATGGTATCTCGATACCGGCAACGTAGAGGTAATAAGTGTACGCAATTTGCCCGAATTCTTGAGCAAGCAACCCAAATGAAAGCGCCAAGATCGCTCTCCCTAAAGCACTTTTGAACCAGCCATATCTCTTAGCGATAACAATACCAAATAACGCTCCGACCAAAGCCACCGCGCCATAGGTAGCTCCAAAGATTGAAGTTACCGTCGTGTGGGTGCTTGAACCCGTAAAAAATATGTACAACCACATAACCGTAAAGCCACCGAATAGGGCGGATGTTATAATAAAAAACTTGTCTTTTAATAGCCTGTTCATACCTCTAAAGCTTATCTTGACAATTCATCTCTGTCAACTCTATAATCAGATCGATTATGCTTCCAACTTATCCGGACTTTCAGAAGATATCAATTGATCACAAAAGAGATATTGAGCAGATTACCAATAAATTCAGACCGTATTCTGACTTCAATTTTGTTAGTTTATTTTGCTGGAACACGTCCGACAGTCTTGAGGCCTCGATTTTACATAATAATCTGGTGATTAAAATGCCGGATTACGTAACTTCCAAGGATTTTTACACGTTTATAGGCGAAACTAATGTTGACGAGACCGTAAAAACTCTTCTCACTGAAGCTAACGAGCTAAGATTAGTTCCGGAGGAAGTCGTTAAAAACTTACGATCCACGGAGAACTTGTTAATATCAGACGACAGAGACAATTATGATTATATATTGTCGGCGCCGGTTCTTGCGGAATTAAAAGGCGGTCACTTTTTAGAAAAAAGACGCCTACGAAATAACTTTATCAAAGAGTTCGGGGGTTCGCTAAGGGTTGAACCGATCGACATTACGGACGAGAAGATTAAAGATCAAATTAGAAAAATGATTACATTATGGGCTGATATTAAAGGCGACCAAGCAAATGAGAACGAATTAATAGCGATCGACAAAATGCTCAATCATGCGGGGTTCTTCGACCTAAAAAGCCTAGCTATTTACGTAGACGACGAGATGCTCGGCTTTATTATAAACGAGCACCACTCGAACGACAGCGTGGTATCGCATTTTAGTAAAACGGATGTGTCTATGACCGGCGCCACAGCATATCTCGTTAACGAAAACGGTAAGTATCTAACCTCACTGGGGTACGAGTATATCAACTATGAACAAGACCTAGGGCTGCCCGGCTTAAGAAAATCGAAGACGCTTTGGCAACCGGTGGACTATCTTCGCAAATATACTATTAAGCTCAAGCCTGAAGTAGATGTTTAATTTATATATTGTCTTAGCGATTCTGGTATTTCTCGCTTGGGGGTTGGGCGACGTTGTTAACCTGAAATTCAGTAAACAAGCCGGCGCGCGGCAAGCGGCTTTTTTGTCGTGGGGCGGGAGTCTGGGAATCGGCCTGCTTGGGTTTGCCGTAGCTCCTCCCTGGCCGGACGTCTGGGTCGTAGCCGTTAGCGCGGCTTTAGGAGTGCTACTGGGGCTGTGTTGGGTTGGTTTCACCAGCGCTCTGGAGTCGGGCAAGGGATCGGTTGTCTGTACTATAGCCGGGTCGTTCGTGGCGGTAACGTTAGTCATGTCCACTTTATTCCTCGGCGAGAAACTGAGCGTGTTGCAGATAGTCGCGGTAATATTTACTGTCTTGGGAGTATGCGTGGCGTCGGTGGACTTGGCCGATATCCGCGACGGGGTGCGAATGGACCGAAGCGTCAAACTGGCGCTGGCGGTAACATTTGGCTGGGGTGTTTACTACGCCTTTATTAAAGTTCCCGTTGACGCGGCGGGCTGGTTCTGGCCCAGCATCATAGCCGAGACCACCGGTTTTCTGCCCATAATCTGGTTTGCTCGCAAGGAACTACGGAACTCACTCCGCAGGTCGAATTTTAGGTTGGGTTTAATTGTGGCGCTGTTGACCGGAGGCGGCACCTATGTGTACAACATGGCT
>Ga0182021_10003565_pt1 | contig 18300 bp, 15 predicted proteins | sample 612E3MmetaG_FD_120493 | JGI IMG/M metagenome (GOLD analysis project Ga0182021, IMG submission 120493) | Permafrost microbial communities from Stordalen Mire, Sweden - 612E3M metaG (Illumina Assembly) | ecosystem: Environmental > Terrestrial > Soil > Wetlands > Permafrost | place: Sweden... | reverse complement strand
GAAGACATCAGCCACTGGGACGAGGTGAAAGAAGGCGGACATGGCGTGATCGTTCACTTCCAGAAACAGGCCATGGGCAAGCGGACGGTCAATATCGTCATGGGCCGCATGGAGAAGGGGATTGAAGCCCAGATTCGCGTTCCTCGGATTGGGGTGCGCGACGCGGTGAAGCACGTGGGAACCCTGGCCGTATCCGGGGAACGCGGGGTGCGGTTCCTCACGGCCGAGAAGGACGGCGTCAGCGAGGTACACCCGAAGGAGTTGGGCATCGCGCAGCCCGGCTACCTGGCGTTTCGGCTGCTGCGCCCGGACTGGTCCATTTCCCTCAAGACCGAGACGCTGGCGCCGGTCGTGCGGGCCGAGACCTTGCTGCGGGTGGACGTGTCGGAGGGGATGATTCGCGGCCACGGCAAGCTCCAGTACAAGATCGACCAGGCGGGGGTGAAGACCTTCCGGCTCAAGGCGCCGGCGCCCGGCGTTTCGCTGGCGGTGTCGGGCCGCAACGTGGCGAAGGTCACGGAAACCGACAAGAAGGCCGGCCTCTGGGAAGTCGAACTCCAGGGGAAGGTCGAGAACCGCTATTCGCTGGACGTGGATTACCAGCAACCATGCGAGCCCTCGGCTGGAACCTTGCGGATTCTGCCCATCCAGACCGTCGGCACGGAGGCCCAAAAGGGGTACGTCGTGGTGTTCACCTCGGGCCGGCTCCAGGTCAAGGCGGAGAACGTTCCCGAAACGCTCCACCCCGCGGACGCACGAAGCATTCCGGCCACGTTCGGGGCGGGCGACCTGTCGGATGCGATCCTGTGCTACCAGACGGCCCAGCCCGATTTCGGGTTGGACCTGTCGGTCGTGCGCCATGCGGTGGCCGAGGTGCTGCCGGCCCGGGTTCGGAGCGTGGGCTTGACGTCGGTCGTTTCGGACGACGGGCAGATGGTAACCCGTGTGGACCTGAAGCTGAACGTCGGGACGCTGCGGTTCCTGGAGGTCACGCTGCCGCCGGGCGCCCAGGTGTGGTCCGTGTTCGTCAACGACGCGGCGTCCGTGCCGCTCAAGGATCGCGGCACGGTGATGGTGCCGCTCGAATCGGCGCGCGTGACCGGCGACGCCACGGTCGAGCTGACCTATGCGGGCGTGGCGGGTTCGGCCACGGCGTTCGGCAGCGAGCGGATCGTGGGGCCGCGGTTCAACATCCCGCTGGCTGACTTGCAGTGGGACTTTTACGTGCCGCCGAACTACCGTTATCACGGATTTGGCGGCACGTTGACCTACCGGGAACGCGAACGGAAGGATGGCGTGGTGGTGTTTGGCGAGGACCAGTACCGGCAGGACAACGAAACGGCCCTGGCGGCCAACAACGCGAAGGCAGAGGCGGTGCTGCGCTCGGGCGAAACCCTGTGGAAGGCCGGGAAACAGGAGCAGGCCAAACAGGCGTTGAATCAGGCGGTCATCCTGTCGCAGGGCCAGACGGGCCTCAACGAGGACGCCCGGATTCAGTACCGGAACGTCACGCGGCAGCAGGCGGTCGTGGGTTTTTACAACCGTCGCAACGCCCTCAAGCGGGCCGCGAACGTGATCGAAGAAACGGAGAATCAGCAGCCCCAGGCCGCGCCGAGTCAGCAGGTGGATCCGGGCCAGTGGACGGCGGATTATGGCCGCCAGATCGAGCAGTCGCTGGGGGCCGACGAGGCGGGGAACCTGAACAAGGTCGCCGACAAGATGCTGGAGCAACAAGCCGCGGCCCAGGTGCGCGCGACGCCGATCCGGGTGACCCTTCCGCTGCAGGGCCTCTACCTGCCGTTTCATCGCGACCTGCAGATTCAGTCCGCCGCCGAGATGACCGTGGAGTTCAAGGCGAGCAGCGGGTGGCTGCTGGGGCTGCTGACCTCAGCAGGCGCCGCTGTGCTGCTCCTGGCGCTCTTCTGGGCCGCGATGCGGCTGTTCGCGCGGCCGGACGGGAGATGCTGAGGGGCGAAAGTTGGCGCTGTGCGGCACCGTTCGGATGTTCATCCGAGGTGATGCTGAACCTGTCTGTGGATTGCAGTCCGAAGAGGTCTTTGAACACGGACGATATGAACGTGTGAATGGAGTTTCGTGCATGGAGTGGAATGGTGACTCACTGAAGGTTCAGGGGCACAGGGTCGCCCAGCAACTGGAAATGTTTGTCCAGCGAGAACAGCGAGAGGTCGTTTTGCATGGCGCACTGGGCAATGATCAGGTCTGTGTGCGATGTCCATTTTGTTTCTTGAAAAAAGAACAGCCCCGGCCTCAGGGCCGGGGCTGTTTTCGTAATCAGAGGGACAAACGTTGAACGTCCGTCCGTCTTGTGCAGCTCGTGCTTATTTCGCGGGAGCCGGAGCAACCGGAGCGGCCGGAACTGCTGCAGGAGCGGCGGCGCCAGCGGCAATTTTCTCGACGCTGGTGATCGTCTTCAAACCGACCATCTTCTTGCCGTTGTGTTCCCGTTCCCACCCCATGCCGACGACCTTGACTTGGGCGTCAACAAGATCCTTCACTTGGGCTTCGGCGTCCTTCGGCAGCCTGACTTCGGTGCCGTCGTCGGTCTTCAGCACGAACAGGGCCATGCTCTCGCCAGCCTTGTTCTTGTGCTCGATCTTCGAGATCGTGCCGGTCAGGGTCATTTCCTTCGCCGCCGGCATATCGCCGCCGCCGGCTTTCGCGTGCTTCTTCTCCGTTTTGGGCGCATCCTGAGCCACGGCGCACGCCACCGACATCGCCACAATACCCGCAACAACTGCCAATACTTTCTTCATCTAATTTCCTCCTGTTTCTTGATTTCCAACGTTACTGCTCTTCTTTGACTCGGAACCAAGACACTCGTCTGGCCCGCTGGTACTCATGCTTTCGGACGGCTTTCGGGACTGCAATCTTGCCCAATCCCGTGAAAAGCCGTCTATTATGCACAAGTGGTGTAAACGCACAAGGGGGGTATTTTATTGTTTTATTGTTCATTTGGAGGGCGCGATGAAGTAAGTTCATGACACGGCTTGAACGATGAGGGCCGGATGGAGGGTGAGGTATGGCAGACCACAAGGAAGTCGGGTTGAAGAGTGCGTTCGATCTGGCGATGGAGCGGCTTGCGAAAAAGGGCGACAACTTGACGCAACTTTCGGGGGAACAGAAGGCGGCGCTAGCGGATATCGGCGCCCGCACCAAGGCCAAGATCGCGGAAATCGAGATTCTCTACGACAAGAAGATCGCCGAAGTCCGGGCTTCCGGCGACGCCGAGGCGTCGGCCAGGATCGAGAAGATCGAGGAGGAGAAGCGGGCGGAGATCGCCAAACTGCGCGACCGGGAGGAATCCGAACGCCGCAAAGTCAGGGCGTAGGAAGGGACATGGAACAGGTCCGAAGAATCCTCGCCGTCAAACTCAGTTCGCTCGGCGATTTGTTTCATGCGCTTCCGGCCGTGCATAACCTCAAGGTGGGCCTGCAAGCGGAAGTGGACTGGGTCACGCAACCGGAATATGGCGGTCTTGTGGGGTGTTTCTCCGACGTGTCGCGTGTGATCGAGTTTCCCCGGAGAACGTGGGCCTCGGATTGGCCGCGTTTTCTCAGGGATCTGCGGGCGCGCCGGTATGACCTCGTCGTGGACTTCCAGGGGCTTCTCAAGAGCGCCTGGGTGGCGAGGCTCGCGGGCGGAACGCGGGTGATCGGTCCGTCCTTCTGCCGGGAGGGGTCCCGCTTCCTTTATCACGCGGTGGCGGGTCCGCGGAACAAGAATCGCCATGCCGTGGAGGAATCTCTCGACGTGGTGCGATTCCTCGGGTTGGACGTGGCGGCGGCGGAGTTCCCCGTCCGGTTTCCCCTCCGGACCTTTGCCGAGCCGTCTCCCCGCGTGGCCCTGATTCCCGTCTCCCGACGGGGGAACAAGAACTGGCCGGCGGAGTACTTTGTCGAGACGGCCGTGCGGCTCAGCCGGGACTCCGGCGCGTCGCTCTATCTCTTCGGCGGCCCGGGCGACGGCGCCGCCTGCGCGGCCATCGAAAATGCGGTCTTCTCGCAAACCGGACGCCGACCCGTCAATCTGGCGGGCCGCACGACCCTGGTGCAGATGGGAAGCTGGTTCTCCGGGATGGACCTGGCGATCGCGAACGATTCGGGACCCATGCACATGGCGGCCGCCCTGGGCGTGCCGGTGGTGGCGGTTTTTGGGCCGACCGATCCGGTGCGGACGGGGCCTTACGGAGCCCGGCATTCGGTGCTGACGGCCGAGGGACTTTCCTGCCGCCCCTGCTTCCGCCGTTCCTGCCGGGAGGCGATCCCCGAATGCCTCCGCCGGGTGCCTCCGGATAGGGTCCTCGAAGCGGCGGCGCGGGCGCTCAAGGAGAAGCGATCATGAGGCGGATGCGGAACCTCATGCTTTGGCGCGGCCTGCTGGCGCTGGCGGTGGCCTGCGCGGGCTGCACGAAACGGGCGCAGACGGCGGACGAGTCGGAAACGGATCATCCCGTGATGAAGCGGGCGATGGAGAAGTTGCGGGCCGGGGACGAAGCGGGCGCGATCGCCGTGTATCGCCTGTTGGTGGACAAGGAGCCGGCCATGGCGCGGGCCCATCTCGCCCTGGCCCTGCTCCTCGACAAGCCGGGGGGCGACTATGTCGCCGCCATCTATCATTACCGGCGCTACCTCGACCTGCGGCCCGACACCGAGAAGGCCGAAATGATCAAGGGGCGCATCCGCGCGGCGCAACTGTCGTTCATTGGCCAGGAAGTCGGCGCGTCGAACCTGACGGACCGCATCGCCGGTTTGGAACGGGAGAACGCGGCGCTCAAGGTTCGGGCCGCCAATCTGGAGACGCAAGCGAGGTATCTCCGGGCGTCGCTGGAGCGCTCGCGGGCCCGGCTCGCGCAAACGGCGGTCCGCGCCGAGGACGCGCTGGAACGAATGGAGGCGCCGACGCCCGGGTTGCAGCCCGCGGTGCGGACCGTCAAGGTGCAGAAGGGCGACACCCTGGGAAAAGTCGCGGCCCGGGCGTACGGGGACGCGCACCGATGGAAGGAGATACTGGAGGCGAACCGGCCCCTGCTCAAGCGCCCCGAAGACGTGCGGCCGGGGCAGGAACTCGTGCTGCCGTGAAGGCGTGAAGCGCAGGGACCCGGCGTCGAAGACGGCCGACGAATGCAAACGTCCCATCTACACCCGTCAATAACGCCCTTGATTACGCTCCGGTTTCCGGCAGAATGCGCGGGGTGAGTCCGATCCCCATTCGTGAGCGAGACAGGACCGTGAGGAAACCATGACTAAGATCGCCATTATCGGAGCGGCCGGCCGCATGGGCCAGGCCTTGGTTCGTTGTTCGCATCAGGGAAAGGATCTGCAACTTGTGGGCGCGGTCGAACAAGCCGGCTGTCCGCTGGCCGGCAAGGACGCGGGCCTCGTGGCCGGCGTCGGCGAAATCGGCCTGAAGATCGGGACGGACCTGGCCGCCGCCGTCCAGGCGGCCGAGGCCGTCATTGATTTCAGTTTCCACGAGGCCGTGCCGCAGACCGTGAGAATCGCAGCCCAGTTCGGGAAGGCCGTTGTGATCGGCGCCACGGGACTCAATGCCGACGAGCGCGCCGCCGTGGAGCGGGCCGCGAAGAGCGTGCCGGTCGTCTGGGCGCCCAACATGAGTCTGGGCGTGAACCTCCTTTTCGCGCTCGTCGAACAGGCCGCCGCGACCTTGGGCCTCGACTACGATGTGGAGATTACCGAGGCGCACCACCGCTACAAGAAGGACGCGCCCAGCGGAACGGCCCTGCGGCTGGGCGAGAAAGTGGCCGCCGGCCGCGGACAGAACTTCAAGGACGTGGCGGTCTACGGCCGCGAGGGCTTGAGCGGGGAACGCCCCCGTGGCCAGATCGGCATTCACGCGCTGCGCGCCGCCGACATCATCGGCGATCACACGGTCCTCTTCGCCACGGAAGGCGAGCGCGTGGAAATCAGCCACCGGGCCACGAGCCGCGACGCCTTTGCCAAGGGCGCGCTGCGCGCCGCCGCCTGGGTCGTGGGCCGCAAGCCCGGCTTCTACGACATGCAGGACGTGCTCTTTCATGGAAATCGCGCTTAGCCTCGGATCGAATCTGGGCGACCGGCTGGCGACGTTGCGCGAAGCCGCCCGCCGCATTGCCGCGCTGCCGGGCGTGCGGCTGTTGGCCGCGGCGCCGGTCTATGAGACCGAACCGGTCGGCGCGCAACCTGCCTACGCGCATCTCAAGTACCTGAATACGGTGCTCGTTGTGGACACGCCGGAAGCCCTGGACCGTCTGGCCGCCGCGTTCCATGCCATCGAGGACGCGCTTGGCCGCACGCGGTCCGAAGACCGCAACGCGCCGCGGACCCTGGACATCGACATCCTTTATGCCGGCGGGGAAATCCGCCGCGGCGGCCCGCTGGTCCTGCCGCATCCGCGCTGGGCGCAGCGGCGGTTCGTGGTGCAACCGCTGGCGGACGTGCGGCCGAGCCTGCGTCTTCCGGGCGAACCCCGGACCGTGGCGGACGTTCTAGCCGGCCTGCCGCCGGGTGAAAGCGTTATCCGCTTTGCGGAGGACTGGCGGTAACGGAATGCCTCTCCATCGCCAACTCGATCTGTTCCCTGCCGCCCGCCGCGCGGCTTCCGAGGTGCAATCGTTTCTTGTCGCGGCGGCGGGCAGGCCGGTCCGGCTGGCGCTCACGCGAAACCGTGTCTCCATGGTCTCCGTGGTTTTCCATATCGAGGCGATCCGAGTGCGGATGAACGAAGCGTTCCTCGCGGCGCCGGATCCGGTGATGCAGGCCTTGGGAGTGTATCTGCGGAGCCGGTCCCGGGCCTCGTGGCGGCGGGTCGGGGAGTATGTCCGGACTCTCGTTCCCGCCACCGGCCGGAAACCGGCCGGCGAACTGCGCACGGCCGGCCGCATCTACGACCTCGCCCTGATCCGGGACCGGGTGAACGAGCGCCATTTCAGCGGGCGGCTGACCTGCCGGATCACCTGGGGACGGGCCGGCCACAAACGCCGCCGCGCCCGCAGCCGGAGCCTTCGTTTCGGCTCCTACGCCAAAGCCGAAAACCTCATCCGGATCAACCCGCTTCTCGATGACCTGCGCGTGCCGCTCGAATTCGTGGAATACATCGTCTTTCACGAGATGCTCCACGCCGTGGTGCCCGTTGACGCGGCCGGAACGCGACCGCACCATCATGCCACCTTCCGGTCCCTGGAACGCCGCTATCCCGGCTATGACCGCATGCGCCGCCTCTCGTCCAAGATCGTGCTCGACGTCACCCGGTCACACGTCCCCGGCTCCCAGTTGGCGGCGGTAGTAGTTCAGTTCGGCCAGTGACGCGTGGAGGTCGTAGTAGGCGTCGTGCGGGCGGGCTTCGGGCGCGGAGAAGCCGGCCGGCAGGTTGCGCTCGATCAAGCCGGCGTTCTCCTTGTCGAACACGGGACCGGAGAAGGAATCGTTCCACAGGATCTTGAGGGTTGAAACGTCCAGCATCCGGTAGTGAAGCCGCCGGCTGAATCCGGGCAGGAACCGCCGGGCCAGGGCCGCATCCATGTGGACGGTATTCCCGGCCAGGATCGGCCGGAGTTTGATGTCGTCCGCCGCGGGACCGATGGCCTCGTCCACCCGTTGCGCGAGGAGGCGGTCGGCTTCCTCCACGGAGACCGCCTGGTCCGACCGGCATTGCGCCAGCAGACCGGCCAGGTTCTCGGCGACCCAGGCGCTGACGGGAACCTCGGGATCGAGCTTGATGCACAGGCTGACGTCGCGGGCCGGCGGGGTCAGACGGCGCAACTGGACATCGGTGATGATCAACGCCACCTGGAGCAGGCGCGCATGCTCCGTGTCCAGACCCGTGAACTCGCTGTCGAACCAGAGATAGGCCGGGGTTGGGATGCGTTCCGCGGAGGGGGCTGGCGAGGCAGGGGCTGAGGTTGTTTTCATCGTGACTTTGACACTTTCATTCCCCGGCGATGGCTTGGATCAAGCGTAGCGCCGGAGCGGGATAAAGGCCGAGGCACAAGAGCGCCGCGGCCAGCACCGCCAGCGCGACGCTGGCGACAACCGGCCGCGGCACGGTCTCCGCGACCGGAACACCGTCGGCCGCGCGGAACATCGCCGTCATCAGCCGGAGGTAATAGAAGAGCCCGATCACGCTGTTCACGACCAGTATCGCCACCAGCGCCCACAGGCTTGACTTCACGCCGGCCGCCAGCACAAAGAACTTGCCCACGAAACCGGCGGTCAGCGGAATACCGGCCAGCGAGAGCAGCATCAGCGCGAACACGCCGGCTTCCCACGGCCGGCGCCAGGCCAGGCCTCGGTAGTCCTTGATCGATTCGGCTTCCCGCGAGCGGGAGGACAGAATCGAGACCACCCCGAACGCTCCGAGCGTCGTGACAAAGTAAGCGGTGAGGTAGAAAGCGACCGCCCGCGCCGCCCACGGACCGCTCGCCAGGAAGGCCACGAGCAGATAGCCCATGTGGGCGATGGAGGAATACGCCAGCAGACGCTTGACGTTGTCCTGCCGCAACGCCAGCCAGTTTCCCGCGAACATGGAGACGACCGCTATCGTGGCAAAGACCGCGACAAGGGCCTCATGCTTGTGGACGTCCATCGCCGTGAAGAAGCGCAGCAACACCGCGAACACCGCGCCCTTGGACACCGTGGCCACGAACGCCGTGACCGGCGCGGGCGCGCCCTGATAGACGTCCGGCGCCCAGCCGTGGAACGGAACCAGCGACAACTTGAAACCGATCCCCACAACGATCAGGCAAACTCCGGCCAACGCCCCGATTCCAAACGCCTGCCCGCCGGCGGAGGCTTCGGCCAGACGGGAGAACGCCAGGGCGCCGGTCTCCGCATAGACCAGCGCCATGCCGAACAGCAGGAAGGCCGAGGACGCGCCCGCCAGGATCAGGTACTTCACGCCCGCCTCGATACCGGCCGGGCTGGCGCGCGAATAGGCGATCAGGGCGTAGAGCGACACGCTCAGCAGTTCCAAGCCGAGAAAGAACGACGCGAAATGAACGCTCGACGCCAGCACGACGGCGCCCGCGGTCGCGAGGAGCAAGAGAAGGTAGTATTCCTCGCGACGTGTGTTCTCCCGGTCGGCCAGATAACTGTGGGAGAGCGGCACGACGGCCAGGGCCGCGGCCAGAATGAGGCCCGTGTAGAACAGCGCGTAGCGATCCACGACCAGCAGCGGCGCGATCGGGCGCGGGGCGTCCGGCCAGACCAGCGCCGTGGACACAAGGGCGGTCGCCAGTCCGGCGAACGTCAGCGCCGCAGCCAACCCGTGGCTCCGCCAAAAGGCCGCCACCAGCATCACGACGACCGCCGTCCCGGAAAGAATCAGCAGGGGCGAGAGCAGGACGAGGTCGCCCGCGTTCATGGCGCGCCTCCCAGCAATCCACCCCTGTTTTCTGCCACCGTCCGCTGCAACCCCTCGAGCGCCGGCGCGGCCACATTGAGAACGCGCTGCGGGAAAAGTCCCAGCCAAACCAAAAGGGCGGCCATGACGAGCAAGGCAACCCGTTCGCGCCCCACCAGGTCCGCCGGCTTCCACTCCTCGCGCGGCGTCCCGTGAAACACCTGCTGGATCATCCAGAGCGAATAGACGGTGGCCGCGACCAAGCCCAGCGTCGCGATCGCGGCGAGCGTCACGTTGAACTGGAAGGTCCCGAGTAGAATGAGGAACTCGCCGATGAAATTGCCCAAGCCCGGAAGGCCCAGCGAGGCGAGGGCAAAGAACAGCGTTGCCGCTCCGAAGCGCGGCACGACGGTCCAGAGGCCGCCCATGCGCCGCATGTCGCGGGTGTGGAGGCGCTCGTCCAACGCCCCGGCCAGCATGAAGAGCGCGCCGGTGCCGAGCCCGTGGCAGATCATCTGCATCACCGCTCCCTGCAACGCGAGTGTATTCCAGGCGAAGATTCCGAGCAGCACAAACCCGAGGTGGCTGACGCTGCTGTAGGCCACGAGCCGTTTGAAGTCCGTTTGCGCGAAGGCCATGACCGCGCCATAGAGCACACCGACCACGCCGAGAATCATGGCCACCGGCGCCATAGGGATCGCCGCGCCGGGGAACAGCGGCACCGCGAACCGCAGGATTCCATAAGCCCCCGTCTTCAGCAGAAGGCCCGCCAGGATGACGCTGCCCGCCGTCGGCGCCTCGGTGTGGGCGTCCGGCAGCCAGGTGTGGAAGGGCACCGCGGGCAGCTTGACCAGGAACGCCGCCATGAACCCGAGCATCAGCCACAGGGCCGTGACCGGCCCCATCTGCGTTCCCAGGAGGCGCGCATAGTCGAACGTGTACTCGCCGGTGGCGGCGCCATGAACGAAGTAAAGGCCGAGAATCGAGAGCAGCATCAACAGCCCGCTCGCCTGCGTGAAAATGAAAAACTTGATCGCCGCGTATCGCCGGTTCTCGTGCCCCCAGATCGCGATGAGGAAATACATGGGAATCAGCATCAATTCCCAGAAGAAGTAGAACAGGAACAAATCCACCGCGAGGAAGACGCCGGTGATTCCCGCAAGCACGAGCAGCAGGTTCAGGTAGTAGAATCCGATCCGCTCGCGGACGGAGGTCCATGACGCGGCAATGGCCATGAGGCCGAGGACCGCCGTCAACGCGACCATCAGGAGGCTAAGGCCGTCCATGGCCAGATGGAATCGTGCGCCCAATTGCGGGATCCATGGCCAATCCAGTTGGGCGATCCAGAGCGGAGCGGCGGACGAAATCGTGGGGCCATCCGGCGGCCAAAGGCAAATCGTCAACATCAAGTCGCCCGCGCAGGCCAGCAGCGCGATCCAGCGCGGGCCGCGCGGGAAGCGGCCCGCGAGGCCCCAGGCGAGCAGGCCGCCCAAGACGGGAATCGCAATGAGTAACGCCAGTATCATAGGCGGATAGCCCGATCACAAGCCCCTGTTCAATTCCGACGGTATGGAGAGTAGCAGGGCGGCGGACGGAGGTGAAGGTCGGAATTCTTCCTGCGCCGCGAATGCCGCGCCCAAAAGAAACCGGGCCGGGGGTGCCCCCGGCCCGGTCTGACTCACGCCGTGCAAGGCGTTTACTTCCGCAGGATCTCCAGCGCCTTGTCGTTCAACGCTTCGGTCACGAACGGCAACCCGGTCAACTGCTCGGTCTCGCGGTTCGCCGCCATCAGGTCGGACCGCGCGATTTCGGACAGCCGGAACTTTCGCGCGCCGGCCATGAACTGCTGCAGTCCGCAGGACAGCTTGTCCACGTAGCCGTACATCGCGACGGCGCCAAACGGAACGCTCTCCATCTCCTTCGCGCCCACCAAGGTCTTGACGGCCTCCCAGCCGGCGAAGATCTCTTCCGGATACTTGCCGATGGACGTCACGGTCGGCGGCAGTTCATCCCAGTGCCCGCTCAGGGCGTTCTTCTTCTCCGGCTTGAACACGCCTTCGATGTTGCTGCCGAGGAAGCCGGGGATCATGGGCGCCCGGCCCATGCAAACCAGCTTGGTGTATGGCGCGCAGAGCGCCAGCGCCTTGAACAGGTGATCCTCGCGCGCGAACCCGCCGGCCAGCGAAATGTCCGGCGGTCTGATGCCGCGGGATTCGAGCAACTTGCAATACTCGTAGGTCTTGCTGTGCAGCGGCAGGGACGGCACGCCCCAGTGCTCCATCATGTTCCACGGGCTCATGCCGGTGCCGCCGCCGGAACCGTCCACGGTGAGCAGGTCCAGTTTGGCGTCCGCCGCGTAGCGGATGGCCATGGCCAGCGCTTCCATGCCGTAGGAACCGGTCTTCAACGTCACCCGTTTGTACCCGAGGTGGCGCAGGTGCGCGACCGCCTTCAGGAACGCGGTCCGGACTTCGTCCGAATTCTTCTGGTCGGTGCCTCCGAGCCGGCTGTGCCGCGCGAACGACGTGATCGCGCGCGCCGCGAACGCCGCCTGCACGGTCTTATCGTAGGGGTCCGGGTCCACGAGGTAGCCCCGGTCCTTGAGGAACCTGGCGTACTCCAGCGAGGTCACCTGGATCTCGCCCCCGATGTCCTTCGCGCCCTGGCCCCATTTGAGTTCAAGGATCACCTTGTCGCCGTACTTATCGACCACGTATTCGGCCACGCCGTTGCGGGTATCCTCCACGTTCATCTGGACGATGATCGCGCCGGAGCCGTTGAAGTAACGCAGGTACATGTCGATCCGCCGTTCCAATTCCGGGGCCGACGCGATCTTCCCGTTCTTGATTTTGGAATTCATGTCCACGCCGACCACGTTTTCGCCGATCACGATCGGCATGCCGCAGAGCGCCGCTCCGACCGCGAACGAATCCCAGTACTTGGCGGCCACGAAGGTCGAGCCGAGGGCGCCGGTCATCAGCGGGATCTTGCACTTGGTCTTCACCGTCGAACCGAATTCCGTGCTGATGTCCACGTTCGTGAACAGGCAATCGTCGGGGTCGGTGGTCAACCCCTTGCGCAGCCCCTGTACGCCGTAGGCGTAGCCTTGGATTCGCAGCGCGTGGTACCCCAACCCCAGCGACGTCACGTTGCCCGAGCCCGCGGTCACTTCACTGTAATTCCGGGGATACAACAACTTCCGCCCGACCAGCGACGAGAGCCACGTCTCGCACTTTCCCTTGCACCCGGCCATGCACAACGTGCATAAACCCGACTCCGCCCGGTTGCCGCGATTCAGGGTCCCCAATGCGTCATTATTCTTTTCCCACTCGATCATGATTCACTCCTTTCCTGTTGGTTATGGCAGGAGGTTGCCGAAACACCGGCAACTCATTGCCGTTAATGGAGCATCGGACTCCGCAGGCACGATACGCCTCAAGAGCCTGTGAATTCAATAGGCCACCCTCAGATTGTGATCTTTTTTGATCTCCGGTTTTAGTCTTTTTACCGGCAATTTTGCCGCCTAACGCCGAAAGCGCTTCCACTTCAGCGACTATGGGCTGGATTCCAGGCTCCGAATGCGGCAAGGTAACGGCACATTTCGCCATCGGTACGGCAGTTGTTCGGAAGGAAGAAACGATGAAAGACAAAGCCCGGCGCCGCCAACTCAACATCCTGGGTCTCCTGCGGTCCAGCGACCGGGCCATGAGCAGCGCCCAGCTCGTGCGCGAACTGGAAGCGGAAGGCCAGGACGTGAGCGAACGCACCGTGCGCCTGGACCTCCAGCAGTTGGACGCCGAAGGCCTGACCCGTTCCGACGGCAGGCGGGGTCGCGTCATCACCGAACTCGGCGCCCACGAACTCGCCGCTTCGCGCACGGTGGAGCGCGTGGGATTCCTCTCGGCCAAGATCGCCCAGATGACCTACCGCATGGATTTCGATCTCTCCACGCGCGCCGGAACGGTCGTGGTCAATATGACCTTGGCGGACCCGAAGTTCGTCGCCAAGTGCGCCGACATGATGGCGAAAGTCTTTGAGAAGGGCCTTGCCATGGGCCACCTGATGACGCTGCTGGCGCCCGGCGAGCGCTGCGGCGACGTCGTGGTCCCCAAGGGCATGATCGGCATCGGCACGGTCTGTTCGATCACGTTGAACGGCGTGCTTCAGAAATACGGGATCCCGGTCCATTCGCGCTTTGGCGGGCTGCTCGAGATGAAGTCGGGGAAGGCCGTGCGCTTCGCCGAGATCATTACGTACGACGGCACGAGCATTGATCCGCTGGTGGTCTTCATCCGCGGCGGCATGACGAACTACGTTGGCGCCGTCACCACCGGCAATGGCCGCATCGGCGCCAGTTTCCGCGAGATTCCCGCGGACAGCCGCGAACGGGTTATTGACCTTGCCCGCAAGCTCAACGCCATCGGCCTTGGAGGGTTCATGGAAATCGGGCGGGCGGGCCAGGCGCTGCTGGAGGTGCCCGTGAGCAGCGGGCTTGCCGGGGCGATCATGATCGGCGGGCTCAATCCCGTGGCGATCCTCGAAGAGACCGGCGCCCGCGTCTCTTCCTGGGCGCTCTCCGGCCTCGTCGAGTACAACCGCCTGTTCCACTATTCGGAACTGCAGGACCGGCTCAGCGTACTGCGCTGACGCATTCGGAATCGCTCTGAGTGACCTGCCAGTTCACGCTGATTGTTTCTGACTCCCCGGTGAACATTCTTGCCGCTGTTACAACGTCATCGGAATGAAGAGGCAGGTCCGGGAAGACAGCAGGTCGTGATTCCAACTGTTCAAGTTGCGACAGCTCACCATCTCCATGCCCAATGTTCCTTCTCTGGCGTTCCGCGACCCGGGGAATGGGGACTGAGGCAGTGACGGATTCCGACTGCCTTTGCCAACTCTTTTCGCGTTATGCCCAAGGCGAACAGTCCTCGAACAAGCAAATCGATCGAAACTGAAGGAGCCCCTTTCTTTATGAAAGCCACGCGGGATGGGCTCGACTTCATCCGGGCTGCAAGCGCTTTTTGGGTCAAGCCCTTGGCCTTGCGTTTCGCTTCCAAAGCGTCAGCCAGGTGCAACTTCAATTCGACATAGGCCTCTTCTTCGGGGGTCAGGTCCAGGAACTCGGCGGCGCTGCCAATTTCCATCTGTTCATCTCACGCCGTAGGATGGATGCCAGTTTCTCCGGCAATAAGCCTCGGCGGCGGCGAGGTCCACGAAAACCTTGATCCCCGTTCTTACCGTCTTTCGGAGATAGTGGGAAAGGATTGCAGCGGGAAAGAGCGTGGATTGTCTGGCCACAATGGCAATGTGGTTCTTGAGCCGGGCCTGGAACTTCACCAGTTCCTTGCCGATGTCGATGATTTCCGCCAGATCGTCAGGCTCGTAGGTGGCGTTGTGGAGGTCAACCAGGGCAGTGGCAGCGGAATGGCAACGAGGATCGGCCATGACACGCTCGACAAGGCGGATGCACTGAGTGGTGTCTACGTGTCCCTTGCCAACAACCCGCACCTGGTCGCCTGATGAAGATATCCTGTAGGTCAGTGACATGGTCGTTTCCCGAGCCAAATCCAAATCCGGAAACCCCAAGTCTGAGGCGGAAGAGGGTATCCCTGCAAGCGGGGTAAGACCTGAAAATAAAATCAGGGTATTCCTGATTTGCAAGGAATGAAAACGGATTGTCCGGCTCGCGACACAGCGCGATGGCCTCTTGGACGCGAGGGGCACCCGCGATTCCCAACGCCAGGGCCACCGGCATCAAGTCTTGACGCGCCCGGGTTGTCGTCAGACGAGGACGGCTTCCTTCGCCGCCTTGGCCACTCGGAACTTCAGCGCGGTCTTGGCCGGGATTTGGATCGTCTCGCCGGTGGCGGGATTGCGACCCGTCCGGGCGTTGCGCTGCACCTTGACGAGTTTGCCCAGCCCTGGAACCGTGAAGCCGTCCGCGGCGCCTTTGTAGGCCATCCCCACGAGAGCTTCCAACGCCGTCGAAGCCTGCTGCTTGGTGATTCCCGCCGCCTCGGCGATTCCCGCGATGATCTCACTCTTGGTCATTGCATTGCTCACGATTCGTCCTCCTGAGTAAAGGGTTGAAACGACGGTGGGCAGTATAGCGCGCCTTCACCCGTTGGGAAGCGCAAAACATTCGCAAACATTCGGCCATGGAGGCATTCCGGAGTCCGGCGTTTCAGCGTTTACAGACGGGCATGGAATCTGCCACTCTAGGCCTGTAGTGAAGGACTGCTGAAGCACAGGGGGCGCCGTGAGTTCCGGAAAGACAGAAGAAGGTCTGGTTGGCGCGCGGATCCTCGTCGTGGACGATGACGAGGCGATTCGCCTGCTGACACATCGCATCCTGGCCGCGGACGGATGCGCCGTGGAAACGGCGGCCAATGGGCGCGAAGCCCTGCAGGCGCTCTTGCGGCACGATTTCGACCTGGTGATCGTGGACCTGCGCATGCAGGAGATGGATGGCCTCACCTTCATCCAGGAGGCCCGGAACATCTGGCCGTGGCTGGGGTTCATCATTCTCACGGGATATGCCGATGACGTTTCCACCGGCCAAGTGGCCGCCATGGGCATCACGCGGGTTTTGGAAAAACCGGTCATGCCTCGCGCTCTGACGCAAGCCGTCACGGAGGAAATCCGCGATCATCGGCAGAAGGTCGGCAAGCTGTCCGCCGCGTTCGAGCAACATCAGCGCCAGTTGCGGATTCTCGGCCAGCTTGGGGAAACCGCCTTTGCGGCCGGCACCTTGGTCGAGGCCTTGCGGGATCTCAGCGAAGGTCTCGGCGAATTGCTGTCCTGCGATGTCACGGGACTTCTGGGCGTCACCAAGGACGAGCAGATCGTGGCCATCAGCCTTCAGACGCCGGTTTCGGAGGCCTTCCTGAAGCGCGCCGAGGAGGAAATCGTGAGCCGGTACGAGGCGCTCGGCGGGCGGCGGCTCAGCCGGGCCCACCTCCGGGTTCAGATCGAGGGCCTGATGCCGGATCCCTCGGGGGCGGCGGCGCCCGGCCGAATGCTGACCATTCCGATTCTCAGCGGAAGCGAAATCCAGGGCATGTTTCTATTGGCGTCCGCCTCGGAGACGGGCGTGCAGAACGTGGACGTGTCGTTTCTTTACCACGTGGCCAATGTGCTCTCGTCCATTCTTGCCGCCATGAATCGGATGCGGCAACTGGCCGTGCGGGACGGGTTGACGGGGCTCTACAACCGGGCTCAACTCGAAGAGGAAATGGAGCGCGCGTGGCTGCTCGCCCGGCGCCACGGCTACGACATGGGTGTGGCCATCATGGATATCGACCACTTCAAGACGCTCAACGATACGCACGGTCACATGGCCGGCGATCAGGTTCTGAAGGAATTCGCCGACCTGATCCGCCGGGTTGCACGGACGACCGATATTGCGGGCCGGTACGGCGGCGACGAGTTTGTCGTCGTTCTTCCCCAAACCGACATTTCCGCCGGCCTTACGGTCGGGAATCGTATCTTGAAGGCGGTGGAGAATCACATTTTCTGCGCCGACTCCCTGCGCCTTCGCCTGACGGTCTCCGTCGGCCTTGCCACCAGCCAGAGCATCCAACCGACGGATCGCGCTTCCGAGATGCTGCGGCTGGCGGACACCTCGCTCTACGCGGCCAAACGGGAGGGGCGGAACCGGGTCCGTTTGTGGAGTGCGGAAGCGCCCGCGGCGGACGGCGTGCCGCCCCCCTCGTCGGCCCAACAGACGCCGCCGGTCCGCGGGCGGGTGCTGGTGGTTGACGACGACGCGGACCTGGCCGACATGCTGGTCCGGGTCCTTCAGGAGCATGGGTACGCGGCGCAGGCGGAACGGTCGGCCGAAGCGGCCCTTCGGCGGATCGAGGAGTCGGCGATCCGGTTCGACGTGGCGATCACGGATTTGAATCTGCCGGGCGGCGATGGTTTCGATTTACTCGAGGACCTTCAAGCGCGCGACAGCCTGCTCATGAGGATCGTTCTCACGGGCTATGCCACCAAGGAAAACGCGATCGCGTGCCTCCGGCATGGAGCGTTCGAGTTCATCGAGAAGCCGATCGCCATCGAGGAGGTCCTCGCGGTCGTCGAAAAGGCGCTGGACCACAAGCGGCTGCGCGCCGAGAACGAGCGCTATCGCCTGCGCCTGGAGGAGATGGTCAGGCAGAAGAGCTCGGCGCTGGTCGAGGCGCTGGAGCAGCTCAAAGACGCGCACAACTTCACGCTGCAGGCGCTGGCCGGGTTGCTCGACGCGCGGGAGCACGCCACGGGGCAGCATAGCCTGCGGGTCCGGGATCTGTCCGTTGCCCTGGGACGAACGATGGGGCTCGCCTCGAAGGACTTGGAGATTCTTGCCCAGGCGGCGCTGCTTCACGACATCGGGAAGATCGCCGTTCCCGACCAGATTCTCTTAAAACCTGGAACGCTGAACGAGGAAGAGTGGCGAGTCATGAGAACGCATCCGGAAGTGGGATACAACATTCTGCGTTCCAGCCCCCATCTCGGTCCGGTCGCCGAGATCGTTCGTTCACATCAGGAGCGGTTCGACGGGTCCGGCTATCCGCGCGGACTTCGGGGCGAAGCCATCTGCCTTGGAGCCAGGGTGTTTGCCGCGGTTGATGCCTACGACGCCATGCGGTCCCACCGCCCGTATCGAAGGGCCATGGAGCCGCAGCAGGCCCTGGAGGAACTCCGGAGGGCCAGCGGTTCGCTTTACGATCCCGCGGTGGTGCAGGCGTTGATCCGCTGCCAGGGCGAATTGGAAACCGTCGGGAAATGGCCTTCGGCTTGACCGGCTAGGCCGCCGCCGGAGCCGGGGGGCCGGGGCGGCGCGCATAGTCGCCGGCCCTGAGGTTCAACTTCTTCATGCGGTAGCTCAGAATGCGGCGGGTCGTCCCGAGTAGTTTTGCCGACCGGGTTTGAACGCCGCCCGTCTCGATCAAGGCGTTG
>Ga0182021_10003564_pt1 | contig 18305 bp, 17 predicted proteins | sample 612E3MmetaG_FD_120493 | JGI IMG/M metagenome (GOLD analysis project Ga0182021, IMG submission 120493) | Permafrost microbial communities from Stordalen Mire, Sweden - 612E3M metaG (Illumina Assembly) | ecosystem: Environmental > Terrestrial > Soil > Wetlands > Permafrost | place: Sweden... | reverse complement strand
ACGAATAAGCGAAACTTTCCCATTCAGAAAATTGCAAAAATCCCTCCAAATATCTCTCGCAGCAATCTTGAGACGATGCTCTTACAAAAGGGAGAAAATAATAGCTTCTCTCCCATGTTAGGAATGATCTTCGGGGGAAATTAAACGATCGGATTCCGTTTTTCACCGGGATGGATGTAGACCTATCATTCGTATTTAGAAATTGGATATTGTTTGTTATTTGATATTTGATTATTGAATCTTGAGTGGATGGATTGTGGGGAGGCTATGAGATTTTAAACACCCCGAACAACCTTAAGATCGAACCCAGCCCGTAATGCCCGACTAATGCTATCGCCATAAACATCACGCAATTGCCCGTCCAGGCGGCAATTGCCACTTTCCAGGCATGATATTTACTGATACCCATCGTAATCAACAGCGGCATCAGTAAAGGATTGGGGAAAACGGAAAACAGAAAAACCCCTATCATGCCTCGTTTATTTACCAGAGTAACTATATTTGGAACTTTAATTCTTCGTAGAAACCGGCCAAAGGCGCTGGAGTATATTTTATTTGCCGGGTCGGAGATATTAAAGTTCGGCATAAAATGCCGTCCGGTGCGCGCCGTATAATAAACCAGCATCGAACCGATGGCCGCGCCGGTGCCGGCGATTGTCCCAATAAGGAGCGGCTCAAATTTGCTGCCAAGCGTAAACGTCAATGCAAAACAAGGTGTCGGGATAGGCAACGGAGAACCGGCCAGAATCGCCGTAAAAAACAACCCTAAATAAATGATAAACTCAAACTGGGTGAGATATTTCCAATAAATAATCAGTAAAACGCAGACAGCGATAGTGACACCGACCAGTGCTAACCAGACGCTGGTATTCCAAAATTTCTTCTTTTTCGCTACTTTAACGTCCATAAAAATCACAGAGTAGAGCAGTAATAAAATATATACTATTATAGACTAATGCTTTTTAAATTTAAACAAATAAATTTAACGTGGATGAGAACCAAGTTGTTCGGAATTAGTTGTCTGATAAAAAGAATGGCCTCCCGGCAGGGGAGGCCATTGTGTTCTGGGTTGGCTTTTTACGAATAAGTTTTTTATTAGAGGTATCCGTTAAACTTTCTCCTTCTCTTTTTCAGCCTGTTTGGCGGCGATAATCTTTTGTGTTACCAACGGCGGCGCTTCCTGATAATGACTGAATTCTATGGAGTAGGTGCCTTTGCCCTGAGTGATGGATTTTAGATTCATGGCGTATTTCTGAATCTCAGCCAGCGGGACAATTGCTTCGATGACGTTTATCCCATCTTCCGGCAACATTCCTTGCACCTGCCCGCGTTTGGTGTTCAGGTCGCTGATAATATCGCCGGTATAGAAATCCGGAGCGGTGACTTTTAATTTGAAGATAGGCTCAAGAAGCACAGATTTGCCGTCCTGCAGGCCTTTTTTAACAGCGCCCGCGCCGGCAATTTTAAAGCAGATTTCTGAGGAGTCAACTGGATGGAAACTGCCGTCGATGGCCGTGATTCTAACATCCTCTACCGGATAACCACCCAGGATACCTTCCTGTACGCCCTCATGGACGCCTTTCTCCACGGCGGGAATAAAGTTCTTGGGAATTGTCCCGCCGACAATTCTTTCAGTGAACTCGGTGCCCGAACCGCGTGGCAGTGGTACCAGTTCCAGGACAACATGTCCGTATTGGCCGTGTCCGCCGGTCTGTTTTTTATGTTTATATTCGGCCTCACACTGCATAGTAATGGTCTCTTTGTAGGGAACCTTTGGCGTTTGCAGGTCAACATTGACGCCAAATTTGCGAGCCATCTTTTCGGCAGCAACGCTAAGCTGAATTTCCCCGATTCCGGAGAGAATCGTCTCGTTGGTAACGGCTTCCCGGTGCATCTTTAAAGTCGGGTCTTCTTCCACGATTTTAGCCAGTGACGAGCCCAGTTTATCTAGGTCTAATTTGGTCTTGGGGTAAACTGCTTCACTGTATCTCGGCTCCGGGAAAATAATCGGCACAATTTTAACATGTTTTTCTTTGGTGCCAATGGTATCGCCGGTGGCGGTAACCGTCAATTTGGCAACTGCGCCAATATCTCCAGCTCCAATTTCCTGTACCGTTTCTTGGTTCTTGCCTCTGAGAATAAAAAGTTGCCCGATACGTTCGTTCTCGTTGCGGGTAACATTCCATACCTGCGAGTTACTGGTGATGGAGCCGCAATAAACGCGGAAATAAGTGAGTCTCCCAACATAGGGGTCAGCGCTTGTCTTGAATACCAGGGCAGCCAGCGGACCCTTGAGGTCTGCCGGAATTTTAGCGGGTTTGTTGTCTTCTCCAATTATTGAAACTTCATGTTCTTTAGGAGCGGGCAGATAACTAACAATAGCATCCATTAAAGGAATCACACCGATGTTTTGGAGGCCGGAACCTACCATTACCGGTATTAGTTTGCCGTTGGCGACCGCTTTGCTGAAACCTTTGGTCAGCTCTTCCAGAGAGAGTTCTTCTCCTCCCAGGAATTTTTCCAGTAGATTGTCTTCCGTCTCGGCAATGGCTTCTACGAGTTTTTCACGCATCGACTGGGCTTGGCTCAGCAGTTCCTGGGGGATATCACCCTCCTTAGAAGTAGTACCGGTATAGCTTTTCATTTTCAGCAGGTCAATTACGCCTTGAAAATTGGTATGTCTCCCGATGGGTAATTGAATAGGGAGGCATTTACGTCCGAATTTAGATTGGATCTGGTCAACGACCTTGGCAAAATCGGCGTTTTCCCGGTCCATTCGATTCACATAAACAATACGCGGCAGGTTATCAGCATTGCAATAAGCCCATACCTGTTCCGTGCCGACTTCGACGCCAGAAGAGGCGCAGACAACGACCACCGCGCTTTCACTGACACGAATCGCTGATTTAACTTCACCGACAAAATCAGGGTATCCCGGAGTATCCATCAGGTTAATTTTATTCCCCTGCCAGATAAAAGGGAGCATACTAAGACTGATGCTCATACCCCTTTTCTGTTCGGCGGGGTCATAATCGGAAGTAGTGCTCCCCTCGCTGACCTTACCCAGGCGGTTAATTAATTTGGTGTTGAACAAGATGGCTTCCGCCAGAGAAGTCTTACCTGCACCGTTGTGAGCGAGCAGAGCAAGGTTTCGAATGTTTTCAAGCCCGTACTGCGCCATATCACCAATCCCCTTTGCGTTTCAGTTATATTAACCATTATAGCTATCGCAGATAAATAGGGCAACCTTGATGCTAAAAATGGGTTAAATATGACCAAAACCGGAATGGTATTTTCATTCGTTATGCCAAGTATTGAAATCATTGCTAATTTATCTTATTCTTCCCAGGCATCTTTGCCAATCAGAGAGACAAAACGGCAGCCTCCCAAATCGATGACCTCAACATCTTTTTTATGCTTAATAATTACGTGCAACTCTTGGTCATAACGCGAGCCGACGGGAATCACCATGCGTCCTTCAATAGCCAATTGAGCTATCAGACTGTTCGGTACTTTGGGAGCGCCGGCGGTGCTAATGATGGCATCATAAGGTGCATCGGCCTTCCATCCCAGAGACTCTTCAGCCAGATGCATTTCAACGTTCTGATAGCCTAATTGTTTCAGAATTACTTTGGCTTTTTCTAACAACCCGGGGAGACGCTCTGTCGTTACCACCCGGTGCGCCAATTCTGCGAGGATGGCTGTCTGGTAACCGCTACCGGTGCCTAATTCCAGGACTTTTTTATCCATGGTAAGTTCCAATTTCTCTGTCATCAGTGCAACAATGTACGGTTGTGAGATTGTCTGGTTTAGTCCGATCGGTAAGGGGATGTTTTCATATGCCGAGTACACAAGTTCCTCAGGAATAAAAAGATGTCTGGGCACCCGGGACATCGCTGATAAAACCCGCTTGTCTTCAATTTCTACGTCAAGCTGGTGAATTAATCTAGCTCTGGCAACATCAAAGTCCATCGCAAGATTTACCGCTGGAAATTGTTAGTGAAGGATAAAAGCCAAGGCGATAATAACCACTACAATAAAGCCAGAAAGTGCAAGAGTTATTTTAAGTTCTGTTCCCACATGTTTCAACAGTTCGGGAGTATACTGGGCGACGGCTGCTTTAGCGGCAGGGCTAGACGCTTTTACTGACGAGGTTTGTGGTTTACTTGCGATTACAGGGCCGGCTCCTGATACCTGTATCGCGTTTGTAGACTTTATAGCAATCGGCGCTTGTGCCGTCCCAGACTGTTTCTTTGTCGCATATCTCTGTTGTTTACGTTTAGATTTACCTGGCATGTTGGCCCTCTTTTTTTAACTATTTAGCCCGCGGATGCGCTTTTTCATAACTACGACGGACATGTTCGGTGGTGAGGTGAGTATAAACTTGCGTTGTAGAAATATTAGCATGTCCTAAAAGTTCCTGCACTGCTCTCAAATCCGCTCCACCACTCAGCATATGAGTAGCAAAGCTGTGTCTCAAAGTATGGGGTGTGACCGCGACGGTCAAACCCGCTAATTTCGCATATTGTTTAAGTATCTGCCAAAAACCCTGTCTTGTCAATCTTTCACCCCGACGATTTAAAAACATCGCTTTTTCGTCTCTATTACGCGCTAAGTGAGGACGGGCATCCCTGACATATTGCTCGACGACTATCGCCGCTTGTTTATGAATCGGAATAATTCGTTCCTTGTGTCCTTTGCCGAAAACGCGGACATCACCGTCTATTATATTTACATCTTCTACATTCAGAGAAATCAGTTCACTGACCCGCATCCCGGAAGCATAGAGTAACTGGAGCATTGCTTCATCACGTTTTGCTTCGGGAGTGGATGATTTTGTTGGTTGTTCCAGCAAAGCTCTGACTTGAGTGATGGAAATAGGCTTAGGTAGTGACCTGCCTACATTCAGCGATTCCATGTTATGTGTAGGGTCTTCTTTAATAATGTTTTCTGCCATCAGAAATTTAAAGAATGACCGTGCAGCGGCAAGTTTACGCGCTCTAGTGTTGGCGGCATACTTTTTTTCTTGTAAATTAAGCAGGTATCGCATCATTGCTTGACGGCTGAAACCAGCCCACGAGGGTATCGTCCCTTCTTTTCCGGCCTCTTCCTCAACGAAAGTGGCAAGTTGCGACAAGTCATTCTCGTAAGCAAAGGTGGTATTATCCGCTAGTCCCTTCTCTGATTTCAGGTAAGCCAAAAATTTTTTAATATCTTCTCTAACCACGTTCCTCACCTCCCGGGGGAATGCTTATGTCATCTCCCATCCCATTTCCATTTTAACATAACGAAGAAGATATACCAAAATCAATCAAAGGTATTTACAGGGTAAGAGGGTTGGAAATATGGACCATAAAACAGAGAAAGGGCAGGAACTATCTCTGTATACAATACAAATACCGCACGAATAACATGCTAAACCACTTCTTATCGTGGGATAGAAGAGAAAACCCTGACCTCTCTGAATGTCATTACCTGACCGCTAAAATTGGAAAAGTCTTACTTTTATAAAGTGAAATTAGCTGCCGCTACTCATTCTGCGGTAGTGGACATTCCACTTCATGCATAGGTCATTGATATATTCCTTTACCTCTGGTTTCGCGCCGAGGTAAAGCTCAGCCAGGAAGCCGTGGAGCAACTCGCCGCCGCTCATGCCCGGTGCCGGCTCGGTAGGCCCGGGTAAATTGATATAGACAATCTCTGTCATCTGTTTTTGATATTCAATAGCTGAACCCATGAAAATACCTCCTTCAAATCTCAGGTTTATTCTATTATATTAGCAAAGTTACTTTAAAACAAGTGGGAAAAAGCTTTTTTCAAAATAGTTTTATTTATTACCAAAAAAAGAGTCACCTGTCGAAAACGAAATTTATTACTATCTCTCCAAAACCCCGTTTTCTTAAACGACTCTAAATACGATGATAACAGGAGATAACTTAGTCTCCTAATTATTATTGTAACACCGAAAAGAGCAGATGCAAGTTATACAAAAAATTTTACTACTGAAAAGATTATTGCAGAAATTATCGCTGCTGCCGGGATGGTGAGTACCCACGCCACCACAATATTCAGTGTTACACCCCAACGCACCGCAGATAATGGATTTGCAGACCCGACACCGGAAATAGCTCCGGTGATGACATGCGTTGTTGATACCGGCACACCCATTGAAGTGGCGAGAAAAATACTGGATGCAGCCGCAGTCTCAGCACAAACACCGTCAATAGGTGTCAGTCTTGTGATTTTCTGTCCCATTGTCTTGATAATACGCCAGCCGCCGCTAATCGTGCCTAATGCAATCGCAGCCTGTGCGGCTAACACAACCCAAAGAGGAATTTTAAAAACGGAGATGATACCCCCGGTAACCAGCAGACTGGTGATGATACCCATGGTTTTTTGCGCATCATTACCCCCGTGTCCCAAACTATAAGCCGCCGCCGAAAAGAGCTGTAAGACGCGCGACCATTTATTGACCGAGGCCAGACTTTGTTTCCGAATTAACCAGGAAGTGAGTACTTTCAGGAAGTAACCCAGGATTATACCAATAATTGGAGCTAAGGCTATGAATATCAGGGTTTTATACCAGCCGCTGACGATAATCACCCCGAAGCCGGCATTCGCAATGGCGGCACCGGCGTAACCTCCAATCAAAGCATGAGATGAGCTGCTGGGTAATCCGAAATACCAGGTAATTAAATTCCAGCATATCGCGCCAAGGAGTCCGGCAAGAATTACCTTGGGAGTCACGGTATCGATATTAATCATACCCTTACCGATGGTTGTTGCAACTGTCGTGCCGAAGATAAGGAAAGCAACAAAATTAAAAAATGCTGCCCAGACGACAGCCTGTTTAGGTGACAACACTCTGGTGGAAACGATGGTGGAGACTGAATTTGCCGCATCGTGCATGCCGTTTGTAAAATCGAAAACTAAAGCGATGCCGATGATAATGACGATGAACACCATACTGGTAGGCACTATTTTTTCTCCGAAGTATGACTAACTTTCAGAGAAGGATTGTACTGTATCAAAGGCATTGATAAACCCCTTAAAAAAGAAAAATGTCCTGGAAGCAGGACATTTCGAAACTAAACGGTGATTTCTCTGGAATGTCAGATTGGCCGATGGTTAACTTAATAGTCGTGATAAGAGATAAACTCATTTCTCTCAATATGCTCACAATACAATTATAAATAATTATCAGCGATTAAGAATATTTTAGCGCCACACCTTCCAGAACATTAGCCACATCCTCACACCTATCCGTGACTGTTTCCATATGCTCGTAAATTTCTCGCCATTTAATGATGAGCCGTACATCGGTGTTATTTGCGAACAACTCCACCAGTGCGGCACGATAGATTCGATCTGCCACATTTTCCATGCGGTTAATTTCAACACAGTGCTTTAACATCTGCGTTTGGTCGATATGTTTTGTCAATTGGGCTACCGCTTTTTGCATTTCCAGAGTTGTTTCGGCAATGACATTGCCCAATTCTTTGGCGCGTTGTGTCGGTTGCTCCACGGCGTACAGAAACATAAAATCGGCCGCCGAATGGATAAAATCTGTCACATCATCTAAGGATTGTGACAGCAGGGAGATGTCTTCCCTATCAAATGGAGTTACGAACGTGCGGTGTAATTCCGTGGCGATTTGATGGGTGATATTGTCGCCTTTATGCTCCAGGTCGGCGATGCCTGCCACTCGGTCTTCAATATTGTCCCAAGTATCTAGAAGTTCTTTTAGTTTTTGCGCGACATCAACGGCATTTTGAGCGCTTTCTTCAAAGAGTTTGAAAAACTTCCCTTCTCTGGGCATTAGAGAAAAGCTTGGCATTTCTTCCGCTCGCTGTTTTTAATTGCATTTTTAACTCTTGGTAGATTGCCCGGCACGATTACGATTGAATATAGTCTGTTAACAACGGCGCCAAGCACACACTCTCCCTGACATTGTACCTTATCGGAGCAAACTACGCTACTCGTTTTTTAGCGATTTTCCACTTCAACGGGGACAGCACAATAACTCTTGCCTATCTTATCGGCAACTTTACGGAAGTGAAAACCATAAGCAGCCAGAATTAGCGAAAGCGGAAAGAATTTTGGTCGTCTGACCAGCACGGCTAAGATAAATTTCCAAAAACGTATTCTACCTTTGTCAATTACACCCAGAGCCCACATCGATTTAAAAAGTCCCACAATATGAGACCATTTCAATTGATATGCCCTGATTTGATAGTGCGGGTGGAATTCCTTGAGGAAGGTAGTAATTCTCGCATAGTATTGCTTGGGAGCATAAATAGTTTGCACTATATGCTGATAACCATCGATAAGGGTTTCCCTTTTCATCTTCGGGATAAAATTAAGGCTGCAATCGGTATTATCCCCAGTGAAACCTTTGATGAGACGATTTTCTTTCTTCAGCCGTTCATAAAGTCGAGTGCCACGCGGGGCATTGAGTAAGCCAACCATTGCTGTGACAATGCCGCTCTTTTGGATGAACTCGATTTGCCTTCGGAAAATGGAGGTGGGGTCACTATCAAAACCAACAATAAAACCGCCCTGGACTTCCATGCCGAAGTTTTGTATCTTTTTCACTGAAGCTACTAAATCGCGATTTTTGTTCTGATTCTTATTGCACTCTACCAGGCTTTCCTCATTCGGCGTTTCAATGCCGATAAAGACACGGTCAAAACCGGCTTTCACCATCATACGCATTAATTCTTCATCGTCCGCCAGGTTAATAGATGCTTCTGTAAATAACGATGGCGGTTGTCTCTTACTTTTACGCCAATCAATAATTGCCGGCAGTATTTCTTCCTTAAGCTTCTTTTTATTACCGATAAAGTTATCGTCGACAATAAAAACAGCGCCTCGCCAGCCGTGTATATGTAACTCTTCTAATTCTCTGATTACCTGGTCTTTGGTCTTAGTGCGGGGTTTGTGCCCGTTCAGGATAACAATATCGCAGAATTCACAGTCATAAGGACAGCCGCGGGAATACTGGATACTCATGGATGAATACTTACTCATCTTGATAAGCGACCAGTCGGGTACCGGAATATGAGTAATATCCGGACGTTCCGGAGATGTGTAAATGTGTTTGGGAGTGCCTTTTTCCAGGTCCGCGAGGAAGAGAGGCAAGGTTATTTCGCCTTCATTCAGTACCAGGTAGTCGACCTTATCGAATTCCTCTGGTTCTGTACTGACAAGAGGTCCACCGGCGACTACTTTTTTACCCAGGGTATGGCACAGGTCGATTGTAGCCAGGGTGGATTCCCGCTGCACAATCATCGCGCTGATAAAAACATAGTCCGCCCATAAGATGTCCTTATCCTTGAGTTTGGAGATGCTCATATCTACCAGCTTCTTTTCCCAGCTGGCAGGTAGCATTGCCGCAACTGTTGCCAAACCGAGAGGTGGCAGCGCAGCTTTTTTCTGAATCATCTTCAGAGCATGCTTAAAGCTCCAGAAGGTATCGGGGTAATCAGGGGATATTAATAATATTTTCACACTCGTCTCCTAGTTTGACGGTCGTGTTGACTTTTCAACATAATCATCTTGAACTACTATGATTAGTATAGTCTCTTTATACTACTAAGTCTATTTTACCAGTGTAAAATTAAATAGCAAGTGTTTTATTTACGCTTCATTTGGAGAATACTGAAATAGTATCAGATCTTCACAATGTAAAAGGTTTTACAGGAGTCTCTCCCTTTCGCAAAAGGCCATTAGGTCCCACAAAGAGGGAGAGATTAAGAGGGATTTATTTTTACACTCCCGACAAATTACTCTCTTTTTCATAGAGAAACATCCTTTTTCAGCAGTCTGATTTGGGCGTGCAGCCATTTAGCCCAGGGTTGAATACCTTCGCCGGTGGTACAGGAAACTTTGAAAAGCTCCACTTTAGTGTTAATGTTCTTGACTGTTTTAGTAAAACCATCAACATTGAATTTGACATAAGGCAAGAGATCGATTTTGTTAAGTACAATCACGTCTACGGTATTGAACATCAGCGGATATTTATATGGTTTATCATCACCCTCCGGCACACTGGCAATCAGGACTTTAAGGTCCTCGCCGATGCTGAATTCCGCCGGACAGACCAGATTACCGACATTCTCAATCAGCAGCAGGTCAATATCTGCCAGCGGCATGTTATTCAGGGCATTCTGTATCTGGAAGGCTTCCAGGTGGCATTCTCCGCCGGTATTGATTTGCACCACCGGTACGCCTTCTTTGGCGACTGTTTCCGCATCAATACTGGAGGCGATATCGCCTTCAATGACACCAATTTTGACCTTATCTTTCAAGGCTCTTATGGTCTGTAAAACCACACTGGTCTTGCCCGCGCCGGGAGAGGCCATGATGTTGACGGCGAAAACCTTGTGTCCATCCAGCAACTCACGGTTTTTAGCGGCTATCTGGTCATTCGCCCCCAGAATATCTTTCAATACCTTAATTTCCATTTATTCCACCTCAATACTGTCTACGATTAGTTCTTTACCAGCAGTAACATCAATTATATTACCCCGACAACGCGGACACGTCCAGTCAAACTCTTTTAGTTCAAAAACCTGATTGCAATTATGGCATATCGCCTTCGAAGGCGCTATTGTAAAAGAGACCCGGGCGCCTGCGGCAATTGTTTCTTTGGTCAGGATGTCCAGATAAAACTGCACGCTGTCGCTGACTATGCCGGTCATTTCCCCGATTATCAAGTTGATTTGGGTGACTTTTTTTGCGTGAGACTGTTCGGCCTGCTTTAAGACAATCTCTAACATGCTTTGAGTAATAGATAATTCATGCACTTTCAGCAAATCCTCGGTAAAAGGTCGCCCTCCAGCATGTCAACGATGCGCGAGGAACCCAGTAAAGTCCTCATTACCAACCTGCCGGGATGGTCGGCAATTACTTCGCCGATTATCGCCGCGTCTTTCCCGTAACGGTGTTTTTTCATTACCTTCAGGATTTTTTCAGCATCTTCTGCGGCTACAATCGCGACCATTTTACCCTCGTTGGCAACGTATAACGGATCGAAGCCCAGCATTTCACAGGCACCGATCACTTCGTCGCGTACCGGGATTTTGCTTTCTTCAATCCTGATGCCGACTTTCGATTGCTCGGCCAGCTCGTTTAGGGTAGTTGTCAGTCCGCCGCGGGTAGGGTCACGGAGGCTGTGAATATTTCGACTAACCTTCAGCATGTCCTCTACCAGGCCAGCCAGCGGGGCACAATCACTTTCTAAAGTAGTGGAAAAACTGATGCCCTCCCTTTTGCTGAGCACCGCAATACCATGGTCTCCAATCGTTCCGCTTAAAATAACTTTATCTCCCGATTTGGCATTACTGCCTGAGATACTAACACCTTCCGGAATAATCCCGATACCGGACGTATTGATGAAAAGTTTGTCAGCCGAGCCTCGATTCACGACTTTCGTGTCGCCGGTGATAATTTTCACCCCGGCTTCGTCGGCGGTCGCTTTTATGGAATCAATCACCTTTTTCAGGTCGTTCAAGGAAAGACCTTCTTCAATAATCAGCGCAAGGGAAAGATAAAGCGGCCGGGCGCCGGATGTTGCCAGGTCGTTCACCGTACCGCAAACGGCCAGTTTCCCGATATCGCCGCCGGGGAAGAAAATGGGATTGACCACGTAGCTGTCGGTAGTGAAAGCCAGCCGGTGTTTGACATCAAAAACGGCTGCATCATCCATCTGCGCCAGCAAAGGATTGTCCAACGCACTGACGAAGCTCTTCACGATCAAGTCGTGTGCCAGTTTGCCGCCGCTGCCGTGTGCCAGCAGAATTTTATCTTCCACTGTCGTCTCCGTAAAGGTAATAAGCTGAGCAGCTTCCCTCAGATGATACCATACACGGACCGACCGGATTTTCCGGCGTACAGACTTTACGGAATAAGCGGCAATCCGCGGGAGTTTTTACACCGCGCAGGATTTCCCCGCAGATGCAGCCTTTCGGTTCGACGGTAGGCTCCGGTTTGATATCAAAGGCAACTTCCGCATCATAGATAGCAAACTTAGGTCTCAATTTTAGTCCGCTATCTGGAACCATGCCTATCCCCCGCCATTTTGCCGGACATGGTTCAAAGACCTGCAGCATAATGTGTTGGGCTTGTAGATTACCTTCGGGAGTGACCCCGCGTTTGTAGGCAATCTCAACCTTCGCTTCGCGTTTTTCCACTTGAGTGACCAGCATGTCCACGCACTGCAGGATATCCGTTGGCTCAAAACCAGCCACGACACACGGAATTCCGTAATCATGGGCGACAAATTCCCAGGCATTTGAGCCGGTGATAGCGGAAACGTGTCCGGGGCAAATCAAGCCATCCAATTTGACTTCCCCGACGTCCAATATGCTCTTAATCACCGGCGGGCAGAGTTTGTTCAGCGATAGAACGCGGTAATTTTTTATTCCCTGTTCCTTTGCCTGTAATACAGAGACGGCAATCGTGGGTGCGGTCGTTTCAAAACCGACACCGATAAACACCACCGTTTTGTTGGGATTATCCTGAGCAAAAGCGAGGGCGTCCATCGTTGAATAAACAATGCGTACATCCGCGCCTTCAGCACGCACCTTCTGAAGGCTAGAACGGCTGCCCGGCACTCTGAGCATATCCCCGAAAGATGTGATAATCACACCAGGAATGGCAGCTAGGGCGATGGCTTTATCGATATCGGCGGTAGCGGTAACACATACGGGACAACCCGGTCCTGAAACCATCTCAATCGTCGGTGGTAGCGTCTGGCGGATGCCGTACTTGAAGATAGCGACCGTGTGTCCGCCGCAGAACTCCATAAAACGCACTTTACGTTTCGATTTCTGACGGATATCGAAAATCAGTCCTTCAGCCAGTTCACTACGGCGAAACTCGGTGATATATTTCAATTAAGGACCTCGGTAGCAAGCAATAGTTACACCCTCATCCTCACCTTTTCCCCTCAAGAGAGAAAGGAATATCCTGAATAGGTTTTCATTTGGCGGCCTTTGCTATTTCCTCAAAAAGTTTTAATGTCTCTTCAGCCTCTTCCTGGTCGAGCAGGCTAATGGCATAGCCGGTATGTAAGAGAACATAATCGCCGACTTTCGCTTCAGGGGTTAACCAGAGGCTAATACGACGTGATATCCCACCGATTTCAACTTCAGCTTCTTTACCTTCTATTTTGGTAATCATTACCGGTACTGCCAGACACATTTTTTATTCCTTTTTAAAATTAGCAATCACTGCCTGCCCCAGCGATAAACCGCCGTCATTGCAGGGCACCAGATGATGGGTAAAGACCTCAAAACCAGCTTGCCTTAAACCCACCGAGGTCAATCTTAGCAACAAACGATTCTGAAAAACGCCGCCGCTTAATGCTACCTTTTTTATTCCTGTATTATGTGATATTTTACGGCACATCTCCACTATTATTCCGGTGATGGTCTGGTGCAGTTTCAATGAGATTATCGAAATGCCCATATTATTTCTCACATCATCAACTATCGTCGAGAATAATTCTCCCAATTTCACTATTATTATTCCCTTTTGCTCCTCTAATGTGTAAGGATAAGTTTTTATTTTAGCTTTTTTAAATCTATCGGGCGCCTGCATCTCCAGCGCGATTGCCGCCTGAGCTTCATAACTAACTTCAGTGCGCAGTCCGACCAGGGCCGCAACGGCATCGAATAATCTACCGGCGCTCGAGGTCAAAGGACTGTTGATTCGTTTCCAAAGCTGCTGCTTTATTATAGCAGTCTCGGCGGGATTAAGGTTAGCCAGCGGCAATCCCTCCAGTGAAAAATCATTACCCAGCAGTGAATAGAGATAACCCAGCGCCATGCGGTAAGGCTTTTTAATGGCGGCAGCCCCGCCGGGCATAGGCACATATTCAAATTGTCCCAGTCTCCGGAAGTCATGCCAATCTGCAATCAGGAACTCGCCGCCCCAGATAGCGCCGTCTGGGCCATAACCAACACCGTCAAAGGCTACGCCAATGACGGGATCTTTCACCCCATTCTCGGTCATGCAACTGACAACATGGGCATGGTGATGCTGCACCGGGATAAGCGGTAATCCATGTGCTGCAGCAACACTGGCCGCATATTTACTGGGCAGGTACTCCGGATGCAGGTCACAGGCAATCACTTTCGGTTGAATTCGGAAAAGCTTTTGATAAAGCTCAATGGTATTTTCAAAATGTTCCAGTGTTTCTTCGTTTTCCATGTCCCCGATATGTTGACTGATAAAGGCATGGTCATCTCGTGTGAGGCAGAAGGTGTTTTTCAATTCGGCTCCGTATGCCAGGATTTGTTTTGATTTAAAGGGGAGATGAATGGGATAGGGAGCGTAGCCGCGGGCGCGCCGTAAAACAACAGGTTTGTTTTCCTCCGCTATATAGACGCTGTCATCATAGCGGGCGTAAATACCACGGTTGTGTATTAGGAAATAATCGGCGATGCCGTTCAGTCGATGCAGGGCCTCATCATTGTCCTTGGCAATCGGCTCTTCACTGAGATTGCCGCTGGTCATCACCAGGGGAAGCCCGGTTTCACGTAAAAGGAGGTGGTGTAATGGGGTATATGGTAACATCATACCCAGGTATTTCAAATCCGGAGCGACTACCGTGGCGATATCTGAGATTTTAGTATTCCATCGTAATAACACGATCGGCGCTTGCGGCGATGATAGCAATTCGGCTTCTGCCCCAGAAACACGGCAGTGAATTATTATATCCTCGATGGTTGCAGCCATTACCGCAAAAGGCTTGGCGGGACGATGTTTTCTCTCGCGTAACAAGTTTACGGCGGGTTGATTAGTAGCATCGCAGGCAAGTTGAAAACCGCCCAAACCTCTGATTGCCACGATTTTGCCGTCTTGCAGTAATTCGGCGGCTTTTTGGATTATGTCAGTGCACTTCACTGGTTTACCGTTAGCATCAACTAATTCCAGTTTGGGGCCGCATGCGGGACAAGCATTCGGTTGGGCGTGAAATCGCCTATTCAGGGGGTCGGAATATTCCCGCGCACAGTCAGGGCACATCTTGAATTCCCGCATGGTCGTATTCGGCCGGTCATAAGGAATATCCTCGATAATGGTGAACCGCGGGCCGCAGTTAGTGCAGTTGGTGAAGGGATAATGGAAGCGGCGGTCGACGGGATTAAAAATCTCATTGCGGCAATCGGTACAGGTGGCAATATCGGGAGAAATGAGCTGATATTTATGCTGTTGGGTAAGACTTTCCAGAATACGGAAATCAGTATATCCTGAAGGAAGTGAAAATGTCGTTTGAATATCTTCGATACGAGCCATTGAAGGTGACTCAGTTTCAAGTTCCCCCAGAAAAGCGCGGATTTCTAACTCACTGCCTTCAACTTCAATCTCTACCTTGCCGGAGGTATTGCGTACCCAGCCAAACAGATTGTGTTGTGTTGCCAGGCGGTAGACAAATGGTCGGAAACCGACGCCCTGCACCACACCCTTAACATTGACAATGGCTCGCTTTTTAATCTTTGAATCCGCCATACTGCTGGGTTCCCCCAGATTGATTATACCTTAGTTCAATTATCAAATCTTAAGAGGAACAATTGGAGCATAGTGCATTAATACAGTATCACAGCTTTTCTCTGGTCATAATTTCTCTGACAATCTGCGGAATACTTCGCTCTACTTCTGCAGTGCACTTTTCGCCAAAGTTTGTATTATCTTCCACTTCGATGCCGTAGATGCGGATTTTAGCCGGTAGTTTGTAATCCAGTTTGCGTCCGAGTTCGAAAGCCATCCTGATATCGACGCCGTGAGTGGAGCAGAAATTCCAGGCAGGGTCGATTTGTTCGAGATTTAATTGGTGGAGAGTGCCCGGTTTACCGTGCCCGGTTTTTACCGAATCGATGATGATGACCCGCTCGTAACCGGTGATCAGTTCCAGCAGTGTCAGTCCGGCCTCAGCGGTCTCAATTTCCGTTAATTCCGGTTTGGCCTCTTTAATTAAATGGGCAACCCTGAATCCCACCGTATCATCGGTTAAGACAGGGTTGCCCACTCCAAGGACTAGTGTGTCCATGATTTTATTGACTAGACAGAGACAACTTCTTTAACTTCGGGTATCTGCTGTTTTAGCAGCCGCTCGACGCCCATGCGGAGCGTCATAGTAGACATCGGGCAGCCGGCGCAATGACCGGTCAGTTTCACTTTGACCGTCCCATCCTTCACATCTACCAGTTCGATATCGCCGCCATCTCTCTGTAATGCCGGCCTGATTTTCTGTAATGCGGTTTGAACTTTTTCTTGCATCATAACCTCCTCTACGGGGAACAAAACTTTTCTATTTAACAATAACAGAAAGAGAGGGATTAGAGCAAATCCAATCTCCCCCTTTATCTTTTTTTCTAAATCTAACTCTTTGCTTTTACTCCCATCTTAATTGCCGCCTGAGCTGCCGCCAGTCGTGCAATCGGTACACGGAATGGTGAACAGCTAACATAGGTCAGGTTATTCTTGTAACAAAATTCGACGGAGGACGGATCGCCACCCTGTTCACCACAGATCCCGACCTTGAGGTTTGGTCTCGTAGCCCGGCCTTTCTCGACAGACATCGTAATGAGCTGTCCGACGCCATCCTGGTCGATCGTTTGGAATGGATCGGTGGACAGGATTTTCTGTTCAAGGTAGTCGTTCATGAACGAACCTATGTCGTCGCGGCTGAAGCCAAAGGTCATTTGGGTCAAATCGTTGGTCCCAAAGGAGAAAAATTCGGCGCTTTTTGCCATCCTGTCCGCCAAAAGAGCAGCGCGCGGAATCTCGATCATCGTGCCGTACTTATACTCTAATGAGGTCAGTCCAAAACGCTTCATGACATCGGTGTGTACGGCATCAACAATTTTCCTGGTGACATCAAGCTCGGAAACATCACAGGTCACAGGGACCATGATCTCAGGGATACACTTGTGACCAGCTTTGTTAAATTCAGCAGCACATTCGAAGATGGCGCGGATTTGCATCTCGGTCACTTCGGGATAGGTAATACCGAGGCGGATACCGCGATGACCCATCATCGGGTTAGACTCGTGTAATTCCTCACCGCGCTCGCGGATCTCCTCGGGTGCAAGTCCCAACGCCCGCCCCAGTTCTGCCTGCTTTTCAGCCCCTTGAGGCACGAATTCATGCAGCGGCGGATCAAGCAGACGGATTGTTACCGGTAGCCCATCCATGACTTCCAATGTCTTTTTAATGGAGGCTTTGACAAAGGGAAAAAGCTCTGCGAGAGCGACTTTACGTTCCTCCACAGTCTTGCTGAGAATCATCTTGCGTAAGAAGAATAGGGGCTTATCGGCACCTGTCCCATAGAACATATGCTCGGTGCGGAAAAGGCCAATACCTTCGGCGCCAAAATTACGGGCAACTTGTGCATCCTCCGGAGTATCCGCGTTGGTCCGCACGCCCATGGTACGAAACTTATCAGCCATAGTCATAAACCGTTTGAAGCGCGGATTTTCACTGGCGTCCATCATCGGAAGAGAGCCTAGATAGGCATACCCGCTAGTCCCGTTCAGTGTAATGACGTCCCCTTCTTTCAGAACGATATCGGTACCGGTAATCTGGGCTTGCCGAGACTTGACATCTACATGCAGGGCACCTGCACCAACGATACAACATTTGCCCCAGCCGCGTGCTACAAGCGCCGCATGAGAGGTCATACCCCCGCGAGCAGTGAGTATCCCGGAGGCTGCTCTCATCCCTTCAACATCCTCAGGGTTAGTTTCTTCGCGCAAAAGGATATTTTTCTTACCGGCGCGGACAGCAGCAACGGCGTCCTCAGCGGTGAAGACAATGGCTCCGCTGGCAGCGCCGGGACCGGCAGGCAACCCCTTAACAATTAGCTTGGCCGTTTTTTCAGTTTCAGGATCAACGATCGGATGGAGGAGTTCGTCGAACTGCTTGGGTTCAACACGCATCACGGCGGTTTTCTCATCGATGAGTTCTTCATCGAGCATATCGATCGCCATGTTCAGAGCGGCGGTACCTGTCCTCTTGCCCACCCGACATTGGAGCATCCAGAGTTTATTTTCCTGGATTGTGAATTCAATGTCGAGCATGTCGGTGAAATGTTGTTCGAGCTTGGTACGAATTGCATCGAGTTCCTTGTAGGTCGCAGGCATAATGGACTGCATACTCTGGAGATGTTTATTCTGCTCGTTCTTTGTCTCATCATTGATCGGACTCGGGGTACGGATGCCCGCCACGACGTCCTCGCCTTGGGCATTTAATAGCCATTCCCCGTAGAACTTGTTATCGCCGGTAGCCGGGTTACGGGT
>Ga0182021_10003563_pt1 | contig 18306 bp, 15 predicted proteins | sample 612E3MmetaG_FD_120493 | JGI IMG/M metagenome (GOLD analysis project Ga0182021, IMG submission 120493) | Permafrost microbial communities from Stordalen Mire, Sweden - 612E3M metaG (Illumina Assembly) | ecosystem: Environmental > Terrestrial > Soil > Wetlands > Permafrost | place: Sweden... | reverse complement strand
GCCAGATGCCTCCGGGCATCACGCCGCCGCTGGTGATCAAGTACACCGCCTCGAGCATTCCAGTGATCCAGATCGGTCTGTCCAGCCCCGAGCTGTCGGAGCAGGCACTGTTCGACAGCGCGGTCAATGTGCTGCGACCGCAGCTGGTCACGATCCCGGGCGTGGCGATTCCGTACCCCTACGGGGGCAAGATCCGCATCGTCTCCGTGGACATCGACCCGAAGGCGCTGCTGGCCAAGGGGCTGTCCTCCACGGACGTGGTCAATGCCATCAATGCGCAGAACCTGATCCTGCCGTCGGGCACCGTCAAGATCGGCGACGTGGAGTTCAGCGTGGCCACCAACGCCTCGCCATCCACGATCGAGGGATTGAATGCGATCCCGGTGCGCACGGTCGCCGGTGCGACGACGTTCCTGCGGGAAGTCGCCAACGTGCGCGACGGCTTTTCGCCGCAAACCAATATCGTGCGCCAGAACGGCCGCAGGGGCTTGCTGCTGTCGGCCCTGAAGAACGGCGGGGCGTCCACGCTGGACGTGGTCAACGCCGTCAAGGACAGGCTGCCCTCGCTGCTGCCGCTGCTGCCCCCCAGCGTGGAGGTTAAGCTGCTGCTGGACCAGTCGGTTTTCGTGAAGGCTGCAGTGCAGGGCGTCGTCCACGAGGCCCTGATCGCCGCCGGGTTGACCGCGCTCATGCTGCTGCTGTTCCTGGGCAACTGGCGTACCACCTGCATCATCGCGGTGTCCATTCCGCTGTCGATCTTCTCCTCGCTGGTCCTGCTGCACGCCATCGGGCAGACCGTCAACGTGATGACGCTGGGCGGGCTGGCGCTGGCCGTGGGCATCCTCGTCGACGACGCCACGGTCACGATCGAGAACATCGAGCGGCACCTGCACATGGGCGCGGACCAGTACACCGCGATCCTGGACGGCGCCGGGGAGATCGCCGTGCCGGCCTTCGTCTCTACCCTGTGCATCTGCATCGTGTTCGTGCCGATGTTCTTCCTCGAGGGCGTCGCGCGCTATCTGTTCGTGCCGCTGGCCGAGGCGGTGGTGTTCGCGATGCTCGCCTCGTACGTGTTGTCGCGCACGCTGGTGCCCACGCTGGTGCTGCTGCTGTTGCGCGGTCACGCGCAACCGTCGGGTACCGAGACCGGCTGGATCGCCCGCGTACACCGCGCGTTCAATCGCGGCTTCGAGGCCCTGCAGGCCCGCTACGTGCTGCTGCTCAGCCACGGCCTGACTCATCGCGGTCGCTTCATCACCGGCTTTCTGGCGTTCTGCGTTCTGTCCTGCGGTCTCGTGGGATTGCTCGGGCGTGACCTCTTCCCCAACGTGGACACGGGCCAGATCAAGCTGCACATGCGCGCGCCCACGGGCACGCGCATCGAGCAAACGGCCGTGCTGGCCGACCGGGTCGAAGCCGTGGTGCGTGAGGTGATCGGGCCCGATGAGCTCGACACAATGCTGGACAACATCGGCCTGCCGTACAGTGGCATCAACCTGTCCTACAGCAACTCCGGCACCATCGGGACGCTCGATGCGGACATCCTGATCTCGCTGCGCGACGGCCACCGGCCCACCGACCACTACATCGATGCGTTGTCCGAGCGGCTGCGCCGCGAGCTGCCCGGCAGCGAGTTCTTCTTTCAGCCCGCCGACATCGTCACGCAGATCCTGAACTTCGGGATTCCCGCGTCGATCGACGTGCAAGTCGGGGGTACGAGCATGGCGGCCATTCAGTCGGTGGCCAACGCGCTGGCCCCGAAGATCGCTGCCGTCTCCGGCACGGCCGACGTCCACGTCCATCAACGGCTGGACGGCCCGGCGATCCGCCTGGACATGGACCGTGCGCGACTGCAGTCGGTGGGTTTGTCCCCTCAGGATGTGGCCCAGAATCTGCTTTTGCCGCTGTCGGGCAGCGGGCAGACCGCGCCGTCGTTCTGGCTGAACCCGAGCAACAGCATCGTCTACAACCTGCAGGCGCAAACACCGCAATACAAGATCGACACGCTCGATGAGTTGCTGCAGTTGCCGGTGGGCACGCCGGGCAGCCCGCTGGCGCCGAGCACGCGAGCGCCCCAAGTGCTGGGCAACCTCGTGACCGCCACGCCGACCACCGAATATGGCATCGTGACGCGTTACAACATCCTGCCCACGCTCAACATCTACGCCAACGTGCGAGGCCGCGACCTGGGCTCGGTGGCGAGGGAGATCAACGGATTGATCGAGCAGGCGCAGCCCAAGCTGCCGCGCGGAGTCAAGATCGCGCTGCGCGGCCAGGTCCAGACCATGACGTCGTCCTACCTCGGGCTGGGCGTGGGCATCCTGGGGGCGATCGTGCTTGTGTACCTGCTGATCGTGGTGAACTTCCAGTCCTGGCTGGACGCCTTCATCATCATCACCGCGTTGCCGGCGGCCCTGGCCGGAATCGTTTGGATGCTGATCCTCACCGCCACCGACCTGAGCGTGCCGGCGCTGACCGGCGCCATCATGACGATGGGTGTGGCCACTGCCAACAGCATCCTGGTCGTGGCGTTTGCGCGCCAGCGCCTGGATGCCGGGTCGAGTGCGCTGTCGGCGGCCCTGGAGGCGGGCACCACGCGGCTGCGCCCGGTGCTGATGACCGCGCTGGCCATGATCATCGGCATGGTGCCGATGGCCGTGGGCATCGGAGAGGGCGCCGAGCAAAATGCCCCGCTGGGGCGCGCGGTGATCGGCGGACTGCTGCTGGCCACCGTGTCGACCTTGTTGTTCGTGCCGGTGGTCTTCGCCAGCATCCACCGTGCGCTGGCCGGGCGCGCACGGCGCGCCGCCTCCGGCGGCGATCACGTTATGGGAACCCCGTCATGACCCACGAGCGCCATACCCAGCAGGGGTTGCCGGATCTGAAGCTGCACGAGCCATCGCTCGGGCGCGCGCGCGTGGTGCGCCAGTTCCGGGTGCTGCTCGTCCTGATCGTGCTGGTGCTGTTGCTGGGGCTGGCGCGGACACTGTGGACACGCGGCAGCGAGGCGACCATGCTGGGTGCGCGGTCCCGCGAAACGGCCGTGCTGCATGTGTTGGTGATAAGTCCCAGCGGGGGCGGCGCCGGGCAGCCGCTGACGCTGCCGGGCACGCTGCAAGGCCGCGTGGAAGCGCAGATCTACGCGCGCACCAGCGGCTACGTCAAGGCATGGTTCAAGGACATCGGCGCGGCGGTGCGCAAGGGCGATCTCCTGGCGGTGCTCGACATTCCCGAGGTCAACCGCCAAGTCGACGAGGCGGCGGCCAACTACGAACTGGCCCGCATCGCGTTCGAGCGCTGGACCCGGCTGCGCGCCCAGGACGCCGTGGCGCAGCAGGAACTCGACGAGAAGACTGGGGCGTTCCGGCAGGCCGAGGCAGTGCTCAAGCGGTTGCGCGAACAGCTGGCCTACGGCCGCGTGCTGGCGCCCTTCGACGGTGTGGTGACCCGGCGCAATCTGAATGTCGGGGATCTGGTCAACGCCGGAGGTGCCGCCACGCCCGCGCTGTTCACGATCTCGCAGGTCCATCAACTGCACCTGTATCTTTACGTGCCCCAGGACCGGGCGGCCCAGGTCCGCGTGGGCGATCCGGTGGACGTCGTGGCGCTGGACCGGCCTGAACGCCACATCGCCGCGCGCGTGGCCCGCACCGCCGGTGCGATCGACCAAGGCACCGGCACGCTTCAGATCGACGTCGAACTCGCCAACGCCGACCGCGCGCTGCTGCCGGGCAGCTCGGTTCAGGCGCTGCTGCGGCTGCGGCCGACCGACCGCTGGCTGCTGCCCACCAACACGCTGCTGTTCGGGGCGGCGGGCTCGCAGGTCGCGCTGGTGCGTGACGGGCACGTGCTGCGCCAGGCGGTGGAGCTGGGAACCGACTACGGACGTCTGGTCGAAGTCCGCAGCGGCTTGGCCGCGCAGGACCGGGTCATCGTGGGTCCGCCCGACTCGGTCGTCTCGGGCCAGGCGGTTGTCATCGCGCCGCCTGCGCCCGCGGCGTCTGCGGCGAGTGCACGATGAGGCGCCGACGCTGGGCCTGCCTCGTGGGGGCCGGCGCGTACGCGGCCGTCGCGTGCGTGGCCTGCGCACCACTCACGTTGGAGCCGGTGGCGCCGCCCCCGGTGCTGCCTGAGCAGTGGAAGTCGCTGGACGCTGCGTCGGTGCCGGGGGACAGCGCCGGCTTGCCTTGGCAAGTCGCGCGACCCTCCGACGACGCACCGAAGGGGGCGTGGTGGGAGGCCTACGGCGACCCCGTGCTCGACGATCTGGAGCGTCGGGCGTTGCAGGACAGCTACACCTTGCAGGTCGCTGTGGCGCGGCTGGACCTGGCCGTCTCGCAAGTTGCGGCGCACGCCGCGGCGCTGCAACCTGTCGTCGTCGCGGGTGCCACGGCCACTCGCGCCCGCACATCGGCCAACCGGCCGCTGAGCAGCTACGCAGTGCCCAACGCCAGTACGGTCCAGGACGAATTCCGCGCCAGCCTGGGCGTGAGCTATGAGTGGGACTGGCTGGGCCGGATCCGGCTGGACGTCCAGGGCGCGCGCGCCAGCGCGCAGCAGGCCGCGGCCGACCTGGAGAATGTCCGCCTGCTGCTGGCGGCCCAGGTGGCCTCCAGCTACCTGCAGCTGCGCGCGGTCGACGAGGAGATGGCGGTCGTTTCCAGCGCCGCGGTGCTGCAGGACAAAGTCGTCGACCTGGTGGGCCGACGCTACCGCGGCGGCGCGGCCTCGCAGGCCGATTTGGCGCAACAAACCGCCCTGGCGCAGTCCACCCGGGCCCAGCTGGAGCTGCTGGGGATCCAGCGCAGCCAGCAGGAGGACAGCCTGGCCACGCTGACAGGTACGCCGGCGGCGCAATTCCGCCTGGGCGTCGCGGGACTGCCGGGTACGCTGCCGCAGGTGCCACTGGCCATGCCGAGCCGACTGCTGGAGCGCCGGCCGGACATTGCATCGGCCGAGCGGGCCATGGCCGCTGCCAACGCGCAGATCGGCGTGGCGCGCGCCGCGTACTATCCCGTGCTCAGTCTGGCGCCCACGCTGCTGGGCTACGACGCCAACGTGCTGTCCGCGCTCGTGGCCGCTCGGTCGGTCGTCTGGTCGTTCGGCGCCGCGGCGACCCAGACCCTGTTCGACGGTGGACGCGCCGACGCGGGCGTGGCCGCCGCGAAGGCCAATCACGCCGCCACCGTGGCCAACTACCGCCAGACCGTCCTGCAGGCGATCCAGGAGACCCAGGATGCGCTGAGCGCACTCCAGGCCTTGGCACTGGCCCAGCGGCGCCAGGACGAGGCGGTGCGCAACGAGGATCAGGCCTCGCGGATTGGACTGGTGCGCTACCAGGAGGGGCTGGACAACGCGCTGACGCTGGCCGTGACGCAGCAAAACCAGCTGACGGCGCTGCGCGTGCAAGCCCAGATCCGTGGCAGCCAGTTCCTGTCCAGCGTGGCCCTGATCAAGGCCCTGGGCGGAGGCTGGGCCGGTCTGGAGGTCGCACACTGAGCGCGCCGCCGAGCCCGGCGCGCCGTCCGCCGTGCGCCACGGTGCCGCAGGGTGGCGGGATCAGGGGCGTTCGGACAGCGGAACTTGGTCGCGCGCGCTTTGCTCGGCCGGCGCGGCCAGCAACTCCCCGGTGGCATCGATGGCCGCGATGTTCTGCGCCAACTGCCCCTTCGGACCCTGAACCAGCTCGTAGCGGACCCGGCCGCCTTGCTTCAGGGTGCGGAACCCTTCCATCTGGATCGCCGAAAAGTGGGCGAAGACATCTTCCCCCCCGGCTTCTGGCTCGATAAAACCGAAGCCCTTCGCATCATTGAACCACTTGACTGTGCCGGTTGCCATGGCGTCGCTCCCTCCGCGCGGCACCAGGCGTGGCGCGCGACCGATTCTCACGCGCCGTGAATTGGGCTGTCAAGAACGGGATCACCCCGACCTGAGGCCATGTCGGGCGGGCCATTCGGGGCGGCGGCGCACCGGCGAGCCTGCGAAATGCCCATGCGCCGTGATGCATTTCAGGGCTTGCAGTTGTGCCGGTGGGTGCAATATGGGAAGGGTTGAAACAGTTTTACCCCAACTCGATAGAATGAACCCATGTCCGACGAGCAGTCCCCACCGCCTGTGCCTCCCGCGGCGCGTCCGAGCCCCGATGACGGGCAGGGCGCAGTCGTGGCTGAGCGGCAAGTGGCCAAGACCGAGCCGCCGCGGATGTACCAGGTCGTCTTGCTCAACGACGACTACACGCCCATGGAATTCGTGGTAATGGTGCTGCAGGAGTATTTCAAACGTGACCTCGAAACCGCGACCCAAATCATGCTGAAAATCCATCATGATGGTCGCGGGGTGTGCGGCGTGTACTCGAAGGACGTCGCCGCCACCAAGGTGGAGTTGGTGTTGGCCGCCGCGCGCCGGGGCGGCCACCCGTTGCAATGCATTATGGAGGCCGCATGATTGCGCAAGAGCTTGAAGTCAGTCTGCACATGGCATTCGTCGAGGCGCGTCAGCAGCGACACGAATTCATCACCGTCGAACACCTGCTGATGGCGCTGCTGGACAACCCGTCCGCTGCGGAAGTTCTGCGGGCCTGTTCGGCCAACGGTGAGGACCTGCGCAAGAGCCTGGTGGGCTTCATCAAGGAGAACACCCCGACCGTGGGCGGCTCCGACGAGGTCGACACCCAGCCCACGCTGGGGTTCCAGCGCGTGATCCAGCGCGCGATCATGCACGTGCAGTCCACCGGCAGCGGCAAGAAGGAAGTGACCGGCGCCAACGTGCTGGTGGCGATCTTCGGAGAAAAGGACTCCCATGCGGTGTACTACCTGCACCAGCAGGGCGTGACGCGCCTGGACGTGGTCAACTTCATCGCCCACGGGATCAAGAAGAGCGATCCCACCGAGTCCGCCAAACCCAGCGAAGGAAGCGCCGGGAATGACGGCGAGAAGGAAGAGGGCGATGGCAAGGGTACGCCGCTGGACCAGTTCACCCAGAACCTGAACCAGCTGGCGCGCGACGGCAAGATCGATCCGCTGATCGGGCGCGAGCACGAAGTCGAGCGGGTGATCCAGATCCTGTGCCGGCGCCGCAAGAACAATCCCTTGCTCGTGGGCGAGGCCGGCGTGGGCAAGACCGCCATTGCCGAAGGTCTGGCGTGGCGGATCACGCAGAAGGAAGTACCCGAAGTCCTGGCGGACTCGGTGGTGTATTCCCTCGACATGGGCGCGCTGCTGGCGGGCACCAAGTATCGGGGCGATTTCGAGCAGCGTCTGAAGGGCGTGCTCAAGCACCTCAAGGAGCAGCCGCACGCCGTGCTGTTCATCGACGAAATCCACACGCTGATCGGCGCCGGCGCCGCCTCGGGCGGCACGCTCGATGCGAGCAACCTGCTCAAGCCCGCGTTGAGTTCCGGGGCGATGAAGTGCATCGGTGCGACCACGTTCAGCGAGTTCCGCGGCATCTTCGAGAAGGATGCGGCGCTGTCGCGTCGGTTCCAGAAGGTCGACGTGGTCGAACCGTCGGTCGAGCAGACGGTGGAGATCCTCAAGGGACTGAAGTCGCGCTTCGAAGAGCACCACAGCGTCAAGTACGCGCTGGGCGCGCTGCAGGCTGCTGCCGAGCTGTCGGCCAAGTTCATCAACGACCGGCATCTGCCCGACAAGGCCATCGATGTGATCGACGAGGCCGGTGCGGCGCAGCGCATCCTGCCCAAGAGCAAGCAGAAGAAGACCATCACCCGGGCCGAGGTGGAAGAGATCGTGGCGAAGATCGCGCGGATCCCGCCGGCCAGCGTGTCCAACGACGATCGCTCCAAGCTCAAGACGCTGGATCGTGATCTGAACAGCGTGGTGTTCGGTCAGGAGCCGGCCATCGAAGCCCTGGCGGCTGCCATCAAGATGGCGCGCTCGGGACTGGGTCGCCCGGACAAGCCCATCGGCTCGTTCCTATTCAGCGGCCCCACGGGCGTGGGCAAGACCGAAGTGGCCAAGCAGCTGGCGTACATCCTGGGCATCGAGCTGATCCGCTTCGACATGAGCGAGTACATGGAGCGCCATGCCGTGAGCCGACTGATCGGCGCGCCTCCGGGCTACGTGGGGTTCGACCAAGGCGGTCTGCTGACCGAGGCGATTTCGAAGAAGCCGCATGCGGTGCTGTTGCTCGACGAGATCGAGAAGGCCCACCCGGACGTCTTCAACGTGCTGCTCCAGGTGATGGACCACGGCACGCTGACCGACAACAACGGGCGCAAGGCCGACTTCCGCAGCGTGATCATCATCATGACCACCAACGCCGGCGCCGAGACGATGAACAAGGCGACGATCGGCTTCACGAACTCGCGTGAAGCCGGCGACGAGATGGCCGACATCAAGCGGCTGTTCACGCCCGAATTCCGCAATCGCCTGGACGCCACCGTGAGCTTCAAGGCGCTGGACGAGGAAATCATCCTGAGGGTCGTCGACAAGTTCTTGCTGCAGCTGGAGAGCCAACTCAGCGAGAAGAAGGTCGAAGTCACCTTCACGGATGCGCTGCGCAAGCAACTCGCCAAGAAGGGTTTCGACCCGCTGATGGGTGCACGCCCGATGCAGCGTCTGATCCAGGACACGATCCGTCGCGCCCTGGCGGACGAACTGCTCTTCGGTCGTCTGGTCGACGGCGGTCGCCTGACCGTGGATGTCGATGCCGACGGCAAGCCGCTGCTGGACATCCAGCCGGTCAAGAAGAGCGACAAGCCCAAGGCCGAGCCGGCCACCGCCTGAACGGGCGCCCCTGCCTCGACGGGCACGGGCGCTGTTCATGGCGCGTCCTTCGCCGCGGCGGCATCCTCGGCGGTGTCGGGCCGTCGCATCGCGACGCGCTTGACCACGCAACCCCGCCTACACGGGGCAATGTGCGGCGGGATCCTGTTCGTACAGATTGCGCAACTGCGCGTAGAGCACGGGCCACTCCCGGGTCATTCGGATGGGTGAGACGAAGAAGGCTTCGGTCGCCACGGCGAAGAACTCCTCGATCGATTCCTCGGCGTACGGATCGAGTACGCCATCGAACGCGTCGTCCGGCCGCTCGCAGAATTGATCGTAGGCCAGCGCCCACGTGCGTTGCCAGTGGGCGCGCGTGGCGCGGTCGCGCAGGCGCGGCACACCGTTGGCCGGCCCGTCTTGCATGTCCAACACGTGCGCGAATTCGTGGATGACGACGTTGTATGCCGGCGCGTGCGCGGCGCTGCCGGCTTGCACATCCGACCACGACAGCATCACCGGGCCGCCCGCCATGGCCTCGCCCGAGAGCTCTTCCTCGTAGGCATGCACGACGCCGTCCTCATCCATGAATTCGCGCGGGGCGACGACGGCGTCGGCGTGCAGCACCACGCCGACGAATCCGTCGTAGCAGGCCAGGCCGAGGTGCAACACCGGCACGCAGGCCTGTGCGGCCACGGCCACCGCCATCGCATCGTCGACCCTCAGCCCGTGGGCCCCCGTGAACTCCTTGGCGTCCAGGAACAGCGCGGTCGTCTCTCGCAGCGCGGTCAGGTCCTGTGCGCTGCGCCATTGCAGAAACGGGTACTGCGCCAGCGTGTGTTCCCACAGCCCCTGTGGGATGGCGCGTCGCCGAAGCGCGTGCGCGCGCCGCCGGCGCCTCAGCCAATCGAGCATGAAGGGTCGCGCGGATCCACGGCAGCGAGCAGCGACAGCCGGGACCACTGCCCCGCGTGCCAGCGCAGCACCTGCGCACGCGGCCGTGCGGGGTCGTCCAGGTCCCAGTCGCTGAGCACGTGGCGGATCCGTCCGTCGGTCAGCCGGTGGCTCATCGGGCGATGGGTGTGACCGTGCACGAGCACGGGCGTCTGGGCCTGCGCCATCCATCGGGCGGCACAGTCCGGGTCGGCGTCGATCGCGTCCTGCGGCCGCGCGGCGTGGCGCTGCTCGCTCTGCGAGCGCAGGTGATGGGCCAGCAGTCGGCGCTCGGCCAAGGGGCGTGCGAGCACCCGCTGCTGCCAGGCGGGGTCACGGACCTGGGCCCGGAACTGCTGGTACTCCACGTCGGCCGTGCACAGCAGGTCGCCGTGGGTGAGCAGCGCGCATTGTCCGTAGGCCTGCAGCCGGGTCGGGTCCGCCAGTGCGTGCACGCCGCAATCCTGCAGCATCTGCGCGCCCAGCAGGAAGTCGCGGTTGCCCACCATGAACGACACGCTGCGCTGCGCGGCCGCCTGGCCCAGCAGCGCCGCCGCCTGTGCCTCGAAACCCTCGCTGCGTGCATCGTCGCCCACCCAGGCCTCGAACAGGTCGCCCAGGATGAACACCGCCGGGGCCGGCGTGCGTAGCATGTAGTCGCGCCAGGCCTCCCAGGTCCGGGGCGTGTCGGGCCCGAGGTGCAGGTCGCTGATGAAGTCGATGCAGGCCCAGGACGTGGGTGCAATCACCTGCGCGAGTGCGGGCATCGTGCACGGATGCGACGGCGGCGCCATCGTGAACGAGCCCCGCGCGCAGCGACTCAGGCCACCCGGGTGGCCTTGAGGATCACGACGTCCTCGACCGGCACGTCGCCGTGACCGGCCTTGCTGGCCGTCTTGACGTGCTCGATCTGATCGACGACCTCGGTGCCCGAGACGACCTTCGCGAACACGGCATAGCCCCAGCCCGAAGCGGTCTCGGCCGTGAAGTTCAGGAACGTGTTGTCGGTGGCGTTGATGAAGAACTGCGAGCTGGCCGAATGCGGCGCCGACGTGCGCGCCATGGCCAGCGTGTAGCGGTTGTTCTTCAGGCCGTTGTTCGCCTCGTTGGCGATGGTCGCGCGGGTGGCCTTCTGGCGCATGCCGGGTTCGAAACCGCCGCCTTGAATCATGAACCCGGGGATGACCCGGTGGAAGACCGTGCCGTCGTAATGACCCGCGTCGACGTACTCGAGGAAGTTGCGCGACGAAATCGGCGCCTTGGCCTCGTCGAGCTCGACACGGATGATGCCTTTGTTGGTTTGCAGATCGACTTGTGCGCCCATGTTCTCATTTCTCCAGGGTTGCTTTGAGGATGGTGATCGGTGTCTTCGGGACGTCGTCGTACGGCCCCTTGCTGGTGGTGGGCGTGTCGCGGATCTTGTCGACCACCTCCATGCCCGACACCACCTTGCCGAACACGGCGTAGCCGTTGCCGTCCGGCGAATTGGCCGCGTCCAGGCGCAGGTTGTCGCGCACGTTGATGAAGAACTGCGACGTCGCCGAGTTGGGGTCGCCGGTGCGGGCCATGGCCACGCTGCCGCGCACGTTGCTCAGTCCATTCTTGCTCTCCAACGGGATCGGCGCTCGCGTGGGCCTTTCCTTCAACTCGGCCGTCATGCCCCCGCCTTGAATCATGAAGGTCGGAATCACGCGATGAAAGACGGTGCCGTCATAGTGGCCGGCCTTCACATAGGCCAGGAAGTTGTCGACGGTCTTGGGTGCCTTGGCGGCGTCGACCTCGATCACGATGTCGCCGAGGCTGGTCGTCAACTTGACCTTCTCGGCGTGGGCTGCCGCGCCGGCGCACAGCGCCAGCGCGAGCGACGATCTGGCGGCCAGGGTGAGGAGTTTGCGGATCATGGGCGTATTCCTGTGGGAGGGACGGGGGGTATGACGGAAAGACCGGCGCCCGACGCACCGAGCGACGGCGCAACCGGAGCCGGCGCATGCGCCAACTGGCGCACCAGCGCCAGCTTGGCCGGCAGGGTCGTGCTCGCGGGCTCCAGTGTGAGCGCCCGCGTATAGGATTGTGCCGCCAGTGCGGCATAGACGTCGCCGAGGTTTTCCTGCGCGACCGCGTAGGTCGGGTTGTTGCGCAGCGCCTGCTCCAGACTGATGCGGGCCCGCGCATAGTCGCCGGCCGCAGCGTACAACGCGGCCAGGTTGTTGTAGGGTTCCGCCAGGTCGGGGTAGTCCTCGCTGAGCTTTTGAAACACGCCCATGGCCTCCATGTCGCGCTGGCCGTCTGCCAGCATGACGCCTTTGAGAAAGCGCACGCGCGCGTCCTTTGGGTGGGCCACCAGGTACTCGTCGGCGCGCCGCATGGCTTCGCTGGACTGCCCGGAGTAATACAGCCGCTGGACCTCCGCCACTTCGTCCGCCGGCGCGGACTGCGCGACCGCCGTGAGGGTCGTCGTGCCGAGCGCGCCCGCCAGGCACAGCACCGCCATCAACGACTTGCACCTTGGTTCGAACTGCAATGACGTCGGCATGAAATGGGGGCGCTGATCGAGGGGCTCGCACAGGGTCTGTCAGCCGTGATCAGTGTGCCGACCCAGCCCGCTATACTGGCCGGATTGTAGTGCAGCCCCTTCCTGCACGATCCCCGAGGTCCTGGACCGCAGGGACGTGCGCGATTCACCGCGGGGCCCGCTACGCCCACTGCTTTCCGGATCCACGCCCCAGGTACCGTACGGGTACGTCGGTGTGCGCCAGCCATCGGCCCCATGACGCTACGCATCCACAATACGCTGTCCCGCCAAGTCGAGCCATTCACACCGATTGAGCCGATGCATGTGCGCATGTATGTGTGTGGCATCACCATCTATGACTTGTGCCACGTGGGCCATGCGCGCATGATGGTGGCGTTCGACGTGATCTACCGCTGGCTGCGCGCCGTGGGCTACCGAGTCACGTACGTGCGCAACGTGACCGACATCGATGACAAGATCATTCGCCGCGCGCTCGAGCGCAATATTCCGATCCGGCAACTCACCGACGAGATGATCGTCGCCATGCACACCGATCTGGATGCGCTGGGCGTGTCCCGTCCCACGCACGAGCCGCGTGCGACCGAATTCGTCCCGCAGATGCTGTCGATGATCGGCACGCTGGAGCGCAAGGGGCTGGCCTACCGCTCGCGCGACGGCGATGTGAACTACGCCGTGCGCAAGTTCCCGGGCTACGGGGCGCTGTCGGGCAAGTCCATCGACGAGTTGCGCGCCGGCGAGCGCGTGGCCACGCTGGATGGCAAGGACGACCCGCTGGACTTCGTCTTGTGGAAGGCCGCCAAACCCGCCGAACCGCAGGATGCGAAGTACGACTCCGAGTTCGGCACGGGCCGCCCGGGTTGGCACATCGAGTGCTCGGCCATGGCGTGCGCGCTGCTGGGCGAACGCTTCGACATTCACGGTGGCGGCGCGGACCTGCAGTTCCCGCACCACGACAACGAGATCGCCCAAAGCCAGGGTGCCACCGGCGTGGCCCCCGCGGCGTTCTGGGTGCACAACGGGCTGCTCAACGTCGACCACGTGAAGATGTCGAAGTCGCTGGGCAATTTCTTCACCATCCGTGACGTGCTGTCGCGCTATGACGGCGAGACGGTGCGTTTCTTCATGTTGCGCACGCACTACCGCAGCCCGTTCAATTTCAGCGATGCGAGCCTGGACGATGCCCGCGCCTCGCTGCGCCGTCTTTACACCGCGCTGGAAGGCCTGGAGTTCACCGAGCGGGCGTTGGACTGGAGCGAACCGCGCGCCGCGGCATTCCGCGCGGCGATGGACGACGACTTCAACACGCCCGGGGCGGTGGCCGTGCTGTTCGAGCTCGCAGCCGAACTCAATCGAACACGGTCGCTGGAAACCGCCGCACTGCTCCGGAGTCTGGCGGCCACGCTCGGGGTCCTTCAACTCGCGCCTCGCGCGTACCTGCAGTCGGGCAATACGGTGGACGAGGCGAGCATCGCCGAGCGTATCGAGGCGCGCAACGCCGCCAAACGCGCGCGGGACTTCGCGCTGGCCGACCGCATCCGGGACGAACTGCTCGCTCAGGGTGTTGTGCTTCAGGACTCGGCTTCCGGTACGTCGTGGGTGAAATCTTGATGCCAGCGCGCGCCGTGAAGGAAATTGGCGCGCCCGAGCTCGGACTGGCGCCGCAGGTCACGCCCGACTACTGGGACGACGCCTGCAAGCACCTGTGCAAACGCGATCGCGTGATGCGCAAGCTCATCCCGCAGTTCGGCGAGGGCCGGTTGCAAAGTCGCGGGGACGCCTTCACCACGCTGGCGCGGGCGATCGTGGGCCAGCAGATCTCGGTGCCGGCGGCGCAAGCGGTGTGGGATCGGGTCGTCGCGCTGTTGGAGGCGTCCTCGGGTCACGTGTCCCCTGGCGCCGTGTTGTCGCTGGAGGTCGCGCGGATGCGACAGGCCGGCTTGTCGGCGCGCAAAGTGGAGTACTTGTGCGATCTAGCGACCCATTTCGACTCCGGTGTCGTCCATGTCGGCCAGTGGCAGGAGATGGCTGACGAGTCGATCATCGAGGAGCTCGTGGCGATCCGTGGCATCGGTCGCTGGACGGCCGAGATGTTCCTGATTTTTCATCTGATGCGTCCCAACGTCATGCCGCTGGACGACTTGGGATTGCTCAAGGGAATCAGCCTGAATTACTTCAGCGGCGAGCCCGTGTCCAGGGCCGAGGCCCGCGAAGTCGGCGACGCGTGGGAGCCATTTCGCTCGGTGGCCACATGGTACATTTGGCGCAGTTTGGACCCGGTGCCTGTCGATTATTGACGATATGGCAATGGTGATTCGTCCGATAGGTGGCCGCCCGGCCTCCTGACGCAGTGGCTTGAAGCTTCGGTACTAGCACTCATGAGCAAACGTCACTTCCTCGAATTCGAGCAACCCGTCGCGGAGCTCGAGACCAAGATCGAAGAACTTCGCTACGTGCAAAGCGAGTCGGCCGTGGACATCTCCGAGGAGATCGACCGGCTGGGCAAGAAGAGCATGCAGCTGACGAAGGACATCTACTCGGCACTGTCGCCGTGGCAGGTCACGCAGATCGCCCGCCATCCCCAGCGGCCCTACACGCTCGACTACGTCAACGAGATCTTCACCGATTTCCAGGAGTTGCACGGCGATCGTGCCTTCGCCGACGATCTGTCGATCGTCGGGGGACTGGCGCGTTTCAACGGTCAGGCCTGCATGGTGCTGGGCCACCAGAAGGGCCGCGACACGAAGGAGCGTGGACTGCGCAACTTCGGCATGTCGCGCCCCGAGGGTTATCGCAAGGCGCTGCGGCTGATGAAACTGGCCGAGAAGTTCGGCTTGCCGGTGTTCACGTTCGTCGACACGCCCGGCGCCTATCCTGGCATCGGTGCCGAGGAGCGCGGGCAGTCCGAGGCGATAGGCCGCAATATTTTCGAGATGGCTCAGCTGGAAGTCCCGATCATCGTGACGATCATCGGGGAGGGTGGCTCCGGCGGTGCACTGGCGCTGAGCGTGGGCGACCAGGTGCTGATGCTGCAGTACTCCATCTATTCGGTGATTTCGCCCGAGGGTTGCGCATCGATCCTGTGGAAGACATCGGAGCGCGCGTCCGATGCCGCCGATGCGCTGGGGATCACCGCGCATCGGCTCAAGGCCCTGGGCTTGATCGACAAGATCGTCAGCGAGCCGGTCGGTGGCGCACAACGCGACCCCAAGCAAATGGCCGCCTTCCTCAAGCGCACCCTCAACGACGCGCTGCGTCAGGTCAACGACCTGACAGTCAAGGAACTGCTGCAGCGTCGTTACGACCGGCTGCAGTCCTACGGACGCTTCAGCGACACCAAGGAGCGTTGAGCGTGCTCGGTGGGTGACCGCCGGGTCGCCGTCGCGTACAGCGGCGGACGCGATTCGACCGCGCTGCTGCACGCGACGGCGCAGGCAGCGCAGGGCTTAGGCGTGGAGGTCTGCGCGCTGCACGTGCACCACGGGCTGAGCGAGCAGGCCGACCAGTGGCTCGCTCATTGCGAGCGGCAGTGCCGGCTCTGGGCCGAACAAGGGCTGCCGGTTCGATTCATCGCTCGGCGGCTGCTCGGTCGGCCGAGTCCGGGTGACAGCGTCGAGGCCTGGGCGCGGCAGGCTCGATACCGGGCACTGGCGGATCTGGCCCACGGCGCGCAGGTCTGCCTGGTGCTGCTCGCCCACCATCGGCGCGATCAGGCCGAGACGTGGCTGCTTCAGGCGCTGCGAGGCGGCGGTGTCGCCGGACTGGCCGGCATGCCGCGCAGCATCACGCGCGACGGCTTGACCTGGCAGCGCCCTTGGCTGGACCGGCCCGGCGAAGACATCGACGACTACGTGCTGCGACACGGTCTGAGCCACATCGAGGACGATACGAACGACGATATGCGTTACGCGCGCAACCGGTTGCGCCGGCAGGTGTGGCCGCCGATGCTCGCTTCGTTCGAGCACGCCGAGGCGTCGCTGGCGCGCGCTGCGGACTGGGCACAACAGGCGCAGGCGGCACTGCACGAACTCGCGCAAATCGACCTGCACGTGGTCGCCGACGGGTCGGGCCTGAATGTCTCCGCATGGCAAGGCCTGTCGCTGGCCCGGCGCAGCAACGCGCTGCGTGCGTGGGTGCGGCAGCAAACCGGCGACAGCGCGCCCGCGGCGCTCGTCACCCGGTTGATGGACGAACTGGGCGCGCTGCGCAGCGCACGGTGGGTGCTGGGAAGCTGGGAGCTTCGACTGCATCGCGCTCGATTGCTCGCCGAACGGGTGCCGCCGCCGTCGCTCGGCGAAGCGCCTGCTGAATCGAGCCTGAGCGTGCAGGCGACCGGCACGTATGAGTTGCCCGGCTGGCACGGAACGCTGCGGGTGACCGAGGCGCCGCAGGCCGGCGTGCCGCTGGCATGGTTGGCCCGGCTGGAATTGCGCCCCCGGGCGGGCGGTGAGCAGTTCCAGGCCGGAATCGGCAGGCCGGCGCGCAGCCTGAAAAAGCAATACCAGGATCGCGCCGTGCCGATGTGGCACCGTGACGGGCCGCTGGTGTACAGCGGCGGGCAGCTGATCTACGTGCCAGGTCTGGGCCTGGACGCCCGCGTCCTGGGTCTGCCGGGGCAGCCGCTGGTGCAGCTGCAATGGGTACCGCGGCGCACCGCTTGAGGCGGGCGTCAGTGTGGCGCGCGGTAGAATGGAAAGCTTCGCCTCAGTCGCGAGGCACCGGCGTCCCCCGTGACCTGAATCTACCCATGGCCCTGACAGTCCACAAGTATGGCGGCACCTCGATGGGGTCGCCCGAGCGCATACGCAGCGTCGCCAAGCGCGTCGCCAAATGGGCCCGTGCTGGGCACCAGATGGTGGTGGTGCCATCGGCCATGAGCGGCGAGACCAACCGGCTCTTGGGTCTGGCCCGGGAGCTTTGCCCGGCGGCCACCACCGACGAGCAATTGCGCGAACTCGACATGATCGCCTCCACGGGCGAGCAAGTTTCGGTCGGGCTGCTTTCGCTCGCATTGCAGGCCGAAGGCATCGCGTCGGTGAGCTACTCGGGCTGGCAAGTGCCGATCCGGACGGATTCGGCGTACACCAAGGCGCGCATCGAGAGCATCGACGACGTGCGCGTGCGTGCGGATCTGGCCGCAGGCAAAGTGGTCGTGATCACCGGGTTCCAGGGCATCGATGCGAAGGGCCATATCACGACGCTCGGGCGCGGCGGCTCGGACACGTCGGCGGTCGCGGTGGCCGCGGCGATGAAGGCCGACGAGTGCCTGATCTACACGGACGTCGACGGCGTGTACACGACCGATCCGCGCATCGTGGCCGATGCCCGCAGGCTGAAGACAATCAGCTTCGAGGAAATGCTCGAAATGGCCAGCCTGGGGTCCAAGGTCCTGCAGATCCGATCCGTCGAGTTCGCCGGCAAGTACCGCGTGCCGTTGCGGGTCCTGTCGAGTTTCACGCCGTGGGACATCGACATCGCCGAGGAAAGCCAGTCCGGCACGCTGATCACCTTTGAGGAAGATGTAAAGATGGAACAAGCCGTTGTTTCAGGGATCGCCTTCAATCGCGACGAGGCCAAGATCAGTCTGATCGGCGTGACCGACAAGCCGGGCATCGCTTACATGATCCTGGGTCCCGTGGCCGAGGCGAACATCGACGTGGATGTGATCATCCAAAACGTCTCGCACGACGGGCGCACGGACTTCTCGTTCACCGTGCACCGCAGCGAATTTGCGCGCACGATGGAGTTGCTCAAGGAAAAGGTCTTGCCGCTCACCGGCGCGATCGACCTGGTGGGCGACCCCAAGATCTGCAAGGTCAGCATTGTGGGCATCGGCATGCGCTCACATGTCGGCGTGGCCAGCCGGATGTTCAGCGTCCTGAGCCAAGAGGGCATCAACATCCAGATGATCACCACGAGCGAGATCAAGACCAGCGTGGTGCTCGACGAGAAGTACATGGAACTCGCCGTGCGTGCACTGCACAAAGCTTTCGACCTGGACCTTCCTGTGGGTTGATGACCGCTGCCGCAGGTTAGAATCCAAACTGGCTTAGGAGCTGTGACCGAGTGGCCGAAGGTGCTCCCCTGCTAAGGGAGTAAGTGGGCAAAACCTGCTTC